>JAANMV010001592.1_pt1 | contig 24397 bp, 25 predicted proteins | sample 7279661 | NCBI WGS metagenome assembly JAANMV01 (sample SAMN14094540, study PRJNA606508) | bioreactor metagenome | isolation source: A lab-scale SPAN reactor treating ammonium-rich wastewater day 121 | place: Ireland: Galway | collected 2017-05-16
GCCAACCGCATCGGCGGCCGCCACGGCCTGGGCATGAGCGACCAGATCGAGAACCGCATCATCGAGGCCAAGAGCCGCGGCATCTACGAGGCCCCCGGCCTGGCGCTGCTGCACATCGCCTACGAGCGCCTGGTAACCGGCATCCACAACGAGGACACCATCGAGCAGTACCGCATGAACGGCCTGAAACTGGGCCGCCTGCTCTACCAGGGCCGCTGGTTCGACCCCCAGGCCATCATGCTGCGCGAAACCGCCCAGCGCTGGGTGGCACGCGCCATCACCGGCACCGTCACGCTGGAACTGCGCCGCGGCAACGACTATTCGCTGCTCAACACCGAATCGCCCAACCTGACCTACGCGCCCGAGCGCCTGTCGATGGAAAAGGTGGAAGACGCGCCGTTCTCGCCACTCGACCGCATCGGCCAGCTGACCATGCGCAACCTCGATATCGTGGACACGCGCGCCAAGCTGATGACCTATGCCCAGTCCGGCCTGCTGACGCTGGGCCAGGGCTCGCCGCTGCCACAGCTGAGCAACGACGACAAATAAGCCTGCGTCCCGCGCAGCCATGAAAAAACCGCCCTCGGGCGGTTTTTTCATGGTCATTTCAGCCTCCAGCGCTTATGCAGCAAGCGCCAGAAGCTATGTTTTGAATAGCATCAAATCACCACGGGCTCGGGCTCCAGCCGGATGCCGAAGCGCTCGTACACGCTGGTCTGGATCGCCTTGGCCAGGGTCATGACCTCGCCGCCGGTCACGCTATCCTGGCCGTGGCCCCGGTTGACGAGCACCAGGGCCTGCTTTTCGTACACCGCCGCCTTGCCCACCGTCTTGCCCTTCCAGCCGCAGGCATCGATGAGCCAGCCCGCCGCCAGCTTGATGCTGCCGTCGGGCATGGGGTAGTGCACGATTTTCGGGTCGCGCGCAATGATGTCCTGGCACTGCTCGGGCGTGACTGTGGGGTTCTTGAAGAAGCTGCCGGCGTTGCCCAGCACGGCCGGGTCGGGCAGCTTGGCGCGGCGGATCTCGCACACCCAGTCGAAAATCTGCTGTGCCGTGGGCTGCGCACCTCCCAGCTCGGCGGCGCGGCGCTCCAGTTCGAGGTAACCGAGTTCCGGCTTCCAGGGCTTGGGCAGGCGAAAACGCACCTGCGTGATGACCGCCCGCCCCGCCAGCCCCATGCCGCGCGGCAGACTGCCGGGCACGCCGGACTGCGCGGGCGTGTGCTTGAACACGGAGTCGCGGTAGCCGAAGGCGCACTGGGCCGCGTCGAGCGTGAAGGTCTGCCCGGCGGCCAGGTCCAGGGCGTCGAGTGAATCAAAGCGGTCCTGAAGCTCCACGCCATAGGCACCGATGTTCTGCACGGGCGCAGCGCCCACGGTGCCCGGAATCAGGGCCAGGTTCTCCAGCCCGGGCCAGCCCTGGGCCAGCGTCCAGGCCACGGTGTCGTGCCAGGGCTCGCCCGCGCCCACCTCGACGATCCAGGCGCCGGGAGTTTCCTGCACCAACCGCCGCCCCCGGATCTCCACCTTCAGGACCACGCCGCTGACGTCCCCGGTCAGGACCACGTTGCTGCCCCCGCCGAGCACGAAAACCGGGGCCTGGCCCCGCACGGGATCGGCCCGGAACGCCTTCAAATCCTCGACGGAACGCACGCGCACCAGGGTTTCGGCGCGCGCGACGATGCCAAAGGTGTTGTAAGGCTGCAGGGACGCGTTTTTCTCGACTAACATTGACGTGATTGTCGCACCGGGCCTGGTTGCGACCCGCTTTTTGGAGAATGACCCCGCCATGCCGTCTTTTGATACCGTTTGTGAAGCCGACTTCGTCGAAGTGAAGAATGCCGTGGAGAACGCGGCCAAGGAAATCGGCACCCGCTTCGACTTCAAGGGCACCTCCGCCGCCGTCGAACTCAAGGACAAGGAAATCACCCTGTTCGGCGACGCCGAGTTCCAGCTCACCCAGGTCGAGGACCTGCTGCGCAACAAGCTCACCAAACGCAACGTGGACGTGCGCTTCCTCGACATCGGCAAGCCTACGAAGATTGGTGGCGACAAGGTCAAGCAGGTGGTCAAGGTGCGCAACGGCATCGACGCCGAGCTGGGCAAGAAGCTGCAGCGCCTCCTCAAGGACAGCAAACTCAAGGTGCAGGCCGCCATCCAGGACGAGAAGGTGCGCGTCACCGGCGCCAAGCGTGACGACCTGCAGGCCGCCATGGCGCTGATCCGCAAGGACATCACCGACATGCCGCTGTCGTTCAACAACTTCCGCGACTGAGCCCTGTCCATGGCCTCGCCACACCCAGCCCTGCTCGCCGTGTTGCTGACGGGTGCCTTGTGGGTGCCGGGCGCGGCCTGGGCGCAGGCCGTCTCGCTGGCGGGGGTTCTGGGCAGCAAGGCCCTGCTGGTCGTGGATGGATCGGCGCCCCGGGGCGTGGCCGCTGGCGAAACCCACCAGGGCGTCAAGGTGCTCTCCGTAGGGCGCGACGAGGCCGTGATCGAAATCAAGGGCACGCGCAGCACAGTGCGCCTGGGCGAGGCGCCCGTGAGCGTGGGGGCGCGCGCCGGTGGCGGCCGCAAGATCGTCCTCATGAGCGACAGCCGGGGCCACTTTGTGAACCAGGGCCTGATCAACGGGCGGGTGATGCAGTTCATGGTGGACACGGGCGCCACCACGGTGGCCATCGGCAAGCCCGACGCCGACCGCATGGGGCTGGAATACCAGACCGGCCAGCCCGTGCGCATGAACACCGCCAACGGCGTGGCGCAGGGATGGCGCATCCGGCTGAACTCGGTGCGCATCGGCGAGGTTGAAGTCTTCAATGTGGACGCCATCGTCACACCCCAGGCCATGCCCTATGTGCTGCTGGGCAACAGTTTTCTGGGGTCGTTCCAGATGACCCGCAACAACGACCAGATGGTTCTGGAAAAGCGCCACTGAACACCATGCACCCTTCGCATCTGGCTCGCGCGGCACACGACGAGGAATACGAGGATCTTCTGAGCCTCTGGGGTGACCTGGAGTCGGGCCTGTCGGTGCTGCTGGCACGGCCCCAGCATGTGCAGGACTTCGCGGGCAAGGTTCGGCAGTTCGACCAGTGGCTGCAGGACCTGGTGACGCACGACATCGATGCAGCGCTGTACCTGATGTTCCAGCTCGCGGCCACCTCCACCGTGGGCTACAGCACCTCGCACGCACTGGTGTGCGGCACGCTGTGCCACATCATGGCGCGTGAATTCGAGCTGCCTGTCAATGAACGCAACGCTCTGGTGCGCGCTGCGCTCACCATGAACATCGGCATGACGAAGCTGCAGGATGAACTGGCCGGCCAGCGCGAGCCGCCCAGCTCGGCACAGAAAGACGCCATTGCCACCCACCCGATGCGCAGCCAGGACATCCTGGAGCAGCTGCACATCACCAACGACCTCTGGCTTGACCTCGTGGGCCAGCACCATGCGCGGGTGTCCGAGCGCATTGCGCTGACCCAGCTCAGCCCTGTGGACCGGCTGACCCGCATCCTGGGTACCATCGACCGCTACGCCGCCATGATCAGTCCGCGCAAATCGCGTGCGGGCCGCAGCACCACCGATTCGGTGCGCGAGCTGGTGGGCAAGGAGGTCGAGGAACGCGACGAAGTGGGCCTGGTGCTGGTGCGCACCGTGGGGCTGTGCCCCCCCGGCACCTTCGTGCGACTGGACAACGGCGACATCGCCGTGGTGCTGCGCCGCAGCGACAAGGCCAACATGCCGGTGGTCGCCAGCCTGCTGGACCGGAACAACAACCACCTGAGCGAGCCCCAGCTGCACCCGACTGCCCATGGCAAGCCACGCATCCAGTCGGCGCTGGCCCGCACGGCGGTCACCGTGGAGCTGAACCACCGCACCATGGTGCGGCTCGGGCTGTACGCCGCCACGCAGCCCAGCCAGACCGCCCGGTTGCTGGCAACGCAGCCCGCTTCGCTGCACTGAGAAGGTGTAAACCCGGCAGCAGATTCAGCGCAGGTGGCCCCAGTAGATCAGGGCATCGCGCCCCTGCACCGACAGCTCCACCGGCGCGCCCACGGGCAACAGAACCTTGGTGGCCACATGGCCGTAGGGCAGGCCGGTGAGCACCGGAATATCGATCTGGGCACGCAGCCAGTCCACCACCGACTGCAGCCTGTAGCCCTTGTCGTGAGGTGCCAGCTTGTAGTTGGTGAACTGCCCGAGCAGCAGCGCCTTCTGGCGTGCCAGCACACCCGCGTGCAGCAACTGCGTGAGCATGCGCTCGACGCGATAGGGGTGCTCGTTCACGTCCTCGACGAACAGGATGCCGCCATCCACCTGCGGAAAATAGGGCGTGCCCACCAGCGCGGTCAGCACCGCGAGGTTGCCGCCCCACAGGCGGGCCGACGGAATCTCGAATTCGGTCAGCGGCGCCTCGGGCGTTCCCGCCGCACGGCGCTCCTTGGGAATGCGCCAGCCTGAGCCCTCGCCATGGCCGGTGAGCAGATCGTCGAAACAGGCCTCCATGATGTCATCGGGCCCGCCCTCCACGCCAAAATCAGCGCCCAGCGCGGGGCCTGCCCAGGTGACGGCGCCGGTTTTGGCCAGCACGGCGATCTGGAAAGCGGTGAAGTCGCTGATGCCCACGAACTGCGTGCCCTGGCCGATGGCATGCGCCACGGCCTCGTAGTCGATGCCGGGCAGGATGCGCGTAAGGCCGTAACCGCCGCGCGAGATCAGCGCCACGTCGGCGCCGCTGGCGGCCGCGCGGTGGATGGCCGCCAGGCGCGTGGCGTCGTCACCCGCGAAGCGCGTGTGCACGGCCAGGGCATCGGTGTCGATCTCGACTTCGTGCCCCAGGGCCTGCAAACGCTTCACGCCCCGGCGAAAGGCCGCCTTGTCACGCACCGCGCTGGACGGCGAATAGATGTAGATGTGCTTGGGGCCGTGGTCGTGGCCGCAGCCGCACGGGGCGTGGTCGTGATCGGAAGACAAGGCGTCCGGGCGCCGTGAGGGCCCGCTCCATGGAAAGCTCAAAGCCGGAAGTATTCCACAGCCTGCAGCTTGTGCAGTTCCTCAAAGCCACAGGCGCTTGCACCGCCCGCCCCTCCTACCGCTCCGCACCCTTGCAGCGCGTGCTGGGGACATTTCCCATAGCGTTGCCGTGAGCTACCGCAGGACCTGCAGGCCAGTCGAAAATTTAAGACATATAGGCCAATAGCGCTTGCGGGATAAGCGATGAAAGCTATCGTAAAAATAGCACTTGAGTGACCTTCAAGAAGACGATGAACACCGCGAGTCAAATGCCAGACAACACCGCATCCATTGCCGCAACCAAGGCGCTGGCCTGCGTTGCCACGTTGTCTACCGAACGCCGCAACTGCTTGGCCGGCAAAGGCGCCGCAAAGTGTGCCAGCGCGTGCAGGCGCTGGCCGTTGACGGTGATGACCGGACACAGTGCTGTCGGCACCTTGCCCGCAAAGTCGAGCATGGCCAGCGGCATGGTCAGGCGGGTTGCCAGTGCATCGAGCAGGTCGCTCTGGATCACGACCACATAAGGGATGCCGCTGGCCGCACTGGCACTTGGGTTGGGAAAAACGTCGTACTGTGCCATCGGCCGCTCACCAGGGGCGCAGGTCGGCACCCGGAATGCCTTGTGTGTCGACGCGTGCGTTCTGGTCTGCCAGCCAGTCGCCGAATTCGGCTTCAAACGCCTTCTTGCGCGCTGCGCGATCGGCTTTGCCCACGCTGGACTGCAGGGCTTGGTAGTGTTCGACGCTGAGGATCACCGTGTCGAGTTGCCCCGCCTTCTCCACAAAAACAGGTTCACGCTTGGCTTGGACGCAGAGGCTGCCAAAACGGTTTTTGGCTTCGGTGGCGGTAACGCGCATGGCGGACTCCTTCAGTGATTGGCTATTTTAGCCATCCCGGTTCAGTGCCGAGGCCCTGCTCAAAGCCCGAAGTGCTCCACAGCCCGAAGCGCAATCGTCTCACCATGCTCCTGCACGAAATGGCCCGCCTGCGGCAGCACCACCAGTTCGGGCGCGCCGCGCACCGTCTGCTGCAGTTGCTGCATCACCGGCACACCGAGCACGGGGTCGCGCGCACCGGCGAAGAGCAGACTGCGGCCGGTCCAGGCGTGCTGCCAGAAGTCGCGCGCAGCGCGTGAGAGTGCGGCGCCCGGCGCGTCCGGATGGTCGGGCACGAGGCGGGGGAATGCGCGCAGCGCGGCGCGGTGGCCTGCGTCGGGGAACGGCGCGTCATAGGCGGCGCATTCGGCCGCGCCCAGGTGCGGATTGCCGCGCCCGAGCAGGCGTCCCACGCCAAACAAAGGCTTCTGGGCGCACATCGTTCGCCATTCCAGAAAGCCCTGCGACAGCGGTGCATCGCCGGTTGCCAGCAGGGTGTTCATGGCCAGCAGGCCGGTGAATCGCCCGGGCATGTCCATGGGCAGCGTCAGGCCGAGGATGCCGCCCCAGTCCTGCACCACGAGCACCACGTTGCGCAAATCCAGCCGCTCCACCAGTTCGAGCAGCACCTGGCGGTGCCATGCAAAGCTGTGCTGGCCCTCCTTCTTGGGCTTGTCGCTCTTGCCAAAGCCGATCAGGTCGGGCGCCACCACGCGGTGGCCCGCCTGCGTGAAGGCGGGCAGCATGCGCCGGTACAGGTAGCTCCAGGCCGGGTTGCCGTGCAGGCACAGCCAGGTGAGCGGTGCACCCTGCGGACCTTCGTCGAGGTAGTGCAGGCGCAGGCCGGCGAGCGATGGCAGGTCGCTCACGTACTGCGGCGCCCAGGGGTAGCCGGGCAGATCGGCAAAGCGCGCATCGGGCGTGCGCAGCGCATCGTCGCGCAGCGGGTGGGCGGCCTTCGCTTCGGCGCGCTGCTGGCTGCGGCGTGCGCGAAAAAAACCGGCCAGCAGCGCACTGCACTCCTGCGCCAGCACCCCGCCCTGCACCTGCGTCTGGTGATTGAGCAAGGGCTGTGCAAACAGATCGACCACCGAGCCCGCCGCGCCGGTCTTGGGATCGGGCGCGCCGTAGACCACGCGCGGCAGGCGCGCATGCAATAGTGCGCCACTGCACATGGCGCAGGGCTCCAGCGTGACGTAGAGCGTGCAGTCCTCCAGCCGGTAGTTGCCGAGCTTCTGCGCCGCCGCGCGCAGGGCCACGATTTCGGCGTGCGCCGTGGGGTCGTGCCCCGCCACGGGGGCATTGCGGCCGGTGGCAATCACCTCGCCACCGCGCACCAGCACGGCGCCCACGGGCACTTCGCCCGCCTGCGCGGCAGCCTCCGCCTCGGCCAGGGCCAGGCGCATCCAGTGCGTGTCTTCCAGGGGCTTCATGCTCTTTTTTTGATAGCTTTCAGCGCTTGATGCATAAGCGTTCAATACCATTTTTGCTCAGTATTCTGCTGACGCCGGCCGGGCCTGCTGCAGGGCCTGATCCAGCGCCTTGCGGTATTGCTCCTGCACTTGCTGGGCCTGCGCCGGCGTGGTCACCGGGGCGGGCATGCCGGACGGCGCGGGCACCGGTGCCACACCGGGAGCCGGCAGGGATTTGCGGGTGAGCAGCCCCACCAGGGCCAGCACCAGCAGCAGCGAAATCAGTCCCAATGCGGCACGCATGTCATTCCTCCCGCGTAGGCACCAGGCCCAGCGTTTCCATCCACTGCGCCAGGCCCTGCGCCCCAGGGTCGCCCTGGCGGTAAGCCGCGTACATGGCGGCGTGCGATTCCTTGCGGTGCTGGTTGAGCTTGAGTTTGCACTGCAGATCCGTCACGCGCAGTTCGAACGCCACGATGCCGGCCAGCATCTTGTGCGCGAACTCCTCGCCCAGCGCGCGCCACTGCGCGGCATAGGGCGGCTCATGGTCGCCGATCAGCTGCTTGAGCAAGGCATCCTTGGCGGCAGGCTCCTCGACCAGCGTGGCCTGCACGCGGCAGTGCACCGCAAGGTAGTTCCAGGTGGGCACGCGCGCCAGGTCGGGATAGACCGACGGCGAGAGGTAGCCATGCGGCCCGAGAAAGGCCACCAGCGCCTCGGGCCGCTGCTGCAGGTAGCGCCAGTGCGGGTTGCCCCGCGCGCAGTGGCCCAGCAGCACCAGGCCGTCGCCCCGCTCCTGCAGATGCAGCGGCAGGTGGGTGATGAACGGAAAGCCCTCATCGTCGTTCGACACCAGGCTGGCCAGCGGGTGCGCGCGCATGAGCGCATGGGCGTGCGCGGGGTCGTTGCTCTTGAAATGGGCGGGAAGGTACATGCGGGCGGCTCCTGAATCTGCCACTGTATCGGCAAAACGGCCGCACGCAGGCAAGCTGCGGTGCGGCCGTGGACGGGCTGCATGCAGGCGCCCCGAGGCGCCGGAGCATCAGTTCAGTGTGACGCGCGCATTGTTCTTGTAGGTGTAGAGCGTCACGGCGGGCGTGGTCAGCTCACCCTTGGGGGTGAAGGCGATATTGGCGGTCACGCCCTTGAACTGGGTCTTGCCGATGAAGGGCGTGTAGACGCGCGGGTCCACCGAGTTGGCACGCTTCATCGCGTCGGCCAGCACCATGGCGGCGTCGTAGGCGTAGGGGCTGTAGATCTGGAACTGGCCGGGGAACTTGGCGTCGTAGCGCTTCTTCCACTCGGCGCCGCCCTGCATCTTGTCCACCGAGGCGCCACCCGTGGCGCAGGTCACGTTCAGCAGCGCGGGCGACTTGCCGGCCAGCTCGGGAAGCTTCTCGGTGCACAGCGCGTCGCCACCGAAGAACTTCACGTTGCCCAGGCCCAGCTGCACCAGTTGGCGCAGCATGGGGCCGGCCTGCGCGTCGAGGCCGCCGTAGAAGATGGCATCGGGTTTCTTGTTCTTGATCGAGGTGAGGATGGCCATGAAGTCCGTGGCCTTGTCGTTGGTGAACTCCTCGGCCACCACATTCATGCCCTTTTGCTTTGCCGTGGCCTTGAACACGTTGGCCACGCCCTGGCCGTAGGCCGTGCGGTCGTCGATGACGGCCACGTTCTTGAGCTTGAGGGTGTCGGCGGCAAACACGGCCACTGCGGCGCCCAGCGCGTTGTCGTTGGCAATCAGGCGGAAAGTGGTCTTGTAGCCGGGCTTGGTCAGGTCGGGGTTGGAGGCCGACGCCGAAATATTCGGCAGGTCGCACTTGGAATAGACCGAAGCCGCCGGGATCGAGGTGCCCGATTGCAGGTGGCCCACCAGACCTGCCACATTCTGGTCGCACAGCTTTTGGGCCACGGCAGTGGCCTGGCGCGGGTCGCCCGCGTCGTCCTCGGCGGCCAGTTCGAACTTGATCTTCTTGCCGCCGATCACCAGGCCTTGCGCGTTCAGATCCTCCACCGCCAGGCGCACGCCGTTTTCGGTGTCCTTGCCGATGTGGGCGATGCCGCCAGAGACAGGACCGGCATGGCCGATCTTGACCACCTGGACCTGCTGCGCTGCGGCCATGCCACAGGCAGCGGCCAGGGCCGCAGCGGCCGTCAGTTGCAGGGAAAAGCGGAAACGGTTCGAACGCACGGACATCGACATCACTCCTGGGTTGGAAAGGGAAAACGGCGGCCGTCGCGCAGGCCTCGGCCTGACCACGACCCTCAGATAGGTAGTAACCCTGCGATGCTAGCCCGTTCGCTCCGGCCGTGGACCGCCTTCACGCCGCACCTCGGCAGATCAGGCACATCATTAATGCTTCTTATACAAACCAAAACATAATAAACATATAAATGAGTAAACATATCAATAGTCCTGATTTGATAGCTGTCAGCGCTTGACTGCAGGACGTTATAGGCCGATTTGGCCATGAAAATTCACAGACCCATCCATTTGCCGCACAATGGGCCGATGCAGTTCAACGCCATCGCCAACGCGCATCTTGTGTCCACCAGCGGCCGCACGCTGGCGGTGATCGACCCCTCGAACGGCCAGCCGTTCGACACCCTGCAGCGCAGCAACGCGCAGGACATCGACCACGCGGTACACGCTGCGCGGCAGTGCTACGACGCCGTCTGGTGCAAGCTCGGCGCGGCCGAGCGCGCTCGACTGCTGATGCAGCTCGCGGCCAAGGTGACAGAGCACACCGACGAACTGGCGGCACTGGAGCAACGCGACAGCGGCAAGCCCCCGCGCCAGGCCCGCGCCGCTGCACAGGCGCTGGCAAACCGCCTGGCGTTCTATGCCAGCGCCTGCGACACGCTGCCTGGCGCAGCCCATTCTTTCAGCGCCGACGGCGTCTACACCTGGCGCGAACCGCAGGGCGTCACAGGCCACCTCGTTCCCTGGGCCGACCCCCTGCCCATGCTGGGCCGCAGCGTGGGCGCGGCACTGGCGGCCGGGAACGTGTGCGTGGTCAAGCCCTCGGAGCACGCCAGTCTGGGCGTGCTGCGCGTGGCCCAGCTGGCGGCCGAGGCGGGTTTGCCGGCAGGCGCCCTCAACATCGTCACCGGCCAGGGCCAGGAAGCAGGCGATGCACTGGTGCGCCACCCCGGCGTGGACCACATCCACTTTGCGGGCAGCGCGACAGTGGGCACGCTCATCCAGCAGACGGCAGCCGAGCGGCATTGCCCGGTCACGCTGGAGCTGTCGGGCAAGAGCCCACAGATCGTGTTCGCCGATGCGGACCTCGACACCGCCCTGCCTGCCATCGTCCACGCCATCGTGCACAACGCCGGTCAGTCCGGCTCGGCCGGTTCGCGCGTGCTGATCGACGCGCTCCTCTACGAACCGCTGCTGGAGCGCCTCGGCCGGGCTTTCGAGCAGCTGCGCGTGGGCCCGGCGGCCATGGACCTCGACCTGGGTCCGCTGATCCACGCCCGCCAGCAGCAACGCGTGTGGGATTTCCTCTCTGACGCCCAGGTGGCCGGCATCCCCATGGTGGCCCAAGGCCAGATCGTGGACGAGGCGCCCGAGACCGGCTTCTTTCAGGTGCCCACGCTGCTGCGCGACGTGCCAGCCGCGCACCGCCTGGCGCAGGATGACATCGGTGGTCCGGTGCTCTGCGCCATGCCCTTCGAGGACGAAGACCACGCCATCGAACTGGCCCACGCCACCCGCTGCCTCCCGGCCGCCGGGGTGTGGACCTGTGACGGTGAACGCCAGCTCCGCATGGCCCGGCGCCTGCGCAGCGGACAGGTATTCATCAACCACAGCGGCGCGGGCCGCGGCGTGGAGTTACCATTTGATGAAAATCAATCCAGCGGTGATGGGCGTAACGCGGGTATGGAAACCCTCTACGGCTTCACCAGGCGCAAGACCGTGGCCGTGCGCCACGGCTGACACGGCACGCTCGACCTGCGGGCCACGGTCCCTGGGTCTGTTCCGCGCAGGCCACCGCTCCCCAACGAAGAATTTTCATGCCCCTGAGTCCCCCTGCCCCCCGCAAACCCAGCCATACGCGCCGGGTCATCTACCAAGGCTATGAACGCGAAGATGGTTTGTGGGACATCGAAGCCGAACTGCACGACAGCAAGCCGTTCGACGGAAAATCCCTGCGCGATGGCAGCGTTCGCCCCGCAGGCGCGCCCATCCACCACATGTGGCTGCGCGTGACCGTGGGCCGCGATCTGGTCGTGCACGCCATCGAAGCCGCGATGGACACCGTGCCGCTGCACGACTGCCCACTGGCCCGTACCGCACTGCAACAAATGGTGGGCTGCTCCATGGCGCGCGGCTGGCGCCAGTCCATCCAGAAGCACATGGGCGGCGTGGCCAGCTGCACCCATCTGCGCGAACTGCTGTTCAACCTGGCCACGGCCACCTTCCAGACACTGCCCGCCGCATTCACCCCGGCCGATGCGCAGGAGCCTCCCCGCCACCTGGGCCAGTGCACCGGGTGGGATTTCAACGGCAGGGGCGTGAAAGAGTACTACCCCAAGTTCTTTGGCCGCGCCCCCGCACCTTGAGCACCCACGCCAAGGGCCCGCATAGGCCCTGGCGTACGACTCCTCTTACCTGACAGCCGTCTCGTACTGCACCGTCAGGTTGTTCATGACTTCAAGCAGGCGCTCGCTGGCCGTTGCCACGGCACGCAGGCCACGCATGTCGGGAGCACGGTCCAGGGCCGCGCTGAAGAAAATCCACTGCTGCTCACCCATCAGCAATTCGCCGCGGATGGCCGCGTTCGTCACCGACGCCGCTGCCAGGCTGGCCATGCCCTGCTTGAACGCTCCAGCATCGGCCACCATCTGCTCGCGCACCGCTTTGCCATCCATGCCCGCCGCCAGCAAAAAATAGTTCTTGGCCAGGCGCTGCGAGAGGTAGCGCTGGCGCCCGGCCGTGTTCACCAAGGCGCCCGAGGCGGTCTTGAACAGCTTTTCGAAGGTTTCCGTGGCGCTGTTGGCCGCAGCCAGCATCTTGTCGGCCTGCGCCGAGGCGGCCGCCACCGCTTCGCGCGTGGGCGGCATCACCAGCAGGGCCTCCAGCCCCTCGAAAAGCGTGCGTATGTCGGCCAACTGGCTGGCAATGTCGATGTGCCACGGGCTCTTGGCCAGATCGTCAAAACCCGCACGCACCAGCCGCCGTGCCGTCTCCAGCACCTGTCGCGCATCAGAGGGATCGACGTTGAGGTGAATCTGGCAGTACGCTTTGGCAATGCGCTGGGAAAGGGCACGAAAGCGGCCGGCCCGGTTGATGGCGGTGGCCAGGATGGCAGGGGGCGGCGCGGCGGGTGCCTGCGCCAGAGCCCAAGGGCCGGACCGGGCCAGCAACGTGGCAACGGCAGCCCGCATGAAAAAGGCACGGCGATGGGCCCGGGGGCTCCCGGGCGACAAAGTCACAGACATGGTCGAAGGGTCTTGTTGTTGGAATCGGCGTGATTCTGAAATCACCGAAAACCTACGTTCTGACACAAATCAACCGAACAACCATGAATAGAAAATGGTTTTCCCGAGGCGCCAGGCCCCGGGGCCATGCGCAAGCTGTCAGCCGAGCACTTCCTTGAGGGCTGCGTCGTACAGACCAGTGAGGCGATCCATCACCTCCAGCAGGCGCTCGCTGGTGGTGCCCACAATCTCCAGCCCGCGATCATCGGGTTTGCGCTGCAGCGCAGCGTCAAAAAAGATCCATTGCGAATCCCCCAGCGCCAGCTCGTTGCGGATGGACGGCGTGGAGATCGGAGCCGCAGCCAGTGCGGACATGGCCTGGCGGAATTCGGCGGCATCGGCTTTCATCTGGTCCTGCGTGCCCTTGCCCTCCAGCTTGGCGGCCACCAGAAAATAATTCTTGGCCAGACGCTGTGACAGCGCCCGCTGGCGGCCGGCCACGTTCACCAGCTTGGCCGTGCCGGTCTTGCCGAACTTCTCGAAAGCCTCGGTCGTGGCTTGCGCAGCCGCCATCATCTTGTCGGACTGGGCCGCGACTGCAGCCACCGACTCCCGCGTGGGCGGCATGACCAGCAACGATTCCAGTGCATCGGCCTGCTTGCGAACGTCAGCCACCATGCCGGTCAGATCGGCAGGCCACTGCACCTTGGCCAGATCTTCAAATCCCGAGTGCACCAGCTGCCGTGCCGTCGTCAGCACCGCACGTGTCTGGTCGGGCAGCACGTTCAGGTAGATCTGGCAATAGGCCTTGGCGATGCGCTGGGACATGGCCCGGAAACGCCCTGTGCGGTTGATGGCCGTCGAAACGGCCAGTTGCGCATGTGCCGAGGTGAGTGCTGGCGCGAGCAGCACAGCCGCCACGGTCTGGATCATGGCGCGGCGGCTGGAATGGCGGCCCGAACGGCAAGCAAGGGGTTTCATGGGTTGGCAGCATCAGTGAAATGAGACGCCATTCTGACCACTGCCCGCCCCTCACTCCATGACCAAAATCAAGAAAATCCATACCACGTACCACATTACCCACCACACCCAGGCCCATCCCGCGCAGTCCCAGGCCCTGATCGGTCCAGGTATTGACACGGAGCAAGGGCGACCGCTGTCAACCCGCGCCGCAAAGGCCCAAGTGGGGCAGAATCCCGACATGTCCGAACGCGTCATCCCTCTGGTGGACCATCGCACGGCGGGGCTCAGGGCCCTGCTGCCTGCCCGGCCCGTGGTCCCCACGGGCCTGCTGACCGACACCCTGGGGCGCCCACTGCGCGACCTGCGCATCAGCGTCACCGACCGCTGCAATTTCCGCTGCAACTACTGCATGCCCAAGGAGGTGTTCGACAAGGAGCACGCCTATCTGCCGCACAGTGCGCTGCTGAGTTTCGAGGAAATCACCCGCCTGGCCCAGCTTTTCCTGGCGCATGGGGTGCGCAAGATTCGCCTTACCGGAGGCGAGCCCCTGCTGCGCCGCAACCTGGAAACCCTGATCGCCCAGCTGGCCCGGTTGCGCACCGTGGACGGCCTGGCACCCGACCTGACGCTCACCACCAACGGCTCGCTGCTGGCGCGCAAGGCGCGTGCGCTCAAGGAGGCCGGGCTGAACCGCGTGACCGTGAGCCTTGACGGACTGGACGACGCGGTTTTTCGCAGAATGAACGATGTGGACTTCCCGGTGGCCGCAGTGCTCGAAGGCATTGAGGCGGCGCACGCAGCCGGCCTCTCGCACATCAAGGTCAACATGGTTGTCAAACGCGGCACCAACGACCACGAGATCCTGCCCATGGCGCGGCACTTCCGCGGCACGGGCACCACGCTGCGCTTCATCGAGTACATGGACGTGGGCGCCACCAACGGCTGGCGCATGGACGAGGTGCTGCCGTCGGCCGAGGTGATCGAGCGCCTGCGTGCCGAACTGCCACTGGTGCCCCTTGACCCGGCCGCACCCGGCGAAACTGCCGAGCGATGGGGCCACGCCAATGCACAGGGCCTCCACGACCCTGCGCTGGGCGAGGTTGGCGTGATCAGCAGCGTGACCAAGGCCTTCTGTGGTGACTGCAACCGCGCCCGCCTGTCCACCGAGGGCCAGCTCTACCTGTGCCTGTTTGCCACCCAGGGACACGACCTGCGCAGCCTGCTGCGCAGTGGCGCTAGCGACACCGACATTGCCTCGGCCATTGCGCCCATCTGGCAGGGCCGCAGCGACCGCTACTCGGAACTGCGCGGCACCTTGCCCGCCGATGCCCGCCAGGGTACCCGCCGCGTGGAAATGAGCTACATCGGCGGTTGACGGCCCCGCACAGGCCACCCTATGGCGTCCTTTCCACGATGATCTCCCCCACCGACATCACCGGTCTGGTGCTTGCGGGGGGCCAGGGCACGCGCATGGGCGGCACCGACAAGGGGCTGCAACTGCTGGGCGGCATGCCGCTGGCATGGCACGCTCTGCACCGGCTGCAACCCCAGGTGGGCAATGTGCTCATCAACGCCAACCGCAACCGGGCCGCCTATGAGGCTTTTGGCGTGCCCGTCTGCGAAGACACGGTTCCCGGTTTTGCGGGCCCGCTGGCCGGTTTTCTGGCCGGGCTGACGCAGTGCCGCACCCCCTGGCTGCTCACGGTGCCGTGCGACACCCCGCTCTTTCCAGCCGACCTGGCCGCCCGCCTGGCCACTGCAGCGGCCGAGCAGCAGGCCGACATCGCCCTGCCCCTGGCCCCCGGCGGCGACGATGCCAGTGCAGACGCCCCCCTGCGCCCCCAGCCCGTGTTCTGCCTGCTCCGCACCAGCCTGCACGACAGCCTGGCGCACTACATGGCGGGGGGTGGTCGCAAGGTGGGCTCCTGGGCGGCACAGCACCGCTGCGCCCGCGTGCCTTTCAACCACCCCGGCGACGACCCGCACGCATTTTTCAACGCCAACACGCTCGACGAACTGCGCCAGCTGCAGCCCTCCGCCTGACGTCCACGGCACGCCCCACCGCAGGGAACCCGTGTTTTCCCTGCACACAAATCGCAACAATTTCTTTCGCGCAAGCGTAGTATCTGGCGATGTCGCCCCCAGACTCCGATCGGGCACGCCCCGATCGGAGCACGTGCCTGCAACCCTGCGAGGGAGTTCTGTCATGTCCCTGTTCTCGACCCTGTCGCTCAAACTGCGGCTGATCATCACCACGGCGGCGCTCGTGGCACTGGGTGTCGCAGTCCTCTCCGCGTTCAACTTCTTCACCGTGCGCTCATCGGCCATGGCGACGCTGACCGAGAGCACTTCCGGGCTGGCAAAAGCCCGCGCCGACGGCATTGCCGAGTGGGTCAAGACCCGCGCGGCCGTCGTCCAGTCGCTCGAACCCGCCACCCGCCTGAGCGAGCCGTTGCCCGCCCTGATTCAGGGAGTGAAGAGCGGCGGCTTCGACACCACCTACATCGGCTATGCCAACAAGACCGCCCTCTTTTCGGCACCACAGAACCTGCCGCCCGACTGGGACCCGACCGGGCGCCCCTGGTACAAACAGGCCGAGGCCACCCAGGGCATCGCACTGACCGAACCCTACGTCGACGCAGGCAGCAAGAAGCTGGTGATGACCTTCGCGCTGGCTGTCAAGGATGCGGGCAGCACCGTGGCCGTGGCGGCGGCCGACGTCTTCATGGACGTGGTGGCCCACAGCGTGACGGCAATCAGTCCAACCCCGTCGAGCGACGCGTTCGTGGTCTCGCGCGGTGGCAAGGTGCTGGTGCACAAAAACCTGGAGCTGGTGCTGAAAGAGGCCGTCGCACTCTCGCCCGAACTCACCCCGTCGGCCATCGGCGCCATGGTGAACGCCTCAGCGCTGACGGCGATGTCGATCAACGGCACACCGCGCCTGCTGCTGGGCACACCGATTGCGGGCACCGACTGGGTGCTGATGGTGTCGCTGCACCGCAGCGAAGCGCTGGCGGGCGTCACACAGTTGCTGCTCAATTCAATCATCGGCGGGCTGGTGGTGGCCGGCCTCAGTGTGCTGGTGGCCGCCGCCGTCGTCGCCCGTTCGATGGCCGGACTGGGCCGCCTGGAGCGTGCCATGCAGGACGTGGCTTCGGGCGATGGTGACCTGACACGCCGGCTCAGCATCCGGGGCAACGACGAACTCGCCCGCATCGCGCAGGCCTTCAACCAGTTCGTTGAAAAAATCCGGCTGACGCTGGTGGACATCCGCAACACCAGCGCATCGGTGCATCTGGCGTCGGAGGAAATCGCCACAGGCAACCACGACCTTTCTGCCCGCACCGAGCAGACGGCGGCCAACTTGCAGGAGACAGCCTCGTCCATGGAGCAGATGACCAGCGCCGTCGGTCAGGCCGCACAGACCGCCGCAGAAGCCAACCAGATCGCGGCGACAGCAGCCCAGTCGGCCCAGCACGGAGGTGCGGTGGTGGCCAAGGTGGTGCGGAGCATGGAGGAAATCACCCACAGCTCGCGCAAGATCAATGACATCATCTCGGTCATTGACGGCATCGCCTTTCAGACCAACATCCTGGCGCTCAACGCCGCCGTGGAAGCGGCCCGTGCCGGTGACCAGGGCCGGGGCTTCGCGGTGGTGGCGAGCGAAGTGCGCACGCTCGCCCAGCGTTCGGCCGAAGCGGCCAAGGAGATCAAGGCATTGATCCAGAACTCGGTCTCGGCCGTGGATGCCGGTTCGGGCCTGGTCCACGATGCCGGGCAGTCCATGCAGGAAATCGTGGCCAACGTGGGCCGCGTGGCCCAACTGATGCAGGAGATTTCCACCGCCGCCACCGAGCAGCGCGCCGGGATCGCCCAGGTGGGCACCGCCATCCACAACCTGGACCAGATGACCCAGCAGAACGCGGCCTTGGTCGAGGAAAGCGCGGCAGCGGCCTCCAGCCTGAAAGACCAGGCTGAACACCTGGCGCAGACCGTGGCACAGTTCAAGGTGGGCTCGACCTGAGCCAGCCCGCCACCCAGACCATGCCCTACACCGCCCAGCACCTCCCCCAAGCGCCGAGCCGCGAGCAAACCGACCGCCTGCCAGGCGCCACCGTGCTCGAATTCGGTACACCCTGGTGCGGCCATTGCCAGCGTGCCCAGCCGCTGATTGAACAGGCTCTGCAGGGCTGCCCCGGCGTAGCCCACATCAAGGTGGAGGATGGCTCTGGCCGCCCGCTGGGCCGCAGCTACGGCGTGAAGCTCTGGCCCACACTGGTGTTCCTGCGCGATGGCCAGGAGGTGGCCCGACTGGTGCGCCCCCAGGAGTCGCAGGCGCTGAGCGACGCTCTCGCCCGACTCTTGCCAGCAGCCTGACCAGCTCCAGGCTCAGGCAGCAAGCAGGCGCACAGCCCAATACACGCCCAGCCCCATCTGCACCGCGAAGGCCGAGAAGCGCAGGGTCACGGCCAGGCGCGACAGCGAAGCCAGGTGGATCAGCGACTGCAGTACACGCGCGGCGAGAAAAACATAGGCCAGGGGGTCAGTGACGGCTGTTTTGCCCGCCACCACGGCCACCAGCAACAGGCCGCCGAAAAGGGGCAGGCCCTCGATACAGTTGGCATGGGCCCGCGCCAGGCGCTGCATGAAAGGCGAAAGATTGGCGTTGTCCGGTTGGAACCCGTTGGCAGGCACGGCCCGGGTGAGCACAAGCCAGGAGCGGATAGCCTCCATCCACACCAACAGCAGCAAGGTCCAAGCCAAGAATCCGAGAAGGGCCATGAGGCTGGGGGTCATGTCGTACTCCCTTGGAACAGGTGACAAGAATGGCGGCCAGGGCAGATGATCCACCCCAACCAGACCAGATGGCAGTTTGTAGCGCACAACCGCATGCGCGTCGAGCAGCAGCCTGCACGCCGCCCTACACTGCTGCCACAGCCCTTTCGCACACGCACCGCCATGCCACCTACTCCCGCACCTGGATCGGAGGGATTGAAAATCCTGGCGTTCGACATTTTCGGAACCGTGGTGGATTGGCACACCTGCGTGGCGCGCGAGGTGCGCGCACTGTGCCCCGGCACCGACGGAGATGCTTTCGCGCTGGCCTGGCGCGACGGGTACCAGCCCGCCATGCAGCGCGTACGCTCGGGTGAACTGGGCTGGACCCTCATCGACGACCTGCACCGGATGGTGCTGGAAGACACGCTGTGCCAGTTCGGCATCACCCACCTCTCGCCCGCGCAGATCGACACGCTCAACCGCGTCTGGCACCGCCTGGACCCCTGGCCAGACACCATCGAGGGGCTGACCCGCCTCAAGGCGAAGTTCACCCTCTGCAGCCTCTCGAACGGCAACCTCGGCTTGCTGACGAACATGGCCAAGCGCGCGGGCCTGCCCTGGGACTGCATTCTCTCGGCCGAGGTCTTCCGCCACTACAAACCCGACCCCGAAACCTACCTGGGCGTGGCGCGCATCTTCGGTGTGCAGCCGTCCGAGGTGCTGATGGTCGCCGCACACCAGGACGACCTCGACGGCGCCCGGGCCTGCGGCCTGCGCACGGCCTACATCGAACGGCCGCACGAGTTCGGGCCCACCCGCGCCAAGGATGTCTCGGACAACGGGCGCAGCGACTGGCATGCGAAAGACCTGCGGGAACTGGCCCTGGCCCTGGGCGCCTGAGTGCCCCATACCCCGAAAAAACCTGCACACTTTTGATATAGCTCCAGTGTTGCCCCGGGTAATGCACCGCGCACCGGACTAGAATGACCATTTTGCACAAAGGGTTTTCAACATGGTCAAGCGCATTCCCGTGGTCGTTGCAATGGCACTGGCGACAGTGCTCGCGTGGCAGCCGGCGGCCGCCCAGACGGCCAAGGCCCGGGCAACAGCCAAGGTGGACCTGGAAGCGCGCTTCAAGGAGGCGCAAGCCGATCCCAAGCTGGCCGACGACCTGTACAAAGTGGGTCGCAAGGTGGCCGCCGTCTGCGCCAACTGCCATGGCGAAGGCGGCAACAGCACCAAAAGCTCGATTCCCAACCTCGCCGGACAAAACCCGGCCTACCTGCTGGAGCAACTGCGCCAGTTCTCTGACGGACGCCGCCGCAACGAATTCATGGAAGGCATGATCCGCGCCATGAACAGCGACGAGAAGATCGGCATGGTGCTGTTCTACGCAGCACAGGAAGTCACCCACAAACCCGCCACCAACGCTGCACTGGCCGGCAAGGGGCAGGAGTATTACGGCAAGATCTGCTTTCGCTGCCACGGCAATGTGGGCCGCGGCAACGAGTTGATCGCCCGGATCGCGGGGCAGCAAGCCGACTACCTGCGTGTGACGCTCAAGCGCTACCGCGATGGGACCGACGTGCGCGCCAATTCCATCATGACGCCCAACACCAAGAACATGACGGACGCCGACATCGAGGCCGTGGTGGCCTACGTGTCTTCCATGCCCTGATGTGACCCGCCGCATGCCACGATGCGGCAGGCCTTGCCGCTGCGCCCGCGCGGCACAGGCTCACCAAGCTCAGCGCGCACACGGATCGGTGCCAGGCCCTGCACGGCAGCAAAGGCCTTGAGGGCGGATCGGCAGCGGGCCATGGCGGCCTGCCCGGCCTCGCCCTCCAGCGGCAGTCGCAGCACCAGGGTGCGGCTGTCGATCTGGCGCAGGTGGAAATCGAACACCCCCGCGTCGTCTTCGAGCACCGTCGTCAACGCCAGCGGCAGCAAGGTGACAGCACCCCCTTCCCGCCCGGCCATGTGCAGTGGATCGTCCTGGCGTCCGCAGACCTCGATCACGGGCAAGGGGGAGCCGCAGGCGCAGGGCTCTGCGTGCACGGTGACGTGGTCGCCCAGTTCGTAGCGGATCAGCGGTTGAACGGTGTTGGCCAGATTGGTCAGCAGCATGGCATGGGGTGGCTCGCCGGGCGGGACGGGGCGGTAACACTCGTCCACGGGCTCCAGAATGACCCAGTCGGCGTTCAGGTGCATCTGGCCATGCGCGCATTCCCACCCCATCGCCAGGAATTCGGATGCCCCGTAGCTGTTGCGCAGCACGCCGCCCAGGCGCTGCTCGACGTAGGCACGCACCCCTGCGCCCAGGGTTTCGCCGCCCGTCCAGATCTCGCGCGGTGCAATGCGCAGGCGTCCACTCTCGGCCTCCTGCGCCAGCAAGGCCGCCACCGTGGGGTAGGTGATGAGGATGGTGGGCGCAAATTCGTTGAGCGAGCGCACCAGATCCGCGGTGGGTTCCTGGATGGAAAAGCTCCGTGTGGTGGCCGCCAGCCAGGGGTTGAGGTTGCGCAGCCGCCGCAGCGAGACATGGCTGGCAAAATGCCCGCCCGTGACACCCACGAAAGCATGGCGCTCGGACAGGTGCAGCGGATCCATCCAGTGCGCCAGCGGACGCGGTGCGCTGCGGCGCAGGGCTTCGAGTGCGTCGTACACCGCCATGGCCTGCGCATCCTGCACAAAAATGCCAGGCTGCCCGGTGGTGCCCGAGCTTTCCCACACCATGTAGCGGCCCAGCCAGGGCTCGGCAATGCGGTCGGGGTCCGCGGTGAACGCACGCAGCTCATCGAGCTTGAGGCGCGGGTCGGCCACCCAGTCGTCAAAGCGCTCCATGAGCTGGCCGCGCGTGACCACCGGCAGTTGATCCAGGGGCGTACGGGCGTCTGTGCCCCGGGGCATCAGCTCCTGGTACAGGCGCGAGTCGCGCAACGCCGCCGACAACACCTGAGACAGACGCACCTGCTGGCGCTGCGCAATGCCCTGGGCGGTGCCCCGTTGGGCTGCCATCACGTCCATCGACACGCTGGACAGGCGCAGCAGGTCAAAAACAGGGCTCATGGCGGCGTGCCCCCCACGGTCTGCGCCAGCATGACCTGCTGGTCGGTGCCCAGGCCCATGGCCGTGGCCAGCGCCTGTCGGTCGATCCAGGCCCGGATCACGGTGGACAGGCCGGCGCTGGCGCAATACAGATAGACGTTCTGTGCCATGGCCCCGACAGCCGTCGATGCGTAGGATTCGCGCAGCGCGGCCGGCACGAGCTTCATGCGCGCATGGTCGGCCACGTAGACCAGGTCGAGGGGGGCATCGTCCACAAAATCCTGGTAGCCGGTAACGCGGCGTACGTCGGCCGCCAGCACACGCTGCAGCGCATGGGCCTGCGGATCGTAGAGGTACAGGCCTTCGGGAAGAGCCACGTAAACGTCCACCTCCTGGCTGTTCATGGCGCTGGGCGCCGTGCGGCCACCCTGTTCGGGACGGTTGATGCCCGCTGCCGCCCACAGCAGATCCGACAAGGTTTGTGCGGGCAGCGCCGCGGTGTCAAAGCGGCGTTCGGACTGGCGCAGGGCCAGTGCCTGCATGAGGGGCAGCCCCCCCTGCATCTGCGGCGGCGGCAGCACCACGGCCGGACTGCTATCGCCCGTCGGGGCGTCAGGACGCATTTGCCCGATGAGCCCCAGGGCCATCTTGGTGAGCATGTTCATGGGCGCTCCGTGTGGTACGACGATCCGACCATCATAGAAGCAGCGCGCCCCGACCCCTTGCGCAAAGTCACGTGCGGGTGCGAAGCACACAGCGCCCTACCCCCGATTGATTCCCCAGAAGAGAGAATGCGGCGCCCGGCTGTCAAACAATATTTGACCTAGAAACGGCAGTTGATCGCTTTGTATCCCTTGCCAAGCCGTATGAAATCAAGGTTTGACAGCTCCGATGGTGTTACTAGGTTCAAATGAAAACTGCCCGCAGCGCTTTACCAACAAGCGCCACAAGCTACCATATTTATAGCAATAGACGCAAACCGAAAAAGCCGCAATCAGACTCAGTGCCCCTCCGGGGCGGGGCCTGCAGGCTGCTCCTGGGCGACGGTGATCCGGGCGCCGGGAACCGTCGTGCGCGCCAGCAGCGAGTACATGGTGGGCACGACGAAGATGGTCAGCAGCGTGCCCAGCGACATGCCACCCACGATCACCCAGCCAATCTGCATACGGCTCTCGGCCCCCGCGCCGCTGGCCAGCGCCAGCGGAATGGCGCCCAGCACCATGGCGCCCGTGGTCATGAGAATGGGGCGCAGGCGTTGCGCCGAGGCCTTGACGAGAGCATCGACCATCTCCAGCCCCTGCTCGCGCAGCTGGTTGGTGAATTCGACGATCAGGATGCCGTGCTTGGTGATCAGCCCCACCAGCGTGATCAGGCCGATCTGTGAATACACATTGATCGAGCCACCGCTCCACTTGAGCGCCAGCAGCGCGCCGATCATCGAAAGCGGCACCGACAGCATGATGACCAGCGGGTCGATGAAGCTTTCAAACTGCGCCGCCAGCACCAGAAAAATGAACACCAGCGCCAGCACGAAGACAATGCCCAACGCTCCCTGAGAGCTTTTGAACTCGCGCGAGATGCCGTTGAGTTCGGTGGTGTAGCCGGGCTTGAGCACCTGGACAGCGGTGCGGTCCATGAACGTCAGTGCTTCGCCGAGCGAATACTCGGGCGCCAGGTTGGCGGTGATGGTGGCCGAGCGGCGCTGGCCAAAGTGGTTCAGCTCGCGCGGGCTCACGCTCTCGCGCACGCTGACCAGGCTCGACAGCGGAATCAAGGCATCGGCCCGGCCGCGCACATAGATCGCGTCGATGTCCTGGGGCGTGGTGCGCCCCTCGCCAGCCGTCTGCACGATCACGTCGAACTGCTCGGCATCGCGCTTGTAACGCGTCACCGCACGTCCGCCCAGCATCGTTTCGATGGCACGGGCTACCACGTCCACGCCCACGCCCAGGTCGGCGGCGCGCTCGCGGTTGACGCTGATGCGCAATTCGGGCTTGTTCAGCCGCAGATCCACGTCGGGCGAAAGAATGCCGGGGTTCTTCGCCATTTCGTCGAGCATCTGCGTGACCGTGGCGCTGAGGTTTTCATAGCTGTCCGAGGTCTGGATGACGTAGTTCAGCGGCCGCGAGCGAAAGCCCTGCCCGAGCGACGGCGGTGTGATGGGGAAGGCATTGACCCCCGGCAGGCTGGAGATGCGCGACTGCATCTCGCGCGCCAGTTGCAGGGTGCTGCGGTTGCGGTCTTCCCAGTCCACGGTACGGTACACCACGCTGCCTTGCGACACCATGGGGTTGCCAATGTTGGCAAAGATGCGGTCAAACTCGGGGTAATCGCGCCCGATTTTTTCGAGCTCCAGTGCGTAGCGGTTGGTGTATTCGAGCGTGGCGCCATCGGGCGCGGTCACGCTCGCCAGAATGGTGCCCCGGTCTTCCAGCGGCGACAGCTCCTGGCGCATCGTCGGGTACACCAGCACCAGGGCGGCGCCACTGAGCGCCATCACGCCCAGCACCAGCCAGCGCGCCTGGAACACCGCGCCGCGCAGGCCCCCGCCCGTCCAGCGTGCGGTGACCAGCCAGCGCAGCAGGCGGCCATAGCCATCGGACAGCGCGGTCAGCCACCGCTCCATGGATCGGTCGAACCAGTGGGGCTTGGGGTTGTGCCTGAGCAGCAGCGAGCACATCATCGGCGAGAGCGTGAGCGCGACAAAGCCCGACACCAGCACCGCCCCGGCCAGCGCCAGGGCAAACTCGACGAACAGGCGCCCCGTGCGTCCCGGGGTGAAGGCCAGCGGCGCATACACCGCCACCAGCGTCAGCGTCATGGCGACGATGGCAAAACCGATCTCGCGCGCGCCCTTGATGGCGGCGGAGAACGG
>JAANMV010001593.1_pt1 | contig 24381 bp, 17 predicted proteins | sample 7279661 | NCBI WGS metagenome assembly JAANMV01 (sample SAMN14094540, study PRJNA606508) | bioreactor metagenome | isolation source: A lab-scale SPAN reactor treating ammonium-rich wastewater day 121 | place: Ireland: Galway | collected 2017-05-16
CCCAATCGGATCTGCGGGCTCGGACGGCGGGACCTGGCGGGCCGCCTGAGAGCCTGGGCTACTTTCGCCCTATCGACTCAACATTCTATACTGTCCCCGAATTTTAGGCGAAGGACAGGGCGTCCTCGGCCGGGCCGGACTGCGGCTCGCTGAGCTCCGCGTGGACCAGGTACCAGGCGTGCGCCGGAGTCTGGGTGACGTGGACCGTGGCCGTGGCGTGGACCACGGCGTCGAGCAGCTTCTCGCCTTGCGGCGTCAGCGCGCCGACCGTCGCGGACGGGTTCCGGCAGCGGTAGGAGATGTTCTGGCGCGCCTTCCAAATTCGCGCCGAGGCGGCGGTCAGGGACACCTCATAGCTCTGGTCCAGGTGCAGCTCGCCGAGCTTCCCGTCCAACGAGCCCGCGGCGATCTCGCCGATGGTCAGCTTGGTCCCTTTGATCATCGGCTCGTCCGCCGACAACCCGACCTCGCGCGCCAGGGCTTCGGTCAGCGTGGCCTGGATCTCGGTCATCCACTCGTGGAGCGCGTCGGCGGCCGTTTCCGCGGTCGTGCTGCCGAAGGTCCGCGGCAACCCGACCCGCTCGAAGATGTGGAAGTTCGGCGCCGACGGCAGCGCCAGGACGCGGTCGATCACGTTGGCGGCGAAGGCCTTTTCGTCCTTGTAGTGCGAGCGGATGGTGAGCACCAGGAACAACAGCACGACGAACGCCACCGCCGCGACCACGGCCGCCGCGAAAGCGGGCGGTCCGATGGCCCGCGCCGCCTCGCTCTGACCGGCCTGCTCGGCCACGTAGCCGATGAACACGCTGAGGATGCAGAAGATCGCGCTGATCACCAGGAAGCTGAACGGCGTGGGATGGAGCTCCAGCACCGTGGCCGTGTCCAGCTTCGGCTTCGGGCGCTCCCAGATGTCCTCGAGCGTTGCGCGCAGTGCGGTCTCGGTCATGCTCGTGCAGGCCTCCATCCTGTCCGCGTCCACCCGGCCGGCGCCACAGTGTACACCAAACGGGGACGGGCGTGACCGCCGTTTCGCCGGGCGGCAATCGGGCGCATCTTGGCCGCGCCCCGGTCCACTCCTCCCGGCGCCCGCCGCCTCACGCCGCGGTGGCCGGGTCCAGCCGCCACGCGTCCGGGGTCATGTTGTTCCCCGCCACCACCCACAACGCCCCGTCGTAGACCGTCACGCTGGCCGCGTGGCGCGGCCGCCAGGGCGTGCCGGGCAGCTCCGTCCAGGTCGCCCCGTCGGCCGAGTGCCAGACGTCCCGGCGGTTGCCGCCCTCCTGGTGGTAGCCCTCCAGGACCCACAGCCGGTCGTCCCAGGCGGCCACCTCGTGGTACTGCCGCGCCGGCCAGGCCGCGGCCTCGGTCGCACACCGCCAATCGCGCCCGTCGGCCGTGCTCCAGACATCGTGGTAGAAGTTCCGCGCCGGCCGCGACGGGGTGTCGTAGGTGCCACCGCCCAGCAGCCAGATCCGTCCGTTCAGGACCGCCGCGCCGCCGATCATCCCGCGCGGCGCCCAGGGCGCCTCCAGCGTCACCCACTCCCACTTCACCCCGTCGGTGCTGCACCACACGTCGGCGTGGAACTGCTCCGGCGCCGGCGCGAACTGTGGCAAAGTCTGCCCACCGATGACCCAGATCCGGCCGTCGAAGGCGACCGTGTGGTGCAGCACCCGCGGGCCCCAAGGCACCTTCTCGCACACGCAGGTCCACTTCACGCCGTCGTCGGTGCACCACACGTCGTTCTGGTAGTGGCCCTGGTTGGCGTCGCCGCCGACGATCCACATCCGCCCGTCGTGGACCGCGTACCCGGCGGTGTGCCGGCCCTCCCACGGCGCGGCCTCCAAGACCCGCGTCCAGTCCGCCCCGTCGCGGGTAGACCAGACCTCGCTGTTGCAGATCCGCGGGAAATGGACCTTGTCCGAAGGGTTCCACCCGCCCAGCAGCCAGAGCCGGTCGGCGAAGGCCAGCAGCCCGGCCCCGTCGCGCGGCGCGAAGGCCGCCTGGGCCGTCACGCAGGTCCACCGGTACCGTTCCACCGCGGCCGTTTCAGCGCCCATCTCGTTCTCCTCGCACCGCCACCACCAGTTCCCGTTCCGGATGGTCGCCCGCGACCCGGACCATCGCCCAGCGCCGGCCTAGACGCTGGTCGACCACCACCTCGGCCGGTCGCCCGTCGACCGTCACCTCCGGCAACCGCTCGTCCGGCCACATCACTACCACCCCGCCGCGCAGCCCGCGCAGGACGATCTCGCCGGACTCCCGCTGGCGGACCTCGACCGCGCGGCGGCGGTCGTGAAACTCCAGCCACCGGTCGGCGTTGACGATCGGGATCCCGGCCGCCTGCACGTGCTCGAAGCAGCGCTCGATGAACGGCCGGCTGTAGGTGGCAAACGAGATCGGGTGCGAGAGGATGGCGAAGGCCGTGTGGGTTCGGGCGACGGCGTCGTCGAAGATCTCGGCGAACTCGGCGAAGACGGCGTCCGGCTCGGCGCCGATGCGTTCTCTCAGGCTGGCGTCGTCGTAGGTCGGCAACGGCTGCTGCCACACGTCGTGCGCCGTGCCGTCCACGTCGTGGAAACGGATGGGTCGTCCGGACCCGCACAGGAACCGGTTGATCAACGGCTGCGGGCCGGACAGGTAGGCGAACAGCAGCCGGTAGCCGTGTGACTGGTAGAGCGGCACGAAGTCCATGGTCCCGCACCACGGCGCGCAGTGGGACTGCTGGGTCGCGCTGCGCCGGCCGTACCGCTGATTGAAGATCGCCGTCTGCCGGGCCGTTTCGGCGGGGTAGTCGAACCACAGCTCGATCGGCCGCTGGGTCTTCTCCCGGAAGACGTTCAGGTGCGGCCCGAAGGTATGCCCGGCGGACCACCAGGCGGCCGCCTTCTCATCGGCCAGGTAGGTGGTCTCCATGAGGTAGAAGGTCCCGCGCCCGCCACACCGCTCGAGCGTGCCGATCAACGCGTCGAAGTGCTCCGGGGCGGAGTGGTCGTCGTCGCTTTGGAAGACCACCCCGGTGCGGTGCTCCGGCGCCTCGTAGTACCACAGCCGGGCCAGCGGGTGCGGTACCAGCCGGGTCGCCGCCTCGGCCAGCAACTGCCCGTGGAAGTCGGCCTGGGGGAGATGGGCGACGCGCGCGTCGAGGTGACCGACGAACAGATCCAGGGCGTGGGTCCAGTGCCAGTGCCCGGTGGTGGTGATGTCGGCCAGGTCGGGATTGCCGAAGCGCAGCCGGTGAACCGCCTTGGCCGGGTCGAAGAACCACAGCGCGACCCGCGGCCCGGCCCGGCGGACGGCCGCGGCGGGGAAGCCGGCGGCGCGCCAGTCGGCGTCCGCGGCCTCGGCCAGGATGTCCCAAGCGTCCGGCTCCTCGGCCACGGCGCCGACGATGGGCACGTGGGCCTGGATGGGCGTGCCGTGCCCGGGCAGGCCGGGGCCGATGGCGATCCAGCCGGGGTAGGCAGCGGTGGCCGTGTCCCGCCAGCCGAACCGCGCGGCCAGGTTGGCCGACGGCTGGAGCAGCAGCAGCGCCGCGCCGTGATCAGCGGCGGCGGCCAGGGCGTCGATCTCCTCGTGGCGCAGCCGGCAGCGCGAGACCACCAGCAGGTCGCCCGGCCCGGACTCGGGTACCGGTCCGGCGTCGAGATCGACCCACTCGAAGCCGGTCAGCCCCTCGGCGGCCAGGAGCTCGATCAGGAACCTGGCGTGGACGGACTCGGGCTGAGTGGGCCGGACCAGCAGTCGCCGGGCAAGCTCGCGGCTCATCGGGCCACCTCCGTGACGCCTTGAGGCAAGCTGCCGGCGGGCCGGTCGGGGCCGGGGCGGAAGTCGGGCACGGGCAGCAGCCTGCCGCCCCGGGCGATGGACTCGGCGGCCACGATCCCCGGCGCGGCGGTATCCACGGCCTGGTACACGTCGAACTCCAGCGGCCGGCGGCCGAGGACCGCGTCGCGGAAGGCGGCGTGGACGTAGTAGTCGAGATTGGCGTGCCCGGAGCCGCGCGCCTCTTCCGGCTCGTCCTCTCGCTCGTAGCCCCAGTCCACCTCGACCTTGGCGTCGTCACCGTCGGCGGCCAGCCAGAGTCGCGGCCGGTCGTCGGGCGCGCGCCGCCACTCGACGCAGCCGGCGGTGCCGATGATCTGCTGCCAGTGCGTCTCGCGCGGCGGATGCGGCTGCGAGAAGCTGCACGCCAGGCGGAGGATCGCCCCCCTGGCGGTGCGCATCAGGGCCGCCTGGAAGTCGGAGTGCGCCAGCTCCGGGTGCGCCCGGCCGGGCGGCGGCGTGCCCATCCCGACCACCTCCACCACCCGGTCGTCGAGCACGTACAGCAGCGGGCTGAGGTCGTGAACCAGGTAGTGGATCGGCGGCATGCGCTGGATCCAGGTCGGCTCGGCGCCCGGGTGCTCGTCCAGCCGACCCGGACCGAACATCGTCCCGGTGCCCGGGTCGCGGAACATCTTGTCGACGTAGTAGTGCAGGTACTGGCCCTCGGCGTAGGTGATCTCGCCCAGCCGGCCGGCGGCCACCAGCTCGCGCCACCGGGCCAGGTAACCGGCGTGACGGACCTGCTCGGCCAGGTGATAGACCTTGCCCGACCGCTCGGCGGCGGCCACCAGTCGCCAGCAGTCCTCCATCCGGTGCGCCGCCGGGACCTCGGCGTGGACATGCTTGCCGGCCGACAGCGCCGCCGCGGCCAGCGCGCCCTGCTCCTCGCAGCGCAAGACCAGCGCCACCGCGTCCACCCGGTCATCGGCCAGAAGATCCTCGAACCGCCGCGTGCAGATGACCGCGTCCGGCGACTCCACCAGCGGCAGGGCGGCTTCCAGCGGCGCCTGGTAGAGGTCGCACAGGGCGGTGATCCGGAAGCCCTCCAGCCGCTGAATCAGCCGGATCCAATGCAGCCCGCGGCCGCCCAGCCCGGCCACCCCGACGCGAATCGTGTCCATCGCCGTCACTCCTCCCGACCGGCCGGCTCGACCCCGAAACCGAGGCCGGAGGGCACCCGCAGCCGCCCGTCGCGCAGCTCCAGCGCCGGCTGGGCGGCGGACTCGCCGTAGTACAGCGCCGAGGCGAAGTCGGAGGCGTGCCGCTCGACGTCGAACGCGGCGCACCCCGCCGCCAGCGCCGCCATGGCCGCCTGGCCCACATCGCTTTCCAGATTCGACCCGATGGCGCAGCCCTTGCCCGCCTCACCCGCCGTCCTGACCATGGCCAGCGCCCGGGTGAAGCCGCCGTTCTTGCCCGGATAGACCGACAGCAAATCGAACGCGTCGAGGTCCAGCGCCTCGGCCAGGTCGTCGGGCGTGAAGACCGCCTCGTCGGCCAGGATCGGCAGGTCCAGCCGGCGGCGGACCTCGGCCAGGGCCGACAGCCGGTCGCGCGGGGTGGGCTGCTCGACCAGCGCCAGGTCGAACGGCAGCAGCGCCTCGATCCCGCGCACCGCGTCGTCCGCGGTCGGGTACCCGCCGTTGCCGTCGACGGTGAACACCGGCTCGTCCCCCAATTCGTCCCGCACCCGCCGCAGCCGCTCGACATCGTCCACACCGAGAGTGCCGACCTTGAACTTGAGCACCCGGATCCCCTCGTCGGTGAACTCCCGAGCCAGCGCCGCGGTCTTCTCCGGCGGGTACGCCCCGATGCTGACCCGCGTCGGGAGCGACGTGACCGGCTCCCGGTCGGCGAACAGCGACGAGGCCGACCGGCCCTGGCCGCGCGCCCAGAGATCCCACAGCGCGGTATCGACCGCCGCCTTGGCGAACGGGTTGCCGACGGTGGCGGCGTCGAGTCGGTCGAGCGCCTGGGCGGGATGGTCGAAGGTGGCGCCGACCACCAGCGGGGCGAAGACCTGCTCGATCAGGTCGCGTCCGGCCTCGGCCCACTCGCCGCTCCAGACCAGCGTGGTGGCGCCTTCGCCGTATCCCCGGACGCCGTCGGAGTCGGTCACCGTGACCAGCAGATACCGGCTGCGGTCGTGCCGCCCGGCGCTGGACACGACCACCCGCTCCGGCCGCAGGCGGTGGTCGACGATGGTCACCTCGAGCCGCGCGACGCGGATGCTCATCGGGCACACCCCATCCAGGCGGATACCCCATCAACCGGCCCGGACCTCCACCCGCCGGCAGGTTCGGCGCCGGGCCGGACGAACCCGTTCGCCGGAGCACGACCATGGAGCGCACCCGCACGCTGGCCGCGCTGTGGCTGATCGGCGGACTACTCTCGCCGCTGGTCGCCCAAGACGAGGTGTTGACCAACCCCGGGTTCGATCTGGACGAGGACGGCAACGGTCTGCCCGACGGCTGGAACACTTCCGCCGCGCAGCTCCACTACCGCGAGATCGTCGCCTTCGGCAAGGACTGGGAGCTGGTCTCCAAGCCGGGTCAGTACGTCCTGGCCACCCAGGACATCAAGCTGGTCAAGGGCCAGACGTACACCATCACGGTGGAGGCCAAGGGCACCCCGGACGCGGCGGCCGGGGCGCTGCTGGTCCAGGGCGAGAGGCGGCCGGAGATCGAGTTCCCGCTGATCTGGCGCCAGGCGGTGCGGCCCGAGTACCGGCTCTACACCCGCGTCTTCACGGCGCCCAATCCGGTCGCCCGGCTGTACCTCTACAACGTCACCAAGGTCGGCGAGGTGTGCTACCGCCGGGTCTCGCTGCGGCACGGCACGCCGGACTACCCGATCATCCGCGACGCGCTGTTCCGGGACATCGACCGGCCGCTCGGACCGCCCAACGAGACGCCGCACGAGGTCTGGGCGAAGCCGCTGGCCGGAGGGCCGCTCAAGGTCTTCTTCGCCGTCCAGAGCTACCGTTACGCGCGCGACTACGTCGAGTTGGCGCAGCGGCTGGAAATGACCCACGAAGTGGTTCAGACCACCGCCGCCGAGGCCGTCTCGCCGGCCGGGGTGGATGCCCAGCAACGGCTGGTGGACGGCGCCTACGACACCTACTGGGTCAGCAACCTCACCCCTGAGCCGATGCAGCAGACCATCGTCAAGCACGTCCGTGCCGGCCGAGGGCTGGTCGTGTTCGACAACGGCGGCCGGCCGTCCACCGGGCTGTTCGACTGGCGCGCGCTGCCCGAGGCCCCGCCCGACCACCCGCTGCGGCGCGACCTGCCCTGGTCGCTGCTGCGCGCCGAGCTGCTGACCGAGGTCCGCGCCGGCGAGCTGGGCGCCGGGCGGGTGGTCTACGTCCAGGTCCGCTACGACCAGGGGCGCGTGCGCGGGCTCATCCCGCGGCCGTTGGACAACTCCGATTGGGAGCGGCGCACCCTCCGTGACTGGGAATACTGGTACGCCTTCGCCGGCCGCTGCCTGGCCTGGGCGGCGCGCCGTGACCACGAGGTGCCGCTGAAGGTGGCCGCCGACGCGCGGGGTGTGACCCTGACCGGCGCGCTTCCGGCCGGCGCCGCCGCCGAGCTGCGACTCCGCTCCGGCCGCGAGATCCGCTTCGGCGAGCCGGACCTGAGCTACGCCTCGGCGCCGGTCAAACCGGGCAGCACCGTCTCCTGGCCGGCCGGCTTTCCCGCCGGGGTGGCGGTGGCCGACGTGCTGGTCCGCAACGCCGACGGGCAGGTGCTGGCCTGGGCCGGCCTGCCCTGCGAGCGGCCCGGCGCCGCGCCGCTGGCCTCCGCCGAGGTGACGCCGGCCAGCGTCGCGCCGGGCGGAATGGTGCGCTTCACGGCGGGCTCGACCGTCGCCGGTCGGGTCGAGGCCCGCCTGGTGGACGCCTACGGCCGGGTCTATGCCGCCCAAGCCGCCGAGGTCGCCGTCGGCGGGCCGATCGCTCTGGAGCTGTCCACCGCCCGAACCACCAGCGCCGGCAACAAGCTGTTCGTCAAGCTGGTCGGCCCCGGCGGGATCGAGCTGGACAGCCGCTGGTGGGACGTCTTGGTGCCGGAGCTGAATCGCCGGCAGGCCTGGTCCGACTGGCAGGTCACCGCCTGGGGCGAGAGCGTTTCGCACCCGTCCACCTCGCACCAGTACAACCTGCTGATGCGCGACCTGGGCCTCAACGCCAAGTTCCAAAGCTATCCCTACGGCAGCGTGGAAGACGGGCTGTGGCCGGCCTACACCTCCGGCGCGCGGGGGTTCTGGCCGGGCGACCGGCGCAGCCCGGAGCGGCTGAGACTGGCCGGCTGCCTGAGCGACCCGGCCTTCTACGACAAGATGGCCGAGGGCATCGCCTTGGCCGTGCCGCCGCAGAAGCCGTACGGCATCGTCGCCTGGGCCATCGGCGACGAGATCTCGCTGACCAACCGCCACGATGTGGACGAGGTCGATTGCGCCCCGGCCAGCGTCGCCGCGTACCACGCCTGGCTGGCCAAACGCTACGGCACCATCGCCGCGCTGAACCGCGAGTGGGGCACCACCCACGCCGACTTCGCGGCCATTGTCCCGGCCGCCACCGGCGACGTGCGCGGCCGGGAGAACTTCGCCCCGTTCGTCGACTTCCGCACGTTCATGACCGACGAGTGGGTCCGCGCCCTGACCGCGGCGGTGGACAAGATCCGTGAGGCCGATCCGGACGGGCGGGTGGGCCACACCAACACCTTCGGCTCGCTGCCGTTCAACGGCGTCGACTTCTACAAGATCTGCACCATCCCCGGCTTCGACTGGGGCCAGGAGTACTCGGAAGCCATCAAGGGCCAGGCGCAGAAGGCGGTGTTTGCCTTCTGGCGCAGCTTCTGTCCCGAGGACTTCCCCAATCTCGGCTGGATCGGCTACGACCGGCGCGAGGTCGCCGCCGCCTACGAGCCGTGGTGGCTGGCCTTCCACGGCAGCCGCGGCACCAGCTACTTCGCCACCAACGCCTGCGACCTGGAGCGCAACTCGTCGTGGGCGTTGATCCACCCGACGCTGGCCTATACCCGGTACTCGCTGGCGGTCAAGGAATCGCTGCGCGATTTGGTCACCGGCTGCGGCAAGGCGCTCATGGTGACCACACCGCCGGAGCCCGAGGTGGCCATCCTGTGGTCGCACCCGAGCATGTTGGCGAGTTGGTGCGAGAGTCGCTACGACAAGCCCGAGCCGCCGGACAAGCCGCCGTTCGATTCCTGGGGCGCCTACTTCCGGTGCGCCCAAAACCTGCGCCTGCTGCTGGAGGACCGGGGCGTCGACTACCGCTACCTCGCGCCCCAGCAGATCGCCGCCGACCGGGGGCTCCTGGCGCGCTACAAGGCGGTCATCCTCCCGGGCACCTGCGCCCTGGATCGCGGCACCATCGACGCGCTCAAAGCCTATCAGCAGGGCGGGGGACTGGTCATCGGCGACGTCAACCTGCTCCGCTACGACGAGCACGGCGCGCCGTGGCGGGACGCCTCGCCGCTCGAGGAGCTGTTCGGGGCGAAGGCGACCGGGCCGGTAGCCTGGCAGGAGACCAGGCTGAAGCTGACCGGAGCCGAGTTGGCCGGGTTCGGCTGGCAGCCGCTGCAGGTCACCGCCGGCACCGCCGGCGGGCGGCACGCCGACGGCCAGCCCTGCTGGATCCGCTCCCAGCGCGGCCAGGGCGGCGGGTTGCTGCTCAACACCATGCTCCTCAACGACGACCCCGCCGCGCCGGCCGTGTTCCAGGCGCTGATCGAGACCGCCGGCCTGGCTCAGCCGGTGCGGGTCGAGCGGCCGGGCGGGACCGGCCTGACCGGCTGTTCGGTCACCCGCCGAAGGGACGGGCAAGTGGAGCTGGTCGGCCTCATCCGCGACCACCGGCTGGTGCCGAAAGACGAGGCCGAGCCGCCGCCGGTGACCATCCACTTCGGCCGCGCCGCCTACGTCTCGGACCTGCGCGATCAGCAGTCGCTCGGGCGGATCGATCGGCTGACCGTGCCGATGGCGCCCGGCCAGGCGCGGCTGTACAGCCTGATGCCGTACCAGGTGACCGCCGTCGAGGTGACGGTCCCGGAGCCGCCGCGGGTCGGGCAGGACCTGCGCTTCTCGGCGCGAGTCCGGGCCACGGCCGCGCTGGGCCGACACGTCTTGCGGGTCGAGCTGGTCGCGCCCGACGGCACGATCTCCCCGGCCTACGCCCGCAACCTGGCGGCCGACGCCGGTGTTCTCCGAGAGCGGTTGCCGCTGGCGGACAACGACCCACCCGGCCGCTGGACCCTCCGCGTCCGCGACGTGCTGACCGGAGTGACCGGCCAGGCCGACCTGGACGTCCGGCCACGGTAGGGATGGCTGAATCCGAGACCGCGGCGGTGGACGCCGTGAACGTGGTGGACGCGATGGCGTTGTCCACTCCGGCCGCGCCGCTACGCCGCGACTACGCTTCCAGCCTGATCCCCCGCACCGTGGCGAACTGGTAGCCGATGGTCTGGCGGTGCGGCTGCAGGATCAGTCGCGACGAGCCGGCGGGGAGGGTCACCTGGCCCACCGAGACCCACTGGAAGCTGCGATTGCCGCCGGTGTCGGGGACCTTGCCGGTGAGGGTCTGGCCATCGAGCTTGATCTTGAAGGTGCTCCCGGCGCCGAAGGTGTCGCAGGCCAGCTCGACCGACACGGTGACCGCCAGCGCGCGGTCGCTGTGCAGCCGCCAGCTCGCCTGTTGCTCCTCCGACACCCAGCGGGTGATGATCCCGCCGTCGGCCGCCGAGTAGACCGCCAGGTGGCCCTTGGGCCCGAAGCCGCTCAGACTCGCCGCCTCGGCCGGCAGCGCCGCGCCCTGGGTCGCGACCTCGATCACCGGCTTCGGAGCGGTCTTGAGCCGCGGCACCAGGCGCCGGTCGCCGACCTCCAGGACGATCACGTTGACCGCCGGATCGGGCGGGGTGGCCGGCAGGTCGCGCAGCTTCACGCCGCCGTCGAGGCGCTCGACACGCAGCGGCTGACCGGACAGCAGCAGCCGGGCCGACGTGGGAGGCGCGGACATGCCGGTCAGGCTGACCTCGTTGCGCTCCGGCCAGCGGAGCAGGTGCAGGTAGGCGGCGTCGCCCCGGCGAGTGAACACGTAGCCGTCGTCGCCGGTCACCTCCGGCGTGCCGGTGGTGCCGTAGATCGCTTCGCCGTGGCGCTTCAGCCAGGCGCCGATGCCGGCCAGCCGCTCGGCCTGCTCGGCGGGGATGCTCCCGTCCGGGAGCGGGCCGACGTTGAGCAGGTAGTTGCCGCCGACGCCGGCCATCTTGACCAGGCTCTCGATCAGGTAGGGCGTGCTGTACAGAACCGGATCGGTCTTGTGTCCCCAGGCGTCGGCGCAGACCGCCTGACACGATTCGACCAGGTGGCCGGCCAGCGCCGGGTCGGCCGAGAGGGTCCGCTCCGGGGTGAAGAAGTCGCCGTAGCCGGCGCGCTCGTTGACCACCGCCGCCGGCTGAAGCTGCTTGATGCGCTGGTACAGCGCGCGGCCCTGCCACACCCGCTCCGGCTTCTGCACGCCGTCGAACCAGATCCCGTCGAGGCGGCCGTAGCGGGTGCACAGCTCCTCGACCTGACCGTGGTAGTAGGCCAGGAACTTGCCCCAGTCCGGGCGATCGGTGGCCGGCGGGTGGTCGAGATCCTTGAACCACCCGCGGCGGTGGACGAAGTTCGGGTGATGCCAGTCCGGCTGCGAGTAGTACAAGACGATCCGCATCGCGCGGCGCTGGCAGGCGGCGATCAACTCTCCGAGCAGATCCCGGCCGAAGGGCGTGTTGGTGATCTTGTAGTCGGTCAGCGCGCTGTCCCAGAGACAGAAGCCGTCGTGGTGCTTGGCGGTGACGTTGAGGTACCGCGCTCCGGCGGCCTCGGCCACGTCGATCCACCGGTCGGCGTCGAAGCGGTGCGGGTTGAAGGTCGCGCACAGCTTTTCGTACCGCGCGCGGGGGATGTTGTCGCGGTACTGCACCCACTCGCCGCGCCCGAGCTGGGCGTAGACCCCGAAATGAACGAACATCCCGAACCGGGCCTCGGGGAACCAGGACAGGGCCCCATCGAGCTTGGGTCTCACGAGCATGGCAGACTCCTCGGCCGCCGGCGACGCCGGGCGGTCACTCCTCCCGGGCTCCCACTCCCGCCCACTTCAGCGGCACGATGCCCAGCTCCAGGGCCGGCGAGCCGCGCTGGAAGGTCCAGTCGCTCCGCGGCTCGACGAATAGCGGGTCGCCGCGGCGGACGGTCTCGGGAACCCCCTCGGCGACGGCGGCCTGGAGCAGGTTGTCGGTCCAGGTGGCGACGCCCTCAGGTTGGGCCACCACCACCTTGCCCGCGGCCACCAGCACATTGCGCTCCAGAACGTAGCCGGACGACTTGGGGAAGGTCAGCCGCAGGTCGCCGGCGGAGCAGAAGACGTTGTTCCGCAGCACGTTGTTGCGGGCCATGTGGTTGTGGCTGCAGCGGACCACGTCCAGCGACAGATTGCCCTCGACCAGGCAGTCCTCGGCCTGCTCGTCGAGGTAGTAGGCCGAGGCGCCGTAGCCGCCGGTGTCGAGGATGTCGCGGATCACGTTGCCGCGGACGGTGACCCGCTGACAGAAAGTGATGTAGATCCCCGCGCCGTCGTGCAGCTCCTGCATGGCGTGGTGAATCAGGTTGGCCTCCAGCCGGGCGACCTTCCCGCCGAAGGTCAGGGCGCTGTAGGGCGTATGGTGGATGGTGTTGTGCTCGGCGACCACCTGCTCGCCACCAAGGCTGACGGCAATGGCGCTGGGGTAGAGCACGCCGCAGTGGTGGACCAGGTTGTCGGCCACGGTCAGCTCGCCGCCGCGCAGATGCAGTCCGCAGGCGCCGGTCTGCTCGACCCGGCACCGGGTGACGGTCAGCCGCCGCGTGTTCTGGGCCTTGACCCCCTGTCCGGCGGTGTTGGCGATGGTCAGCCGCTCGAGCCGGCAGTCGTGCGCGTGGGTGAGCGACACCGCCCCGTCGAACCGCCCGGCGCCGAACCCGCCCGACACCAGCGGCGTGGTGGTCACCGCCAGCCGCAAGCCGTCGAGCACCACGCCGGTTACCGGCGCCTGGGCGGTGCCGAGGACCCGAACCAGGCATTCGGTGGTCGGCGCCAGCACTTCGCAGGTGTCCGGCTGCTCGCCGGCCATCGACCGATAGTAGAGCCGCGCCGTGGGCCGGTCGAGGTACCACTGCCCCGGCTCGGCCAACCCTTCGCGGGTGTTCCAGACGACATACTTCTTGACCCCGAACGCGCCGGGCGGATGGCCGGCCGGGGTGCTGAAGGTAAGCTGCCCGGCGGCCGGGTCGAAAGCGGATACGCCGACCAGCGACTCGTCCCACATGTGGTAGACCGTGATCTCGGCGTTGCGGGGTTCGAGCGTCGCCGGCAGGTCGCCGGGCCGGATGCGGAGGGTGGTCAGCTCCTCGGCGGTCGGCTTCCGTTTCCAGCCGCCGCCAGTGGTGCTCATCCAGGGCACCGTCCACTCGTTGAGGCAGGCCAGCGTGCCCTCACGCGGCCAGCGCGCGCGACGGCGGTGGGCGTCGTCGACGATCAGCGCGCGGAAGTCCCAGGACTTGCCCGCCAGTGGCGGCAGCGGAGCGCTCCACAGACCGCCATGCTGCTCCCAGCCGGTGATCCGCCGTCCGCCGACCAGCTCCACCGCCGCGCCGGGCGCCGCGGTGATGGTCAGGCCGGAGTCCGCGGCGGTCAGGATCAGCGGCTGTTCGACGTAGTACCGGCCCGCCTCCAGGACGATCCGGCGCGGTCCGGGTCCTTGCGCGCGGGCCTGCTCGACCGCCGCCGGCAGCGACTGACCGGGGCTCAGCCGGATCTCGGCCGGTGCTTCCAGCGCCAGCGCGAGGAGACTCAAACTGGCTAACACGGCGAGGGCTCCTTGGCCGCCAGCGCGGCATTGTAGTCATCGACGATGCGGGTCACCGCGTGGATGCGGTCCACCTCGCCGTGGGACGAGAGCTCGTCGGAGATGCCCAGGATCAGCTTCGGGGCGAACATGTCGATCACCTGGCGGGTACACTCCTCGAGCACCTCGACCGGCCACATGTCGTCGAAGTAGATGGCCGGCAGACCGTCGATCAGCCACACCTCGTCGCCCAGAGCGTCTTTGATCTGTTCGAGCGTCACGTCGCCCTGCGGGGCCGGGGTGATGGCCTCGATGCCGTCCAGGCCGGAGCACCTGGCGTATTTCAGCAGCGGGCCGGTGTCACCATCCCAGTGCGAATGGACGAACTTGCCGGCGGCGTGGAGCTGGGCGCCGCGCCTGTGGTAGGCCGGGAGGACGTACTCTTCGTAGAGTTTGGGCGAGCAGGTCGCTGCGTGGAGGTTGTCGCCGTAGTTGACGATCTCGATGGGCGAGGCGTTGACCTGCTCGATCAGCCGCTCGTGGAGCTCGTCCAAGGCCCGGAAGTAGGTCTCGACCAGCGGGCGCCAGTCGGCCAGCGCGTAGATCGTCCGCTCCACGCCCATGTTGTTGATGAACAGATCCTCGAGATTGACCCGCGGCAGGTAGCAGGTCGGCGCGCCGATGTCGCCCCACTCGGCCCGGACCTTGTCGTACGTCGCCTGGTTCCACCGCCAGGTGGTCTGCTCAGCGCGCCAGATCGCTACCCGCAGGTCCGACTCGGTCTCGATCCAGCGCTCCACCCAGATGGTCCCCCGGTTGGTCGGCGTGGTTCGGATCACCGCGGTCTGGGTGCCCACCGGCGTGGTCACCAGGTGCCGCAGGTCGCGCTCGCCGAGCCGCTCAACCGAGGTGCGCACCGCCGGATGCTCGACCGCCTCGAAACAGACGTTGTACTCGTAGAGCCGGTTCGAGCAGCCGAGCGCCCGGTACAGACCGGGCCGGTCCAACCCGGTGTACGGCGCCGGCAGCGGCTCGTGCTCGAACAGCTTGTCGTAGTACCAGCAGCCGATCCGCGGCTGCCAGACGATCTGCCCGCCGGAACTGCCCCGGACCGACGCCAGGTGCAGCTCGGCCAGGTTGCGGTTCGCGTGGTCCGTCGGCCGACCGCTCACGACTCGTCCTCCTCCGGCACCGAGCCGGGATGACGCTGCTCCAGGTCCATCCAGTAATCGACGAACGGCGTCGCGTGATCGAAGCCGACCGCCTCGTACGCCCGGCGGGCCGGGGCGTGGCCCCAGTCCAGCCCGGTGTGCACCGTGGCCAGCCGCATCCCGCGCGCGCGGAAGTGGTCGAGCACGTGCCGGTACATGAAGGTGCCCCAGCCCTGCCCGGCGGCGTCCGGCCGCACGCCGTTGTTGCCGATGCTGCCGATCTGCCGTGGGTCGTTGAGCTCGAAGGTGACGAAGGCGACCACCTGGCCCTCGCGCTCGACCACCCAGAGCTGCTCCGGCGTCCGCTGGAAGTGGGCCCGGAGTTGGGCGCATTTGGCTTCCTGCCACGAGGGCACCCCGCGGCCGCGCTCGTCGTAGATGACCTCGCCCAGCAATTGGCGGAAGCCGTGGTGGATGGGGGTCCAGCAGGCGATGGCGATGGCGTCGATGGCGGGCAGGTCGGCGGCGGTGGCGTGCCGCAGCACGGCGCCGCGACGCTGGGCGATGACGGTCATCGAACGACTCCGCGCGGAAGTTGTCGCCTTGAGGTGGTTTCCCTGCCGCTCCGGTGATAGAATCCCGACCCGGCCGGTGGCCGGAGGCCGGCGAAGGAGTGAGATGAAGACGATCGAGGGCGTGGTGCCGGTGATGCTGGCGCCGTTCACGGAAGACGAGTCGCTTGACCTGTCGGCGATCGGCCGGATGGTCGAGTTCGCCATCGCCTGCGGTGCCCGGCAAACCTGTCTGCCGGCCTACGGCAGCGAGTTCTACAAGCTGTCGGAAGACGAGCGGGTGCAGTTCGTGGCCACCGCCGTCAAGGCTTCCGCCGGGCGGCTGATGATCATGGGCCAGGCCAACCACGGCAGCGCCAAGATCGCCGCCGAGCTGGCCCGCAAGATGGAGGCCGCCGGGGCCGATTTCATCAGCCTGGCCCTGCCGCGGCTGTTCCCCATCGGCGAGGACGACCTGGTCCGCTACGCCGCCAGAGTGGCCGACGCCATCAGCATCCCGTTGATGATCCAGGACTTCAACCCCGGCGGCGCGACGGTCGAGGCGTCGTTCTGCATCAAGCTCCACGAGCGCTGCCCCAACTTCCGGTACATCAAGCTGGAAGAGCCGCGGATGGCCTCGAAGATGGTCGCCATCCACCAGGGCACGAACCACGGCGTGGGCGTGCTGGAAGGGTGGGGCGGCCTGTACATGCCCGAGCTGGTGCCGCACGGCTGCGTCGGCAGCATCCCCGGCTACGTCCTGGCCGACGTCCTCTGCCGGGTCTACCAGGAACTCAAGTACGGCGACCGCGCGACCGGCTGGCGACTGTTCAGCGAGGTCACGCCCTTCATCAACTTCACCTTGGAAAACTTCGAGCTCTACCACCACTGCGAGAAGCAGTTGCTGGTGGAGCGCGGGGTGCTGACCAACGCCGTGGTCAGGGACTTCACCACCTACCTCGACCCGGTCGGTCAGGACTATCTGAACTTCCTGGCCGAGCGACTGTGGGAGACCCTCGACCGCTGGGGTCTGAAGAAGCGCCCGCTGGACTGAGTAAATTAGGGACGCCACCCTATTTCTCAGTTTGTTGAGAAATAGGGTGGCGTCCCTAATTATGGATTCGCGACGGTCGCGCCACTGGCCGAGGAGGGTTCCCGTACCCCGGCACGGAAACCCCCGCAGCGGAGGTGGCGATGGACGTGATCCGGGCGGCGGCGGTGCAGTTCGAGCATGTCGCGGGCGACAAGGCAGCCAATCTGGAGACGGTTCGCCGGTTCGTCGACCACGCGGTCGAGTTGCGCGTGCAGGTGGTCGCCTTCCCGGAGTGCTGTTTGACCGGGTACTGGTTCCTCCGCCACCTCTCCCCGGCCGAGCTGGCCGAGCTGGCCGAGCCGGTGCCGGATGGCCCGACCTGTCGCGCGGTGCGGGCACTGGCCGCGGAGAGTGGCGTGACCGTCGGCGCCGGGCTGGTTGAGCGCGGGGACGACGGGCGGCTGTACAACACTTACCTGGTCGCCCTGCCCGACGGCGCCTGCCACAAGCACCGCAAGCTGCACTGTTTCGTCAGCCAGCACATGTCCTCGGGCGACACCTACACCGTCTTCGACACGCCTTACGGCTGGCGGGTCGGGGTGCTCATCTGCTACGACTGCAACCTCGGCGAGAACGTCCGGATGACTGCCCTGCGCGGCTGTGACCTGCTCCTCGCGCCGCACCAGACCGGCGGCTGCAAGTCCATCAACCCCCACGTCATGGGGTTGGTCGACCGCGGGCTGTGGGACCGCAGGGAAGAGGATCCGGCCAGCATCGAGGCTGAGCTGCGCGGGCCGAAGGGGCGCGGCTGGCTGATGCGCTGGCTACCCTCCCGAGCGCACGACAACGGGCTGTTTCTGCTCTTCAGCAACGGTGTCGGGACCGACGACGACGAGATCCGCACCGGCAACTCGGCCATCTTCGATCCCTACGGGCGGGTCATGGCCGAGACGGCGCATCCCGGCGACGACATGGTCGTGGCCGACCTCGACCCGCGGCTGCTGGAGAACTGCACCGGCCGGCGCTGGAACCGCAGCCGGCGGCCGGAGCTGTACGGCGACCTGGCCCGGCCCACCGGCCAGGAGCGCGACACCCGCGAGCTGCTGATGGTCGACAAGGGCATCCGGCCCGCCGCGCCGGGAGACTGACCCCGCTCGCTCGCCGGCACCCAGGAGAAACCGCATGACCGGCCGCGCACCCGCTCACCGTCTGCTCGCCCTCCTCTTGGCGGCCGTCGCGGCGCCGGCGGCGGAGCCGGCAATCCAGGAGTCGGCGCGCTCCTTCACCATCCGCTCGCCACGACTCGAAGCGACCGTCGCCGATGGGGTGATCGTCGGGCTGCGCAGCCTCGCCGGCGAGGTCCACGCCGACCCGGCCACGGCCGAGCTGGACGAGCCGCGCGGCCTGGGCCACCTGAGCGGCGACCCGCAGGCGGTCGAGCGGCTCCACATGCCGTGGGGCAACGCGGCCATGAACCAGGCGCTCCCGGCCGGCGGGCGGTACCCGACTCAGCATCACCCGCACCCCGGCTCGGCCTACCGCGCCGAGCGGGTGGCCGGCGGGATCAAGGCCACCTGGACCGGGTTGACCAACGGGCAGAAGCAGTTCCCCGCGGAGACGCTGACCGTCGAGCTGCGGGTCGATCCCGCCAGCGGCGAGATCCGCTTCCGGGCCACCGCCACCAGCCCTGACGGCGGCGTCTACGGCGTGCAGGTGCCGTTGGCCAACCTCCACCCGGACCATCGCTTCTACGTCCCCAGCTTCGGCGGCCTGTACTACGACCAGGCCATGCGCCCGGCGCTGATCACGCTGGGCGGCAACCCGTTCTGGGAGGCGCCGGTGTTCGCCGCCGAGGGGCGGCGCGACACCCTCGGCGTGTGGGTCGAGAACGCGGCCATGCCGCAGGACTTCTTCTTCCTCAACTGGACCGGCAAGAGCTTCTCCGCGGCCATCGAGCACCTCAACCCGATGCCGTTCGAGGAGCGGCGCGAGGTCCAGTCGGTGACCTGGCACATGGACGTCTTCCCCGGCGGCTGGGTCGAGGCGATGACGCCCTACAAACGGTTCTACGAGCGCACCTTCGCCGCGGACCTCGCCCGCCGCGACGCGGTCGAATGGGCCGACCGGATCCAAGTGATCATCGACGAGTGCGGTCACACCGACGAGGAGTATCAGCGCTTGGCGGACCTGTTCCCGTCCGACACGCTGCTGTTCCATGACTGGAACGCCCGGGCGCCGCAGTTCGACCACGACCTGCCGGACTGGACGCCGCGCGAGGGATACGTCGACAAGGTCAAGCGCCTCCACCAGCGCGGCTTCCGGGCCATGGCCTACGTCAACAGCTACTGCGTCAACTACAACTCGCCCGTCTACCAGCGCGACCGGATCGACGAGTTCGCGCTGCTGCGGGCCATCCGCGGCATCTACCGGTACACCCAGCGCGCGGCCGCCGACCAACTCAAGGACGGGCAACTGCTCTACCTCGACCCGCTCAGCGCCGGCTGGCGCAAGTACCACGTGGACCAGATGATCTGGTGGCTGGCGACCACCGGCACCGATGCCAACTACGAGGACACCGCCGGCGCCTGCGGCGACTTCGGCAACGGGGTGGTGGACGGGCTGGCGGGACAGCAAGGCGCCATCGCCGAGTTCCGCGAGCTGTTGCAACGCAACCCGACGGTGCCGATGGCCGCCGAGTACGGCCCGGCCCCGGTGGCCTTTGCCGTGAAGTGGCCGCTGCGGTACCAGCAGGTGTGGGGCAACGACGCCACCCGGGCCTGGTGGATCACCCACCTGCGGCCGGTGGAGACCTGGCTGTTCGGCCATCGGCCGTGGATTCCGACCATCCGCGCCGGCTCCGGGTTCGCCCGGCACGTGGTCATGGGCTGCGCCGACGCGCTGGGCGGCGTGGCGCAGATCGCCACCACCGGCGGCCGGCTCGAGGCGACCCGGGGCGACCTGGTGCAGATGCTCCAGCGCGCGCGCCTGTTTGCCTCGAAGCAGCTCACGCCGGTCTTCCCGCCCGAGCGGCAGCCGGCCGACCTGGCCTGCTGGTACCAGGACGAACAAGGACGGCGCTACGCCTACTACGCCGGCGAGCAGTGCCAGAAGCTGGTCGGGCCGGACGGCCAGTCGGTCTACGAGCGGGTCTTCGGCCGCAACCAGGTCGAGACCGGGCTGAGCCTGCCCGGCTGGCCGGCGAGTCAGGACGGGAAGCTGGTCGGGCTCGATCCCGCCGGCCGCTACGCGTTGGTGCCCGAGATGGGCGAAGCGCCCGAGGTGCGGCTGGCCGGGATCCCCGAGGGCGTTCGCCTGCGCCGCTACTACACCGACGACCGGTTCCAAGTGATCACCCTTACCCCGTCCGGCGACGCGGCGCCGAAGGCGGGCGCCATTCGATTGACGACCGATCAGCGCTTCACCGCGGTGGTGCTCAACGACGTAATGGTCGACCCGCTGGAGCGGCAGCCGGCCAAGGGCTACGCCACGCCGTTTCCCGCGAGCTTCGTGTTGACCAAGGGCGAGGTGGAGCAGCCGGCACCGGGGACCTGGCTCGGCTCGGACCAGGAGTCGGCGGGCCGGCTGATCGGGCTCGACGACGGTCTGGACCGCGGCGGAGTCTACACCATCAAGTTCCGCCGGCCGTTCCCCGTGCCGGGCGAGGCCAAGCCGCCGCTGTTCCGGTACCTCAACGGCGGCGGCGACGCCGAGCCGACCTTGGACTACCTGTTCCGAGTACCGTCGGCGGACTGCTCCGTGGTGGTCTACCTGCGCAACACGCAGAAGAAGTATGGCAATGCGGAGATCGCCCGCATCTACCTCAATGGCCGGCCGATCCACGAGCGCGACCTGGGCCCGGTCCGCAATCCGGATCGGCAAGAGGGCATGGACCCGGCGCTCAAGAGCCTGTGGGACACTGATGTCCACGCCTGGAGGGTGCCGCTGGGCCATCTGGCCGGCCGGCCGGTGTTGTTCACCATCGCCACCGACGACAAGGCCGACAACAACGCCGACGAGCTGTGGTGGTCGCGCCCCAAGCTCGTCGCCGATCCGGACCAGAAGCCGCGTTACGAGCGACTGCTCGAGGACAAGTGGGTGCCGGACGAGCAGTGAGCCGGCCGGCGCACGGGAGAGGACCATGACCGCGCAGTGGCTGATCGTGGTGGTGATGCTGACGCTGGCCTGCGCCTCGGTGGCGCAGGAGGGGCAGCCGAAGGTCGTCTTGGAGGTCCACAACGAGACCCTGCGCCTGGCCTTCGACGCCACCGGCGCGACCGTCCGGCTGGAGGACGTTCGGGCCGGCCGCGACGTGGTCGCGCGCTGCCCGCTGGCAGTGCTCGGCAAGGCGGGCAAGCCGGTCCCGGCGAGCTCGCTGGCGGCCACACCGGGCCAGGTCGGGCCGGGTCAGACCGCGCGCCTGGAGCTGGGGTTCGGCGAGAGCGGCGTGAAGGCCGTGCTCGAGCTGGCGGTCCACCCGCAGCACGTCACGCTCGAAGTGGCCTCGGTCAGCGACCCGTCCATCGACAGCCTGACCTTCTGCGACCTGCGCACGACGTTGAAGGTGGAGGAGCTGGACCAGTTCGCCCTGGCGGGCATGGCGCTCAACCTGCTCACCCAGGTGCCCGACTTCCCGCGGCCCATCGGCGCCACGCGGGCGACCTGCTACCCACGGTTCGGGCTGGCCGGAGCCAAGGTGGCCGTGGTCGCCTCCTCGCGCGAGGCGATGCGAGCGGTCATGCAGCAGGTAGTCTCCGCCGCGCCCGACCTGCCGCACTCGGCCGTCGGCGGGCCGTGGGCGCAGGACGCGAAGATCAGCCGCGGCTCGTACCTGTTCAACTTCACCGACCTGTCCGAGGACAAGGTCGACGAGTGGATCGCCTGCGCCCGGAGCATCGGCTTCACGCAGATCGACTTCCACGGCGGGCGGTCGTTCCGGTTCGGCGACTTCCTGCCCGATCCGAAGACCTATCCCAACGGGTATGCCAGCCTCAAGGCGGTGATCGATCGGCTGCACGCCGCCGGGATCGCCGCCGGGTTGCACACCTACGCCTTCTTCATCGACAAGCGCACGCCGTACGTCACGCCGGTGCCCGACCCGCGGCTGGCCAAGGCGGCGGTCTTCACCCTGGCCGCGCCGGTGGATGATCAGGCCGACCGGGTGGTGGTGGCCGAAAGCACGGCCAAGACGTCGGCCGTCACCGGCTTCGGTGTGCGCAACAGCAACACGATCCAGATCGACGACGAGCTGATCACCTTCTCCGGGGTGACCAAGACGCCGCCCTACGTCTTCACCGGCTGCAAGCGCGGCGCCTGCGGCACGGCGGTCAAGGCCCACGCGGCCGGCGCCCGGGTGGGCCACCTCAAGGAGTGCTTCGGCCTGTTCGTGCCCGACCCCGAGACGGACCTGCTGGTCGAGATCGCCGCCAAGACCGCGGAGATCTACAACGCCTGCGGGTTCGACATGATCTACTTCGACGCCCTCGACGGCGAGGATGTCCTGGCCGGCCGCGAAAACGGTTGGCACTACGGCTCGAAGTTCGTCTTCGAGGTGGCCAAGCGGCTCGACCAGCCGGCCTTGATGGAGATGAGCACCTTCCACCACCACCTCTGGTACGTCCGCGCCCGGACCGGCGCCTGGGACCACCCGAACCGCAGCCACAAGACCTTCATCGACCTGCACTGCGCCAGCAACGAGCACAACCGGCGGATGTTCATGCCGACCAACCTGGGCTGGTGGGCGCTCAAGACCTGGGGCGGGCAGAGCGGCGAGCCGACCTTCGCCGACGACATCGAGTACCTCTGCGGCAAGGCCATCGGTTACGACAGCAGCCTGTCGATGATGGGCATCAACCCTGACAACTACCAGAAGATGGGGGCGATGAAGGAGCTCGGCCCGATCCTCAAGCGGTACGAGGACCTGCGCCTGTCCGGGACCGTGTCCGAGCCGATGAAGGCCAGGCTGCGCGTGCCCGGCGACGAGTACACCCTGACCCGCGTCGGCGAGCAGTGGCGGTTCCAGCCGGTACGGTACGCCAAGCACAAGGTCGTCGGCCTGGACGGCTGGAGCGACCGGTGGTCGGCGGACAACCCCTTCGCCGAGCAGCCGGTCCACCTGCGGATCCAGGCGCTCCACGGCGCGGCGGCCTACGACGATGCCAAGAGCGTGGTCTTCTGGGACCCGGCCGCGGCCGACGCGGTCAACCAGCGCAACGCGCGCCAGGGCGTGACGCTGACCGTCGAGTCGAGCCGCGACCAGGTCAAGGTCGGCGCCGCCAGCGCCAAGCTGACCGGGACCAGCACCCGCCCCGCCCGCGCCGATTCCTGGGCCATGGTGGGCAAGGTGTTCGATCCGCCGCTAGACCTCAACGCCACCCGCGCCCTCGGACTGTGGGTCCACGGCGACGGGCAGGGCGAGGTGCTCAACGTCCAGTACGAAAGCCCCAGCCACCTCCGCGGGGTGGCCGACCACTACCTGGTGATCGACTTCACCGGCTGGCGGTACTTCGAGCTGGTCGAGCCGGAAGGCGAGCGCCACCGTGACTACGTCTGGCCCTACGGCCACATCTACTCGGTCTACCGCGAGTACCCGCGGCACAACAGCATCGAGCGGATCAACGTCTGGATGAACAACCTGCCACCCAACCAGCCGGCAACCTGTTACCTCTCCCCGATCCGCGCCCTGCCGCTGACCAACCTCAAGCTCCACCACCCGGCGGTGACCATCGGCGGACGGACCATCACCTTCCCGGTGGACCTGGACACCGGCCACTATTTGGAGTACCGCGGCCCGGACGACTGCAAGCTGTACGACCCGCAAGGCAACCCACTGGCCGACGTGACCCCCACCGGCGACGCCCCAATTCTGCCAGCCGGCAAGAGCGAGGTCCAGTTCACCTGCACCGCGCCGGACGGCAGGTCGGCGCGAGCCAACGTGTGGGTGATCAGCCGGGGGGAGGTTCTGGCGGAGGGGTAGCGGCGGTCAGGAGACGGCGACGGCGAGCGTGCTGCGTGCCTCGCCGTCGCGCGGCTCCGCCGGGGTGATGGTCACGCTGACGCTCATCCCCAGCGCCTCGCTGAGGCGACGGAGCGTGCCCAGGCGCGGCTCATGCTCGCCGTCCTCGAGTCTGGCCACCTGAGACTGCCTCACGCCGAGCTGCCGCGCCAACGCCGTCTGGGTCAGGCCATGCTCCGTGCGGTAGCGCACCAGGAACGCGGCCACTTCACGGGCGAGGGCGGCGGCTTCCCACCGAGCCCGGAACTCGGGGCGCCGCAACTCGTCGGCCAAAACGTCGCGCCAAGGGATCAGCTTGTCAGCCACCATCGTCCTCCAGCGCCGCGAGGCGCGTCTCGGCCCGTCTGACCGCCGCCAAGAAGCCACGGTGGTCGACCGTGGCCTCCGGGCCGATCGCGGCCACGACGAGACAGTCGCCGAGGCGCCGGTAGAAGGCACGCCACGGCGATGAGCCACGCCGCGGCCTGAGCTCGCGCAGCCCGGCACTGCTCTTCACCGCACTGCTGTGGGGAAAGGCCAGAAGTGGTCCAGCCGCCTCCAGCTTCTCCAAGGCCCTGAGCAGAGCCTCCCGCTCGCGCTCCGGCAAGCCCGCCAATTCGCTGCGGACGGCCGCGACCAGTTGGACTTCCATGCGCCACCATCATCGGCATTATAGCATGTTTGTGCCTGCTTCGCGGACTGGGCGGGGGTGTGAGTCCCATCGTGTGAGGCCGGCGAGCTCCGGGAGGGCGAGGGTCCCGCCGAGCCGCGTCACTGGTCACCTCCGGTTGAGAAGATCCTCGGAATCCGTGACGCCCTCAGCAACGCAGCTCGGCGGGAGCCTCGCCCTGTACCCTGGGGGGCCGTCGGAGGGGTCCAAACCCTCGACAGGGACGTGGCCGCTGGCGGTGAGCAGCCAAGCCTCGCCTGCACC
>JAANMV010001594.1_pt1 | contig 24376 bp, 16 predicted proteins | sample 7279661 | NCBI WGS metagenome assembly JAANMV01 (sample SAMN14094540, study PRJNA606508) | bioreactor metagenome | isolation source: A lab-scale SPAN reactor treating ammonium-rich wastewater day 121 | place: Ireland: Galway | collected 2017-05-16
CGCCATCGCCACGTACTACCTGATCGCCATGCCGGAGGCGAGCAGCAACCTCGCCCGCTTCGACGGCATGGTGTACGGCCCGCGCGCCGTGGCGGGCGACGTGACCCAGAGCATGACCCTGACGCGCGAGCAGGGCTTCGGGCGGGAGGTGCAGCGGCGCATCATGCTGGGCACCTACGCCCTGAGCAGCGGGTACTACGACGCGTACTACAGCAAGGCCATGCGCGTGCGCCGCCTGATCGCCGACGACTTCACGCGCGCATTTCTGGACGTGGACGTGCTGGTCACGCCCACCAGCCCCTTCCCGGCCTTCCGCCGCGGCGAGAGGACCGGGGACCCGCTGGCGATGTACGCCGCGGACGTGGACACCGTCGCCGTGAACCTGGCGGGCCTGCCGGGGCTCAGCGTGCCCGCCGGGATGGAGACCGTGGACGGCGTGGCCCTGCCGGTGGGCGTGCAGTTCATCGCCCCGGCCCTACAGGACGAGCGGCTGGTGCGCCTGGCCGGGGGACTGGAGGCGGTGGGCGCGGTGCAGGTGGCCCGGCCGGCGCGCTGAGCCCCCAGATCAATCAAAGGAAGCACCCCCGCGGATGATGCGTGGGTGCTTCGCTGTCGATGAAGGTCGCGGCCCTCAGGCCCGGAGGCTCAGTTCAGGACGCGGCGGGCGCCGTTGTAGCGGGCGGCCCAGTAGGGGTTGCCGAACAGGGGCTCGATCATGCTGCGGCCGTGGTAGCTGTTGGCGTTGGCCATCATGCCGTCGCCGAGGTAGATGCCGACGTGGCTGGCGGTGCGGCCGGTGGTGTTGAAGAACACCAGGTCCCCGGCGCGCAGGTCGCGGCGGCTGACGGAGCGCCCGGCGCCCCACTGGGCGGCGGCGGTGCGGGGCAGGCTGATGCCCATGCTGCGGAACACGTTCTGGGTGTAGCTGCTGCAGTCGATGCCGCCGCGGCCGGTGCCGCCGAGGACGTAGCGGATGCCGAGGAAGCGGCTGGCGGCGGTGCGGACATAGGCGCCACCGGTGCCGGTGGTGGTCACGGCGGGCTTGGCGGCGGTGCTGGCGGCCTTGGCGGGCGCGGCCTTCGCGGCGGCGGTGGTCTTGAGGACTTGGCCGACCTGGATGGTGGAGCTCTGCAGGCCGTTGAGGCTCATCAGCTGCGCGGCGCTCATGCCGGTGCTGCGGGAGATGGAGTAGAGGGTGTCGCCAGTCTTGACGGTGTAGCTGGCGGCGGAGGCCGGAACCGTGAAGCTGAGTGCAGCGGCGAGGGTCAGGAGGATTCGGGAAGCGTTCATCGACGCCTGGAAGTTTAACGCATCTTTATTTATGCGGTCTTAATTGTCGGGGAAAGTGGCGCCCCGTATGCGCCTATACGGCAGCTATGCGGTGCCCGCTTGGCTGTGTGAGAGCCGATCTTGCGCTCCTGCTCAAGATTCTCAGAGAACTCCTCATGACTGGGAAAACACCACATTTCCCCTGAACCACGTCTAAAAAGCGGCCTTTGAACTATTATACTTTCTCATTTTACTCATCAAAGAAATCTGGGCCAGCCCTGTCCACCCCGCCCGGCCCCACCCGGACGCCCCCACCTATACTGGCCGGAACTCTGGCCCCCGCCCGCACCCACGACCCCCGGAGGTCCACCCACACATGAAAGAACTGATCACCACCGAACAGCTCCAGCAGGGCCTGAAACACTACCGCCGCATCGCCCGGCAGGACATGCTCCGCGCCGCCGAGACCCCCCACCCGGACGCCTTCCTCAAACACGCCGAAAGCCGCCGCGAGGTCTACGCCCTGCTCGGCGAACACGCCGAGGCCAACGACACCCAGGCCGTCATCACCCGCGCGCTGGAGCTGTACCGCAACCTGCCCTTCGTGACCGGCACCCCCGAACACGAACATCCGGACATCAAGGGCCAGGAAAACGCCCTGGAGAACTTCTTCCTGCTGGTCGGCCTGGACCCCAAGACCCGCCGCGAGGCCCGCAGCAAACGCGTGAAGCTGGGCGACACCCCCTGAACGGCGCGCCCGGCGCCCCGGCCTCCACCCTGGCCGCCCTGCACGCCCGCAACCTTCAGTGCACCGCCTGCTCCCTCCGGCCCGGCAGCACCCGCGTGGTCGTCGCCGAAGGCCCCACCGACGCGCCCCTGGTGATCATCGGCGAAGGGCCCGGCCGCACCGAGGACCAGGCCGGGCGGCCCTTCGTCGGCCCGGCCGGGCAGCTGCTGGACCGCATCCTGCACGCCGCCGGCCTCCGCCGCGCCGAGACGTACCTGACGAACACCGTCAAATGCCGCCCCCCCGGCCGGGACCCCACCCCGCAGGAAATCCTCACCTGCACCGCGCACTGGCTGCACCCGCAACTCAGCCTGCTGCGGCCCCGCGTCATCGTCACGCTGGGCAACACCCCCACCCAGACGCTGCTGCGCACCACCCGCGGCATCACGGACCTGCGCGGCCACTGGTACGCCTTCACCCACCCGGACGCCCAGGGCGGCCAGTCCCAGGCCCTGCTGCGGCCCTTGTACCACCCCGCGTACCTGTTGCGCCGCGACGAACGCACCCCCGGCAGCCCCAAGAGCCTCACCTGGCACGACATTCAGGAGGTCGCCGCCGTCCTGCACGGCGAGCGGGAGCCCGAAGCGCCCCTGCCCGTCCCGCTGGACGAGCCCGGGCAACCCGGCCTGTTCTGACGCGCCCGGCGGCGGGTATCCTGCCGGGCATGCCCCACCCGGAATTCGTCGGCCTCGTCAACTCCCTGCAAGCAACCGCCGAGGCCGCCCTGGGCGACCTGAACGCCGCCACCGCCAGCGCCGCCCGCGACGGCCTCCTGACCGAACAGCGCGCCCGGCAGACCGCCGAACGCAGCCTCAAACTCCTCACCATGCTGGCCGACAAGACCCGCGGCAACCTGGACTTCACCGAAAGCGACCTCCTCACCGACGCCATCGCCAGCGTCCGTGCCCGCCTGCAGGAAAGCCAGGACGCCCCACCCACCCCGCCTCAACGCGGCAACTGACCGTGCGCGCCGTTCTCCAGCGCGTCACGCACGCCCGCTGCACCGTGGAGGGCCAGGTCACCGGGGAGACCGGCCCCGGCTACCTGATCCTGCTGGGCGTCGCACCCGCCGACACCAGCGACACCGCCCGGACGCTCGCCGCCAAGATCGCCCGGCTGCGCGTGTTCAGTGACGAGCAGGGCAAGATGAACCGCAGCATTCAGGACATCGGCGGCGGCGTCCTCAGCGTCAGCCAGTTCACGCTGCACGGCGACACCAGCCGCGGCAACCGCCCCAGCTTCATCCGCGCCGCCCCGCCCGCCCAGGCCGAGACCCTCTACCACGAGTTCAACGCCGCCCTGCGCGCCCAGGGCCTCCCGGTGGCCGAGGGCGTCTTCGGCGCGCACATGAGCCTGGACCTGTGCAACGACGGACCCGTCACCATCCTCCTGGACACCGAGACCGCCTGATCCGTGTTTACGCCCGGTTAACCCCCGGTCCCTACCCTGCCTGCACCCCCATCACAGACCCGCCCGGGTGAAGGCGGCAGGGCGCCCCCGGCACCGGGGGCTTTCTTCTGTCATATCGCGCGTGTTCTGGCGTGGCCTCCTGACTGAGTCTCGCCGCCGGCCCGGCTGCGGTCGCGTACCGGCATGAAAAGCAAGAACCCCCGCGCGGGGCGGGGGTTTCCTGGTGGGTCGCCCGGGACTCGAACCCGGAACCCGCTGATTAAAAGTTGCTTTGGACGTTTCTCGCCTGGGCTCGCTTGATCTTAAAATGTAGCTCCAGGGCGCAAATTGCGCGCAGTGCCCACCCTCGTCTTCCCTTCGCTTCCCGCCGCTTACCAAGCTGGTTGTGTCACCGTTGTGTCACTTTTGTCCGGGTTCCTGTGGACAGGAGCAGGCAGTTGTATTGGGTTGCTCGTCCTTCCTGACCACTGCCCTTAGGACTCGGCGTCCGCGCTGGAACTTGCACCTCTCTCCTTCCCAGGTCCGCTACCTTGGATGGATCCATGATCGTCAAGGAGTACACCCCCGCCCCCACCAGCGACCGCTTCAAGCGGGCTGGGGACGAGGCCGAGAAGCAGATGGCCTTCTACCTCCGCCGAGCCTTCGGAGACAACCCGAATGTCCACGTCTTCAACAACCTTCGGCTCGAACATGAGGGAGAGGTCGTGCAGATCGACCACCTGATCTTCCACCGGGCCGGGTTCGTCATCGTGGAAAGCAAGAGCGTCACCAGCAGTGTCCGAATCAACGACCGTGAGGAATGGGCACGCCAGTGGAACGGGCGCTGGAGTGGCATGCCCTCCCCGGTGCTCCAGGCCAAGCGTCAGGCCGACCTGCTTCGCATCCTCTTGCAAGCCCACAAGGTGGACTTGCGGAACAAGATCCTATTCGGCCTCAAGCAGGGCGGCTTCATGGCGTTCATCATCGATGTCGTCGTGGCGATTAGCGACCAGGGCGTGATTCAACACCGGGGCAAGCTGCCCGAAGTGAAGAAGGCCGATCAGGTGCCCGACCACGTCAAGGCCCTCCTGGCCGAGCACAGCCAGCTGGCCCACCCGCTGAGTCGGGACAAGCGGTCAGAGGAGTGGGGTTTCAACCTCTCCCCTGAGGAGTTCACACGGATCAGCACCTTCCTGCGTACCCGTCATCGAGACGTGAAGGCGGACGTCGCCTCCAATGAGTCTGGGCTAGAAGGAGCCTCTATGCCCCGTCATACAGGCAGACACTTCCCGGCGACAGAGAAACCGCAGGCGGACCATCAGAGGCGCGCTCAGCAGATAGATGAGGTCGTCACGCCATCTCCTCATGCGCACCCAGCTGCCACTTCCCCGGTAACCATGCAGTGCAGTAAATGTGGCAGTGCAGACGTGGAGATCAAGTTCGGGCACAGTTATTACCTGCACTGCCGCAAATGTAATGGGAACAGCCCCATCAAGCTGACCTGTCCGACGTGTGGGAGCCAGGTCCGCACTCGGAAGAGTGGGAAGCAGTTCTACCGTGAGTGTACCCAGTGCGACGCATCTGACCTGTATTTCACCAATCCCTGACCACCTAACCGACGTGGTGAATGCGGGTCAAGGACGTTTGAGCCTGATGTCGTCGCACCTCTATACACCCAAGTCGGCTCAAGCGATGGTCGTGGGTGAATCGGCATCTTGTCGGCCGTCGGGGCTTTTTACAGACACACCATGCTTTGAGAGGTGGAGGTGAACGCCTTCGAAGTCAAGGAGGTGGTCGGCCACCACGACCTGCCGCATTCGAGAAGGCAGGAAAGGAAGATATTTGCTTAGGGGTAGCGGCTGGAGATCCTGCACGGCCCGTCCCTGTTCGTCCTGGCTCAGACCAGCAGTCCAGGTCATCAGGAGCTGCTGAAGCTCGCCCGGATCCTGGTGTGGCTGTAGGGTACCGGTCACCTCAAAGTTGCCGCTGCTGACCTTGGCGACATACGGGCGCAGCAGCAGCTCAAGGGTCTTATTGATCCGGGTGCCCGCGTAGGTGTGCAGCGTGAAGCGGCGCTCTGCCACGTGGCAGGGAAGGTCCGCTGAATTCAGAAATTGGTGTTGGCTCCGAAGGGCGTTCAGCTGAGCCAACGCCACCGGATTTAGGCCGTCAGGTTCATTCATACCCACCAACAGTTCCCGGTGCCGCCATGCAAGTGTGGGATGCATCAACCGTGGCGAGGACGCCTGCCATTTGGGGGCCTGTCCAGAGCGGTCCGGCCGCACGTCGATGGTCGCGGTCGCCGGGTGAATCTGCTGCACCTGCCAAGCACGGCCGGTGAGCAGGATGACGGGCCTCAGCTCCCCCGCCTCCAGGTCGCGCAGCAGCTCGTCGACGAACCAGCTTTCGAGCTGGCCAACCTCGTAGCGCTGGGTGACGTCCACGACGGTGTACACGTCCGGGGTGTCGAACGACGTGATCAGCGCCTGGAAGCGGCGGCGCCCCAGCTGGCGCTCGGCACTGTCGCCCAGCACCAGCGTGCCACTCACGTCGGCGAGCAGGCCGGTGCCCTGCAGATGAGCCACCAGCTCCCCGAATTCTGCGTGGGTGATGTCCCGGAAAGCGCTGATGCCGGCCAGGCTCTCCCAGACCCGGCCCGGGGTCATGCCCCCGCCCTGTAGCACCCGGTTGAGGGTCTGCTGGAACAGGATGTGATACGCCCGGGTGCGCGGCATGACCGGTTCGACCCAGCCTTCCTGAGCGAGCGTGATCTCGGCCAGAGCGGTCAGGGTGTCGGCGGGCGACTGGGTGTATAGGGTGGTTTCCTGCGCCCGGCCAGCGCGGCGCCCGGTGCGGCCCCAGCGCTGCAGCAGGCTCGAGACGCTGGGCGGCGGACCCCACATCAGCGCGCGGTCGAGGTCGCCGATGTCGATGCCCAGTTCCATCGCGCTGGTGCAGGTCAGGCAGACCGTGCGGTACTCGCCGCCGTTCATGGCGTCCTCGGCACGCTCGCGGGCCTCGAGGCTGATCGCCGAGTGGTAGGTGCTGACGTACTCCACCTGCCCCGACTCGCGCAGGCCACTGGCGAGATGCTCGGCGTCCACCCGACTCTCGGTAAAGACGAGCGACTTGCCCGGCACGACCTCGCGCAGCAGTGCCATGTTCGCCTGACCGGCGGCGAGCTGCGCTTCCGTGAAGGCGACCACACGCGCGTGACGCTCACGGTGCATGTCTGCCGGCCGCACCACCCGACCCCCGCGCCGACTCCGCCCCTTCATCCAGCGGCCGATCTCCGCGGGGTTCGAGACGGTCGCGCTCAGGCCGATGCGCTGCACGTCGTGGCGGGAGAAGGAAGCGAGGCGCTCGATCACCGCGCTGAGGTGGGCGCCGCGGTCGGAGGCGGCGAAAGCGTGCACCTCGTCGATGATCACGAAGCGCAGGCCCGCGAACATGCGGTCGACCGGCACGCTGCGGCCGATCAGCATGGCTTCCAGGCTCTCGGGGGTGGTCAGCAGCACCTCGGCCGGGTCGGCCAGGAACCCCTTGCGCGCCGCCGCCCCGACGCCGCCGTGCCACTTGAAGGCCCGCAGGCCGAGCAGGCCAGCGAGGGTCGCGGCGCGGTCCTCCTGGTTGTTCAGGAGCGCCACCAGTGGGCTGACATACAGCGCCCCCACGCTGCCGGGGTCGGCCTCAAGGGCCAGCAGGTCGATCACCGGCAAAAAGGCCGCTTCGGTCTTGCCGCCCGCCGTGGGGGCCAGCACGATGACGTTCTCCCCGGCGAGGATGGCAGGGATGCTGACCTCCTGCACGGGACGCAGGCCCTGCCAGCGCAGCTGATCCGCGACCGCGTGCCGCAGCTGCGGGGACAGCATCGCCCAGGCGCCCCCGGCCGTCAGAAGGTGTCCTCCGGGGCCGCGGCGGTCAGCGCCTCTTCCGGTCGCAGGTCGGCCGGGGGCGTGAACTGGTAATGGGCGTAGGGATCGAAGTCCGGGTAGTCCCGCGCCCGGTCGAGCACGCTGAGGTACTCGCGGATCGCCACGCGTGGACTGGCGTCCCCGAGCTGCTCGGCCCACCCACGGGCGAGGTAGGGCCCAAAGGCTGTGTCCACCCGCGTGCACTCGCCGGTGGCGGTTTCCCAGAGGTGCGTCAGCCGGCCCATCACCTGCACGAGTTCCGGCTCTCCGAAGCGGGGCAGTGGCAACTGCGGCCCCCGCAGGTTGGGGTGGGCGGTGTTCAGCGTCGGATCGTCCAGGCGCCCGGCCAGTGGCGGCAGCTCGGTCAGGCCGCGGCGCCCAGAGAACACCTCGGGGGTGCCTGCGAGCACCAGCATCACGCCGGGCACCCCCGCGCCGAGCTGGTCGACGAGGTCGCGCAGGTTGGCCCAGGCGCGCTCCCGCCCGTCCCGGGGGAGCTTGCGCATCTCGTCGAGTTCGTCGAGGACGATCATCAGGCCCGAGCGCCCCACGTCGCGGGCCATGCGGGCCAGCAGGCGCAGGTAGACCAGTGCGTCTTGCCGCTCGACCCGGCCGCGCAGCCCGGGGATGCCGCGCCCGGTGACGTTCTCGTCGCCCGAGAGCCAGCCCAGCACCCGGCCCTTGAGGGCGTAGTCGCCCGCGATGTGCGCGTCGGCATAGGCCGAGAGCGCCGCCGCGAACGAAGGCCGCTCGCGCACCACCTCGCCCAGCAGGGTGATTAGCCGCGCCTTCACGGCCGCCGCGAGGGCCGCCCCGTCGTCCTCGTCGATCCCCTGCACGTCGGTGGCGTACTCCTCGGCGCGGCCCACCCAGCGGTCGAGCAACCAGCCCAGCGCCCCGCCCTGGGTGCCCTGCACGCGCAGGCCGGCCACCAGTGCCGCATAGAGCCGCTCGAGCGCGGACAGGCTGGCCCCGTCACGGCTGAGCACCACCCGACTGACCATGAAGCCCCGCGCGAGCGCATCTTCGGAGAGCCGGGTCACCACGAACGTTTTGCCCGATCCGTAGCCGCCGCGGACCCCCTTGATCCGGCTGCCGCCTGCCGCGACCTCCTCCAGCTCCGAGCGCAGCACCGCCATCTCGCGGTCCAGACCCACCGCGTAGTGCGACAGCCCCCGCTCCGGCACCGTGCCCAGGCGCAGCGCGGCCACGATCTCACGGGCCTGCGTGGGGTCGAGGGGCGGGTGGCCGGTCACGCCCCCTCTCTCTTCGCCCAGAGACCATGCTGGTGGCTCCAGGGGTACTTGCCGGCCTGCACGTTGCGGAACATGGCCGCGAGGTCCTTCCAGGAAAAGACCCCGTGCAGCGGCGAGGCCGTAATGATTACACCGTCGTCGTGGTCCGGCGTATAGCCCGCGTCCACCAGGCGCCTCAGCTCGGCCCGCAGCGCTTCGAGGCCCGCCAGCAACTCCTGCGCCGCTTCAAGCTGGTCAGTGAGCTGCCGGAACTGCGGCCCGCTGCCTCCCGCGCCGTCCCGCGCCGCGGACGTGCGGTCAACCTCGGCGCGCGACACGTCGATGCGCGGCCCCAGCACCTCGGTGAGGATGCGTGGCAGCGTGTCGGCCCGCAGCGCCGGGTAGTAGACCCACACCACGAAGTCCGGCGCGTCCGGGTGGGTCAGCGGCCAGTAGATCGGCGCCTTGCGCCGCGAGCGGCTGTAGCCCTTCAGGTGCGTGGCGAAGAAGAACTTCGGGTTCGCGAAGTACTCTTCCAGGCTCAGCGGCCGCTTGGCCGTGCCGCGGATGGCCCGCAGCGCCTCATCCTCCATGCGCTCGCTGGCGCTTCCGAAGAGCAGGCGCAGCACCGCCCGCACCCGCGCCGTGAGGTCGAGGGGGTTGCCGGGGTCGCTGACCAGCACGCCGTTCCACGCCGCCGGTAGCGGGTACTCGCCCGTATTCTGCCACTCGCCGTCCGGAAGGGTGATGACGTTCTGCCGGGCACGCAGCCAGTCGGTCGGGGCGACCTGACCACTCTCTGCCGGGTAGCCGTCCACGCCCACCAGCCCGGCCGGGGCCACCACGGGCAGACGCTCGAACGGCCCCTGGAGTTCGGGGATCAGCTCCGAGTCCAGGGCCATCCGCACGTCCCAGCGGCCAAAAGCCACGCCCACACACCACGACAGCAGCGCGTGCGACAGCGTGGCAAGGTCGGCGCCGGAGGTGGCCTCCTCTTCCTCGTCGCCCTCGGCTTCTTCTTCCTGCTTGGCTGGCTCTTCCTCAGAGTCGGGGTCGGCGGTAGCTGCCGCGGGAGCAGCGCCCGACTCGGCACGGATCATGGCGCGGTCTTCCTCGGCCAGCTCGTAGAGGTCGAAGGCCAGCTCATCGATTTCCTGTTGCAGCCGGGCCAGTTCGGCTTCGGTTTTGGCGACGAAGGCCCCGTAGGCTGAAAACCGCGCCGCGAGGGTATCGCCGGTGAACTGGAGTAGCCAGGGAAGGCGGAAGGCGTGGGAGGTTTCGGTAGCGGTGTCGAGAGAGCGAACCTTATCAGTCAAGGCCAGTGCAACCACATTGATTTCTGGCGCATTGCGTGGTGGGATGGGGATATTCCCAATAACTCCTACCTCATATGAACCAAATGCCATCTGAGCTTCTATGAGTTTCTGCACTACCGAGGAGTTTAGAATCCCTAGGTTTGCTTCCTTGGCAATGGAAATAACAGCAGAACCCTTATCGGAGAAAATTGTACCATCGGGAAGAGTTCTAAGGCTGAAGCCGACTTGCGACCTCCTCGACCACGTTAGTCCTGACGTGAAATAAAACTGTGAATTTTTTGCAACAAACTCCCAGTTGCCATTCAAATAAGGATATTTTATGCAGATGCTGTCTTTAATCTGCCTGCCTTCGTCAAACCAATTTACTACTAAGTGCAGAGAACTATAGTACTTGCTATAGGCTCCACCTTTTGCGAAATTCACCCAGCCTTTTCCTTGTCGTGTATCCTCACTCGAGCCTCCTATTTTTTTCGAGTTCACTTCCCAAAAAAGCCTTAAGAACCTTACGTCGTCCGCTGTGGTTAATCCTTGGCGCACCTCGCTTTGGTTACCTAGTCGCTCAAGGTTATTAAATACATTCCTCAGTCCTGGTGTCAGCCAGTAGGCAAAGGGAGCGTTAGGAATCACTCGGAAGTCGTCGGCCTTCACGATATGGCGGGGCGTACTTTCCTCCCCGGCTTTCAGGGCCTCGGCCTTCTCTTTGGGTTTGGGTTTCAGGGCGTTCAGGAACAGCGTGGTCTGTCTTCTCGTCATTTCTCCCCCATGCGGTACCGGGGCGGCGTGGTGGTAGTGTCCCGCACGACCAGGTGCGGGTGCGGCTGCGCCAGCGCGTCGAGGTACTCGTCGAAGGCGCGTCGGTCGGCGCGTTTCAGGCCGTGTGTCTTGACCAGGGCGTCGATGTCCTCGGCGCTCAGGTCGCGCTGCCGGGCCAGAGCATCCAGCAGCGGCGTCAGGCGGGCGGGTGGCTCGGCGGCCCCGGGCGGGGTCTGCCACCCACCGGCAGGGCGGGCAGGTTCGGCGGGCGCGGCGTGGCTGTCCTGGCTCAGCAGGGCGCGGCCCCGCGCGTCCTGCACGGAAAGCCGCCAGGGGCCGGGGTGCGGCACCGTGAACATCAGCGGCAGAGCCTCGTCGCCCAGCGTGATCTCGCCGGTGGGGCTGGCCGGAGCCAGGAGACTGCCCCGGCCGGGTTCCGCGTCGTCGCCTGCCGTCAGGTCGACGCGCAGGGTGACCGGCTCGTGCATCAGCGGGGCGCTGCGCCGCAGGGTCACGAGCTGGAAGCCGGGGGCGGGCACGTCACCGAAGGTCGCTTCCAGTTCCAGGGCGGGGCCACGCTTGGCCGACCTGGCCGGCCCGGCGGGGCTGTCGGCAGCGTCAGCGGCGCGCGTGACCGTCAGCAGCGGAATCACCCGCTCCTGCAGGGTTGGCCCGCCGTGGGTGTAGTTCATGTTGCCGGTGGTCGTGAACAGGGCGCGGCCGGGGGGAAACAGCAGGGTCAGGTCGGCCGCGCCCTCGCCGCCGAGGTGCGCGGCGGTGGCGGGTACGGCCAGTGCGCCGGGCGGGGTGCTGTGCAGCGGCAGTTCGCCCAGCCACACCCGGCGTTTGCTCAGGACGCCACTGCCGGGGGTGCTCACCTTGTTCGCGTTGTCGCCAGGCAGCATCAGGAAGCCGTGGTCGGTGGCGATCACCACCCGCGTGACCCCCGCCCGCAGGAGGGCCAGCGTGGCGTCGCGGATGTCGCGCAGCACGTGGGCAAAGGTGGCGGCGGCGGGCGCGGCGTCCACCTCGCCGAACTCGTCGAGCCTCCCCTCGCGCACCACGATCAGCCGGATGCCGGACTCCAGGCGCTTTTTCAGCGTGGCCTCGGACGGCAGCTTGTCGAGGGTGGTGTCCAGCGGCTGCGCGGTGGGCACCGCGTCGCGCAGGTACTTCTGCCGGGCGGCGAGGTCTTTGAGGGGAAGGCCGCTGACGGTGGGCACCCCGCCCGCCGTGACGCTCAGGCCCTCTTCCGCTCCGGGCAGCAGGGAGGCCATCCCGAACGGCGTGACCGTGGGCAGGGTGGCGCTGCGGGCTTCCAGGTGCAGCATCAGGCCGTGCTCGGGCGCGTCCAGCAGACCCAACAGATCCATCCCGAGGTCGAAGCGCAGGGCATCGATCAGCAGGTAGGCCACCGGGCCGTCTTTCACGAAGGGAGCCACGGCATCGGCGTAGATGCGGGTCTGAGGGGGAAGGGGCAGGTCGGTGCCGGACTCGCGGTAGGCCGCGAGGGTGGCGTGCGCCAGCTCCTCGGTGGCGTCCCGCATCAGGCGGCGGGCATGGTCAGCGGCAGGGCGCACCTGCTCGGGCACGTCGGTGAAGGTGTCCAGCGTACGCGCGGCGCGGTCAAGGCCATGCCAGCGGCCCACGTACTCGTTCACGAGGTGCGCGAGGGTGCCTTTCAGGTGCCCCCGCAGGTGCAACGCCTGAGCGAGGACCTCCTGCGCGGCCCGCAAGGTGGCCCAGGCCGCCTGTCGCTCGGGGCGGGTAGCCCAGAACGCGCGGCCTCCCGAGGTCATCTCGGCGAACACGGCCGCGGCGTCCGCAGCGCGGTTTCCCCGGATCGCGTGCACCACAGTGTCCTGCTGCGCGTCGTCCTGGGCCGGGAGCCATACCTCCGCGCCAGGGACCAGGGCCAGGGCGTCCGCGGGCAGCTGCGCTTCTACCCGCGTCGCCTGGGCCGCGAACAGCTCGGGCCGGGTGTCGCGCAGGGTGCCCAGCAGGGTGCGGGCGCGGGCAGCTTCGGGACTGGGCTGTTCCCCGGGGGCCTGCAGAGCCACGGTGAACAGGTGGGTCCACAGGGCCTCCCGCGCCTCCTGAGCCGTCCCTTCCAGGCCCACGCCCAGCCGGGCCTGCACCACCTTGTAGAGCGCTTCCTGCGGCACCTGGGCATCCGGCCCGGCGTCCCAGGCGAAACGTTCGACGATGCTGTCGGCGTCGGTCACGCCATAGACCGGCTGGAACAGGTGCGTCTGCACGGCCTGCGCGCCGGCCAGGTCGTCGGCCTGCGCCAGCGTCAGGTCCGGGTGGCTGCGGAACAGCTCAGCGACCTGAGCGGGAGACAGCGACCCGGTGAGCGCCTGTTCAACCAGTTCAGGGAGGGTGACGGTCCACAGGTCGCCCGCGCGCGCGTACTCCAGGTAAGGATCTTCGCTGGCCTTGTCCGGGCGCACCCGGACCACCACCAGCAGCGCCCGCCCCAAGTCATACGACCCCTGACCGCGCAGTGCCCCGAAGACGGGCTCGGCCTGCACCTTGACCTCCAGCGAACTGCCGGCCTCCACGATCACGCCGCCCAACTCGCTCGCCATCTCCTGTGCCGCGCCCACCAGCAGCCCGTCGGGGTTGTGCAGCAGCAGGCAGCCGCGCGCGCGCAGTCGGCGACGCACCTCGGCCTGGAAAAAGGCGGTGACGCTCACCGGACCCTGCGCTGGCGGTACGACGTCCAGCGGGGCCGTCCGTTTGCGGTGGGTCATGTCGGCCTCCGGCGGGGCACGAGGACCCCGGTCTGAGCTTGATTGACCTCGCGCACGATGACTTCGCCGTCGTTGAGAACAGGATCCAGGTTGTACACCAGCAGGGCACTGCTGGCTCCGTCGGCCTGCGTCTTCACGCGAGTCAGCGCTACATAGGCTTGGCGTGCGCGCTCCAGAGAGGCCTCCCTGGCCAAAGAAGTCGACGAGAGCAACAGAATCAGGTAGGGCGCTTCCCAGCCTTTGAAGCTGTGCAGGGTACAAACCTTGATCAGGCCGTCAGCCGGTTGAAATTTCCACTTCTCCTCACGCCGCTGTCGGTGATCGCGCTGCCCACTCAGATCGAAGACGTGAGCGACGCGGTATTCCTCCCGTCGTAGTGCCTCGACGACCGGAATGGCCGTCTCGTGGCTGTCTGTGATGACCGCGATGTCATTGGGATGCGCTTGAAAGCGGGGCCCCATCAAGGTGCCGATGGCCGAGAGGACCAAGCTGGGAAGGCGTGGTTGGGTTTCCGCAGGGAGGTTCTGCCAGTTCAGAAAGTGCTTAAAAAACGTCTGGGGAGGCAAGGAGGTGGGGTCGAAGGGCAGATGCGGGTCGATGAAGTGACGAGCAAAGTGACCACTGACCTCGGCGAAGGCGCGGGGTAACCGCTGGGAGGTTTTCAGCTCAGCAGGGGGACCGCTAAACCCCAACCCCCGTGTTCCCCGGTCGAGCCACACCAGGTCGCGGCCGTAAAGGTTCTGCAGGCTGTCATAGGCCACCATCAGTTCGTCGTTGGTGGTCAGCAGGGGGAGAAGGCCACCGACCCAATCGTGTTGGAAGTCCTGCCCTTCATCGATCAGAACCGCATCGAACTGCGTATCCGGGTTCATAGTGCCTGTGCGCCGTGCCTCGGCCAGGATGCCCTTGACCTGCTCGGGCCAGACCTCACTGAGGATCCGGTTGACTTCCTCCGGCCTGGCGTCGTCGGAGATAGGTTCGAGCTTATGGCCGTGGCTGTGTGCCAGCCACTTCAGCAGGTCGTGGTAGTGCAGGAGCACCAGCTTGTCCCGCATCGTTCGCCAATGTTCCGGGGGGGTCTGCTGAGGCACCAGGTCGCGGAGGTAGTGCCGGAGCGTGATGTTGAAGGTGACGATCAGGACGCGCTTTCTCTGCGCCAGCAGGTTGGCGGCGTAGGACGCCAGAACGAGCGTCTTTCCTGCGCCCGCAGCTCCCTTCAGCCGTCGGTGCTGGCCAGGTTTGGGAACGGTGCGTCGCTGCTGATCCGGCGTCAATGAAACCGGTGCGCGGCGCTCCTGCATGTATGCTGCTGGGTTGAGCCAGGACTCCAGGTCGCGGACGAACTCCTGAAGGTGCCCTCCACGCGCGAAACTGGATTCCCTGTACTTTGCCAGGGCCTCAAAGGTCTGCAGTCCTGAGTTCGCGAAGTCGCCTTTCAACCAGGCTTGCAGGTGGTTTCCATCCAGGATGCGGACGTTCCGGGGGTGACCACAGACCTGCGCTGCCGCCCCACGGTCGGCGTGGTGGAAGTAAATGGCGGTCTCGACAACCCCCCAGGCTTTCTCGCCGAATGCCTCCTCCAGCTCGAGGAACCTCCGGGAATACATCTTCAGGATGTTGTCCCAGACCCCTCTCACCTGGTCGGCTGGATTGCGCTTGGAATGCCACCGGCCGTCGTTCCCGAGCACGCAGAATTGGCCACTGCGGTGGCTGTAACGACCTGACCCCAGATTGTAGTCCTTGACTTCGATCAGAATGACGCCACGCGTGGGATGCACCATCACGACGTCAGGCCGGTCACCGTTGAGGTGAGGCTGTTCATAGACCCGCCAGCCCGGGAGAGGTGCGTGACGCAGCGTGTCAATCAGGTGCTGCTCGCCAGCGGTGCGGGGTGTGTTGCGATCCTGATTCTCGATGATCACCGGCTGCTCTGTGACGACGGCCCGGGTCATGCCTGCCGCTCCACCACGTAGGCCGCGACCTCCACCATCGCCTTGTCCAGCACGCCGTAGCCCAGGTCGGCCACCACCTCGAGGTGCCCTAGCCCCAGCAGCACTTCCTCACGCCAGCGGGTAAAGCTCTTGAGGAAAAATCCGGTGCGACTGCTCAGGCAGCCGACCCGGCCCCGCTCGACGCACAGCTCCAGGCCGCGCTCCACGAAGGCGGCGTACAGGTCATTCCTCGTGCGCGGGTAGGCCTTCTCGAAGGTCGCTTTGGAATCCTTCGCCGAGGCTCCGAAAGGGGGATTCATCAGCACCACGTCGAAGCGGGTGTCCTGGAGTTCCAGCAGCCGCAGGGCCTGCCGGGTGTCTGAGCCGAACATCACGCCCTGCACTGCCCCTGCCTCGGCCATGCGGGCCACGTAGCGGTCGAGCAGCGCCAGGACCTCGGGCAGCAGGTGCTCGCGGGCATAGAGGGGATAGCGGGCCGTCACCCGCTTCACCATGTCGGCCGTGCGCAGCAGCAGCCCCAGCTCATCGGCATGCTGGAACTCGTGGTGCACCAACATCAGCGCCTCTTGCAGGTACCGGCGCCGTTCCGGATCAACATCGGCAAGCTCCTGAACAACGAAGGCCCCGAAGGCTGTGTCGTCACCGGGGAGCTGCTGAGCGTGGACGATGTTGGTCCGCCCAGGTTTCGCGGCGGAGTGGTAGGACGTGGCCTTGAGTTCCAGGGCCACCTGGGTGATCTGCACCACGCGCAGGTCGATGTCCACCCCGTACAGGTTGCGCTCGACGATCAGCTCGGGGACCCGCCGGGCGAACTCGGTGCGGTCGGGAAACTCGGCCCTGAGACCCTCTCCCAGCGTCTCGTGCCCGTAGACCTCGTGGTAGATGTCGTGCAACACCTCGAACGCATACAGCAAAAAGTGCCCACTACCACAGGCGGGATCGATAATCTTCAGCTCACGGGGATCCCGGGCGGCGCGCGGTTGCGTTTCCTCACGGATCAGGTACTCCCAGCCTGCGGCGAGGTCGGTGTCCGGGTGCATCTCCAGCCAGGTGCGGCCCAGCGTGTTCTGAACGAGGAAGCGCACCACGTAGTTCGGGGTGAAAAACTGATTGCGGAAGGCCAGCTCGTCGCTGCTGCGCGGGGTGGGGGCCTCCTGGCGCACCCGACGGCGCAGTTCCTCCGGGGTGAAATACTGCGCCACCCAGCCCAGCGTTTCGTCCGACTGCCAGATCGCCGGATCCAGTGTGGCCATTGACCGGGAGACCGCTAGCACAGCCTCGCGCTCGGGCAGCAGCAGGTCATAGCGTCCACTGCGGTCACCCAGTCCGGGAATATGCCGGGTGACGTCCTGCAGGATCATGGCCGTGAAACGCTCGAAGGCGTGGTCCCCTTCCACCACCGTCCGGGCGGCCGTCTGGAAAAACTGCAGCGCGGGCGGCAGTTCTTCACCGTTCAGGAAGGGGATCTTGTAGTGCTTGCGCGCTTCGAGTAGGCGGATCCCGACCAGGCGGTTGAGCAGGGTAAACGCGCAGGCGCGCACGTAACCCTCGAAGTCCACCACCCGCAGCGGGGTGTTCGGTCCAGCCGACGCCTTGCCCGTGCTGACTTCGCGGCGAATCGCGAGGTCGAGGATGGCCTCGCGGATGATGCCGTGCCGGGCGGTCAGGCGCGCGCTGGCCTGCACCCGGGGCAGAGCGGAGAGCGGCCGTTCGGCCAGCAGGTCAAGCGGGTTGCTGGCCGCCCCCTTCTTGCCCTTGCCAGTGGCCCCGGTTTCCGGCCGGGCCAACCCGTAGACCGCTCCGAGTTGCGCTTCAATGTTGGCTTCCAGGGCCTTTCGCCAGCCTTGCACGGCCACGCGAAGGGCATTCCGTTGTTCCTGATTCACGCTTTTTCTCCGGTCATGGGAGTCATTCGACCACCACCTTGCGGCCCTGCTGCAGGGCGTCGAGCACCTGCTGACGCAGCGCGCTCAGATAGCTCTCGAGCTGGGCCTCGGCCGCCGTGAGATCACCGGGATCTAGATGCAGCGCCTGCCGCGGGATGCGCTGTGGCGGGTGATCGGGGTTCACGATCTTCTCGAGCTTCTGCTGAACCTGCTGAAGTCGCTTGGACGCCGCCAGGACATCCGAGGCGAGATGCTCGAGGGCCGGGTCGACGCGGCGCCAGTGGTCCTCGGCGGGCACCTCGCTGTCTCCGCGGTAGCGGGTCAGCTCAGCCACCAGACGGTCGGCGACCTCCGGGTCACTCTGTTCCAGGGCCTCAAAACCGGGCGTGGCCCGCAGCCGAGCGACAGCCGCCGTGTACGCGGCGTGTCGCTCGGACCAGGGGCCCGCATAGTGGGCTGCCCACGCCTGTTCGAGAGCGTGGGTGCGGGCCAGGATGTCTGGGTGCCGGCTGTAGAACGTGGGACTGTCCAGCGCGGCCTGGAGGGCCTGCGCCGTTTCCTGTTGCTCGGGCAGCTCGGGAGCGTAGCGCTCCAGGGCCGTCCGGGCATTCCGCAGTTGGGTCAGGGTTTCACCACTCAGGTGCCGGTCCAGGGCGTCCAGGGTCGCGGCGGTGTCCCTGAGGGTCTGGCTGCTGTCCAGATAGGCCCGGATCACTTCGACGCTGGTGTCCTGGGTGGTGATGGTGCGCAGGGCGTCGCGTGCGGCAGTGAGATCACCTGCTTGCGGCAGTCGGTGGCTGGTCAGGCGCTCGACCACCCGGCTCGCCCGCTCGGCCAGCGGCTTAAGATGCTCGCGAATGTTGCGGCCCAGCTCACCCTCGTCGAGGATGTAGATGCTCTTTCCGGTGAGGTCGCTGACACGCTGGCTCGCTTCCATCAGCTGCGTGCTCGTCAGCGCGTCTTCGCGCAGGGCGAACTGGGCGGAGCGGAAGTTCTGAACCCGCTCGAAGGTCTCGAGGGTGCCGTCGTCACTCCAACTGGTCAGGGTCCGCCCGCCTGCCTGCACCCTCAGCTGTCCGGCGCGCAGCAGGGTGGCGGTCAGATAGCGGACCCGGTCACTGGTCCAGCCGAAGGGAGCGCCTTCGAACTCGGCTTCGATGTCCTTGCCCGTCACGGTGTACCCGTCGCCCTGCCGTCGGCCGATGAAGTTGACAATGTCCTGCAGCACAGGAGCCTGAGCCTTGATGACCTGCTCGCCTCCCTCAGCTTGCAGGATGTTCAGGCCAGCGACGCCCAACAGCTTCTGGCTGGCCGTCAGCTTGGGGAGGGTCAGCAGGGCCGCGAAGTCGGCTGTCCTGGGGTTGATCTGCACCCGGTCGATCAGGCGGTAGACCCGCGGTACCGCGAACCGCAGCAACTGCTCACCGAGGCGGGTGACGGCAAGTTGCTCGGGCAGGGGGATCTCATGCCCGTCAAAGTAGTAGCGTCCGCTCAGCAGCGCGGCCTGCACGGCGCGGGTCAGCCGGTCCGTCTGGGCCCGCAGGCGCCGCTCTTCTTCTCCCACCTGCTTGGCGTAGTTGCTGTTCTGCGCATACTTGCCGAGCATCGCCTGACTGCGCAGGAGGTTGCGGGCCGCCTCTTCGGCATCGCGGCCCAGCGCCACGCTCCCGATGACGCTCTGACGGTGTACTTGGCTGTCAGAGAACGCGGCTTCCGGGGACAGGCTCGTGCTGAGCCGCAGGTCCATGTCACCCTGAGCGCCGCCGGCGGGACGATTGCCGTCGACCAGCAGGGTCAGGCGAAAGCTCCTCAGCTGCTCGTGCGAGTAGGGCGTCATCGCGCTCAACACACTCGCCATGGCCTCGCGCTGCTTCTCACGCACCTTGCTGCCCGGGTCGATCTGAGCGCGCTCTTCTTCCCAGGTACGGCCCTCACGGCTCAGGAACTCGTAGTTGCCCTGGTCCTCGCGGACGAAGCGCTCAGCCGCCAGGAGGTCAAGTGCGGCGCGCACCCGTTCCTCCTGGCTCGGGGCATTGACGTCGGGGTAGACCAGCGCCGTGATCGTCTTCAAGGTGCGGTAGGTGCTCGTCCGCGTGAACCCGAGCAGCACCAGGGCCTTGGCCACGCGCAGGGCGTCTTCCCCCAGCGCCCCGTGCAGGTCCGTCTTGGCCTTCAGCTCGCCAATCGTGTTGCGCTGCTCGTCGGGGATCTTCTTGTCGCGCTCGAGTGAATCATAGATCTGATCCATGCGGACCAGGGTGCCCACTTTCTGATGGGCGATTCCCAGGCGCTCGTCGCGCAGGATCATCTGGCTCATGGACAACACCGGGCGCACTGCAGCTCCGAAAGTGGGCACCACCTGCCCGTGCTGCCGGATGGCCCCGATGATCTCAATGATCAGCCCGAACTGATAAGGCAGCAGGGGGTACAGGTTCACGAAGTCGTTCTCGTGCAACTCGGGACGGGTGTTGGCGTCGAGTTCGGTGTACAGCTTGAGGTTGTGACTGCTGGCACGGAAGAGTGCACGCAACTGGTCCTCTGCCGCAGGTTTTTTCTTCAGCAGCCGCTGGGTGGTCACTTCCGCGATGTCCTGCGGCTTGAGGTCGATGGGTTGCTGGAAGCGGTCCATCAGCCGGGCGAGTTCACTCTGCTTGCTGTCGAGGTTCTCCACCACTGCGCTGAGTTGTTCCTGGGCCGTGGCGACAAACCACAACCGTCCGCGGCCGCTCCCAGGCAGGACGCCGCTGCCCTCCGGCAACTCGTCACTGCCCCCGGAGTCGAAGGCATGAAGGATACCCTGCAGGTCCAGCATGCGGTCGATGTCGCGGCTGGCATACTGCCCGACCTCATCGACCACGAACACGATGATGGCACCCTCACCGCGGCGCTCGGCGATCTCCAGGGCGCGGTCGGCCAGCAGTTTTGGGGTTACCTTCAGGGTGTTGGCCGGCTGCGCGCGTGCCCAACTGTCAGGTGCATTGAAGACTTCAGGCTCCAGGGCATGCATCACGGCACTGGCCTGGTTGATAGCTAGCATCCCCCCGCCGGTCCACTCCACGCCCCGCTGGTGGCGATATTCCTTGCGGAAGGCATCCATGCGGCTGTCACGTTCTAGCTGAAGTTCCAGTTCTGCGATCAGTGGATTGCTCGAGTAACGGAAGTGCCGCAGCAACTGCTTGTAAGCGATGGGGGAGATGGCATTCTCCCCGCTGGCGGCGTCTTGCGAGAGATCGAAGATGATCGCGTGAATAGGCCGCTTAATTTGGTCCAGTTCTCCGAACAGCTGGAGGGTTTCGGCGCTGCCTCCGAAACGCTCGAGCAGGTGGTTGCGCAGGGGCCGCCCGTCTGGCATTTCGGGGTTTGCCAGAGTGTACCCGAACATTTTGGCGAAGCTCGATTTACCGCTGCCGAAGAAGCCTGAGACCCAGACTCCGATGCGCTGACTGGGCTCGTCCTGCATTCCCAAGAAGGTGCGGATCAGGCCGTGAAAGGCGTCGCGGATGGCGTCGGTGACCACATACTCGGCCACTTCGTTGGCGAGTGCCGCGCGGTTGCTGACCACGACGACAGCCGGGATCTCTCGGTGGATGTCTCGCTCAAACAGGTCCTGAATCGGCACGCTGGTCAAGGAATCAGATTTTTGTGTCATGGAAGAACCTCAGTGGAGAGTGCGGGGCTCAGAAGATGCGCTGACGGTAGCCCCGCAGCACATCCTGCTCGCCCATAAAGCTCAGGCCGGTCTCGCCCTCACGCCTGCCCGGGTAGCAGAGCACGGTCGCCACCTTCATGTCGGCGAAATTACCCAGGGCCTCCAATAGGGGGTTCACCCGGTAGTAGGGGTAGAGCAGTCCAGCGCGCGTCAGAATCAGCGCGTCACGTTCTGCACGCAGGTCCTGGGATTCGGCCACGATGGACCGGGCCAGCGCTGCGTCGAGAACCTCAGCCAGAGCGCCGCCCAGTTCTGCCTGCCCGTAGTCGCGCTCGCTCTGATACAGCTCGTCCCAGGATCCGCCCTGGTCGGCCAGGCTCTGGTCCACGACCTTCTGGAGCAGTCGACCGAAACTGACTTGCCGGACCACGCGGTCGTCCTTGGCCAGGTCGGTCTGCAGCTGGTCGAGGGCGGAGGCCAGCTCGAACTCCTGCTCGGGTTCGTAAATCAGGACCCCGAAAGGCCGCTGGCCGTAGTCGTCAATCTGGCGGGGGTCACCCTCCAACACCTGTCGAAGCGCGGCAAGACCCGGGCGAAAAGTGCGGCCGGGCCGGTCAGACAACAGCACGCATGACCTCCCCACCCGCACCGGGGCCCTCGGGGATGGAGACATGAAGGTGGTAGACCGAGCCAGTCGCGCTCCACTCCAGGACACCCTGCTCGGCCAACCGGGCCAGGTGAGCACTCACGTCTAGCTCGCCCAGCAAGAACAGCTGCCAGTCCGGATGGGCGACCACCCGCTGCCCCGTGGTAAACCCCTGGGCTCGCAAGGTGAGCACCACGTACAGCGTGACCTCGTCAGGCAGATACGGGTAGCGCAGACGCTTGCGCTGAACGCCTTCGAGAAGCCCCGCGTCCCGGGCAATGCTGAGTAGTCCCTGCGCGACTCGGCGTGCGAGGCTCTCCGACCAGACCTGGCCCCGCGCGCGCGTCACCTGCCCCACCCACGCCACCACGTCGTCGAGCAGTACGTCGTGCCGGCCCTCCAGCCAGGCGGGATGCAGGACCTGCCGGGCAAAATCCCCCACAAGTGCCTCGGTCCGGGCGGTATGGAAGTACAGAGCCAGCGCCTGAGCCTGTGGCGTGCCGCGTTCCAGCAGGGTGGTCAAAGCCGACCAGTCCCGCACGTCCGTAGGAAAGCGGACAAAGAATCGTTCGAGGAGGTCCTTGCGGCGGCTCTCGGTGTACTCCGCAAGAGTGCCCGCACCACTCAAAACGGCCGAGAAAGCTGGGCGTGTCTGCCCCGGGCGGTAGGTGAGGAGCATGTCACGGAACGGCTGCAGTAGCAGGCCGCCCTGGACGATGTTGCTGCGGTAGGTCATGCCCCGCGTCCAGACGCTGAGATCAGCACGGGCTGCAAGAACTGCCCAGTCTCACTGGAGGCCAGCGCATCGACGAGAAGTCCAAGCCGCATAAAGTTGGCCTTGTTGGAACGGTCTTCCCCCAGCGGATCAAGCAGTGTGGCATGGCGGTTGACCGCGCTGAGGGTCCAGCGCCGGCCTTCCAGAGTGGGCAGGGAGAAGGCGTCTCGTAACCAGGCTGTCAGCTCGCGGCCAGTGGTGAACATGGGCAGCTCGGCAGAGAGGCCAGGAGGAGTACTCTCCTGCCGCAGCACGATCTCGTGCTCCTCGGTGAAGTCAAAAAGGGTACGGCCTTCACCGCGTTCCTCCGAACCGATGCGGCGCACCGCCTGCTCCAGCAGCTGGAGGCCAGCTTCGGCCCCGACAGCGGGAAATAGGGTGCGCAGCACATCGGCGCGGAGTACGTCGCCGCTCCACCACCGCAAAGAAGGTTGGGCACCGGCGAGCAGTACAGCACGCCTTACCTGTAACAAAGTCTGATTGAACTGGAGTTGATTCATCGTAGGCACGATCCACCTTGTATTCTCGGGCTTTCGGGGTCACTGCGAGGCTGAACGTGCTTGCTGGAAACCAGCAGTCAGCCTTGAATGTACTCAGCGGCACCTGAATGGAAACATCATCTCGCATCTGAAAGAGTTCTGTGGCCCGCGCGAACACTCCTGACCCACGAGTCGCGTGGACTGACCGGTAGAGCAGACGCGGGTGAACTCCAACCGCCAGCCTGTGCTCGCCTGAGCCGAGTCTCTACTCGAAACCGGCCAAACTTTTCGGCCAGCCCAAACGCACAGGAGTAGCGCGTGAGAGTACACCTCGATCACGTTGCCGAAGCGGAGAAAACAGCCCTCCTTCACCCGTTCGAGCGTGTGCACAGCAGGCAGTTGACCTCAGCCACTGGGAAGCGTGCTCAGCAGTGCTCAAGCAGGCGGAATCCGCGGCCCACCTCAAGCAGGGATGGAACTCAATTGATGGTGCGGCGAAATGAGGCGCACGGAGATGGGGGTGTCCTCCCCGTTATGACGTCTTCTCACCCCCCTCCGGCTCCGACCGACAGCTATGCGTCACTCCGTACGCCGGTGACGCCCTGGCGTCAGATCCTGAACGGTCGTGCACCACCTTCGATCCGACCCTGAATGCCCTGACTGGCACTGCATTGATCCCGGAACCCTCGCAGAGTCCATCCCCAAAACTTTCGTCGTTCCAGAGGGGGTTCAGGCTGTTCCTGCCTGCTGGGGGATGGGCCGCGGTGTCATCCCTGGGGGGATGACTATGCCTTATCGACCTTGAGCGCTCCTGGGTATGAGCGCTCGCCAGGTTTATTTGTCAGTCCTGAGCTCAATATCGAGAGTCACCCCGCGGCAGCCGTTACCGTTGCACCGTATGAAACAGACGGTCCGGCAATTCCGCTTGCGGCCAGGGCGGCCGATTGAGTCGCCAGCGCGTCCCCCCACCTGTGTGCCGAAGTTGGAGGTCAGGTGCGTGTTGAGCGAAATCATGGGACGACACCGAATCTCTCAGGCGGCCTTGGCCAAGGCAAGCAACGTTCGTCCTGGAAGCATAGGGGCGCTTTACCACGAGCAGACGTACGCGATCAGCTTGAGCATGCTTGCGAGTGTCCTGCATGGGCTCCAGCAGTTGACGGGGGTGCCCTACCACGCTGGTGACCTCTTGAAGGCCGTTCGCCCCGCGGAAGGGGGAAGAGCAGCGCCTTGACGGTTTGATCTCAGGCCGCCACTCGTATGGCGGGATTGCGCTGCGCGTCGGAGTGCGAGTTCGTTTTATTCGGCCAGTGGTCTTGCGTCCGCATCATTCCGTTGGCATAACCGTAAGGGGAAGGGTGCCGCGCGCGGACGGTAAAGCGGGCAGGCTGGTGGCATCAAGGAATTTTCTTCTGGGCGCTTTCGGTGAGAGGGCAGGTCGCGTAGGCGGCCAGTCCCCATGACTGAATGATAGACGCCGTTTAGGGCTGACTGAGGTTATGAGCAATCACGGCCAGGACGGTCCGCAAACGCAGTGACCCCAACGTCTTCGTCTGTACAGACCGAATCTGCG
>JAANMV010001596.1_pt1 | contig 24354 bp, 22 predicted proteins | sample 7279661 | NCBI WGS metagenome assembly JAANMV01 (sample SAMN14094540, study PRJNA606508) | bioreactor metagenome | isolation source: A lab-scale SPAN reactor treating ammonium-rich wastewater day 121 | place: Ireland: Galway | collected 2017-05-16
CCGTTGCTTCGCATCGGCACGGATGCTGTCGGGCTGAAGCCCGACCCACCACGCTCTCCGTAGGTCGGCCTTCAGGCCGACGCCGTTGCTTCGCATCGGCACGGCGGCTGTCGGGCTGAAGCCCGACCCACGGGGCGCACATTGTCGGGCTGAAGCCCGACCTACGTCAGATGAGGACGATGTCGAACTGCTCCTGCGTGTAGAGCGACTCGACCTGCAGCGAGATCGGCTTGCCGATGAAGTCGCCCAGGCCGGCGAGGCTCTGCGACTCCTCGTCGAGGAACATGTCGATGACCGCCTGCGCGGCCAGGATGCGGAACTCGCGCGCGTTGAACTGCTTCGCCTCGCGCAGGATCTCGCGCAGGATCTCGTAGCAGACGGTCTGCGGCGTCTTCAGCGCGCCGCGGCCCTTGCAGGTCGGGCAGGGCTCGCACAGCACGTGCGCGAGCGACTCGCGCGTGCGCTTGCGCGTCATCTCGACCAGGCCGAGCTGGGTGAAGCCGTTCACCGTGAGGCGGGTGCGGTCGCGCTCGAGCGCGCGGTTCAGCTCGGCGAGCACCGCGGCGCGGTGGTCGGTGTTCTCCATGTCGATGAAGTCGATGATGATGATGCCGCCGAGGTTGCGGAGCCGGAGCTGGCGCGCGATCACCTGCGCGGCCTCGAGGTTGGTCTTGAAGATGGTGTCGTCGAAGCTGCGGCCGCCGACGAAGCCGCCGGTATTGACGTCGATCGTGGTGAGCGCCTCGGTCTGGTCGATGATCAGGTAGCCGCCCGACTTGAGATCGACGCGCCGCGCGAGCGCCTTCTCGATCTCCTCCTCGATCGCCGCGAGGTCGAACAGCGGGCGGTCGCCGGCGTAGTGCTCGATCCGCTCGGTGAGCGCCGGCGTGTACTGCGCCGCGAAGGCGGTCATGCGCTGGTGGGTCTCGCGCGAGTCGACGAGGATGCGCGTCGTCTCCTCGGTCGCCATGTCGCGCAACACGCGCTGCGCGAGGTTGAGGTCCTGGTAGAGGAGGGCCGGCGCGGGCTGCGCGGAGGAGCGCGCCTCGAGGTCGCGCCACAGCTTGGTCAGGTACTCGATGTCGGCGGCCATCTCGCGCTCGCTCGCGGTCTCCGCCATCGTCCGGATGATGAATCCGCCGCCGGTGCCCTCGGGCAGCAGGTGCTGCAACCGCCCGCGCAGTTGCTCGCGCTCGCCCTCGTCCTCGATGCGTTGCGAGATGCCGATGTGCGAGTCCTGCGGCAGGTACACGAGCAGGCGTCCCGCGAGGCTCACCTGCGTGGACAGCCGGGCGCCCTTCGTGCCGATCGGGTCCTTGATCACCTGCACGAGCAGCGATTGGCCCTCGTGCAGGATCCGCTCGATCGGCTTCTCGGCGTTGCCGTGCCCGTTCTGGCGGTGCTCCCAGATGTCGGCGATGTGCAGGAACGCCGCGCGCTCGAGCCCGATCTCGACGAACGCGCTCTGCATGCCGGGCAGCACCCGCGCGACGCGGCCGAGGCAGATGTTCCCGACCAGCCCGCGCGCGCTCGCGCGTTCGACGTGCAACTCCTGCACGACGCCCTGCTCGAGCATCGCGACGCGCGTCTCCTGCGGCGTTACGTTGATGAGGATTTCATGCGCCATCGGCGGCCTCCGGTGCCGGGCGGGTGGCCGGCACCGGGGGGGTCATGTTACGGGAAATCCCGCCCTGGCGAGGAGAGACGCGGTCTCGGCGAGCGGCAGGCCCATGACGCCCGAGTAGCTGCCCTCGATGCGCGTCACGAACGCGGCGGCCCGGCCCTGGATGCCGTAGCCCCCCGCCTTGTCGAACGGATCGCCGCTCGCGACGTAGGCGGCGATGGCTGCGCGCGAGAGCGGAGCGAGCGTGACGCGCGTGCTCGACAGCGCGAAGTGCGTGTCGTCCTGCCAGCGGATCGCGACGGCGGTCACGACGTCGTGTGTCCGTCCGGCGAGGCGCGCGAGCATCGCCTTCGCGGCGCGCTCGTCGGCGGGCTTGCCGAGCACTTCGCCCTCGACGATCACCTCGGTGTCGGCGCCGAGCACCGGGCGGACCTCGAGGCCGCGGGCGAGCATCGACTGCCAGCCGGCGTTCGCCTTGGTGCGCGCGATGCGCTCGACGTAGTGGAGCGGAGGCTCGCCGTCGTGCGCGACCTCGAGCACGTCGGGCGCGCGCCCGGCCGCCTCGCGCATGCGCAGCACCTCGAACGCGACGCCGATCTGCGCGAGCAGTTCGCCCCGCCGCGGACTCTTCGATGCGAGCCAGATCGCCGTCGGCTTCATTCGCGGTGGTAGGGGTGGCCGGTGAGAAGGCTCACCGCGCGGTAGACCTGCTCGATGAGCACGACGCGCACGAGCGCGTGGGGCAGGGTGAGCGCGGAGAGGGCGAATCGCGCGGCGGCGCGGCGTTTGAACCCGGCGTCCAGGCCGTCGGCGCTGCCGATCACGAAGGCGAGCGAGCGGGTCGACTCGCGCCACCCGTCCAGACGCTCGGCGAACTCGCGCGTGCTCCACGCGGAGCCCCGTTCGTCGAGCGCGACGACGGTCGCGCCCGCGCAGGCCGCATCGAGCCGTTTCGCTTCGGCCGCGAGCATCTGGGCGACGCTGCGTCCGCGGTCGCGCGCCTCGGGCTTCAACTCGACGACGTCGAGCGGCCAGTCACGCGGCAGGCGCGAGGCGTAGTCGCCGCAGCCCGCCGCGACCCAGGCGGGCATCCGATGGCCGAGTGCGACGATCGCGAGCCTCATCGTCGGAACGGAGCGCGCGGCCGACGGCGATCACGCCGCCCGCGCGGACTTCGCGCGCTTGAGGGGCCGCGCGGTCCAGAGTTCCTCGAGGTTGTAGTAGGCGCGCACCGCCGGCTGCATCACATGCACGACGATGTCGCCGGCGTCGACCAGCACCCACTCGGCGGATTCCTCGCCCTCGACGCCGATGATCGACGCGCCCGCCGCCTCGAGCTTCTCGCGCACGTGGCGGGCGAGCGCCTTGACCTGCCGGTTCGACTCGGCGCTGGCGATCACGATGGTGTCGGTCATGCTGGTGAGCTTGCGCACGTCGAGGATCACGATGTCGCGGGCCTTGATGTCCTCGAGCGCGGAGACTGCGGTCTTCGCGAGTTTGTCGGGTCGCATTCGCGCGGGCGGTGTCCGGTCAGGCGGCGTAGAGCCGATGGGTTGCAATATAGTCCCAAACCGCGCGGGGCATCAACGCGCGCACCTTGTCCGCTTCCTCGCCGCCGCGCGCGAGCGCGGAGCGGATCGCGGAGGCGGAGATGTCGCGCGCGGTGGTCGGGACGACGAAGATCCGCCCGGCGCTCGATGCGGCGAGGTCGGCGCGATCGGTGGTCAGCCGTTCGCTCCACAGCGGCACGAGCGCCTCGGGCAGCGCGGCGTCGAACGGGTCGCGCGGCCGCGCGGCGACCGCGATGTGCGCGAGCGACAGGAGATCCTGCCAGCGATACCAGAGCGGCAGTCCGCGGAACGCGTCGGCGCCGAGGATCAGCACCAGTGGCCCGTGGCGGTTCTCGCGGCGCAACTCCTCGAGCGTCAGCACGGTGTAGCTCTTGCCCTGGCGCTTGAGTTCGCGGTCGTCGATGACGAGTCCCCGGCGCCGCGCGATCGCGAGCTCGAGCATCGCCAGGCGATCCTCGGCGGAAGCCCCCGGGCGCGGACGGTGCGGCGGATCGCTCGCGGGCAGCATGCGAACTTCGGGCAGCGCGAGCGCCCGGCGCGCGTCCTGCGCGAGGCCGAGGTGGCCGTAGTGCACCGGATCGAACGTGCCGCCGAGCAGCGCGATCGGCGCGGGGTCGTCGTCGGCCACCGTGGCGGTTCGCGGCATCAGAAGCCTGAGCCCGGTTGCTGCAGGAACGCGACTTCCTCCGGCGTCGAGGCGCGCCCGAGGATCGCGTTGCGGTGGGGGAAGCGTCCGAAGCGGCGGACGATGACCGCGTGCTTCTCGGCCCACTCGAGCGGCGAACGATCGCCGGTCTCGGCGGCGAGCCGCCCGAAGAGCTCGAGCGAGCGCTCCTGGTCCGAGGGATCCTCGCTGTGCTCGAACGGCAGATAGAGGAAAGCGCGCTCGAACCGGTCGAGTTCGCGGTCGAATCCCGCATCGACCGCCGCACCCGCGAGTTCGAGCGCGAGCGGATCGCCCGCGAAGGCGCGCGGCGTATCGCGGAACACGTTTCGCGTGAACTGGTCGAGGAGCAGGATGCGCGCGAGCGCGCCGCGCGGCGTCGCGCTCCATTCGCGAAATTCCCCGGCGAGCGCGGCGTCGATCGCCGGCCCGAAGCGCGTGCGGATGCGCGCGTCGAACGCGGGATCCTTGCGGAACCATTCGGCGCGCGCGGCGTGCGGCGGGGCGCCGAACCAGAACGCGTGGATGTCGGAGGCGAGGGCGGCGGCGTCCACCCGGGTATCATACGGAAAGCGGCGACCCCGTACGCGCCCGCCCCGCCCGGACGCGGTCCGGCCGGCTGCGGGACGAAGCCCCGCGCCCGTTCCGCTTGCCCGGATGTCCGCCCCCGCCACCACCGATCGCCGTACCCTCGCGCTCCTCGCGGTCTGCCAGGCGCTGCTCCTGACCAACGCCTCGTCGCTGATCTCGATGCAGGGGCTCGTCGGCTACCAGATCGCCTCGACCAAGGCGCTGGCGACGCTCGGCGCGTCGACCTACGTGATCGGATCCGCGCTCGCGACGATGCCGGCGTCGCTGTGGATGGCGCGGGTCGGCCGGCGCACCGGATTCATGGCCGGTGCGCTCGTCAACGTGCTCGGATGCGCGCTCGCCGTCCTCGCGCTCTACCTCGCGAACTTCACGCTGTTCTGCATCGCGACCGCGATCATCGGCGTCTACAACGCGATCGGTTTGCAGTACCGCTTCGCCGCCGCCGAGGTCTCCACGCCGGCCGACCGCGCCAAGGCGATCTCGTGGGTGCTCGCGGGCGGCGTCGCCGGCGGCGTGATCGGGCCGACGTCGATGCGCTTCGCGAAGGACGCGCTCGACGTGCCCTTCGCCGGTTCGTTCATCGCGCTCGCGTTCTACGCGCTGGTCGCGCTGGCGGTGCAGTCGTTCGTGCGCGTCCCGCCGCCGTCCCACGAGGAGCGGAAAGGCGGCGGCCGGCCGCTCGCGGAGATCGCGCGCCAGCCGGTGTTCATCGTGGCGGTCCTGTCGGCGGCGCTGGGCTACGGCCTCATGAACCTGCTGATGGTGGCGACGCCGCTCGCGATGGATTTCTGCGGCTTCGAGTTCTCGGCGGCCGCGCTCGTCATCCAGTGGCACGTCGTCGGGATGTTCCTGCCGGGACTCCTCACCGGCTCGCTGATCAAGCGCTTCGGCGTGCTCTCGGTGATCAGCGCCGGCATCGTGCTGATGCTCATGTGCGTCGCCGTCGCGCTCTCGGGGACGACGTTCACGCACTTCGTCGCGGCGCTCGCGCTGCTCGGCGTGGGCTGGAACTTCATGTACACCGGCGGCACGACGCTGCTGACCGAGGCCTACACGCCCTCCGAGAAGGCGCGCGTGCAGGGCGCGAACGACTTCACGGTGTTCGCGGTCATGGGCCTGTCGTCGTTCTCCTCCGGCGCGCTGGTCTCGGCGGCCGGGTGGGAGATGATGAACTACTCGGCGATCCCGGTGCTCTTCATCGTCGCGGTGGGCGTCGTCTGGCTCGCCCGGCTGCGGCGCGAAACGGCGGCGGCCGCGTAGCCCGCCTGGTCCGCCGCCGCAAGGCGCGCTTCGCCGCCGGACGCGGGGCCGGAGGTTGCGTCAGGTCCGAATCTGGCCCGACCCGAGCACGACCCATTTGCGCGACGTGAGCCCTTCGAGGCCCACCGGACCGCGCGCGTGCAGCTTGTTGGTCGAGATGCCGATCTCGGCACCCAGCCCGTACTCGTAGCCGTCGGCGAAGCGCGTCGACGCGTTCACCATCACCGAGCTCGAGTCGACTTCGCGCAGGAAGCGCATCGCCGCAGCGTGGTCGTTCGTGACGATGGCGTCGGTGTGCTGCGAGCCGTAGGTCGCGATGTGCTCGATCGCGGCGTCGAGCGAGTCGACGACGCGCACCGCGAGGATCGGCGCGAGGTACTCGGTGCGCCAGTCCTCCTCGGTCGCGGGCTTCATGTCGGGCACGAGCGCGCGCGAGCGCTCGCAGCCGCGCAGCTCGACACCCTTCTCCCGGTAGATCGCCGCGAGCGCGGGCAGCACCCGCGGCGCGATCGACGCGTGCACGAGGAGGGTCTCCATCGTGTTGCACGGCGAGTAGCGCTGCGTCTTCGCGTTGTCGGCGATCTTCACGGCCATGTCGACGTCGGCTGCCGCGTCGACGTACACGTGGCACACGCCGTCGAGGTGCTTGATCACCGGCACCTTCGCCTCGCGCGCGATCCGCTCGGTGAGACTCTTGCCGCCGCGCGGCACGATCACGTCGACGTGTTCCTCGTCGGCGATGAGGCAGCCGACCGCCGCGCGGTCGGTCGTCGCGACGACCTGGACGGCGGCCTCGGGGAGCCCGGCCGCGCGCAATCCCGCGTGGACGCACGCGGCGATCGCGGCGTTGCTGCGGATCGCTTCCGAACCGCCGCGCAGGATCGTCGCGTTGCCGGATTTGAGGCAGAGTCCCGCGGCGTCGGCGGTCACGTTGGGGCGCGACTCGTAGACGATGCCGATCACGCCGAGCGGCACGCGCATCATCCCGACCTGGATGCCGGTCGGACGGTAGCGCAGCTCGGAGATCTCGCCGACCGGATCGGGCAGCGCGACGATCTCCTCGAGGCCCTTCGCCATCGCCTCGATGCCCGCGGCGGAGAGCGTCAACCGGTCGACGAACGCCGCGTCCTGTCCGGCGGCGCGCGCGGCCGCGACGTCCGCAGCGTTCGCTTCGACGAGCTTCGCCGCGTCGCGACGTATCGCCCCGGCCATCGCCGCGAGCGCGCGATCCTTAGCCGCGGTGTCGGCACGCGCGAGCACGCGCGCCGCTGCGCGCGCCGCCTCGCCGACGCCGCGCATGTACGCGGGAACGTCGGCGAAGGTGCCGAGTCCGGGGACGGCGAGGTTGGTCATCCGGACATTGTAGCCCGCCGGACGCTCCCGGCCCGACCTAGCGCCTGAGGTCGATCCGCCGCACGCCGTTCTCGCCGCCGACGAGGATCGTGTCGGCGCCGCGCCGTGCGAAGAGGCCCACGGTCACGACTCCCGCGAGCTGGTTCAGGTCGGACTCGAGTTTGACCGGATCGAGGATCGACAGGCCGCGCACGTCGATGACCACGTTGCCGTTGTCGGTGGTGAATCCCTGCCGCAGTTCCGGCTGTCCGCCGAGACGCACGAGTTCGCGCGCGACGTAGCTGCGCGCCATCGGGATCACTTCGACGGGCAGCGGGAAACGCCCGAGCACGTCGACGAGCTTGCTCGAATCGACGATGCAGACGAACTTGCGCGACGCGGCCGCGACGATCTTCTCGCGGGTGAGCGCGCCGCCGCCGCCCTTGATCATCGCGCCGTGTTCGGTGACCTCGTCGGCGCCGTCGATGTAGACCGGCAGCGGGCCGACGTTGTTGAGTTCGTCGAGCGGGATGCCGTGCGCCTTCAGCCGCTCGGCGGTCTTCACCGACGAGGCGACCGCACCCTTGATGCGGCCCTTGACCTTCGCGAGTTCGTCGATGAAGAAGTTCGCGGTCGAGCCGGAGCCGACGCCGATCCACGCGTCGTCGACGACGTGCGCCATCGCGTCGCGCGCGACGGCCTGCTTCAGTTCGTCCTGGGTCATGTCGGCTACTTTTTCCGCGCCGGCGGCACGTCGGTGCAGGTGCCCTCGGCGACCTCGGCCGCGAGCCCGATCGACTCGCCGAGCGTCGGGTGCGGATGGATCGTGCGGCCGATGTCGACCGCGTCCGCGCCCATCTCGATCGCGAGCGCGACCTCGCCGATCAGGTCGCCGGCGTGCGTGCCGACGATGCCGCCGCCGACGATGCGATGCGTCGCCGCGTCGAACAGGAGCTTGGTGAAGCCCTCGTCGCGCCCGTTCGCGATCGCGCGTCCCGACGCGGCCCACGGGAACAGTCCCTTCGTGACCGCGATGCCCTTCGCCTTCGCCTCGTCCTCGGTCAGTCCCACCCACGCGATCTCGGGGTCGGTGTAGGCGACCGACGGGATCACGCGCGCGTCGAAGTGCGCCTTGTGCCCGGCCGCGGCCTCCGCGGCGACGTGGCCTTCGTGCACCGCCTTGTGCGCCAGCATCGGCTGGCCGACGACGTCGCCGATCGCGAAGATGTGGGGGACGTTGGTGCGCAGTTGCGAGTCGACCGGGATGAAGCCGCGGTCGGAGACCGCGACGCCGGCCTTCTCCGCCGCGATCTTCTTCCCGTTCGGCGCGCGCCCGACGCTCATCAGCACCTTGTCGTAGGGCTGGGGCCCGCTCGGCGCGCCTTCGCCCTCGAAGGTCGCGTAGATCGCGTCCGCCCGGGCCTCGACCGCGACGGTCTTCGTCTTCAGCATGACGCGGTCGAAGCGCGGCTTGTTCACCTTCTCGAACACGCGCACGAGATCGCGGTCGGCGCCTGGCATGAGCCCGTCCATCATCTCGACCACGTCGAGCCGCGCGCCGAGCGTCGAGTACACGGTGCCCATCTCGAGGCCGATGATGCCGCCGCCGATGACGAGCAGGCGCTTGGGCACGCTCTCCAGTTCGAGCGCCGAGGTCGAGTCGAGGATGCGCGGATCGTCCGGGATGAACGGCAGACGCACGACCTGCGAGCCTACCGCGATGATCGCCTTCGCGAAGCGCACCACCTTCTTCGCGCCGGTCTTCGCCTGCGCGGTGCCTTCGGTCAGCTCCACTTCGACGTGGTGCGGGTCGAGGAACTGCCCGACGCCGCGCACGACCTCGACCTTGCGCGTCTTCGCCATGCCCGCGAGCCCGCCGGTCAGCTTGCCGACGACCTGGTTCTTCCAGCCTTTGAGTTTCGCGAGGTCGACCTGCGGCTTGCCGAAGGTCACGCCGTGCTTCGCCAGCGCCGCGGTTTCGTCGACGACCGCCGCGACGTGCAACAGCGCCTTCGACGGGATGCAGCCGACGTTGAGACACACGCCGCCGAGCGTCGCGTAGCGCTCGACGATCACCGTCTTCATGCCGAGGTCGGCCGCGCGGAACGCCGCGCTGTAGCCGCCCGGGCCGGCGCCCAGCACGAGCATTTCGCATTCGACGTCGGGCTGGCCCTGGAAGGGCCGGGAAGAGAGAAGAGAGAAGGGGGAAGGGGGCGTCGGCGACGGCGCTGGCGACGCAGTTGAAATCGATGCAGGAGAAACGGGCGGCGGAGACACCGCCGCACCCTTCCCCCTTCCCCCTTCTCCCTTCCCTGCCTCTGCGGCACCCTTCGCCCTTCCCCCTTCCCCCTTCCCCGCCTCCGCGGCATCGAGCACGACGATGACCGATCCCTCGCTCACCTTGTCGCCGACCTTCACCGCGATCGACCTGACCGTGCCCGCGATCGGGGCGGGCACGTCCATCGTCGCCTTGTCGCTCTCGAGCGTGACGAGCGCGTCCTCGGGCTTGACCGCGTCGCCCGGCTTGACGAGCACTTCGATGACCGGAACGTCCTTGAAATCGCCGATGTCCGGCACCTTGACGTCGACGCTCTGGCTCATGGTCCTCGGATCTCCAGGATCGCTTCGATCTCGACCGTGATGTTCTCGGGGAGCGACCCCATCCCGACCGCGGAGCGCGCATGCCGGCCCGCGTCGCCGAACACCTGCACGAACAGGTCGGAGCATCCGTTGATCACGGCCGGATGCTTCGTGAAGCCGGGCGCTGCGTTCACCATGCCGAGCAGCTTGACGACGCGCGCCACGCGATCGAGGCTGCCGAGCGCCTGCTTCGCCGCGGCGAGGAGTTGCGTGCCGACGATGCGCGCATGCGCGTAGGCGTCCTCGACGCCGACGTCCGCGCCCACGACGCCGCGATGGAAGCCGTTCGCGCTGCGGGGCCCCTGTCCCGACAGGTACAGCAGGTTCCCGGTGATCACGAACGGCACGTAGTTCGCGACCGGCACCGGCACCGGCGGCAGCACGATGCCGAGTTCCTGCAACCGCGCGCCGATGCGATCCATCGCCGTCGCTACAGCATCGCGCGGCGCAGGTCGCCGAGCAGCGTGCCGAGGTAGGTGGTGAAGCGCGCCGCCGCGGCGCCGTCGATCACGCGGTGATCGTAGGAGAGCGAGAGCGGCAGCATGAGGCGCGGGACGAACGCCTTGCCGTCCCACACCGGCTTGTGCGCGCTCTTCGACACGCCGAGGATCGCGACCTCCGGCGCGTTGATGATCGGCGTGAACGCGGTGCCGCCGATGCCGCCGAGCGAACTGATCGAAAAGCATCCGCCCTGCATGTCGGCGGGACCGAGCTTGCCCTCGCGGGCCTTCGCCGAGAGTTCGCCCATCTCCTTCGCGATCTGCAGCACGCCCTTCTGGTCGGCGTTCTTCAGCACCGGAACGACGAGGCCGTTGGGCGTGTCCGCCGCGAAGCCGATGTTGAAGTAGCCCTTCAGCACGAGGTTCTCGCCGTCGAGCGACGCGTTGAATTCGGGGAACCTGCGGAGCGCGGCGACCGACGCCTTGATGAGGAACGCGAGCATCGTGACCTTGACGCCGGCCTTCGCGTTCTCTCCGTTGAGCTGGACCCGCAACGCCTCGAGGTCGGTGATGTCCGCCTCGTCGAACTGCGTGACGTGCGGGATCATCACCCAGTTGCGCGCGAGGTTCGCGCCCGAGAGCTTGCGGATACGCGACAGCGGCTTCGATTCGACCGGGCCGTATTTCGCGAAGTCGACCTTCGGCCAGGGGATCAGGTTGAGTTCGCCGCCGCCGCTGATCGCTCCGCCCGTGCCGGTGGCGGACGGCACCGCGGCGCCGGACATCACTTTCTTGACGAACGCGCGCAGGTCCTCGACCAGGATGCGGCCTTTCGGTCCGCTGCCGGTCACCTTCGACACGTCGACGCCGAGTTCGCGCGCGATCTTGCGCACCGACGGCGAGGCGTGCGCGGTCCCGGATGCCGGAGAATCCGGGGAAGAGGGAAGGGGGAAGGGGGAAGGGCGCGTCGGCGACGGCGCTGGCGACGCAGTTGAAATCGATGCAGGAGAAACGGGCGCCGGAGACGCCGCCGCACCCTTCCCTCTTCCCCCTTCTCCCTTCCCTGCCTCCGCCGCACCCTTCTCCCTTCCCCCTTCCCCCTTCCCTGCCGCCGCGGTCGCGGCGGCATCGAGCACGACCACGACCGACCCTTCGCTCACCTTGTCGCCGACCTTCACCGCGACCGAACGGATCGTGCCCGCGACCGGGGACGGCACGTCCATCGTCGCCTTGTCGCTCTCGAGCGTGACGAGCGCGTCCTCGGGCTTCACCGTGTCGCCGGGTTTCACCAGCACTTCGATCACCGGCACGTCGGTGAAGTCGCCGATGTCGGGCACCTTCACCTCGACGGCTGAACCCGGGGAAGAGGGAAGGGGGAAGGGGGAAGGCCGCGTCGGCGAAGGCGCGGGCGATACCGCCGCAGGCGATGCAGGGGAAGCGGGCGCAGGAGACGCAGGTGCACCCTTCTCCCTTCCCCCTTCCCCCTTCCCTGCCGCCGCGGCGGCATCGAGAACGACGACCACCGACCCTTCGCTCACCTTGTCGCCGACCTTCACGGCGATCGACTTCACGACGCCCGCCGCGGGCGAGGGCACGTCCATCGTCGCCTTGTCGCTCTCGAGCGTGACGAGCGCGTCCTCCGGCTTCACCGTGTCGCCGGGTTTCACCAGCACCTCGATCACCGGCACGTCGGTGAAATCGCCGATGTCGGGAACCTTGATCTCGATCGTGCTCATCTCGGCGCGCTCCGGCTCACACGGTCCACGGGGCGGGCTTCGCCGCGTCCAGCCCGTACTTCTTCATCGCCTCGGCGGCTTTCGACCGGTCGAGCTTGCCGTCGTCCGCGAGCGCCTTGAGCGCGGCCAGCACGATCCAGTGCCGGTCGACCTCGAAGAAATGGCGCAGCTTCTCGCGCGTGTCCGAGCGGCCGAAGCCGTCGGTCCCGAGCACGACGTAACGGCGCGGCACGTACGCGCGGATCTGCTCGGCGTAGGCGCGGATGTAGTCGGTCGCGGCGATCACCGGTCCCTCGGTGCCCTTCAGGCAGTGCGCGACGTGCGAGACGCGCGGAGCCTCGCCCGCGTGCATCATGTTCCAGCGCTCGACCGCCATGCCCTCGCGCGCGAGTTCGGTGAAGCTCGGGCAGCTCCAGAGGTCCGCCTCGACGCCCCAGTCGGCGCGCAGCAGCTTCGCCGCCTCGATCGCCTCGCGGAAGATCGTGCCCGACCCCAGCAGTTGCACGCGCAGTCCCGCCTTGCCTTTCGCTCCGGCTTCGAAGCGGTACATCCCCTTGATGATGTCGGCCGCCGCGCCCTCCGGCATCGCCGGGTGCGGGTAGTTCTCGTTCATCAGCGTGATGTAGTAGTAGCAGTCGTGCTGCTCGGCGAACATCCGCCGCAGCCCGTCCTGCACGATCACCGCGACTTCGTAGCCGAAGGTCGGGTCGTAGGACACGCAGTTCGGGATCGTCGCCGAGATCAGGTGCGAGTGACCGTCCTCGTGCTGCAGGCCCTCGCCGTTGAGCGTCGTGCGGCCGGCGGTCCCGCCGAGCAGGAACCCGCGCGCGCGGATGTCGCCGGCGGCCCACGCGAGGTCGCCCACGCGCTGGAACCCGAACATCGAGTAGAAGATGTAGAACGGGATCACCGGCACGCCGTGCGTCGAGTAGCTCGTCGCGGCCGCGATCCAGTCGCACATCGCTCCCGCCTCGTTGATCCCCTCCTGCAGGATCTGCCCCTGCTTGTCCTCCTTGTAGAACATGAGCTGGTCGGCGTCCTGCGGCGTGTAGAGCTGGCCGAGCTGGTTCCAGATGCCGAGCTGGCGGAACATGCCCTCCATGCCGAAGGTGCGCGATTCGTCGGGCACGATCGGGACCACGCGCTTGCCGAGCGCCTTGTCGCGCACGATCACCTGCAGGATCTGCACGAACGCCATCGTGGTCGAGATCTCGCGGTCCTCGGTGCTCTTGAGGAAACGCTCGAACGCGGAGAGCTCCGGCACCGGGAGCGACTCGGCCTTGCGCCGGCGGGCCGGCAGGTAGCCGCCGAGTTCGTTGCGGCGCGCGCGCATGTACTCGAGTTCGCGGCTGCCTTCCGGGAAGCGGACGAACGGAACCTCGTCGACCTTGTCGTCGGGAATCGGGATCTGGAACCGGTCGCGCATGTGGCGCACCGAGAGCCCGCTCATCTTCTTCTGCTGGTGCGTGATGTTCTGGGCCTCGCCCGACTCGCCCATGCCGTAGCCCTTGATCGTCTTGGCGAGGATCACGGTGGGCTGGCCCTTGTGGTTCACCGCCGCGTGGAACGCCGCATAGACCTTGTGCGGGTCGTGGCCGCCGCGGTTCAGGTTCCAGATGTCCTCGTCGGACCAGTCGGCGACGAGTTCCTTCAGTTCCGGCGTGTTGAAGAAGTACTCGCGGACGTACGCGCCGTCCTTCGACTTGAACGTCTGGTACTCGCCGTCGACGCACTCCATCATCCGGCGCACCAGGATGCCCTTCTTGTCGCGCGCGAGCAGCGCGTCCCAGTGCGTGCCCCAGACCAGCTTGATCACGTTCCAGCCGGCGCCGCGGAACTCGCTCTCGAGTTCCTGGATGATCTTCCCGTTGCCGCGCACCGGCCCGTCGAGCCGCTGCAGGTTGCAGTTGATGACGAAGATCAGGTTGTCGAGCGTCTCGCGCGAGGCCATGCCGATCGCGCCCATCGACTCCGGTTCGTCCATCTCGCCGTCGCCGCAGAAGCACCACACCTTGCGGCCCTCGGTGTGCGCGAACCCGCGGTCCTCCAGGTATTTCATGAAGCGCGCCTGGTAGATCGCCATCAGCGGCCCGAGGCCCATCGACACGGTCGGGAACTGCCAGAAGTCGGGCATCAGCCACGGGTGCGGATAGCTCGAGATCCCCTTGCCGTCGACCTCCTGCCGGAAGTGGTCCATCTGCTCGTCGGTGAGCCGTCCGAGCATGTAGGCACGCGCGTAGATGCCGGGCGCCGAATGTCCCTGGACGAATACGAGGTCGCCGCCGTGCTTCTCCGACGGCGCGTGCCAGAAGTGGTTGAAGCCGACGTCGTAGAGCGTCGCGGCCGACGCGAAGCTCGCGATGTGGCCGCCGACGTTGGTGTGCTTGTTCGCGCGCACGACCATCGCCATCGCGTTCCAGCGCGCGTAGCTGCGGATCCGGTGCTCGATCGCCTGGTCGCCGGGAATCCTCGGCTGGACCTCGACCGGGATGGTGTTGATGTACGCGGTGTTCGCCGAGAACGGCATGTGCGCGCCGCGGCGGCGCGCGCCGTCGATCAGGCTCTCGATCAGGAAGTGCGCCCGGTCGGCGCCCTCGGCCTCGAGCACGCCGTCGAGCGCATCGAGCCACTCGCGGGTTTCCTGGGGGTCGGGATCGTGCGGCGAGGTCGCGTTCGCGTCCATGGTGTCGAAACTCCGGCGTGCCTTGCGAAAACGGCGTGGGTGCTGCGCGGGATAGCCGATTGTAGGGAGGTCTTGCGGACCTGTATTGCTGCGCTGCGTCGGACGACACGACGGGCGGCCGCCGATTCTGCGTCTGGTGCAACGTTACCACATCATGGAAATCATTTCCAAAAATTTTGCGCCGTCGACCGCGCCCCGGGAAGTTGGATGACCCCGGTGTCGGAAGTAAGTAATCACTGTTCTGCAACGCATTGTTTGACAATGCGATCCTCGCCCTATCGTCCAGCGTGCCGCCGAACCAGCATCACGGCGCCGGACACGCCGGACAGCAGGGCGGCCGCCGCGAAACCGGCCCGCGTGGTGCCTGCCGCAGCGGAGAGCGCGGCGAACAGCGTCGGCCCGACCACGACGCCGGAGAAGGTCACGACGCCGGCGGTCCCGGTGATGGAGGCGGCTTCGCCTGCCGGGGCCAGGCGGGCGACTTCCGCCAGCATCACTCCGTTCCAGCCGATCGCGGTCGCCCCGAATGCGACGACGATCGCGTAGACCGCGAGGTCGGGCCACCCGGCCGTCGCGAACGCAAGCAGCGTGGCGCAGAGTCCGGCCGCGACGCCGAGCGCGCCCAGGACCGCGCGCGGCGCGTGGGTGCGGTCGGACAATGCGCCCCATGCGATGCGTCCGGCGACGCCGCCGACCGTGCCGGCCGACAGCGCGAAGCCCGCGCCGACGAGCGACCAGCCGAGCACCCCGGTCAGGTGCACGACGAGGAAGCTCGTGAGCGACACCTGGGTGGCCGCGTAGGCGAACGAGAGCAACACCAGCGGCGCGATCCTCGCGTCGCGCATCAGTTGCGCGACCGCGGTGAACGCGCGGCCGATCGCGACGTCGGCATCGCGTCGCAACCCGGTGTCGAGTCCGCGGCGGATCGGCTGGGCGGCGAGGATGACCGCGGCGCCGATGATCGCGACGGCGGCGAACGCGGCGCGCCAGCCCCACATGAGCGCGACGGCCGGCAATGCTGCTCCTGCCAGTGCGGTTCCCGCCGGCACGCCGGTCTGCTTGATCGAGAACACGAGGCTCATGCGCGACGGCGGCGTCGTGCGCGCGAGGATCTGCGAGGACGCCGGCGTGATCGGGCCGTAGCCCAGTCCGAGCCCGAACGCGGCGAAGGCGACGAGCGCGAGTCCGCCCGGTCCCGCGAGCGCGGTGAGCGCGACGCCGCCCGCACACAACGCCACGCACGCCTGCGACACGCGAATCGCGCCGTGGCGCGCGATCCAGGCGCCGCACACGAGGCTCGCGCTCATCGCGCCGGCATAGACGAGGCCGACGTAGGCGCCGATCCAGCGCGCCGGCACGCCGAGGTCCGCGGCGATGGCCGGTGCCAGCACCGCGGCCGCGGCGCCGGCGAGCGACGTGTAGATCTGGATCGCGAGCGTCGCGCCGAGCGCGAGGCCGGGGGAGGCTCCAGACCCGGCCGGGGCCGGCGTGTTCAACGCACGCACGAGCGGTCGACCACGACGCCGACTTCGCTCACCACGGTATCCATCCGGATGTCGTGCGGCGCCGAGGGCACCCGCGCGACGATCTGGACCGAGAATGCACCGGCGACCCGCGCCGCGTCCGCTGCGAGGATCGGGAGGAGGCGATCGTAGTAGCCGCCGCCGTAACCCAGTCTCGCGCCGGTCGGGTCGAACGCGATGCCCGGGACCAGCACCCAGTCGATCGACGCCGGAACGATCTCGATGCAGCGGCCGGACGGCTCGGGGATCCCCCGGTGGCCGGGCACGATGTCGGTTGCGGGGTCCTCGATCCGGCAGATCTCGAGCATCCGCTCGGGCTCGTTCACGCGCGGCAGCGAAACATCCTTGCCGTGTGCGAGCGCCCGCTCGATCAGCGGCGCGGCATCCCATTCGCTGCGAAACGGCGCGGTCAGCAGCACGCTGCGGGCGCGGGCGAAGGTCGGCAGGGACGCGATCCGTTCGACGAGTTCCGCCGAGGCGCGCGCGCGCCACGTCGGATCGAGCGCATCGCGCGCGGCGACCATCGCGAGTCGCATCGCCTGCTTGGCCTCGCGCAGCGGTGCGCCGACCGGGGCGTCGGGGGAGTCGATCGGCATGGGCGAATTCTAGTCGCGGCTTCGCGGCGGAGGTGTCGCACCCCGGAGGCATCGCGACGCCCCTATAATGGCTGCCCCTCGCGCCGCCCCCGTGGCGCCATGTCGATCGACATCATGAAAAGTGCCCACCTGATCCACCGCGGTCGACGCGAAGCGCTGATGGCCGAGATGCGCGCGCGCTCCGGCGGCGGCCTCGCGGTCGTGCCGACGTCCGCGGAAGCGCCGCGCAACCGCGACTCGCTCTACCCGTATCGCCACGACAGCTACTTCTACTACCTGTCGGGCTTTCCCGAACCCGAGGCCGTCGTCGCGCTCGTGGCGGGAAACGAGGGCAACCGGCACCTGCTGTTCTGCCGCGAGAAGAACGAGGAGCGCGAGATCTGGGACGGCTTCCGCTACGGCCCCGATGCGGCGAAGGAGATCTTCGGCTTCGACGAGGCCTGGCCGATCGCCGAACTCGATACGCGCCTCGCCGACCTCGTCGCCGACCGGCCCGCGCTCTACACGCCGGTCGGCATGTCGGCGGAATGGGATCGCCGCGTCGCGGGCACGCTGAACGAGGTGCGCGCGCGCGTGCGCACCGGCGTCGCCGCACCCGACGAACTCGTCGACGTGCGCGGCGCGCTCGATCGCATGCGCCTCGTCAAGGACGCGCATGAACTCGCGCTGATGCGCCGCGCCGCCGCGATCTCGTCGTCGGCGCATGCGCGCGCGATGGCCGCCGCGCGGCCGGGGATGCACGAGTACCAGGTCGAGGCGGAACTGGTTCACGAGTTCCTGATGGAAGGCGCGCAGTCGGTCGCCTATCCGTCGATCGTGGCGAGCGGCCCGAACGCGTGCGTGCTCCACTACCGCGAGAACGACCGGCAGATGGCCGACGGCGACCTCCTGCTGATCGACGCCGGCTGCGAGTACCGCGGCTACGCCTCCGACATCACGCGCACCTTTCCGGTGAACGGGCGTTTCACCGCTCCGCAGAAGGCGGTCTACGAGGCCGTGCTCGCGGCGCAGCTCGCCTGTCTCGATGCGGTGCGGCCGGGCGTGCCGTTCCACGACTACCACAAGGCCGCGGAGCGGGTGCTCGCCGAGCGGCTGATCGACCTCGGCCTGATCGAGGGACCGCTCGACGCCGCGCTCGAGAGCGGCAGCTACAAGCGCTTCTACATGCATCGCGCCGGGCACTGGCTCGGCATGGACGTGCACGACGCCGGGCTCTACCAGGAGAAGGGCGAGTCGGTGAAGCTCGTGCCCGGCATGGTGCTGACCGTCGAGCCGGGCCTCTACATCCGTCCCGGCGACGGCGTGCCCGACGAGTTCGCCGGCATCGGTGTGCGCATCGAGGACGACGTCGTCGTCACCGCCGACGGGATCGAGAACCTCACCGCCGCCGCGCCGAAGACGGTCGCGGAGGTGGAGGCGGCGTGCCGCCGCAGTTGACAGTTGACAGTTGTCAGTTGCCAGTGGCGCCGCCACCGGAGACCGCGGCGCCACTGCCAACTGTCGACTGCCAACTGACTCCTGACCTCTGCATCGTCGGTGCCGGCCCCGTCGGCGCAACCTTGGCGCTCGCGCTGGCCGACAGCGGGCTTCGCGTCGTCGCGCTCGACGCGCGCGCGCAGGGCGCGACGCTGCGCGGCGACCGCTCGCTCGCGCTGTCGCATGGGTCGCGGCTGATCCTCGAGCGGCTCGAGGTCTGGTCCGAGCTGGCGGCGACCCCGGGCGCCGTGACGCCGATCGTGCGGATCGACGTGTCGCAGTCGCGCGGCTTCGGTTCGGCGACGCTCGACGCGAACGACGTCGGATTGCCCGCGCTGGGCTACGTGGTGTCCTACGTGGCGCTGCAGGCCGCGCTCGATGCGGCGCTGGAGCGCTCCGGCGTCGAAGTCCGCTACGGCGTGTCGGTCGACCGGATCGACGCGACGTCCGCGCTCGCGAGCATCGTCCCGTCGGGAGGCGCCGAGCCGATCGGCGCGCGCCTCGCGGTGGCGGCCGACGGCACCGGCGCGGGCTTGGCCGGCATCGAGCGCGTGCGCCACGACTACGGCCAGGTGGCGGTGATCGGCAAGCTCGAGACGCGCGCGCCGCACGCGGGACTCGCCTACGAGCGCTTCACCCCCGACGGGCCGATCGCGCTGCTGCCCGAAGGCGACCGGTACGGCTTCGTGTGGACGCTGGAACCCGCCGCGGCGCAGGAGGTGCTGGCCCTGCCGGACGAGGCGTTCGTCGCGCGCTTCGCCGCGCACTTCGGCGGGCGGCGCTCCGATTTCGTGAGCGTGCGCGCCCGGAAGTCGTTCCCGCTCGTGCTCGAACTGGCGCGCCCGCCGGTCGCCGCGCGCATCGTCGCGATCGGCAACGCGTCGCAGACGCTCCATCCGGTCGCCGGACAGGGCTTCAACGTCGGCCTGCGCGACGCGTGGGAACTGCGCCGCACGATCCTCTCGGCGTCGGGCGACGATCCGGGCTCGCGCGCGACGCTCGACGGCTACGCGGCGCGCCGCCGGACCGACCGCTGGGCGGGCGTCGCGTTCACGCACGGGCTCGTGCACCTGTTCGGCACCGGAGCGCCGCTCGTCCGCTGGCCGCGCGGTCTCGGACTCGCGTTGCTGGATGCCGCGCCGCCGCTCAAGCGCGCGTTCACGCGACGGATGCTCTTCGGCGCCTGACGCGGCGCGGCATTCCGCGAACGCGCGTTCGTCGAGATCCTCGAACCGTCGAGCGATTTCCTGACTGAGGTCGTCGGGCAAAGCCGGTATAATCGCGGTCCCCGCGACACCCCCGTCAACGCGAACCTCGTGCGCATCGGTCCCTACGCGCTGCCGAACTCTCTCGCCGTCGCGCCGATGGCGGGGGTCACCGACCGGCCGTTCCGCCAGCTCTGCAAGCGGCTGGGCGCCGGCTACGCGGTGTCGGAGATGGTCGCGTCGAATCCCGCGCTCCGCGCGACCGCGAAATCGCTGCGGCGCGTCGATCACGCGGGCGAGGCCGCGCCGATCGCGGTGCAGATCGCGGGCGCGGATCCGGCGATGACGGCGGATGCCGCGCGCTACAACGTCGACCGCGGCGCGCAGATCATCGACATCAACATGGGCTGTCCGGCGAAGAAGGTGTGCAACGTCGCCGCCGGCTCCGCGCTCCTGTCCGACGAGCCGCGCGTCGCAGCGATCCTCGAGGCGGTCGTGGCGGCGGTCGACGTGCCGGTCACGCTCAAGCTCCGCACCGGTCCCGCGCCCGAGCGCCGCAACGCGGTGCGCATCGCGCGCATCGCCGAGGGCGCCGGCATCGCCGCGCTCTCGGTGCACGGCCGCACGCGCGCGTGCGCGTTCACCGGAGCGGTCGAGTACGCGACCATCGCCGCGGTCAAGCGCTCGGTGGGCATCCCGGTAATCGCCAACGGCGACATCGACTCGCCGGAGCGCGCGCGGGCCGTGCTCGCCGTCACCGGCGCCGACGGCCTGATGATCGGGCGCGCCGCGCAGGGCCGGCCCTGGATCTTCCGCGAGATCGCGCATTTCCTCGCGACCGGCAGGCATCTGCTCCCGCCGCTCGTGAGCGAATTCCATGACCTGGTGGTCGGACACCTGCACGATCACCACGCGTTCCACGGACCGGAGGCGGGCGTGCGCACCGCGCGCAAGCATCTCGGCTGGTACGCGGAAGGGCTGCCGGGCGGCGAGGCGTTCCGCCGTGCGATGAACCTGTGCGAGACGACGTTCGCGCAGTTCGACGCGGTCGAGCGCTGGTTCGAGGTGCTCGCCCGCCACGGCGAGCGCCTGCAGGAGGCGAGCGGACCCGCAGAGGCCGCCGTCATGGATCGCGCGCCGCTGTCGCGCGAATCCTCGAGGCATCGGGCAGGGGAGGCCCTCGCCGCGTGAATCGCAAGGTCAAGCTCAACGGCAGCAACGACATCGGCCGCAGCGTCGAGCGCTCGCTCGACGAGTATTTCCGTCGCCTCGACGGCGAGCCGGCGCACAACGTCTACGCGATGGTGATCGGGCACGTCGAGCGCGCGCTCATCGCCGCGATCATGGAGCGGGCGGGCCAGAACCAGACGCAGGCCGCCGACATGCTCGGCCTCAATCGCAACACGCTGCGGGCGAAGCTCGCGAAATACAAGCTCTCGTGATGGCGGCGCCGGTCGCCCAGGCGCTGCTGTCGGTCTCGGACAAGACGGGTCTCGTCGAGTTCGCGCGGACGCTCGCCGGCCGCGGCGTGAAGCTCCTGTCGACCGGCGGCACCGCGAAGGCCATCGCGGACGCCGGGCTGCCGGTGACCGACGTCGGAGCGTACACGGGCTTCCCCGAGATGCTCGACGGGCGGGTGAAGACGCTGCACCCGAAGGTGCACGGCGGCATCCTCGCGCGCCGCGACCTCGCCTCGCACGTGGACGCCATCGCCGCGCACGGCATCCCGACGATCGATCTCGTCGTCGTCAACCTGTACCCGTTCCGGCAGACGGTCGCGAAACCGGGGTGCACGCTCGACGACGCGATCGAGAACATCGACATCGGCGGGCCGGCGATGGTGCGCGCCGCGGCGAAGAACTGGCAGCACGTCGGCGTGGTGGTCGATCCCGCCGACTACGCGGCGCTCGCGGTCGAACTCGCGCGGAGCGGCAACCTGCTCTCCGACGCGACGCGTTTCGCATTGGCGCGCAAGGCGTTCGCGCACACCGCCGCCTACGACGGCGCGATCGCCAACTGGCTCACGGCGCGCTCCGCCGACGGCACCGCGGAGGCGTTTCCGCAATCGTTCCGCTACGCGGGCGAGCGGGTGCAGGCGCTGCGCTACGGCGAGAATCCGCACCAGGGCGCCGCGTTCTACCGCGACGAGTCGCCCTCGCCCGGGACGATCGCCACCTTCCGCCAGCGGCAGGGCAAGGAACTGTCGTACAACAACATCGCCGACGCCGACGCCGCGTGGGAGTGCGTGAAGTCGTTCGACGGCAGCGCGTGCGTCATCGTCAAGCACGCCAATCCCTGCGGCGTCGCGCTCGGCGCCTCGACGCTGGAAGCCTACCGGCGCGCGTTCGCGACCGACCCGACGAGCGCGTTCGGCGGCATCATCGCGTTCAACCGGCCGGTCGACGCGGCGACGCTCGAGGCGGTGGCCGGTCAGTTCGTCGAGGTGCTGGTCGCGCCCGCGTACACCGACGATGCGCTCTCGATCGTCGGCCAGAAGCGCAACGTCCGCGTGCTCGAGGTGCCGCTCGCGCAGGAAGCGCCGCCGCCGCAGCTCGACTTCAAGCGGATCGGCGGCGGGCTGCTGGTGCAGTCCGGCGACGCGCGCAACGTCGCGCCCGGCGAACTGCGGGTGGTGACGAAGAAGGCGCCGGACGCCCGCGAACTCGCCGACCTGATGTTCGCCTGGCGCGTCGCCAAGTTCGTCAAGTCGAACGCGATCGTCTACTGCCGCGACGGCGCGACGCTCGGCGTCGGCGCCGGCCAGATGAGCCGCGTCGACTCGACCCGCATCGCGGCGTCGAAGGCGGCCGCCGCGAAGCTCGACCTCGCCGGCTCGGTGGCGGCCTCCGACGCATTCTTCCCGTTCCGCGACGGGCTCGACGTCGTCGCGGACCAGGGAGCGGGCGCGGTGATCCAGCCGGGCGGCAGCGTGCGCGACGACGAGGTGATCGCCGCGGCCGACGAGCGCGGCATCGCGATGGTGTTCACCGGCGTACGCCATTTCAGGCACTGAGCCCCCGCCATGCGAACCGGGTTCAAGCTCGTCGTCGCGCTCGCCGCGCTCGTCGTCTCGCCGCTCGCCGCCGCCGTCGATTGCCACGGCGATCCCACCTCGGAGACGCTCGCCTGGTACGAGCGCTTCTGCAGCCGCCTCACCGACACCTGGAAGCGCGGCGGGCACTCGCTGCTGCTGTCGGGCTACTCGTGGCACACGCCGTGGACCTACACGAAGGAGAAGCGCGACGAACTCGAGTCCGATTCGTGGGGCGGCGGCTACGGCCGCGTGGTCTACGACGAGAAGGGCGACGAGCACATGGTCTACGGGCTCGCGTTCCAGGACTCGCACCGCAACGCGCAGATCCAGGTGGGCTACGCGTGGACCCGCTACTGGGGGACCGAAGGCGGGTTGCAGGGGGGGCTCGGCTACACGCTGATGATCGTCCAGCGGCCCGACATCTGGAACGGGATCCCGTTCCCGGCCGCGCTGCCGCTCGCCTCGGTCCGCTACGATCGCGCCGTGGTCACGATGACCTTCATTCCGACGGTGAACGGGGGGGTCAACAACGGCAGCGTGCTCTACGTGATGGGCCGCTACAACTTCAAGTGATCCGCGCCCGATGAACGTGCTCGTCATCGGCGGCGGCGGGCGCGAGCACGCGCTGGCGTGGAAGGCCGCGCAGTCGCCGCGCGCCGCGAAGGTCTACGTCGCGCCGGGCAACGCCGGCACCGCGCGCGAGCCCGGTGTCGTCAACGTTGCGATCACCGCGATCGACGACCTCGTCGCGTTCGCGAAGCGCGAGCGCGTCGCGATGACGATCGTCGGTCCCGAGGCGCCGCTCGCCGCGGGCGTCGTCGACGCGTTCCGCGCCGCCGGTCTTGCGATCGTCGGCGCGACCCGCGCGGCGGCGCAGCTCGAGTCGTCGAAGGACTTCGCCAAGGCGTTCATGGCGCGCCACGAGATTCCGACCGCCGCGTCGCGGACCTTCACCGACGCCGCCGCGGCGAAGGCGTACGTCGCGGACCGCGGCGCGCCGATCGTCGTGAAGGCCGACGGGCTCGCCGCGGGCAAGGGCGTCGTCGTCGCGGCCACGGTCGCGGAAGCCCGGGCGGCGATCGACGCGATGCTCGTCGGGCACACGATGGGCGAGGCGGGCGCGCGCGTCGTCGTCGAGGATTTCCTCGACGGCGAGGAGGCGAGCTTCATCGTGCTCGCCGACGGCCGCACCGTGCTGCCGCTCGCGTCCTCGCAGGACCACAAGCGTCTTCGCGACGGCGACACCGGACCGAACACCGGCGGCATGGGTGCGTACTCGCCCGCGCCGGTCGTTACTCCCGAACTCCACAAGCGCATCATGCGCGAGATCATCGTGCCGACGGTCGAGGGCATGGCCGCCGACGGCATTCCGTACACCGGATTCCTCTACGCCGGCGTGATGGTCGACGCAGAAGGCACGCCGCGCGTGCTCGAGTACAACTGCCGGCTGGGCGACCCCGAGACGCAGCCGATCATGGTGCGCCTCGCGTCCGACCTGATCGACCTCGCCGAGCACGCCGCGCGCGGCACGCTCGACCGCGCCGAGGCGACGTGGGACCGCCGCGCGGCGCTCGGCGTCGTGCTCGCCGCGGCCGGCTACCCCGATGCGCCGCGGCGCGGCGACGCGATCGAGGGCCTCGACCGCCCGAACGCCGAACATCCGGACGTCAAGGTGTTCCACGCCGGCACCGCGCTCGACGGCGATCGCGTCGTCACGAGCGGCGGACGCGTGCTGTGCGTGACCGCACTCGGCGATTCGGTGCGCCTCGCGCAGCGTGCGGCCTACGCGGCGATCGCCGGCATTCGCTTCGACGGCATGCAGTTCCGCGCCGACATCGGCCATCGTGCGCTCGCGCGGCGGTAGGCTCCGACACCAAAGGGGTCAGACTCGATTGATCGGGAACGCTTCTTGCCCATGAACTCCAGGAAGCCAAACAATCGAGTCTGACCCCTTTGATGACACCTTTGAATGTCGGTGC
>JAANMV010001598.1_pt1 | contig 24348 bp, 20 predicted proteins | sample 7279661 | NCBI WGS metagenome assembly JAANMV01 (sample SAMN14094540, study PRJNA606508) | bioreactor metagenome | isolation source: A lab-scale SPAN reactor treating ammonium-rich wastewater day 121 | place: Ireland: Galway | collected 2017-05-16
ATCCGCCTCAAGTACGGCGAGCGGGTACGCATCGTGCTGGTCAACGACACCATGATGCACCACCCCATCCACCTGCACGGGCTGTGGAGCGACCTGGAGGACGAACACGGTAATTTTCTCGTGCGCAAGCACACCATCGACATGCCACCGGGCGCGAAACGCAGTTACCGTGTCACCGCCGACGCCCTCGGGCGCTGGGCTTACCACTGCCATATGCTGATGCACATGGACCTCGGGATGTTCCGCGAAGTCCGCGTAGAAGAGTGAAGGAGAAACCTATGAACACGCTCAAGCAAAACATCCTGATCGCCTGCGGCCTGGCTGCCGCCCTGCAGCTGACCGCCGTGCAGGCACAGCAGAACCAGCACGACGGCCACCATCCAGAGAAAACACCGGCCAGCGCGCAAGCCAACCAGGCCAAGCAGCAGCGCGGCGCAGCCAAGCAAGGCATGGATCAGGGCAACATGATGCAGATGCACGACGAGCACATGGGCAAGGGCCAGATGATGGACCATGACAACATGGGCCAGAGCATGCAGCACCGTGACGTCAATCAGGGTCAGGGCATGGAGCATCGCAACATGGAGAACAGCCAGCGGGACAAGAAGCCGTCCAAGGGGAACTCCAAGGACAAGCCGCGTGACCGCTGAGCGACGACTGACTATCGCCAGCGCTGTCGGGGCGAGGCTGGTCCTCGCCCTGACCACCGGCGTGCTGGCGGCGACGGCACAGGCGCAGCAGGGCATGGATCATTCCGCGCATGGCACCCCGGCCGGGGCGCCACAACACAGCCCGATGCAACATGACGGCATGGATCACGGCGCGATGACGCATCCGCCCGTCACCGCCCCGTCGCCGGCTGCATCGGTGCCGCCGCTCAGTGATGCCGATCGCGCCGCCGCCTTCCCAGACCTGCCGCCACATGCGATGCACCAGGGCGGGAGCAACTTCCTGTTCCTCGCCGATCAACTGGAGTGGCAGGACGCCGATGAAGGCAGCGCGCTGGCCTGGGATATCTCCGGCTGGTACGGCGGTGACATCGACCGCCTGGCCTTCCGTTCCGAAGGCGAGCGCACCAACGGTCATACCGAAGAAGCCGAGCTGCAGCTGCTCTGGAGCCACGCCATCGGCCCCTGGTGGGAAACCGTTGCCGGCGTGCGCCAGGACTTCAAGCCCGGTTCGCCGCAGACCTGGGCGGCCTTCGGCGTGCAGGGCATGCCGCTGTTCGGCCTGGAAACCGAGGCCACCGCTTTCCTTGGCGAAGGTGGCCAGAGCGCGCTGCGTCTGGAGGCCGAGTACGACATCCTGCTGACCCAGCGCTGGGTGCTGCAACCCACCGCCGAAATCAACCTGCACGGGCGCAACGACGAGGCCCGCGGCGTCGGTTCAGGGCTCAGCGATGCGGGCTTCGGGCTGCGTCTGCGCTACGAGATCAATCGCCAGTTTGCGCCCTACATCGGCGTTACCTGGAATCGCGCCTATGGCAACACCGCCGACCTGCTGCGTGACGAAGACGAGGATGTCAGCGACACCCGCCTGGTCGCCGGCATACGATTCTGGTTTTGAGCAAAAGCCCGCCCGATGAAAACAACAATCAAGACTCTGGCGCTGACCGGCGCCGTGTTGACCGTCGTCGCTGCCGGCGTCGTCTATTCCGGGGCGATCAACGTCGCCGCCGATGCACCGCACTCGCAGCCGGTCGAGCGACTGCTGGAGATGGCTCGTGAGCGCTCGATCGCCGTGCGCAGCCGGAGCATCGACGTGCCTGATCTGAACGACGCGGCGCTGATCCGCTCCGGTGCGGGCAACTACCACGCCATGTGCATCGGCTGCCATCTGGCACCCGGCATGAGTGGCACGGAGCTGAGCTCGAGCCTCTACCCCGCGCCGCGCCAGCTTGGTCAATTCGGCACCGGCGGCGACCCCGCGCGCGCCTTCTGGATCATCAAGCACGGCATCAAGGCCAGCGGCATGCCCGCCTGGGGCAAGAGCATGGACGACCCGTACATCTGGGGCATGGTGGCGTTTCTCGAACGCCTGCCCCAGCTCGACGCGGCGCAGTACCGCGCGCTGGTCGCACAGAGCGAAGGCCACCAGCATGGCGGCGGCGAACCCGACATGCACGACCACAGCAGCCAGCACTCCAGCCACGACGCACCGGCCGAGAGCTCACATCACCCGGCCGCTGACGAACCCGATACCACCGTCCAGCGCAACGTGCACCAGCACGCCGACGGCAGCCACCACCTGCACTGAAGATCACTCGGAGAAAGTCGAGAAGACGAGCCAGCTCGTCCTGGCTTTTTGAAGCGAACCCGCTGCGCGCGGGTTCGAGGGAGAAACTGACCACGTTGTCGGACAACGTGACCAGTTGCGGTTTCAGGAACCGGCGGACGATGCCCTGGAGCGCTGGTAGGCGTCGTGCCAGGCCTGATAGCGCGGATCCTGCCAGATGCGCTGATGCAGGCGCGCCATGCCGTTGGGGTCGTTGAGCAGACGCCAGCGCGCCGCCTCAGCGGCACCATCGGGGCCGGCTTCGAGAATCTGCTGCATGCGCTGCTCGCGCAACTGCTCGGCGGCCGGTACCACCTTGGCGTGACGCGCACGCGCCATCCCGCAGACCAGGGCGTTGTACAACGGGTCCACCGTCGCGGCGATGAAGCCGTCGTGCAGGGCGTTGTCGTGATTCTCGCGGGCGTAGCGATCGGTCGCAGCCAGCTCCTGCGGCGGGTTGAATTCCTCGGGAATCAGGAACAGCTTGCGCCGCAGCGCCGCCAGCCCCAACCCGGTACGGCTGGTGATCACCGACACCGGCGCCGAGAGGATCAGCGAGCCGACGATCGGCGCCAGCCACCACAGGAACGCCGGGTCGAGCCAGCCCACCAGCGCCGTCCAGAGCACGCCGAGCAACATCTGCGGACCATGCCGGCGCAGGGCCTCGCTCCACGGGGTCGCGTTGTCGGCGCGCTGCGGCGACTGCCACTGCACCGACCAGCCGAGGAACGCGGCGGTGACGAATACCGTATGAAACAGCATGCGCACCGGTGCTGCCAGCATCGAGAACAGCGACTCCAGCAGCATCGACAACAGCAGCCGCAGCCGTCCGCCGTACTCGTTCGCGCCCTTGATCCAGATGAGCAGCACGCTCAGCAGCTTGGGCAGGAACAGCAGCGTCAACGTGGCCGAGAACAGCATGATGGCCTCTTCCGGATGCCACTGCGGCCACAACGGATAGAGCTGGTTAGGCTGCAGGAAGTACTCCGGCACCATCAGGGTGTGAATCGCCAGCAGGCCGGTGGACAGCACCAGGAAGATGAACCACAGCGGCGCCGACAGGTAGGACATCACACCGGTGAGGAACACGAAACGGTGCACCGTGTGCATGCCCTTGACCAGGAACAGACGGAAGTTCATCAGGTTGCCGTGGCACCAGCGGCGGTCGCGCTTGAGTTCGTCGAGCAGGTTGGGCGGCAGTTCCTCGTAGCTGCCCGGCAGGTCATAGGCGATCCACACCCCCCAGCCGGCGCGGCGCATCAACGCGGCCTCGACGAAGTCGTGAGAGAGGATGGCACCGGCGAACGAGCCCTTGCCCGGCAACGGCGCCAGCGCGCAGTGCTCGATGAACGGCTTGACCCGGATGATCGCGTTGTGGCCCCAGTAATGCGATTCACCCAGCTGCCAGAAGTTGAGTCCGGCGGTGAACAGCGGGCCGTAGACGCGCGTGGCGAACTGCTGCATGCGCGCATAGAGGGTGTCCATGCCCGATGCGGTGGGCGCCGTCTGGATGATGCCGGCGGACGGATTGGCCTCCATCAGCCGCACCAGGCTGGTCAGGCAATCGCCGCTCATCACGCTGTCGGCATCGAGCACCACCATGTAGCGGTAGCTGCTGCCCCAGCGCCGGCAGAAGTCGTCGATGTTGCCGCTCTTGCGCTTCACCCGGCGCCGGCGCCGGCGGTAGAAGATATGGCCGAAGCCGTCGACCTCGCGGCACAGCTCCAGCCAGGCCTTCTGCTCGGCCACGCAGATGTCGGGATCGTTGCTGTCGCTGAGCACGAAGATGTCGAAGTGCTCGATCTGCCCGGTCGCCAGCAGCGACTCGTAGGTCGCGCGCAGACCGGCGAATACCCGCGGCACGTCTTCGTTGGCGATGGGCATCACCAGCGCGGTGCGCGCTTCGCGCGGGATCGGCTCGTTGCCCAGCGTGCTGGCGGAAATGTTGTAGCGGTCACGGCCCTTGAGCAGCTGGAAGAAGCCCATCAGCGCCGTCCAGAAGCCCACCGACACCCAGCAGAAAAGCAAGGCGAACAGCAGCAGGATGCTCGTCTGCACCACGTAGGGCAGGATCTGCCGTGCCGATTCCTGCCACGGCTGCTGGAAGACTTCCTGCAGATCGACCAGTGCCCAGCCCTGATACGGCAGCACGGATTTCATGTGCCAGGTGGCGATGACGGTCTGCACCAGCATCAGCGTCAGCAGCAGCGTGCGGCGCAGGGCAACCACCTGGCGCCAGCGCGAGTCGCGCTCGACCGGCGGCGGCACCTCCACGGCGCGGTTCTTCTTGCGCAGCAGGCGCCACCAGCTCAGGCGCAGCACGTTGGTGTGCCACGGCTCGGGCACCATGCGGGTGCGCACGATCGGCGGCGTCGAGCGGATGCAGACGCGCGCCTGGTGATCGCGCATCAGCGCACGCCCACGCTCGAAGGTATCGCCCCAGCCGAGCTTCAGCCGCGCCGCGACCGAGCCCAGCGCACCGGCCGAAGGCGGCACGCCGGGCGCGGTGTCCGGCGTCTGCTGAGCGAGGACGCGATGCAGGTCGTCGAGCGTGCCGCCCTCGCGCGCGACCTCATCGGCCAGCGCCTGGCGTTCGGCGTCGGCCAGCGGCAATTGATCGAGATAGTGTCCGCCGAGGGACGCTGACGCCAGGTTATTCATGGATCGGAATCTGGTAGCTCCAGGTTTCGGAAAGCGTCTTCTCGCCTTCCACCAGTGCAGCGCGCAGCTCGACCGGACGCGCCGGATCGCGCACTTTCAGTCGCAGCGTCAGGCGCCAGCCCTTGCTCACCGGGTTGTAGCGCAGGCTGTTTTCCACCAGTTCGGCGTTGTCGTCGGTACTCACCCGGGTGCTCACCGGCGCATCGGCCGGCAGCGCCGCAAGGTTGGGGCCGACGAAATCGACAATCAGCGCGATGCTGCCGTCAGGCTGGCGGATCAGGTTCGACTGCTTGACGTCGCCGGTGGACAGACGCGTCTGGCTGACCCAGGCAAGTGCCGGGTCGTGCAGCGCCGGTTCATCCATCGTGAAATGCAGGCGGTAGGCGAAGTCCAGCGACTTGCCGGGCTCCGGGCGCTGCTCGGGTACCCAGAAGGCGACGATGTTGTCGTTGGTTTCGTCCGGCGTGGGGATTTCGATCAGCTCGACGTGCCCCTTGCCCCAGTCGCCGGTCGGCTCGACCCAGCCGCTTGGGCGCAGCTCGTAGCGGTCGTCCAGATCCTCGTAGCGGCCGAAATCGCGGGTGCGCTGCAACAGACCGAAACCACGCGGGTTCTCCACGCTGTAGCTGCTGATATTCAGGCGCTTGGGGTTGTTCAGCGGTCGCCAGATCCACTCGCCGTTGCCAGCGTGAATCGCCAGGCCTTCGGAATCATGCAGCTGCGGACGATAGTTGCGCTGCTGGCTCGGCTGGTTGGCGCCGAACAGGTACATGCTGGTGAGCGCGCCGAGGCCGAGCTTTTCCACCGGCTCGCGCAGGTAGACCCGCGCCTGTACGTCGACGGTGCTGTCCTTGCCCGGCGTCACCACCATGCGATAGGCACCGGTGGCACGCGGCGAATCCAGCAGTGCGTAGATCACCAGATTGCGCCGGTCGGCCTGCGGCCGCTCGATCCAGAATTCACGGAAGCTCGGAAATTCCTCGCCGCTCGGCAAGGCGGTGTCGATGGCCAGCCCGCGCGCCGAGAGCCCGTAGACCTGGCCCTTGCCGATCACGCGGAAATAGCTGGCGCCGAGCAGGGTGATCAGCTCATCGGCCTTTTTCGGCTGGTTCAGCGGATAGAGCACCTTGAAGCCGGCGAAACCGAGGTTCTCCAGGGCGGCAGGTTCGATCTGTACCTGGCCGAAGTCGAACATCTGCGGGTCGTAGCGGACTTCCTTGACGCCCTTGCTGGTGATCTCGTTGATCTTCACCGGGACGTTGAAATGCATGCCCTGGTGATAGAACTGCACCTCGAACGGGGTCTTCGCGTCGTGCCAGAGCGCCTTGTCGGGACGGAAACGCAGTTGCTGGTAGTCGGCGAACGCCATGCTGCGGAACACTTCCGGCAGGTTGCTTTGCGGCGCGGCGTAGTTGGCAGCCGCCAGCTCCTCGGCCTTCTTCGCCACGTCGTCAAGGCCGAATGCCCAGCCGTTGCCGGCAAACAGACTCATGGACAGGCCCAGCGCCATGCCCAGCAGGCGTCCGCTACGCGTGCCTGCCCTGAAACCAATGTTTCGTGACACATCCCCTCCTGATTTTCACGATGATGCCGGCCATCGATCGGCGCCGGTCTGTCTGTTGGTCTGCCGTCGGGTTAAATGATTCCCGCGCCGGGTCAATCGAGGCGGCGCATCATCCCACGCCGGACACAGGCCGGATAGATGGTCGCGCACCTTACCTGCGGCCAGCTGCCGCATCGGCAAGCCGGCGGCAGGCGGGCGGCGCGGTCACTCAGCGCAAGATGAATGCGGCGCTGCGTACCTGCTGCGAATCGAGCCCGATCTGCACCTCGAATTCGCCAGGCTCGGCCACCTGCCGCAGCTGGGCATTGAAGAACCGCAGATCTTTCTCGCCGATGTCGAAGCGGACCTCACGCTCCTCGCCGGCCTTGAGCATGACCTTGCGAAACGCCTTGAGTTCTTTGACCGGGCGAATCACCGACGCCACCTGATCGCGGATGTACAGCTGGACCACCGCAGCACCGTCACGCGAACCGCTGTTCTTCACCTTCACGCTCGCCTGCAAGGTGCCCGGCAGGCGCAGCTCGGCACTCGACAGCGACACGTGCGACAGCTCGAAATCGGTATAGCTCAGGCCGTAGCCGAACGGGTACAGCGGGCCGGTGGGTTCCTCGAAGTACTGCGAGGTGTAGTTGCCCGGCTTGCCCTCGACATAGGGGCGCCCGACGCGCAGGTGATTGTAGTAGGTGGGAATCTGTCCCACCGAACGCGGAAAGGAGATCGGCAGCTTGCCGGAAGGGTTGTAGTCGCCGAACAGCACGTCGGCGATCGCATGACCGCCTTCGGTGCCGCTGAACCAGGTTTCCAGGATCGCATCAGCGTTGGCCTTGGCCCAGCCAAGCTCCAACGGCCGGCCGTTCATCAGCACCAGCACCAGCGGCTTGCCGGTTGCCTTGAGCGCGCGTAGCAGCGCCTGCTGGCTGGGTGGAATCTGCAGACTGGTGCGGCTCGAACTCTCGTGGGACATGCCGCGCGATTCACCGACGGCGGCAATCACCACATCGGCACGTTCGGCGGCAGCGACCGCTTCGGCGATCATCTGCGCGGCCGGGCGCGGGTCCTGCACCACTTCGGGCGTGTCCCAGTTGAGGAAGTTCAGGTATTCGACGAGGTGCGGATCGTCGGTAATGTTGGCGCCGCGGGCATGGAGCAGCGTCGCCTTGCCGGCCAGTGCCGCGGTCAGCCCCTGACGCAGCGTCACCGCCTGCGCGGCAACACCGGCGGCCGACCAGCTGCCGAGCATGTCGAGCGGCGAATCGGCCAGCGGGCCGACCAGTGCGATGGTGCCGCTTTTCTTCAGCGGCAGCGTCTGCGCGCGGTTCTCCAGCAGCACCAGCGATTCGCGCGCCACCGCACGCGCCTCCGCCCGGTGCAAACGGCTCTCGGCATTGACGTCCTGCGGATCGTCGGCGGCTGCACCGATGCGCCGCAGCGGATCGTGGAACAGGCCCATGTCGTACTTGGCGCCCAGCACCTCGCGCACCGCTGCGTCAATCTCGCCGATCTCGACCTCGCCATCGCGCACCAGCCCGGGCAGTTCGTCGCGGTACAGCGAGTCGGCCATGCTCATGTCGATACCCGCCTTGAGCGCAAGCCGCGCCGCCTGGCGACCGTCCTGCGCGACGCCGTGGCGCAGCAGCTCGCTGATCGCGCCGTGGTCGCTGACGGTCATCCCGCGAAAGCCCCAGTCGCGGCGCAACAGGTCGCGCAGCAGCCAGCTGTTGGCGCTGGCCGGCACGCCGTTGATGGCGTTCAGCGCGACCATCACGCCACCGGCGCCCGCCTCCACCGCCGCGCGGTACGGCGGCAGGAAGTCCTGATGCATGCGCATCGGGCTCATATCGACCACGTTGTAGTCGCGCCCGCCCTCGACCGCGCCGTACAGCGCGAAGTGCTTGACGCTCGCCATGATGCTGTCCGGCGCCGCGACGGATTCGCCCTGATAGGCCTTGACCATCGTGCGGGCGATTTCCGAAACCAGATACGGATCTTCGCCGAAGCCTTCGGAGGTGCGCCCCCAGCGCGGGTCGCGGGAAATATCGACGGTCGGCGCAAAGGTCATGTCCAGGCCGTCGGCGCTGGCTTCGATGGCCGCCACGCGGCCGCTGCGGGCGATGGTCGGCAGATTCCAGCTCGACGCCAGGCCGAGGCCGATGGGGAAGATCGTGCGGTGCCCATGCACCACGTCGTAGGCGAAGAAGATCGGGACTCCCAGGCGGCTGCGCAGCGCGGCTTCCTGCATGGGGCGGTTGTCATGGCGGGTGACGCTATTGAAGGTGCCGCCGATGTGGCCCGCCTGCAGTTCCTCGAGAATCTTCGGCTGCGGCATATCGGCACCGATGCTGATCAGCCGCAGCTGGCCGATCTTCTCCTCGAGGGTCATGCGCTCGATCAGGCTGTCGATGAACGCCTGCTTGTCGCCCAGCGCAGGCGGCTCGGCAGCAAGGGCGGCGTGCATGAAAAATCCGGCGAGCAGACCGAACACAGGGAGTCTTTTCACCAACGGCAGTTGAGGTTTCATCGGGAATCTCGTTGCTGCGGGAAGGTACGACCGCTACGGCCGCTATGCCAGGCCTCGGCGCCGCAGGATGCATGCGACCACACCGAGCGCTCGGCGCAGAAGTATGACGCGCCGGACCCCGGACAAACCAGAGGGGCGTCGCCAATCAGGAGAAGGACCGAACGGCGAGACGGCCGCCCGGTTTCAACGGCGGGAGCGCCGCACCAGCGGGCAGCCGGCGCGGCGGGTACAGCAATGCCGCGCAGGCGCGCGGCATGGAAACTGCGGTGCAGCTTCAGCCCTTGAGCTTCATCGTCAGCTTGGCGACGTGCTCGCCCTGGAAGCGGGCGATGTTCAGCTCTTTCTGCGACGGCTGGCGGGAGCCGTCACCGCCGGCGATGGTGGTGGCGCCGTAGGGCGTGCCGCCATTGGTTTCGGAGATGTCGAACAGCTCGCTGGTGCCATAGCCGATCGGCACGATGATCATTCCGTGGTGCGCCAGGGTGGTCCAGGTCGAGGTGATGGTCATCTCCTGGCCGCCGCCGGTGCCGGTCGAGCTGAACACGCTGGCGACCTTGCCGTGCAGCGCGCCCTTGGCCCACAGGCCGCCGGTCTGGTCGAGGAAATTGCGCATCTGCCCGGACATGTTGCCGAAGCGGGTCGGCGTACCGAAGATGATCGCGTCGTAATCGGGCAGTTCGGCCGGGCTCGCCACGGGCGCCGCCTGATCGGTCTTGCCGCCGGCATTCTTGAATACTTCGGCCGGCATGGTTTCCGGCACGCGCTTGATGGTCACCTCGGCACCGGCGACGCGGCGCGCGCCCTCGGCCACGGCATTGGCCATCGTTTCGATATGGCCGTACATCGAGTGATACAGCACGAGAATCTTCGCCATCTTGCTATCTCCTGGGAGGGTTCGGGGTTTCTGAAAGCGTCGGTTGCCCATCGTTCCGGCAACCCGGTGAAACAGGTATAACGAGCCGCCAATCCGGCTCAGGTCACGTCAACCAGCACGATTTCGCTGTCTTCCAACGCCGTGACGGTCAGCCGCGCTTCATCGCGCACCGCCACGCCGTCACCGGTCGCGGCCTGCACACCGTTGACTTCGATGCGCCCACTGGCGGGCACCAGATAGACCTTGCGGCCGTTCCCTATGGAATAGTCCGCGCTTTGCCCGGCCGCCAGGGTCGCCGCCACCAATCGTGCATTGGCACGGATCGGCAGCGCCTCGCTGTCGTCCGGCATACCGCTGGCCAGCGTGACGAACGCGCCGGCGCGCTCGCCGCGGGGAAACGGCCGGGTGCCCCAGGACGGCGCCAGGCCGGAGCGCTCGGGGAAGATCCAGATCTGGAAGATGCGGGTCTCCTCGTCCTCGAGGTTGTACTCGCTGTGGACGATGCCGGTGCCCGCGCTCATGACCTGCACATCACCGGCGACCGTGCGGCCGCGATTGCCCAGGCTGTCCTCGTGGGTGATGGCACCCTGGCGCACGTAGGTGATGATTTCCATGTCGCGGTGCGGATGTGCCGGGAAACCCGACTGCGGCGCGATGGTGTCGTCGTTCCAGACCCGCAACCGGCCCCAGTGCATACGTGCCGGGTCGTGATAGTCGGCGAAGGAAAAATGGTGGCGGGCATTCAGCCAGCCGTGATGGGCATGGCCGAGGCCGGCATGGGGACGCAGTTCGATCATGGCAATCTCCTCTGAGGCTGTCCGGCCGGGGCCGGCGCAGCGAACGTGGAGCCATGATGTATTGATTCAATGACGAAATGAGTGCAATTTTCGCGCGCCAAACATCGAACAATTCGATTATTGACGTCCGATACTGCTCCGCAGACGTTACTTCTTCGCCGCCGGGAAACGCTTGACCGTCTCCAGCCAGGCGCTATCCAACTGCCGCTGATCGATGTCCATGCCCAGCGACTCCATCAGTTCGCGGTGCTGGTCGATCTCGCGCGTCGCATCGCTGAGCGCGACGCTGTTGCCGTCCAGCTGGTGCATCTGGGTGAGCCCCAGATGGTAGAAACGCAGCAGCTGCATGGCCTGCGGATCACGTGCAGCGACGCCGGCCTGCACCTGATGCATCAGGTTGGTGACGCTCATCAGGCTGCGCTTGAGTCGCCAGCCATAGGCGGCAGCCGCCATCCAGGGTTGCTGCCAGAACAGCGCACGCACCAGAGTCACGGTGAGCAGCAGGCCAGCCAGCACGCCGCCGATGTTCCAGCGCAGGTTGTCGCCGCCCGGCTCGCCGAACAGCGCCACCGCCACGGCGGCAAACCCCATGGCCAGCACGGCGAAGATCGCGATGACCACCATCGTGCTGCGCCGCGTCTGCTGCCGATAACGCTCGGCGCTCATCGGTTGGATCTCGAAAACCACCATGACGGATTCCTTTGCGGGGTCGAACGGGGCGTGGATTATCGCCACAAATGCGCCCACCCCGCTCGGCATTCCTCACCCCAGCGCGAACGGCAGCAGCAGCGCGATCAGAATGCCCAGCAGACTCATGCCCAGCGCCGCGAAGGCACCGCACTCGTCGCCCTCCTCCAGCGCCCTGGCGGTGCCGATGGCGTGGGCATTGATGCCGTAGCTCAGGCCACGCGCCGCCGGATGCTCGACACCGGCCCAGCGCAGCAGCAACGGCCCCAGCGCGGTACCGATGACGCCGGTGAGCATGACGAACACCGCCGCCAGCGAAGCCAGGCCGCCCAGTTCCTCGGCCACCAGCATGGCGATCGGCATGGTCGCGGACTTCGGCGCCAGGCTCATCAGCACCGGCAGTTCGGCCCCCAGCAGCCAGGCGATGACCAGGGTGAGCGCCACACAGAGCAGCCCACCGACCACCAGCGTGATGACAATCGGCCAGAACAACTGGCGAATGCGCCGCAGGTGACGGTACAGCGGCACCGCCAGCGCCACAGTGGCCGGCCCCAGCAGCATGGCGATCGGCGCGGCGCCCTCGCGATAGCGCGGATATTCCACGCCGACCAGCGTCAGCGTCGCGACCACCAGCAGCATGCCGATCATCACCGGCTGCAACACCAACCAGCCGCTGCGCCGGTACAGCATCAGCGCCAGCTGGAAGGCAATCAGCGTAAGCACCACGGCAAACAGCGAATGCGCCAGCACGTCATTCCAGGCCAAGCGCCAGTCGAGCACGCTCATGCCTGATCCTCCGCGCGTCGCTCCTGACGGCGGATCAGCCGCTGCATCAGCCAGCCACAGAACGGCACGGTAATCAGCAGCGACAGCACCAGCCCCGCGGCGATGGCCGGCAGGTCATCGAGCAGTGCCGAGCCGCTGGTCATGATCCCGGCGGCCGGCACGATCAATAGCAGCGGCAGGTACTGCAGCAGCAGCGCGGCGGTCTTTTCCAGCGACTCGGGAATCCCGCGCCGCGCCAGCAGCAGGACGAACAGCAGCAGCATGCCGAGAATCGGCCCCGGCAGCGCCGGCAGCAGCACGAGATTCAGCACATGGCCAAGCAGCTGCAGCAGCACCAGCCAGGTCAACCCCTGAAGAATCATCGTGCGCCCTCCCCGTGCCGCGGTTCCTGGTTCATTGCCGGCGTCCTCCTCGATGCAAAAGGCTCCGACTATGGACGCAGCGGCCGTCGCGCAACAGGATCAGATGCACGTAAAAAAAGCGGATCAGCTGTATACAAACCAGGGGACTGATACAGGTCAAAGGCGCGCGCCAGCACGGTCCGGCCGCCGCGATTGAGCTCCATCTGATCCGTATTTATGCGCTTCATCTGAGTCTGTTATGCAGCTGTCGCGCCACCGATCATCCGCTCGCCCGAACTGCCCATGAGGCGAGCGCCAAATGAACGACCGCATCCCCGCACAGCTCATCGAGACCGTCGACGCGAGCACGCCAATCCGCCTCACGCCCGCGCAGAGTGGCGGGCCCATCCACACGCGCAGCTTCCGCGGACGCCTGCGCAATCTGCGCCTGCTCGGCGGCGGCCTGCTGATGCTGCTCTACTTCGGCACCGTCTGGCTGAACTGGGACGGTCGCCAGGCGGTGCTGTGGGATCTCGGCCAGCAGCAGTTCCACATCTTCGGCGCGACCTTCTGGCCGCAGGATTTCATCCTGCTCTCGGCGCTCCTGATCATCGCGGCGTTCGGCTTGTTCTTCATCACCGTATTGGCCGGCCGCGTCTGGTGCGGTTACGCCTGCCCGCAGAGCAGCTGGACCTGGATGTTCATGTGGGCGGAGAAAGTCACCGAAGGCGACCGCCTGCAGCGCATCAAGCTCGACGCCGCGCCCTGGTCGCTCGGCAAGCTGCTGCGCCGCAGCGCCAAACACGCGCTGTGGCTGGCGATCAGCCTGGCCACGGCGCTGACCTTCGTCGGCTACTTCACGCCGGTGCGCGAGCTGGTGGGCGACCTCACGCGCCTGGATATCGGCCTCACCAGTGCCTTCTGGCTGCTGTTCTTCACCGCCGCCACCTACCTCAACGCCGGCTGGCTGCGCGAACAGGTGTGCCTGCACATGTGTCCGTACTCGCGCTTCCAGAGCGTGATGTTCGACGCCGACACCCTGCTGGTCTCCTACAATGCCGCGCGTGGCGAAGCCCGCGGCGCCCGGCGCAAGGACAGCGACCCGCGCGCGCAGAATCTGGGCGACTGCATCGACTGCACGCTGTGCGTACAGGTTTGCCCCACCGGCATCGACATCCGCGACGGCCTGCAGCTGGACTGCATCAGCTGCGGCGCCTGCATCGACGTCTGCGACGGTGTCATGGACCGGATGGGCTATGCGCGTGGCCTGCTGCGCTACACCTCCGAACGCGCGCTCAACGGCGGCGCAACGCGCTTCTTCCGGCCGCGTCTGGTCGGCTATGCCGTGGCGCTGATGGCGATGATCGGAGCCTTCGTCTGGGCGCTGGAGGCGCGGCCGCAACTGCAGCTGGACGTCACCCGCGACCGCACGCTGTACCGCGAGAACATGCAGGGGCAGATCGAGAACATGTATCGCCTCAAGCTGATCAACAAGACGCAGCAGCCGCGCCGCTATGCACTGACGCTGACGGATGGTCCGTTCGCCCTGCACGGTCCGAACGAAGTCAGCCTGGCACCGGGCGAGATCGCCGATCTGCCGGTCAGCGTCGCGCTGCTCGACGGCACGCGCGAATTCAGCCGGGAACTGCACTTCGAGGTCCACGACCTGGCCGAGCCGGCCAGCCGGGTGCGCACGCCGAGCACCTTCGTCGCTCCCCTCGCCGCGCTGCGCCACTAGACTGGCCGCTCTACCCGCCACCGTCAGGGCCCCGATGAAGCGCTACGAAAAATTCGCCGACGAGATTGCCGAACTGATCCGCAGCGGCGTGCTCGCCCCCGGACAGAAGGTGCCCTCGGTGCGGCATGCCAGCCGCACCTACGGTGTCAGCCCGTCCACGGTATTTCAGGCCTACTACCTGCTGGAGGATCGCGGGCTGATTCAGGCGCGGGCGCGCTCGGGCTATTTCGTCCGCGAGCACGCCAAGCGTCCGCTGCATGAGCCGGAGATCGGCGCGCGCCCGGCGGAAACCACCGATGTGGACGTCAGCGAACTGGTGTTTTCGGTACTCGCCTCGCTGCGCGATCCGGCCACGGTGCCGTTCGGTTCGGCCTTTCCCAGTCCCGAACTGTTTCCGCTGCCACGCCTGGCCCGCTCGATGGCGCAGAGCGTGCGCGACATGCCGGCGCGTGAGGTGATCGCCGAGATGACTGCCGGCAATCCCGATCTGCGCCGACAGATCGCCCTGCGCTACATGGTCAGCGGCGTGATGCTGCCGATGGACGAGCTGGTGATCACCACCGGCGCCATGGAGGCGCTGAACCTCTGCCTACAGGTGGTGACCGAGCCGGGCGATCTGGTGGCCATCGAGGCACCGGCCTTCTACGCCACGCTGCAGGTGCTGGAACGGCTCAAGCTCAAGGCGGTGGAAATTCCCGTGCATCCGCGTGAAGGCATCGATCTGGACGTGCTCGCCGACCGCCTGGCGCACCTGCCGATCAAGGCCTGCTGGTTCATGAGCAGCCTGCAGAACCCGCTCGGCGCGAGCATGGGCGAGGCGAAGAAGCAGCAGCTCTACGAGCTGCTGCAGCGCCATCAGGTGCCGCTGATCGAGGACGACGTCTACGCCGAGCTGTACTTCACCCGCGAGCCGCCGCGGCCGGTAAAGAGCCACGACCGCGACGGACTGGTGATGCACTGCGGCTCGTTCTCCAAGAGCTTGGCGCCCGGCTACCGCGTCGGCTGGGTCGCCGGCGGGCGCTATGCCGAGCAGATCGCCCGGCTCAAGCTGATGACCACCATCTCGCCCTCGGTGCCGGCGCAGGCGGCCATCGCCGACTACCTGCAGCACGGCGGCTACGACCGCCATCTGCGCAAGCTGCGCCATGCGCTGGAAATGCAGCAGGGGGCAATGCTCGCCTCCGCCGCCCGGCATTTCCCGGCCAGCACGCGGGTCACGCGGCCCAGCGGCGGCTATTTTCTCTGGTTCGAGTTTCCCGAGCAGGTGGATTCGCTGCAGCTGCTGCAACTGGCGCTGGCGCAGGGCATCAGCCTGGCACCGGGGCCGATCTTCTCGGCGACCCGGCGCTTTCGCAACTGCGCGCGGCTGAACCACGGGCACCCGTGGGACGCCCGCAGCGAAGACGCAATGGCGCTGCTGGGGCGGATGCTCAAGTCGTTCTGAACGCCCGGGCACGCTTGCCAGGGCGCGCGATTCCTGCGAAAAAGCCGCCCCTTTCCCAACGTTTGCGAGACGACGATGAGCGACGAGCTGCTGATCGAGGATATCCAGCCCGGCGACGGCAAGGCCGTGGTCAAGGGCGCGCTGATCACCACCCAGTATCGCGGCACGCTGGAGGACGGCACCGTCTTCGATTCCTCCTACGAACGCGGCAAGCCGTTCCAGTGCGTGATCGGCAGCGGTCGCGTGATCAAGGGCTGGGATATCGGCCTGATGGGCATGAAGGTCGGCGGCAAGCGCAAGCTGTTCGTGCCGGCGCATCTGGCCTATGGCGAGCGCCAGGTCGGCGCGCATATCAAGCCGAATTCGAATCTGCACTTCGAGATCGAACTGCTGGAAGTGCTGACCCGCGACGATTGAGTCAGGCGCAATCCAGCGGCTGCTGGCGACGGCGCGCCTTTATCAGGTACATGCGGTCGTCGGCCTGCTTGAGCAGTTGCGCCTCGGCCTCGCCGTCCTCGGGGTAATGCGCGATGCCGATGCTCAGGCCGGCAACCAGCTGGTGGCTGACAAGGTCCACCGGCTGCTCGAACGCGGCGCGAATCTTGTCGACGACCCGCTCGGCATCCGCCGGATGCGCGATGCTTTCCAGCAACACCACGAATTCGTCCCCCCCAGCCGGGCGACCGTATCGCTGTCGCGCACGCAGTGCACCAGGCGTTCGGCGACCGCCCGCAGCAGATGGTCGCCAGCACTGTGGCCGAAGCTGTCGTTGACCTGCTTGAAGCGATCCAGATCGATGTAGAGCAAGGCGAACCGTCCACCGTTGCGCCGCACCCGTGCCAGCGCTGTGCCCAGGCGGTCGGCGAAACAGGCACGATTCGGCACGCCGGTCAGTTCATCGTACTGGGCCATGCGCTGCAGGCGTGCGTACAGCTGTTTGCGCTCGATGGCGGTGACCACCTGGGTGGACACGAACTGCAACAGCTCCTGGTCTTTCTCGGTGTACGGCACGCCTTTACTCTTCAGCAGCAGCGCGCCGATCACGCCTTCGCGCGAGTTGAGCGGCACGCCCAGCCAGCACGCCGCATCGGCACTGTTCAACGGCAGCACCAGCATCGGCACCGATTGCGCATTGAAGCGCAGCGGCTGGCCGCCATGCAGCACGGAAAAACACAGGGAAGCCGCCGGTTCCGGCGGTGGGGCCAGCGAATCGGGCGCGAGCGCCTGGTAGGGGTAGCCCAGCTCGCCGCTGGCGGAATCACGAATGGCAACGATGAAATCGTCGACCGGCAGTAGCTGGGCCACGGTCAGGTGGATCTGCTGATACAGCGCGGCAAGGTCCTTGGCCGCGTGTGCCGCTTCGGAGATCGAATAGAGCGCCGCCTGCATCGCTTCGGACTGCTTGCGCCGGGTGATGTCCCGCGCCACGCCGATGCGCAGCTTGTTGTCGGTCGACCAGCAGGCAGACCACATGATGTGCACGACCGTGCCGTCCTTGCGCACGTAGCGGTTCTCGAAATGCAGCAGCGGCTGGCCGACCATCACCTCCTCCGCCGCGGCCAAAGTACGCGCTCGATCCTCGGGATAGACCATCTCGATCATCCGCTTGCCGAGCATCTCCTCCGGCGTATAGCCGAAGATGCGCTCGCAGGCCGCGCTGACGAAAACGAAATTGCCCTGCGCATCGACGACGCAGATGGCGTCGAGCAACAGATCAATGACACTCGCCAGCGGCGCGTAGTTTTCCGTTTTCATCGCGGCAGACCTGCTTCAGCTCTTCGGCACGATTAGCCAATCAGACTGTGACGCAGTCTTCACGTTTGGCACATCATGGCTTAATCCGCCTGGCAACGCATTGCCTAAATGAAGGTTGTTCGTGAGGTTTTTTTACCGCGTCTCGCCTTCACTGAATCCAGCGTGGATAAAAGCCCAGCGCGGCTTGCGCAGCGGCCTCCGTCAGCGGCGCAACGGCCGCTGCCGCCTCAGGTCGCTGCGCAGATTGACCGTCGCCACGGAAGAAGAAGCGGCGCCCGTCGGCCAGCGTCAGGAAAATCCCAAGCGCGCCATGCCCTTCCAGCGGCACCAGCACCAGCGCACCGTCACCGAACAGGTCCAGACTCCGCGCATAGCCAAGATACGGTCCGGACTCGAACTGCAGCGTCTGCCAGCGGACCGCATGGCGGAACTGGCTCGGCAACACTGCAGGCGGTGTCGCCGCATGCAGATAGCGCAGACTGTCGGCGCTGACCGCGACGGGCACCTCCGGATAATCGGCCAGCCCGGACGCGTGCTCCCAGCGCACGCAGCCGAGCAGAATGCGATCGACCGTCAGGCCGTCGCGCTCGAGCTGATCGCGTACCGCATGCACCTCGCCGTAATGCTTGCTGCGCCACGGCACCTCGGCGTCCACCTGGGCATCGATCTGGCGCCCCAGCCCGGTGCCGAACAGCAAGCGAGTCCGGCCATGCTCAATGAGGATCGCCAGGTGGTTGACCGGCGGCGACTGCTGCCAGCCGCCACGACGCCAGGAGTACTCGCTTCGGGTGTCGCTCTGCGCCGTCTTGATCAGACTGAAGCGCAACCCGTCGGCAGCCGCCGCGCTGCCCACCAGACCGAACATCAGCACCGTAAGCAGTCCCAGCAGCCGTGCCGCCCCGGTTGGCGACCGGAAACGCTTGGCAGGCGCCCGGCCGTTTCGCGCGAACATGGCCTTACAACCCTGGCATGCCGACATAGCCGGGCAGCGCGCGGATGCGGGCGAACCAGGCTTGCAGCGCCGGATACTGGCTGAGGTCCAGACCGCCGTCGCCGCCCAGCGCAACGTTGGGATACACGGCGATGTCGGCGATGGTCGGCTGCGCCGTTTCAGCGAGCCAGCTATGCACGGCCAGATGCCGTTCGAGGACGCGCAACGCGCTCAGCGCACGGGCCTGCGCCAGCTCCACATCGATCGGCATGCCGAACAGCTTGCCCACCCGCACCGTGGCCGGACCGTGCTGCGTTTCATTGGCGGCGAAGCTCAGCCAGCCGGCGATCCTACCCTGCGTCCCGGCATCCAGCGGGTACCAGCGCTCATCGGCATAGCGCCGCGCCAGGTAGACCAGGATCGCCTGCGCATCGCCCAGGCGGAACTCGCCATCCTCCAGCGCAGGCACCTGCCCGCGCGGATTGATCGCGCGAAACGCCGGCTGCTTCTGCTCGCCCTTCAGCAGATCGACCGGGATCAGCTCGACAGGCTGGCCGATCAGACTGAGGAACAGGCGCACCTTGTGGCAATTGCCGGACAGCGTCATGTCGTGGAGTTTCATGGTCATGCCCTCGCGGTTGTTGTGCACTGGATAATAGACAGACCTGTCTGTACACTTCAAGCACAAAGATAACCAACGGATGGCAACTGGAGCGCGCGGCGAACGCTCGCGCATAATGGCCGTTCCGAAGGAGGCACTCATGGCATCGAACAAGCGCGACCAGCTGCTCAGCACCGCCGAAGACCTGTTCTATCGCGACGGCTATCACGCCACGGGCATCGACCGGATTCTGGCCGAATCCGGCGTGGCCAAGATGACCCTGTACAAGCACTTCAAATCCAAGGATGAGCTGATCGTCGCCGTGCTCGACGCGCGCCACGAGGCGATGCTCGCGCGCCTGCGGGAAAGGGCCGCGAAGCTGCCGCCGCGCGCGGCGCTGCTGGGAATATTCGATGGTCTGCACGGCATGATCCACGGCGACGGGCGCTTCTGCGGCTGCCTGTTCGTCAACGCCGCCGCGGAGTATCACGACCGCGATCACCCCATTCACCGCCGCTCGGCTGCCTACAAGGCCGAGCTGCAGACCTACCTGCGCGAACTGCTGGAGCGCCTCGACGCACCGGCGCCCGCACAGCTTGCACGCCAGCTGCAATACCTGCTCGAAGGGGCGCTGAGCATGGCGCACATCGAAGGTCCGGGCGAACAGGCTCGGGACGCCAGGGCGGCGGCCGAGCAGCTGCTCGCGGCCGCCGGCATCCGCGCATCCGACTGAATCAGGCGGGCTTGGCTTCCGTCTCGCGCACGCGGAACCACGCCGCGTAGAGCGCCGGCAGGAACAGCAGCGTCAGTGCTGTGGCGACGATCAGCCCGCCCATGATCGCCACCGCCATCGGCCCGAAGAAGATGCTGCGCGACAGCGGAATCATCGCCAGCACGGAGGCCAGCGCGGTCAGCACGATCGGCCGGAAGCGCCGCACGGTGGCGTCGATGATTGCGTTGAAGCGGTCGTGGCCGGCACCGATGTCCTGCTCGATCTGATCCACGAGGATCACTGAGTTGCGCATGATCATCCCCGACAGCGCGATGGTGCCGAGCATCGCGACGAAGCCGAACGGCTGACGGAACAGCAACAGGAACAGCGTGACGCCGATGATGCCCAGCGGCGCGGTGAGGAACACCATCGCCGAGCGCGAGAAGCTCCTGAGCTGCACCATCAGCAGCGTCACCACCACCAGCACGAACAGCGGCAGGCCGGCGTTCACCGAACGCTGGCCACGCTCGGAATCTTCGACGGTACCGCCGACTTCCAGCAGATAGCCGCTGGGCAATTGCGCGCGGATATCCGCCAGCGTCGGCTCGATCTGCCGCACCAGCGAGGCCGGCTGCTGATCGCCATACACATCCGCACGCACCGTGACCGTCGGCAGGCGGTTGCGGTGCCAGATCACGCCCTCCTCGAAGCCGTACTCCAGCGTTGCCACCTGCGCCAGCGGCACGCTGCGGCCGCTGGCGGTGGGAATGGCCAGGCTGGGCAGCATCGACAGCTCGAGGCGCTCGCGCTCGGTGCCGCGCAGCAGGATCTCGATCAGCTCGTTGTCCTCGCGGAACTGGCTGACGCTGCTGCCGATGAAGGTGCGCCGCAGGAATTCCGACAGCTCGGCGGTGCTGACACCCAGCGCGCGGGCGCGGTCCTGATCGACGTCGAGCAACACCTTCTTGCTCGGCTCCTGCCAGTCCAGATGCACGTTGGCGACGTGCGGATTCTCCGCGACCTTCGCCGCGACCTGCCGGGCATGGGCGCGCACCACATCGATGTGTTCGCCGGTGACGCGAAACTGCACCGGATAGCCCACCGGCGGGCCGTTCTCCAGCCGCGTCACCCGTCCGCGCAGCGCGCTGAAATCCTCGCGCAGGCGCTCGATCAGCCAGCCGCGCAACTCCTCGCGCGCCTCGATGCTCTGCGCCAGCACGACGAACTGGGCAAAGCTGGTCGCCGGCAGTTGCTGGTCGAGCGGCAGGTAGAAGCGCGGCGAGCCGGTGCCGACGTAGGCCACGTAGTTGTCGATCCCCGCACGATCCTTGAGCATCGCCTCCAGCCGCCGGACCTCCGCCTCGGTGGCCTTCAGCGACGCGCCCTCGGCGAGCTTGAGGTCGACCATCAGCTCCAGCCGCCCGGACGCCGGGAAGAACTGCTGCGGCACCAGCCTGAACAGCGCCACCGCCGCGACGAACGCCGCCAGCGTCAGCACGATCACCGTCTTGCGCCGGCGCACGCACAGCGCCACCACGCGCCGCACACGCTGGTAGAAGGCTGTCGAATACGGGTCGTGGCCGCCGCTGCCACCGCCGTGCTTGCGCGCGGCTCGCGCGGCGAGATCCGGCAGCAGTTTGTCGCCAAGCAGCGGCACGAAGGTCACCGCGGCGATCCAGGAGGCGACCAGTGCGATGGTCACCACCTGAAAGATCGAGCGGGTGTATTCGCCGGTGCTGGAATTGGCGGTGGCGATCGGCAGGAAGCCGGCGGCGGTGATCAGCGTGCCGGTCAGCATCGGGAACGCCGTACTGGTCCAGGCGAAGCTCGCGGCCTTGAGCCGGTCGTAGCCCTGCTCCATCTTGATCGCCATCATCTCCACGGCAATGATCGCGTCGTCCACCAGCAACCCCAGCGCCAGCACCAGCGCGCCGAGGGAAATCTTGTGCAGGCCGATGTCCAGGTAATGCATGGTGGCGAAGGTCATCGCCAGCACCAGCGGAATCGACAGCGCCACCACCAGCCCGGTGCGCATGCCGAGCGAGAAGAAGCTCACCAGCAGAACGATCGCCAGCGCCTCGATCAGCACCCGGACGAATTCGCCGACGCCGGTCTTCACCGCTGCCGGCTGGTCGGACACCTTGCGCAGCTGCATGCCCACCGGCAGCTCCTGCTGCAGCCGGGCGAACTCCTGCTCCAGCGCCTCGCCGAGCATGAGGATGTCGCCGCCCGCCTTCATCGACACCGCCAGCCCCAGCGCCGGTTCGCCCATGAAACGCATGCGCGGCGCCGGCGGCTCGTTGAAGCCGCGGCGAACCTCAGCCACGTCGCCCAGGCGGAAGGTGCGGCCCTCGAAGCGGATGGGGAAATCGCGAATCTGCTCGGCGGTGGTGAAATTGCCGCTGACGCGCAGCTGGACGCGCTCGCTCGGCGTTTCGACGAAGCCCGCCGCGCTCACCGCATTCTGCGCCTGCAGCGCCTGATGCACCGCTTCCAGCGGGACGCCGAGGGTCGCCAGCTTGACGTTGGACAGCTCGATCCAGATCTTCTCGTCCTGCAGGCCGATCAGCTCGACCTTGCCGACGCTCTTGACCCGCTGCAGCTGCAGCTGGATGCGGTCGGCGTAATCCTTGAGCACCGCGTAATCGAAGCCCTTGCCGGTCAGCGCGTAGATATTGCCGAAGGTGGTGCCGAACTCGTCGTTGAAGAACGGTCCCTGAATGCCCGGCGGCAGGGTGTGGCGGATATCGCCGATCTTCTTGCGGATCTGGTACCAGAGCTCGGGAATGTCCTTGGAGCGCAGCGAGTCACGCGCCATGAAGGTGACGTTGGATTCGCCAGGGCGCGAGAACGACACGATGCGCTCGTACTCGCCGGTCTCCATCAGCTTCTTCTCGATGCGCTCGGTGACCTGGCGCGACACTTCCTCGGCGGTGGCGCCCGGCCACTGCGTCTGGATCACCATCGCCTTGAAGGTGAACGGCGGGTCTTCGCTCTGCCCCAGCTTGCCGTAGGACAGCACGCCGACGACGGCGACCAGCAGCATCAGATAGACCACGACCTGGCGGTTGTGCAGCGCCCAGGCGGAAAGGTTGAAGCGCATCGTGGCTTACTCCTGCGGGGCCAGCTCGACCGGGCGGTTGTCGCGATCGACCGGACGCACCGGCTGCCCTTCGCTGAGCAGCTGCACGCCGGCCATGACGATCCAGTCATCGGCCTGCAGTCCTTCGAGTACCGGCACCAGCCGCTCGCCATAGGGGCCGGTGCGCACCGCCACCCGTTGCAATGTCGAGTCGTTGCGCACACGCCAGACGAAGGCCTGCTCGCGTTCGGCGCTGATCGCCGACAGCGGCACGGCCAGCGGCACTTTCGCCGCGCGGCGCACGGTCACCAGCGCGCTCTGGCCGAGGTCGGCCGGGACATCCTGATCGCTGAAGGCGACCCGCGCCGAATAGGTCCGGGTGTTCGGATCGGCCGCCGGCGACAGCTCGCGAATCTGGCCGGCATATCGCCGCCCCGGTTGCGACCAGAGTTCGACCTCGACTTCCTGGCCGATGCGGTAACGCTCCAGCGCTTGCTCGGGCAGGTTGATCGCCACCTCGCGCTCACCGTCTGCGGCGAGGACGAATGCCGTCTGACCGGCGGCCACCACCTGGCCGACCTCGATACTGCGGCGCGCGATGACGCCATCGCGCGAGGCGCGCAGCACCGCGTAATCGACCTGGTTGCTGGCTACGTCGAACTGCGCCTGCGCCTGCTGCAGACGTGCCGCGGCGGAGCGGTAGGCATTGTCGGCGCTATCGAACTGCGACTGGCTGACCAGCTGGCGACCAAGCAGCGCCCGGTAGCGGTCGTACTCCGCCTTGGCGACCCGCAGGTTGGCCTCGGCGGCCGTGACCTGGGCGCGCATGCCGTCCAGCTGCAGGCGCACGTCCTGCGGATCGAGCCGCGCCAGCGGCTGGTCCTTGCGCACACGGTCGCCCGCCTCGACCAGCCGCTCGCTGACCTTGCCATCGATACGGAACGCCAGCTCCGGCTCGTAGCGCGCATGCACCTCGCCGGGGTAGCTTTCGCGTATCGCGCTGGCCGGTTGCGGCTGCACCACCAGCACCGGGCGCGGCGGTGGCGGCTCGGGCTCGCCGTTGCCGCAGGCGGCCAGCAGCAGAACGCTCCCCAGGGAAGCGATGGAGATGGCTTGTCGGAACACGATGCAGACTCCCTCTGTCACGAGGCGGGCAGGAATACTAAACTGCCGGGTATAGTAAAAATAGCGAACCAGCCAGTCCACTATTAAAAGCGATCATGATAGACAGCCATTCCCCCTCTCCCGGCCCCGGCCGACCAAAGGACCCGGCCAAGCGCGAGGCGATTCTCGCCGCGGCGCAGGTGCTGTTTCTCGCCAAGGGTTACGAGGGCAGCAGCATGGACGCCATCGCCAGCGAGGCCGGCGTTTCCAAGCTGACGCTGTACAGCCACTTCAAGGACAAGGAGGCGCTGTTCTGCGCGGCCGTGAAGGCAACCTGCGAAACCCGGCTGCCGCGCCGCCTGTTCCAACTAGCGGACGACTGCCGGATCGAGGCAGTGCTGCTGGCCATCGGCCTGGCCTTCAACGCGCTGGTCAACAGCCCGGAGTCGATCGGCCTGCATCGGGTGATGGTGGGAATG
>JAANMV010001600.1_pt1 | contig 24334 bp, 24 predicted proteins | sample 7279661 | NCBI WGS metagenome assembly JAANMV01 (sample SAMN14094540, study PRJNA606508) | bioreactor metagenome | isolation source: A lab-scale SPAN reactor treating ammonium-rich wastewater day 121 | place: Ireland: Galway | collected 2017-05-16
CTCGTTTGTCATGCGTCCCGCTGCCGGTTTCCCGCGCAGCTGCCTCGCTTGAGGCTCAGAAAAGATACACACCAAAAAAAAATTTGTCAACCCTTCGGGCCAGATCACCCCTTCACCCTGCCGGGACGCCCGCCGAGAGGCTCCATGCTACGCTGGGTTTTATGCGTGTCACAGCGGTTTTCTTTGCCCGTCTCCGGCGGGAGGCCGGCACCGATTCCCTGGCCGTGGAGCTTCCTGATCAGGCCACCGTGCGGGAAGCCGCTGCTCAATTGGAGGCACAACTGGGTGTCTCTCTGTCCGGCTGCATGGTGGCGGTCAACGAGACCTACGCCACCCCGGACCAGCCGCTGACTGAGGGGGATGAGGTGGCCTTCCTCCCTCCGGTGGCGGGAGGCAGTGATGACTGGTGCCATACCGAGGTCACGCCCGAGCCGCTGCGGCTGGAGATCGCCGACCGGTTCCTGGTCCGGCCTGAGTGCGGCGCGCAGGCGTACTTCGTGGGCACGGTCCGCAGCCCGAACGCCGGGAAACGGGTGGAGCACATCACCTATGAGGGCTTCGAGCCGATGGCGGTGAAGGTCATGCGCACGGCGGCCGACGCGGCGGTGGAGCGCTTCGGCCCGCTGCGCGTCTTTCTTCAGCACCGGCTGGGCCGGTTGCATCCCGGGGAGGCGAGCATCCTGATCGGGGTGGCGAGTGCTCACCGCCGCGCCGCGCTGGAGGCCTGCGATTTTCTGATCGAGGACCTGAAGCGCAAGGTGCCGGTCTGGAAGGACGAACTGGACGAGGACGGCCGTCACTGGGTGGACGGTCAGACGCCCCACCCCACGCTGTAACTCTCTGGGACCAGCTCCTCTATCTCTCCAGGGTCAGGTGCCGGGGGGACGCCGGCCGGGCAGCCAGCCGCGTTCGGCAGCCAGCCGGCGGGCCTCCGCCTCGAACTGCAGGTAGTACCGGCTGGTGAGCAGGATCATCAGCAGGACCGTCAGGGCCAACGCTGCCAAAGTGACCGGCGTGGCCTCACCGCTCAGGATGCCGTTGAACGCGAAGTGCAGCAGCACGCTCAGGGCCAGGCCCTGCGCCACCCAGCGGCGGCCACGCTGCCAGTGCAGCCCGCCCAGCGCGTAACCCTGCGGGGCGCTGAACATGGCGTGCGCCAGGGTGGTGAGCAGGGCGTGCCAGGTGGCGGCGCCACTTCCGAAGCCCAGGGCGTAGGTGAGGTTCTCCATCAGGGCGAAGCCCAGGGCGGCCGTCACGGCGTACACGAGGCCGTCCATCGGTTCGTCGAAGGACGGGCTGGTCAGGGCGGTGGAGGCGGCGAGCAGTTTGCTGCTTTCCTCCAGCACGGCCGTGAGCAGCACCATCGTGAGCGCGGAGGCGAACGAGGGGTGCAGCGCGGCGCCCAGGGTGGCGGCCACCAGCCAGGAGAACATGCCCCACGCGAACGTCCGGGCGATCAGCGCCAGCGGTTCGGGGTGCCGGTCGCGGCGCACGAAGAAGTACAGCCAGCCGAAGGTGAACACCACGGACACCAGCAGCGTGAACGCCGTGGACGTCATGAAGGGGGGCAGGGTCATGGGCCGGGAGAGCGGAGGGCCGGGTCAGCCCATGACGAGCCGGGCGGCGGCCGTGCGCATGGGCTGGTGGGCCAGGTGCGTCAGGGCCAGCGCCAGGGCGTCGGCGGCGTGGTTATTGAACAGGTCCCGGATGCCCAGGGTGGCCTTGACCATGTAGATCACCTGTTCCTTCTCGGCGCGCCCGGCCCCGACCAGGGATTTCTTCACCTGCATGGGGCCGTAGGCGTGGATGGGCACGCCGGCCTGCGCGCAGGCGAGCTGCACCACCCCGAACGCCTGCCCGACCTTGAAGGCCACGTCGGCCTGCCGGCGCAGGATCTGTTCCTCAATGGCCACGGCGTCCGGCTGGTACTCGGCGATCAGACGGCTGACTTCCTCGTGGATGTACTGCAGGCGGCGGGGCATCAGCCAGGCGCTCTCGGTGGTCAGGCAGACATGGTGCAGGTGACGGGCCTTGCGGACGTCGCCTTCGACGAGTCCGATGCCCAGGTTTGCCAGGCCAGGGTCGATGCCCAGAACGATCATGCCGCCCAGCATACGCCACCCAAAGGGCCGGGCCGGCGTGTTCGCGCCGGCCCAGTCGGGGTTCTTCGGGTGGGTTGGGGGGTCAGGCGCTGCCGCAGCCGCCGCTGCCTTCCCCGTCGGGGGACTGGGCGCCGTCGGTGCGGAAGGAGTGGCCGCAGCCGCAGTTGGAGGTGGCGTTGGGGTTGTGCACGGTAAAGCCGCCACCCATCATGTTCTCCACGAAGTCCACTTCGCTGCCGCGCAGCAGGGGCAGGCTCATGGGGTCCACGAGGAGTTTCACGCCGCGGTGGTGGACGATCAGGTCGCCGTCGAGTTCGCGGTCGTCGATGGCCATGCCGTACTGGTAGCCGCTGCAGCCGCCGCTCTTGATGAACACGCGCACGCCGGCGTTGTCCTTGCCGCTCTGCTCCAGGATGCCCAGGGCCTTCTGGGCGCCGAATTCGCTGATGGTGATCTCAGGGGTGGGGGTCACGCCCTGGGGTTCGGGAGTGGTGATCGCGGTCATGCGTGAAGCGTAACACCATTCGGGTAACAGAAAAGTGTCCGAGGTTGTCTCTGAACGGGTTCTTCACCGCGGTTGTGCCGGGCGGCCAGGGCACGATTTCCGGACTCCCAGGGCGCAGCGGGTATTACATTCCTTGAGTGCCGTGCTGTTAAGATTGAGGTATGACGAACGCGTACGCCGAATGGTTCGAGCAGCTCCGGGCGGAGTACGGCGAGCAGCTCAAGGCCATGCCGCTGCCCGACGGTCTGCCCGAGCACCTGCAGAAGCTGATGGACCAGGGCGACCGCGAGGCCATCCTGTTCATGCTGAAAATCGCCTGGCAGCTCGGCGCGCAGGTCGGCTACGCCGCCGGCAGCCGCCAGGGCAGCCCCGAGGTGTCCTTCCTGCGCCCCACCACTGTCCAGGCCTGAGCCTCTTTCACATTGACCGCCGCCCCAACTGGGTGCGGCGGTCCTTTTCTGCTGATGAATCTCAATGCGCGCCGGATCGTGGCGCGGCGTGGCAGCCGACCTCCTCCTCGCCGGGCAGCAGGCCCCGAGCGGCCAGTTCGGTCAGGACCACGTGGGCCAGCGTATGGAGGGCGTCCGGGTCGGCGGTGTCCAGGTTCAGCGCCGTGAGGTTCAGGCGTCGGGCCTCCCGGGCCAGGGCGAGTGCCAGGTCATCTATCCGCCCAGCGTACCCGGAGCCCAAAGAGCGGCGCCCCGGACCGGAAGACCGGGGCGCCGTAAGAAGGGAAAGCTCAGTCGTGCGAGTGCGTCACCTGGGGGGCGCCGACGGTGCGCTCCCGGGTGTTCATGCGGGCGATGCCGCGCACGATGGCCTTGGTCACGAAGAACGCGACGGCAGGCAGCACGAACACCAGGATCCACAGCACCGCGTTGGCGTTCCCGCTGGTGAGCATGCCGGAAGCGATCAGTTCGGGCTTGTACCCGGCGAGCGACAGGACCAGCATGAACACCAGGAAGGCCACGCCCCAGGCGAGCCGGCGGGGGTGATCGGTGGGGTTTTCCGCGTAGTACATGTACTCGCGGGTGCGGTCCAGCAGCGGCACCAGGAACAGCAGGCCGATCGGGATGGCCGGGAAGACCATGGCGCCCACGAACTCGGCGGTGATGTGCCCGCCCAGCAGCTCGAACTCGAAGCCGGGAATGATCGCCAGGGCGCCGAAGATCCACAGCAGGTACCAGTCGGGCTTGATGTTGGCGATCGGGGTGGGGTCGGGCGGCCCGAAGAACTCCACCGGGTGCACGGGCACGAAGGCGCTGAAGAACAGCACGATGCCGGCGAACAGCAGGGCCAGCAGGATCATGATCGGGGTCTGCTGGGTGCTGAGCGGCACGCCCACGATCTTCTTGTACGCGAGGCGCTTGGCGTAGCCGGGCTGGGTGTGCTTCTGCTTGACCATGATCAGCATGTGCGCGCCGGTGGTGGCGAGCAGGATCATGGGGAGCAGCATGATGTGGTAACCGTAGATGCGGGGGATGACCTGCTCACCGGGATAGTTCCCGGCGAACGCGGCCTGCGCCAGCCAGTCGCCGACCCAGGGGACGGACTTAGTGATGGCGTACACGACGCCCAGGGTCTGGTAGGCGTAGTTGTCGTAGGGGAGGATGTAGCCGGTCACGGCGGTCAGGGCGCTGAAGATCAGCAGCAGCAGCCCGATCCACCAGTTGATCTCGCGGGGTTTCTTGAACGCACCCGTGAAGTACACGCGCATCATGTGAATGATCGCGGAGGCGACCATGATGTTCGCGCACCAGTGGTGCACGCGGCGCAGCATGTCCCCGAAGGGCATCGCGTTGATTTTCAGCGCGCTGTGGTAGGCGGCCGGGATCAGGTTGGGTTTGTCCGCGGTGCCCGGATCGAAGGAGTTCAGCACCAGGCTGTTGCTGGGCTCGTAGGAGAGCGCCAGCAGGATGCCGGTCAGGATCAGGATGATCAGGCTGAACAGGGTGATTTCACCCAGGAAGAAGCTGTGGTGAACAGGAAAGGCCTTGCGCAGGAACTTGTCGTTCAGGCGGCTGATGTGCAGGCGTTCGTCGAGCCACTGGTTCATGACAACAGCTCCTTCACCTTCTCGGTGTAATGCTGCCATTCCTCGTCACTGGGGTACCCGAACGGGCGGGTGAGGAAGAACCCGGTGGCGACCAGCTGGCCGCCCTCGATCTTCACGGGCAGCTGGGGCAGGGGGGCGGGGGGCGGTCCGCCGATGACCTTGCAGCCTTCGCGGGGCTCGTACTGCCCGGAGTGGCACGGGCAGTTCATGATGCTCTTGCCGCTGGGGGCCGTGCCGTTGTCCACGTTACAGCCGGCGTGTGTGCAGCGGTCGCCGTACGCCACGATCTGGCCGTTCACGGTGGCGTCCAGGTTGGTGGGGGCCTTCAGTTCACCTTCCGGGAACTTGAAGATCGCCAGGATGCTGGTGGGGTCGCCGTCCCGGATGACGGGCGCGCCGGTGGCGTCCTTGCCCATCGGCCAGGCGCGGGTGACCTGATCGCTCAGGTCGGCTTCGGTAACGGGCTGCCCGGCCTTCTCGCCGGCAGCGTGCACCAGGACGTCCCCGGGCATCGGGGGGGCTTTCTTGGGTGTGAGGCGGAACACGGGGTTCGCGCCGCCCAGGGTGCTCAGCAGGCTGACGGTGCCAACGGCGGCACTGGCGCCCAGCGCCACGTTGATGAACTTGCGGCGCGTCAGTTCCGGATCTTCGCGTTTGTAACGGGTCACTTCACTCTCTCCCTAAATTCTGTGCGGTGGGGCGGGGGCCGCTTACCAGGGGAACTCGCCGCTGGCGTCCTCGACGAGCACTTCGCCGTCCATGAAGAATTTCTTGTACAGCGCCAGGGACCCGGCGATGCCGAAGATGATCATGGCGGCGTAGAAGCCCTCGCGGGCGACGTCGGGCATGACCTGTTCCTTGGCGGCCCAGCCCTGGAAGTCGATGTTCATCTGGCGGACGAACAGGAAGCTGTAGATCAGGGTCACGGCGGTCGTGACGGCCATGCCGAGCATCGCGAGCGGGGTGGCGCGGACCTTGTGCACGCCGGGGTGCAGTTCCTTGCCTTCGGCCCAGACGCTGTACAGGCCGATGATGCCGTAGGTGAGCAGGACCATCAGGAAGCTGCCCAGCCAGATTTCCGGGAGTTTGAGGTCCTCGGGCACGAAGCGGCTGCGGTTTTTCAGGGCTTCGGGGTCGGCCTTGCCCTGGCCTTCGGCGACCTGGGCGGGCGTCAGGGGTTCTTCGATGTCGTTGCCCCAGGAGTGCAGCACGTAGTTCGCCACGGCGTACACCTCGTTGTCCTTGAGGTTCGGGAAGGCCGGCATGCCGCCCTTGCCGTTGGTGACGATGGTGTGCACGTACACCGGGTCCTTGACGATCTTCTCGTTGCCGGCGAGTTTGGGGCCCGCGCCGCCCTGGCCTTCGGCGCCGTGGCACCCGGCGCAGTTCGCGGTGAACACGGCCTTCCCGACCGTGGGGTACTCCTTGCTGATGTTGGCGACCACGGCCGGGTCAATCACCACGGGTTCCGGCGCCGTTTCCTTATTGAACAGGAACAGCATGATCGTCCCCATGATGGCGGCCACCAGTAGGGCGACCAGAGGCATGACTGCGTCGTTTCTTTCCACGTTACCTATTCTCCCTCACGCGTGAAGTGGCCTTCCTTCGCCCGGTTGCGCATCGGACCAACCCGGGAAATTCTTCTTGAGAGCGGCCGAATCAAGGCCAGCATAGCACGGCCAGGACCGCGCCCAGAGGCCAATTCCTCCCGGAATGGTCACACTCTGGCAGTCTCTATCCTGCACCCTGACCGAGCGGTTAAATGTCCCTGGACCCCGGACTGCGTCCAGCGGGGGCCAGGGGCCTAGCGGGTGCGGGCGTCCCGGCCCGGCCGGCGCGGCGGTTCCCCCAGCGCCTTCAGGACCGGCCACAGGGCGTCGGCCAGGCGCAGCACGTCCCGGTTCTCCGGGTGTTCGCGCGGGTCCGTGCCGCCCCGCGACAGGCACGCCACCACCAGCGGCCGCGGCGTGTGCAGAATCCCGACGTCATGGTGCACGCCGCGCAGTTCCCCGCTCTTGCTGCCCAGGCGGTACAGCGGCTCCCCCGCCTCGTCCGCGGGCACGCGCCGGCCGATCAGGTCCCGCAGCTGCTGGCGTTCCAGGATGTCCAGCGCCAGCCGCGTGTGTGCCGGGTCCAGCAGTTCGCCGCGTACCAGGGCGCCCAGCAGGGCCGCCTGATCGCGGGCGGTGGTGCGGTTGCGCTCCCCGCGCCGCTGCGCCTCGTTCTGCTGCTCCGGCGGCAGCTGCAGCTTCCCGACCAGCCGGGTGCCGCTCAGGCCCTGAGCGGCCAGCCAGGCGTTCACGGCGTCCACGCCCAGCCTCCCGATCACGAGGTTCGTGGCGGTGTTGTCGCTCACCACGATCATCAAGGTCAGGACGTCCTGCCACGCCAGGTTCAGGCCCGGCAGCAGGTCGTGCAGCACCCCGGAGCCCGGCACGCGGTCCGCGGCGCCCAGCGTCACGCGGCCGGTCAGGTCCAGCCGGCCCGCCTGCGCCTCCTGCAACGCCTGTACCAGCAGCGGCACCTTGATGGTGCTGGCCGCCGGGAACACCTCGTCCGGCTGGTGCGAGCACAGCACCCGGCCCCCAACGTCCGTGACGTGCAGCGCCACCTCGCCCGCGAAGCCGCTGGCGTGCAGCATCGCCAGGAATGCCGAGAGCTCCGCAGTGCCCGGGAGGCCCACCGGCTGCTCTACCGTCACTCGGGCAGGTCCAGGCCCGCCAGGGCCGCGAACGGATGCTCGGTGCCGACCGGCCGCAGCGTGCAGAAGGGCGGGCCGCCTTCCGGTTCCACGCGGTGCAGACAGGTGGGGCACTCCGGGAAGGCCTGCTCGGTGTACGCCAGGTCCGGTTCCTGGCTGGGGATGCTCCACTCGCGAGCGCACCCGGCCCGGAACGTGACCGGACCGGCAGCTGGCGGGGCCACCCGCACGTTGGCGGCGCCCTTGCGGCGTTTACTCAAGGTTGGCGATGCCCTCGCGGATGGCGTACAGCGCCGCCTGCGTGCGGTTGTTCAGCTGCAGTTTCGTGAAGATCTCCGACAGGCGGTTGCGCACGGTCTTCTCGCTGATGTCCAGGCGCAGGGCGATGTCCTGGTTGGAGAACCCCTGCGCGAGCAGTTTCAGGATCATGGTCTCGCGCTCGTTCAGGTCGGCGTGCTTCTCGCTGGGCAGCTCCTCGCGCTTGTCGCGGAAGTCGTCCAGGACGTTCTGGGCCATGTCGGCGTCCAGCAGCGCCTCCCCGGACGCGACGCGGTTGATGGCGTCCAGCAGCGTGGCGGCGTCGGCGTCCTTGAGGATGTACCCGCGGGCGCCGGCCTTGACGGCCTCGAACACGTACCGGTCCTGGCGGTACATGGTGATCATGATGACCTTGGCCTTCGGGTCGATCTCCAGGATGCTCTGCGTGGCCTTCACGCCGTCGAGTTCCGGCATCTGGATGTCCATCAGGATCACGTCCGGGTGCGTGTCGGCGGCGTAGCGGATCGCCTCGCGGCCGTTGGACGCCTCCCCGATCACGCGCATGCCCTCGGACTCCAGCAGGCTCCGGATGCCCTGACGGAACAGGGCGTGGTCATCCACAAGCAGCACACGAATCATGCCCCGCAGTGTAAAGCAGACCGCGGCCCGGCTCCGGTCACGGGAGCGCGGCGCTTCGCGGCAAAGGCCACACCCCGCACCCGAACGGGGGCGGCGCCCACGCCCCCCGCAGGCGGACGGTACACTGCGGGGCGTGATCACCTGGTTCGACGCGCTGCTCGTGACCCTCTGGGCCGCCCTGACCGCCCTGGGCGTCCGGCGGGGCCTGTCCGGCCTGATCTGGGGCCTGGGCGGGCTGGCGATCTGCCTGCTGCTGAACTCAGTGAGCGGGCACCCCTGGCTGAACCTGATCCTGGCCGGCGCGCTGGGCCTGGGCGTGGCCCTGGCCGCGCAGCGCTTCGTGGCCTCCCCGCTGGAAACGCCGCTGCACCTCGCGGCCGGCGCGCTGGGCGGCTTCCTGCTGGGCGGCGCGGTCGTCGCGGCCATCACGCTGGGCTTCCCGATGGACTACCGCGTCACCCCGCAGGGCCGCACAGCCTCGTACCCCTCGGCGAGCCTGCCGCCCGCGCTGTACGACGCGGTGCGCGACTCGGCCCTGAACGCGCAGTTCCAGGCGCTGTGGAACGCCGACTCCTTCCTGAAAACGCTGCTGGTGCCCGACCAGGCGAACACCTCCCGCCGCAACTGACCCCGCCGGGTCAGCCGGTCAGGTCCTCGGTGCCGGGCTGCGGGGCCGGCAGTTCCGGGTGGGGCGCCGCGTCGGCCCGCTGGCTGAGCACGGTGGCGACCACGACCAGCGCCCCGCCCAACGCGCCGCGCAGCCCCACCCGCTCACCGATCAGCAGGAAACTGAACAGCGTGGCCGTGACCGGCTCCAGCGCGTAGATCAGGCTGGCCTCGGCGGCGGTGACGGTCTTCTGGCCCACCGTCTGCATCAGGGTGGTGGCGGCCGTGGCGATCACGCCCAGGTACAGCAGCGGACCCCAGGCGGCGGCCGGGGGGACCGTCACGCCGCCCTGCACGAGCGCCCACGCCCAGGCGAGAACCGCCACCACGATCAGCTGCGCGAACGTGAACGGCAGCGCCGCGTGCCGGGGCGCCACCCGCTCCAGCGCGATGATGAAGGCCGCGTACGTGACCGCGCAGGCCAGCGCCCAGGCGTCCCCGGCCACGAAGGCGCCGCCTTCCCAGGACAGCAGGCCCAGGCCCAGCACCGCCAGCGGCAGCGCCACCCACAGCGCGGCGGGCATGCGGCGGCGCTGCGCGAACACCAGCCATACCGGAACCAGCACCACGCTGAGCGCCGTGAAGAACGCCGCGCGGTTGGCGCTGGTGGTCTGCAGCGCGATCGTCTGCGTGCCGTACCCGGCGACCAGCCACGCGCCGATCAGCAGGCCGTCCCGCCACAGGTCGCGGCGGGGCGGCCGCAGCGACACCGGAGCCCGGCGGCGACTCAGGGCCAGCACCGGCAGCAGCGCCACGGCCGCCACCGTGAAGCGCCACGCGATCAGTTCGGCCGGGTCCAGCAGCGCCCCGAGTTCCTTCACGACCGCGAAGGTGCTGCCCCACACGGCCGTGACCAGAATCAGCAGGAGAAGGCCGCGCGTGTGGGGGGTCAGGGACGTCATGAGGAGCAATTCTACGGGCGCCGCACCGGCGCGGCGCCCGGCCCGGTCAGGCAGGCGTGACGACCCGCACGCCGGCCGCCGTGAAGGCCGCGCGGGCCTCGTCCGGGGCGGCGTCCGTCACCCAGTGGCTGAGGTCCCCGGCGTGCGCGAAGGTGGCGAACCCCGGATGGCCCCACTTGCTGTGGTCCGCGATCAGGGCGGCGTGCCGGGCGCGGTCCAGGATGGCCGTTTTCAGCTGCGCCTCCACGAGGTTGCTGTTGGTCAGGGCAGGCGGGCCGGGGGGCGCCGCGTCGATGCTCGTGCAGCCCACCAGAAACAGGTCGTACCGGTAGCGGCGCACCGTGTCCAGCGCGTCCGGGCCGGTGAGGCTGTAGGTGCTGCCATACACCTCGCCGCCCACCACGTACAGCGGGCACTCGCCGTTCAGCTCGTACGCGACGTCCAGGCCGTGCGTGACCACCCGCAGCGTGCGGGTGAGCTGCGGGGTGCGCCGGAGGGCCTGCGCGACGGCGCGGGCGGTGGTGCCGGCGTCCAGGTACAGGGTCATGCCGGGCGTGAGAAGGCCCAGCGCGGCCTGCGCGAGCCGGGTCTTGGCGTCCGGCTGCTGCTGCTGCCGGTCGCGGTACTGCTGGTCCTGGTGTTCCGCGGGGGTGGGGGTGGCGAGGGCGGCGCCGCCGTGGACCTTGCGGATCAGGCCGCGGCCGGCGAGGGTGTCGAGGTCGCGGCGGGTGGTGGCGCCGCTCACGCCCAGCGCCTCGGTGAGGGCGGTGGTGCGCTGCGGGCCGCGTTCAGCCAGCAGGTGCAGGATGCGTTCCAGGCGTTCCTCGGCGAGGGGGGCGGTCATTGCTGCTCATGATAGTGCAGCTTCACGCGCATTTGCTCAGTTCTGCTCACAGGCGGGATGACGGCAGGTGGAGTGGACCCGATCCAAGCAGTGTCAACAGAAGCAGTCTGGGACGACGTATCCCTTCCATCTGTCGCCGCGAACGTGCCTGAAACGCTCCGGGTTGAATGAAGGAGGGCCTCTTGCAGTGGACCACTCGTGAGCATATGATCTTAATTGATCAAAATTGCTCAGGATTCGTCAGGATCTGCTCAGTCCGGCGCGTCCGGGCCCAACGCGCCTGACCCCGCGCCGTCGGGAGAGGAGAGGAATGCAAGAGCTTCCAGCCCAACTGATCCGCCTGAACGCCACCGCCCACAGCAAGAACGACGCCATCACCCAGGTCGCCGGCCTGCTCGCCACCCACGGCTACACCGACCCCGCCTACCTGCAGGGCATGCTGGACCGAGAAACCCAGGCGAACACCTACCTGGGCAGCGGCATCGCCATTCCCCACGGCACCCCCGACACCCGCCACCTGATCCGCCAGACCGGCATCGCCGTGCTGCAACTTCCCCAGGGGGTCGCCTGGGGCGAGGGTGGCGAGACTGTGCGGCTGGTCGTGGGCATCGCCGCGGCCAGCGACGAGCACCTGGACCTCCTGCGGCGCCTGACCCGCGTGCTGGCCGACGACGCCCTGGTCGAGCGGCTCTCCACCACCAGCGACCCCGCCGAGCTCCAGCGGGCCCTGACCGGGCAGGCCAGCGCCTCCACGCCGGCCGCACCCGCCACCCCGGCCCTCGCCCACACCGCGCAGGTCACGCTGCCCAACCCGCTGGGCATGCACGCCCGGCCCGCGACCGCCCTGGCGAACCTGGTGAAGGGCCGCGGCGCGCAGGTTCGCCTGAGCCGCGAGAACGGCGAGAGCGCCAACGCCACCCGCATGATGGAGGTCCTCGCCCTGGGACTCACGCGCGGCACGACCTTCACCGTCAGCAGTGACGACGAGGCCACCCTGCGGGCCGTCACCGACGCCATCCGCGCAGGCCTGGGCGACGACCTGAGCGCCGGAGCCGCCACGCCCGCCGCCCGCCGCGACCCGGACTGGGTGCCCGCTCAGATCGGCGCCATGGTGGAAGGCGTGCCCGCCGCCGACGGGCTGGTCGTGGGCCTGACCCGCCAGCACGCCCCGAAAGCCATCGAGGTGAGGGATGAGCCGGGCGACCCGGTGGAGAACGCCGCGAAACTGGACGCCGCGCTGAAGGCCGCCGCGGCCGAACTGGAGGACGTGATCGCGGACGTGGGCGCCAGGTTCGGCGCGGACAAGGCCGCGATCTTCCGCGCGCACGCCGAACTGCTGGCCGACGAGGGCACCGTGCAGGACGCCGTGGCGTACGTGCTGGACGGGCACGGCGCCGCCTGGGCGTACCGGCAGGCCACCGAGGGCCGCATCGCGCAGCTGCAGAAGCTGGACGACCCCACGCTGGCGGGCCGGGCCGTGGACCTCAGCGACGTGCAGCGCCGCGTGCTGCGCCACCTGCTGGGCATCCACGAGGACAGCGCGCCCCAGGCGGCCGGGCCGGTGATCCTGCTCGCGCCGGACCTGACGCCCAGCGACACCGCCCGCCTGGGCCCGGACTCGCTGCTGGGCTTCGTGACCGCGCAGGGTGGCCCGACCAGCCACACCGCGATCATCGCCCGCGGCCTGGGCCTGCCGGCCGTGGTCGCCGCGGGTAGCGGGCTGCTGGACGTGCCGGACGGCACGCCCGCCATCCTGGACGGGCAGGCCGGGCGCCTGTACCTGAACCCCACCGACGCCGACGTGCAGAGCGCCCGGGCGCGGCAGGCGGTGCTGCACGAGCAGCGCGAGGCCGCCCGCGCCGCCCGCCACCAGCCGGGCGCCACCGCAGACGGCGTGCGGGTGGAGGTCGCCGCGAACATCAACCGCGCCGCCGACGCCGCGCAGGCCCTGGACGCCGGCGCCGAGGGTGTGGGCCTGATGCGCACCGAGTTCCTGTTCCTGGAACGTGACAGCGTGCCCAGCGAGGCCGAGCAGGAAGCCGAGTACCGCGCCATGGCGGCCGCGCTCGGGGACCGTCCGCTGATCATCCGCACGCTGGACATCGGCGGGGACAAGGAGGTGCCGTACCTGGGCCTGGCCCGCGAGGACAACTCCTTCCTGGGCCTGCGCGGGATCCGGCTGTGCTTCGAGCGGCCCGACCTGTTCCTGCCGCAGCTGCGCGCCGTGGCCCGCGTGGCGAAGGACCACCCGAACGTGCACCTGATGTTCCCCATGATCAGCACCCTGGAGGACTTCCGCCGCGCCCGAGCCATCCTGGACAGCGTGCGTGAGGACGTGGGCGCCCCCCGCATCCCGCTGGGCGTGATGATCGAGGTGCCGTCGGCCGCCCTGATCGCCGGGGAGCTGGCCAGGGAAGTGGACTTCTTCAGCGTGGGCACCAATGACCTGACGCAGTACACCCTGGCGATGGATCGCCTGCACCCGCAGCTGGCCCGCCAGACCGACGCCATGCACCCGGCCGTGCTGAAACTCATCGCCCTGACCGTGGACGCCGCCGAAGCGCACGGCAGGTGGGTGGGCGTGTGCGGCGGCGCCGCCGGGGACGAGGTGGGCGCGCTGGTCCTGACCGGGCTGGGCGTGAAGGAACTGTCGGTCAGCACGCCGCAGGTCCCGGGCGTGAAGGCCGCGCTGCGCGACCACCGCATGGCGGACCTGCGTGACCTGGCCGCACGGGCCCTGGCGCAGCCGGACGCGCAGGCCGTGCGGGACCTCGTGCGGGCCGGAGGCCGGGCATGACCGGCGTGGTGACCGTCACCCTGAACCCCGCCCTGGACCTGACCGTGCATGCCGCCGGCTGGCATCGCGGGCAGGTGAACGCCGGGCAGGGCATGCACCTGGCCGCCGGGGGGAAGGGCGTGAACGTCGCCAGCATCCTCGCGGACTTCCGGGCCGGCCGGGGCGAAGGCGTGACCGCCACCGGCCTCCTCGGTGACGAGAACCCGGAACGCTTCGAGGCGCTGCTGCGCGACAAGGGCATCCGGGACGCGTTCCTGCGCGTGCCTGGCCCCACCCGGGTGGGCGTGAAACTGGTGGACCCGGCCGCGCAGGAGACCACCGACATCAACCTGCCGGGCCTGACCGCCACGCCGCAGGACGTGGCCGCCCTGGACGCCCGCCTGGACGAGCTGAGCGCCGATCACGGCGCGTTCGTGCTGGCGGGGAGCCTTCCGCCCGGCGTGGACTCCGGTGTGTACGCCCGCTGGGTGGAGCGCCTGCGGGCCGCGGGGCGGTTCGTGGCGGTAGACACCAGCGGCGCAGCCCTGAGTGCCGTGCTGGCCGCCCCGGTCCTGCCGAACCTGATCAAACCGAACGAGCATGAACTCGCCGCCGCGCTCGGCCGCGACCTGCCCACCGAGGATGACCTGCTGGCCGCCGCGCACGACCTGCTGGGCCGGGGCGCGGACGTGGTGGCCGTCTCCCGCGGGGAGCAGGGGGCGCTGCTCGTCAGCCGCGCCGCCACCGTGCGTGCCCGCCCGCCGCGCGTGCCGGTCGTGTCCACCGTCGGCGCGGGGGACGCGATGGTCGCCGGGCTGGTCAGCGCGCATCTGGACGGCCTGAGCCTGCCGGACGCCGCGCGCCGCGCCACGGGCTTCAGCGTGGGCACCATCACCCGCCTGGGCGCGCACCTGCCGCCCCGCGCCGAACTGGACACCCTGACCGCGCAGGTCGAAGTTACCCTTCTCTCCGAGAACAAGGAGTTTCAGCATGGCTAATCTGGTCGCCGTTACCGCCTGCCCCACCGGCATCGCGCACACCTTCATGGCCGCCGAGGCGCTGCGCCGCGCCGCGCAGGCCGCCGGGCACGTCCTGCGCGTGGAGACGCAGGGCAGTGTGGGCGCCCAGGACGGCCTGAGCGCCGCGGAGATCGCCGCGGCCGACGCCGTGATTCTCGCCGCGGACGTCGCCGTGGACGAGGCGCGTTTCGCCGGGAAGCCCATCGTCCGCGCCGGCACGAACGACGCGATTCGCAGCGCCCCGGCCCTGATCGCGCAGGCGACCGGCGGCGCGCCCGTCACCCCGGCGGCGCCGGCCACGCCAGCCCAGGCCACCCCGGCCCGGGGCGCCGCCGGGGACCGCCCGCTGAGCGTGGTGGGCGTCACCTCCTGCCCCACCGGCATCGCGCACACCTTCATGGCCGCCGAGGGCCTGGAGGGCGGCGCGAAAAGCCTCGGATACAGGGTGAAGGTGGAGACGCAGGGCAGCGTGGGCGCCGGAAACCCGCTGAGCGCGCAGGACATCGCGGAGGCGGACGTGGTGATCATCGCCGCCGACACGAACGTGGATCTCGCCCGCTTCGCTGGGAAGCGCGTGTACCAGACCGGCACGAAACCCGCCATCAAGGACGGCGCGGCGGTGGTGCGCACGGCCCTGAGCGAGGCCGGCGTGTACGGCGCCGCGGGCGCGGGGACAGCGGCCGGCAGCGGGGATTACGTGGCGGACGCCGCGGCCGCGAAGGCCGCGAAGAACGCCGGGGTGCCCAGCTTCTACAAGCACCTGATGACCGGCGTGTCGCACATGCTGCCGCTGGTTGTCGCGGGCGGCCTGCTGATCGCGCTGGCGTTCGCGTTCGGCGGCATCAACGCCGAGGGGCCGTTCGCGCAGGCGCTGATGAAGATCGGTGGGGGCAGCGGCGCGTTCGGGCTGTTCGTGCCGGTCCTGGCCGGGTTCATCGCGTTCTCCATCGCGGACCGGCCCGGGCTGGCGCCGGGCCTGGTGGGCGGCATGATGGCCATCGCCACCGGCAGCGGCTTCCTGGGCGGGATCCTCGCGGGGTTCATCGCCGGGTACTTCACCCGCTGGCTCAACCGCAGCCTGAAACTGCCCCGCACCCTGGAGGGCCTGAAGCCCACGCTGCTGCTGCCGCTGCTGGGCACGCTGGTCACGGGCCTGCTGATGATCTTCGTGATCGGCCAGCCGGTCTCGGCCGCCCTGACCGCCGCCACGAACTGGCTGAACAGCCTGGGCAACACCAGCGCGGGCCTGCTGGGCGCCGTGCTGGGCGGCATGATGGCCTTCGACATGGGCGGGCCCATCAACAAGGCCGCGTACACCTTCAGCACCGGCCTGATCGACTCGAAGGTGTACGGCCCGATCGCCGCGGCGATGGCGGCCGGCATGACGCCCCCCATCGCGCTGTTCCTGGCGACGCTGCTGTTCAAGAACCGCTTCACCGCCGACGAACGCGAGGCCGGGAAGGCCGCCGGGGTGCTGGGCATCAGCTTCATCACGGAAGGCGCCATTCCGTTCGCGGCCCGTGATCCGCTGCGCGTGATTCCGTCCCTGATGGCCGGGTCGGCGGTCGCCGGGGCGATCAGCATGGCGGCCGGGTGCCTGCTGCGCGCGCCGCACGGCGGGATCTTCGTGCTCGCCATTCCGGGCGCGGTGACGAACCTGCCCATGTACGTCGTGGCGATCCTGGCCGGCACGCTGGTCAGCACGGTGCTGCTGGGCGTCCTGAAACGCCCGGTGGAGCAGGAGGTCGCGCCGGTGGTGCAGGACGCCGTGGCCGCCGACTGAGCGAGGAAAACAGGCAGGCGGCGGGGACTTCGGCCCCCGCCGCCTTTGCTGTCGCGCCGCCTACTTACACAGCGCGGTCGTGCAGACGTCCACGGTGGCGGAGGTGGCGCCGGCCTTCACCACGAGTTTCAGGGTGAGCTGGCCGTTCTCCCAGGCGTAGCTGTCGCCGTTGGTGGCGCCCAGACTGCCCAGGATCACCTTTTTCAGACGGTTGCGTTCGTCCACCCACCAGTCGCGATACAGGGCGGGTTCGATGGCGGCGGGCAGCGTCAGGGTGAGGGTGTCGCCGGGGCGGCGGTCGGTGAAGCCCAGGCGCAGGTGCGTGCTGGCCCCCGTGGGCGTGGCCGCGTACGCCTCGCCGAGCCGGACGGTGGTGGAGAAGCTCTTGAAGGCGTCCGGGGTGCCGGTCAGGGAGACCGCGTCACCGCGGGCGTTGGTGGTGAGCACCGGACCGATCTTTCCGCCCTGCACGTCCTCCAGCCACAGCCGGGCGTACTCGCCGGCGCACACGCCGGCATTCCAGGCGGCGTTGAGGGTGCAGTCCGGCGCGCCCCTGAGCAGGGCGCTGCCGGTCACGGTCAGGCCGGCCGTGCCGGTGACGGTGCCGTCGGTGTCGCGGAAGGTGGCGGCCTTGTCGCCGTCCTTGTCAGGGTTCGGGGCGGGCAGGTACACGCGGGCGCTGCCGTCCAGCCACGTGAGGCCGCTCGCGGCGTTCTGGGGGTTGAGGGCGAAGGCGTTCGCGGTCAGGTACCCCAGGCCGCTGGCGGGCCGGATGGCGTTGGGCGTGAAGGCGCCCAGGGCGGTGCCCCGCACGGTGACCAGCCCGTCGTAGAACTGGAAGCCGCGGATGGGGAAGCTGGCGTCCCAGGGGCGCGGCAGGCTGCGGCCGCCCTCCCCTTTTGCCTCCCAGCTGTCGGGCTGGCCCAGGTTGGCGGTCTCGCCGAGCAGCAGGCTGCCGTCCAGGCCGCTGCGGTGGGCGGCGAAGGTCACGCCCACGCCGTTGTCGGCGAGGACGCTGCCGCTCAGGGTGAGGTCCTGGCCGCGCAGCCACGCGCCGTGGTCGCGGTTCTTGTACGCGGTCAGGCGCGTGAAGTGGGCCGGCACCGGCGCGGATTTCGGGTCGGCGGGCGTGGTCACGGGCGCGTACCAGGTGGCTTGTGTGGTGCCGTCCGGGCGGGGGCCGTTGTCCACGTCCAGGCCGCGGTCGGTGCCGTGCGCGACGTTGCGGTCGAAGGTGCCGAGCGGGGTGCGGCGGGGCCAGATGTCGGCGCCGTGCGCGGCGCCGAGCCCGGTGGGGTGTTCGGGCAGGGCGTACCAGAAGCCCACGCCCTGCACGCCGGCGGCGACGTTCCCGCTGACGGTGTTGGCGGGGTTGGTGATCCAGTACGCGGCGGCGCGCGCGTCGCTGGGCAGCAGGGCCGTCTCGCCTTTCTTGCTGTCAGGGCGGCGGACCAGGGTGACGAGGTTGCCGGTGATGGTGGTGCCGGTCTCGTCGCCGTCTTCCAGGAAGATGCAGTGGCCCAGGCTGTTGTAGGTGACGTTGTCCTGCACGCGCAGGTCGCGGGTGCCGTGCACGGTGACGCAGCGGTTGAAGCTGGCGTGCACGCTGTTGCCCTTGAAGTACGAGTTCGGCTGGCTGCCCAGCTGGTGGAAGTGCATGGGGTAGCGGCGCAGGACGCCGCGCTGGCCCACGCGGGTGAATTCCACGCCCTGCACGCGGGCCTCGCTCCGGCCCATCACCATGGTGTTGGCGCCCAGGCCGGTGGCGCTGGCGTCCTCGCTGGCGGCGATCACGATGTTGCGGGTCAGCAGGCCCACCTCGGCGCGTTCGGACAGGGTGAGGCCGGCGTGGGTGGTGTCCTGCGCCCAGTGGGTGTACTTCAGCGGCGTGGCGAGGGTCACCGTGTTCCCGCTGACGCGCTGCACGACGACCTGTTCGGTCTGCGCGGCGTTGAAGTCGGTGGTGGCGAGGGTCAGGGTGTCACCGCCCACCCAGTCGGGCGCGGCCTCCAGGGTCAGGGTGCTGCTGCCGGCCGGCGCGGTCTGGGCCAGGCGGGTCCAGGGGAGGCGGGGCGCGCCGTGCAGTTCCAGGGTGCCGTCCATCACGGCGATCACGCGGTCACCCATGCCCATCACGTCCTCGCCGGGGCGGGCGTCGGTGAGAGTGATGCGGGCATGCTGCGTGAAGGGCCGGGCTTCGGTGCCGATGCGCAGTTCGCCGTGCACCATGAGCCACTCGGCGCTGAGGGTGAGGTCCTGGCGGCCGAATTCCAGGGCGCTGCCGGCGGGAATGGTCAGGCCGCCCAGGGCGGGCGGGCTGACGTCCAGCACCACGCGTTTGCCGGCGGGGAGGGTCACGTCCGCACCGGCGGCGGGGAGCGTGCCGCCCCAGGTGGCGGGGTCGCTCCAGTTTGCGGACTGGGTGGCCGGGGTGCTGGGGGCGGGCGTGCCGGGCGCCGTGGGTGGGGTGGGGGCGGAGGGGGGGGCACTGCCGTCCGTGCAGCCGGTGAGGAGCAGCGCGGTCAGGAGGGGCAGGGCGCAGCGAAGATGGGCCTGACGCATGAAGACACGGTAAAGGAGTGGCGGCACCCTGTCCGTCGTAAATGCCACGGTCCGCGCTTCATTAACTCATTTATCTCATTATTTAAAGAATAGTTTATGAGAAGGAGTTCGCATGAACAGTCACGACAACCCCCTGCGCGTCGCCTGGATCGAAGATCCCCTCCCCCGCTGGCCCGGCCGGCTCGGCCTGACCATCGCCCCCGGCAAGAAGGGCCGCGGCACCGACCTGCACCATGACCGGGACCTCGTCACCGACTTCCACACCCTCCGCGCCGCCGGCGTGACACGGCTCGTGAATCTGATGGAACCCGGCGAGATGCGCCGCTGGCAGATGCACGACTACCACCCGCAAGCCGCCCGGGCCGGACTGAGCGTCACGCCCTTCCCCATCCCCGACGTGAACGTCCCCAGCGATCCGGCCGCATTCCACGCCCTGGTGCTTGACCTGCACGCCCGCCTGCACGCCGGGGAGACGGTGGCCGTCCACTGCCTGGGCGGGCTGGGCCGCAGCGGCATGCTCGCCTCCTGCCTCCTGGTCCACACCGGAATGACCGCCGAAGAGGCCATCGCCCTCGTGCGCCGCTGCCGCAGCCCAAGGGCCGTGGAGGCCCGCCAGCCGCAGTTCGTGCAGCACTACGCCGAAACCGTCACCCGGGCCGCCACCCGGTAAAGGAGAATCAGCCATGCCCGCCCCCCTCTCCGACCACAACCTGATCCTCGACACCGACAGCTACAAGAGCAGCCACTTCCTGCAATACCCCAAGGGCACCACCCGGCTGTTCAGCTACCTCGAATCCCGCGGCGGCAAATACCCCACCACCCGCTTTTTCGGGCTGCAGTACATCCTCGACCAGTACCTCACGCGCCGCGTCACCGCCGAAATGGTCGAGGAAGCCCGCACCCTGATCGAAGCGCACGGCGAACCCTTCCCCTACGACGGCTGGATGCGCGTCGTCAACGTCCACGGCGGGAAGCTCCCCCTGGAAATCCGCGCCGTGCCCGAAGGCACGAACGTCCCCATCCACAACATCCTGATGAGCTGCACGAACACCGACCCGGAACTCCCCTGGCTGGTCGGCTGGTTCGAGACCATGCTGATGCGCGTGTGGTACCCCACCACCGTCTGCACCCAGAGCCACGCCATCCGCGAAATCATCAAAGAAGCCCTGGACAAGACCAGCGACCGCGCCGCCGAGGAACTTCCCTTCAAACTCCATGACTTCGGCAGCCGCGGCGTCAGCAGCCGCGAAAGCGCCGGCCTGGGCGGCCTCGCCCACCTCGTGAACTTCCAGGGCAGCGACACCCTCGAAGCCCTGCGCGTCGCCCGCAACCACTACGGCGCCGACATCGCCGGCTACAGCATCCCCGCCGCCGAACACAGCACCATCACGTCCTGGGGCAAGGAACACGAGGTCGAGGCGTACCGCAACATGGTCCGTACCTTCGGCAAACCCGGCGGCATCTACGCCGTCGTGTCCGACAGCTACGACCTCAAACACGCCATCAACGTCCACTGGGGCGAAACCCTGAAAAAAGAAGTCATCGAGAGCGGCGCCACCCTCGTCGTCCGCCCCGACAGTGGGGACCCCCCCGCCATGGTCCGCCTCGCCGTCAAGGCCCTCGCCGCCAAGTACGGCACCACCGTGAACACCAAGGGCTACCAGGTTCTCAACCACGTCCGCGTCATCCAGGGCGACGGCATCAACGAGGACACCATCCGCCAGATCCTCCAGAACCTCCTCATCGACGGCTTCTCCGCCGAGAACGTCGCCTTCGGCATGGGCGGCGCCCTGCTCCAGAAAGTGGACCGCGACACCCAGCGCTTCGCGTACAAGGCCAGCGCCGGCCTCATCGACGGCGCGTACCGCGGCATCTACAAGGACCCCGTCACCGACCCCGGCAAACGCAGCAAGGACGGCGTGCTGGACCTCGTTCTGGAAGACGGCCGCATGACCACCCGCGCGTACTACACCTTCGACACCGACTTCCCCGGCAGCCTCATGCGCACCGTGTACAAAGACGGCGAACTGATCGTCCGGGACACCCTGGACGACATCCGGGCGCGGGCCTGACGTGAACGCCCTGGAACCCCTCCTGCCCGTGTTGCAGACGCTGGAGCCGCTGGGGTTGCCGACGGCGGCGTTGCAGGGCTGGTACGCGTACGCGAACCGGAAGCAGGCGACCCGGCTGGCACAGCACCTGGAGGACGAGTTGCGGCTTGTGCACCAGCGCCTCGCTCACCGTGTGGATCACGCGTACCTGCGTTCGGACGCCTTTCAGGCGAACGTGGTGCAGGCCGTGCGGGCGGCGGAGGTCGCGGAGTCCGACGACAAGCTGCGGTTCATCGCGCGGGCGCTGGCGGGCTGCACGCTGAGCTTCCCCACGCCGCAGGTGGACAAGGCGCAGACCATGCGCATCATCGAGGGCCTCTCGGACCGGGAGTTGAGGGTGTTCGTCGAGTATTTCAATTTGCTTGATCCCATCGATCCGTACACTTCTCTGATTCCTGTTGATACCCAGGTCACAGTCCAGGGCCTGTCTCGTCAGGAGTTCGTGACGTCCCTGCTCGGTCTGCAACAACTGGGGCTGCTGTCGAAGGAACCCCTCACGGACCGGGACGGCGAGTGGCGGGACACCCCAGCCCGTTCCGGCCCTGGGTTCGCGTGGAAACTCACGGGCCTGGCGCGGCAGGTGGCGGCGCTGGGTCAACTGGAGGGAGAGTTCTGATGAATCTGTTCGGCGTGAATCTTCCGCCGCTGGTCCTGGACCTCGCAGGCGGCGTCTGTGTCCTGGTCAGCCTGTACTACCTGTGGTCGAAGTCCAGCACGTACTGGCACTGGTCGAACCTGTCGCTGCTGCCGTACTTCCTGCTGTTCCTCAGCGGCGGGCAGTGGATGCTGGCCGGGTTGCAGGTCACGTACCTGCTGTTCGGCGTTCACGGGCTGTACCTGTGGCACCTGGAGCGCCGCCGCGCGCGGGGCGAGATCCGGTTCAACGAGCCGCTGTGGTATGGCGTGACCTGGGCCGCCAGCCTGGGCATCTTCGCGTACACGGTGGCGGTGACGGATTTCACGGTTGGGTGGAACTGGGTGCAGTTCACGGCAGTGACGCTGGCGCTGGTGGCGAACTTCGGCACGACCCGGCAGTGGGCGTGGTCGTGGCCGGTGTGGATCGTGGTGAATGCCGTGCAGGCGGTGCTGTTCTGGCAGACGGGGTACTGGGTGCTGTTCGCCCTGCAGTTCGTGCTGGCGGGCATGAGCGTGGTCGGCTGGCGGGCGTGGCGGCGGGACGACGCGCGGGCGGTGGCGCTTGCCTGAGTTCCGGCACGGCCTGGTGATCGGGAAGTTCGCGCCCTTCCACCGCGGGCACCAGCGGGTGCTGGACCGGGCCCTGGCGGCGTGCGACCGGGTGAGCGTGTGGGTGTACTCCCGCCCGGACTTCCCGGACATGCCGTCCCCGGTGCGGCGCGGCTGGGTGCGGGAGGTGTACCCGGCGCGGCTGTACCCGCAGCTTCAGCTGCTGCCGGACGCCCCCAACCCTCCCCTGAACGGCGAACCGGACGGTGTTCACCGGGCGTACGTGCGCACGGTGCTGGACAGCTGGGGCGTGCAGCCCGACGCAGTGTTTACCTCCGAGGCATACGGGGACGCCCTGGCCGAAGATCTCGGGGGCGCGCACGTGATGGTGGACGCGGCCCGGGCCGCCGTGCCGGTCAGCGGCACGCAGCTGCGCGCGGACGTGCACGCCCACCGGGCCTTCCTGGACCCGGCCGTGTACGCGCACTTCGTGAAGCGGGTTGTGCTCCTGGGCGCCGAGAGCACCGGGAAAAGCACCCTGACCCGGGCGCTCGGCGAGGCCTTCGGAACCACCTGGGTGCGGGAGTACGGCCGGGACGTGTACGAACGCGAAAACGGCCGACTCACGCCGGAACACTTCCTGGAGATCGCGCTCGGCCACCGCGCCCTGGAGGAAGAGGCCGCCCGGACGCCGGGCGTGCACCGCTGGGTGTTCAGTGATACGAACGCCGCGACCACCCTGATGTGGTCTTACCTGCTGACCGGCACCGCCCTTCCGGACCTGCACGCCCTGGCCGACGCCTGCCGGGACCGGTACGCCCACGCGTTCCTGTGCGGCACCGACCTCCCCCACGAGCAGGACGGCTGGCGGGCCAGCACCGAGGTCCGCGCCGTGCAGCAGGCGTTCATCCGGCAGGACCTGGGCACGCGTGGCGTGCCGTACCAGCCGGTGTCGGGCAGTGTGGAGGCCAGGATCACCCAGGTGCGCGCAGCCCTGGCGCCCTGACCGCCCTCAGGTTCAGGGCCGGGCAGGGTGCCGGAAGGTTTCCCGGAAGCGCCGCCCGGCATCGGGTTCGCCGTAGCTTTCCAGAGGACCAACCGGCGTTTCCACCCAGGCGTGCCCGGTGATTCCGCCCGGGGTGCGGGCCACGCCACTGACGAACACGGCCGGGAATCCATAGCGGCGCAGGGCCCGGCTGGTGGCGTAGGCGCGCGGCACGCACACGCCCACCCGGGACTGACGGGGGTACAGCAGCCGCGTCCACCAGCGGACGGCGACCACCAGGTTCTCCACGGTGGCCCGGCTCGGCTCGGGGCGCCGGGCAGGGGGCAGCGCCTCCAGGAAGGCGCGTGGGTCCTGACGGGTCCTCCAGGCCCGGTGGGCGCTCAGCATGTCCGGCAGGGTACGCAGCAGCCAGGGCAGCCGGGCGGGCAGGGTAAAAAGGCGGTCGCGCCACACGCGGGCGCGGGTGGGCCGGGCAGTGTTCACTCCGTCGGCGTCGATGCCGCGCATCAGAGTGGCGCGTGTGTCCGGCAGGCCGTACCCATAGGCCTCCCGGCCGGGGTGACAGACCCTCCGGAAGGCGGCCCAGGTGCCGCTCGCGCCGAGCTGCGCGGCGCGGTGGGCCAGCTGGTCGTCGGTGAGGCCGTGGCGGGTGACGAGGGTGTGCAGGTCGGTGAAGTCAGCGGGTTTCAGGCCGCCCTGGTCGCCACCCCAGCTGCGGTTCAAGATCAGGGCGATCAGGGCGCGGTCCACCGGGGCGGGCAGGTGCAGCGGCAGGCCCTGCCAGTCGTGGACCCGCGCGTCCGTCCACAGGGCCCGGGTGAGGGCCTGCACCTGGGCGCGGGAGCCGATCAGCCAGGCGACCGGGTAGCGGTGCAGGTCCAGGCGGACGTGCCCGCTGGGGCTGTACAGGTGCGCGGTCTCGTGCGTCCAGAAAAGCGGACGGGCATGGTGGTCGTCGGTGGTCCACCCGAGCTGCTGGCCCAGCCTGACGGCGCGGGCGGTGAGGGCAGCGTCGTCGGGGATCAGGAGGTCCACGTCGCCGTAGTAGCGTTCGCCGGGCGTGGCGTACTCGAACTCGGCCAGCGCGAAGCCCTTGAGGGGCATGACGGGAATGCCCGCGCCGGTCCAGGCGGCCAGGAGCGCCCGCAGTTCGCGGCGGATCACGCCGTGCCGCAGGGCCTGGTTCATGTGGTCGGCACGCAGGTCGCCGCGCAGGGGG
>JAANMV010001601.1_pt1 | contig 24325 bp, 16 predicted proteins | sample 7279661 | NCBI WGS metagenome assembly JAANMV01 (sample SAMN14094540, study PRJNA606508) | bioreactor metagenome | isolation source: A lab-scale SPAN reactor treating ammonium-rich wastewater day 121 | place: Ireland: Galway | collected 2017-05-16
AAACCGTAAGGCCGCCTGTTTGTCGGCGCGACGATGTAGGTCCAGTCGTATGAGCCGTAAGCCTCGACCTGTCCGTCGCTATCAACGCCCGCTCCGTGAAGCGACAGAATCATGGAGTAACGTTTTTGCTCGTCGAAAGGTACTGGCGGGCGGACGCTGTATTTTTGAACGCTGCCGTCCATTTCGGACAAAAAGGTCACTCTGTAAGTTTGGCCGGCGCTTCTGACGCGAATATTCGCCTCGGTTTCGAGACTAAAATCCTCCCGGAAAAGCCTGACCGGAACATTTACTTTTTCTTCCCGATATTGCTTGCCGAAAAATCGCGATTCCGTTTTTACCGGAACCGGCAGCTTTACAATTCCGTAGGGCGGCACATCCGGAACATCGGCCGCGGTCAGCTCGATTCCCTCGATTCCCCCAATCGTAATCTTCAATCCGCTTTGCCACTCGCCCGTGTAATTCACGATGGGGATTCCGGCATGAGAGTCTAGCGGCGCGCCTTGCATTAAATCCGGCAAAAGCATATCCGATTCGATGAATCCTGCCGGAGATTCGGGAGAAGGCAATATTTTGAACGTAAAAGAACGCGAACCCGTTCAGCCAGACAAACCAACAAGAATCGAATTGACCCCGGCGTCGAATTTTGCAGGAGCTTGCCAGACGCCGCTGCCGTAAGCGTCACCCATATAATCCCTGCCGTTAACTTGAAAACTTCCTATTCCTTTCGCCGCAACCAGCGCCCTGCATGGGGAGGGAAATCGCACTTCGGTGTAGGTATAACCGCGAAATCCGACACCAGCGGCACCCCACTCGTCTTCGCGCATTTCCCAATCCGCTTCGGGAGGATTTTCGAATTTGACCGCTACATTGCCGTTTTCGTCCGGAGCAAATTTCGACCAGCCGACGCGTCCGCCGTGGCCGAAAATGCTGGGATACGTGCGGCGGAAGTCGGGAGGCATAGGTAGCCGCTTGCCATCGAAATAAAAAAGCGGGTCGGTTCCGCTTTCACGCGAACCAGAGTGGAACGGCCCCAGGACGTGCCATTCGCCTGGAACGATTGCTTCTCCAGAATAAGCCGGCAACGTTTCGCCGGCCGACAATGAAGGCGCAAATGCGAATCCGGCGCAAAATAAAACTATAACGACAAAAACCGACTTCGAATTCATTTTTTCCTCCGGCACAGCCGTAGAATTTAATGTTATCACTCATTTTTTTTAGAACACTCGGCGCAGGACAAAAGGAATCGCAAAAGTGGCAAAATAAACGGCGATGTGCGAATCGAAACAAGATTGGGTTGGAGAAATCGAGCGCCTCGGATGGGGGGGCGTGGGAATCGCGCGCGGAAAAGATGGGCGATTGATTCTGCTCAGGAGCAATCTTGCGATTTTTCCGGGCGAAACTGTTACAGCAAAATTACATTGGAAAAAACGGCATGCGGAAGGCGCGGTAAATTCATGGCTGAAAACAGACGAGCGCCGGTGTGCGCCTGAATGTCCGGTTGCCGAAAATTGCGGAGGCTGCTCGCTTTGGGGTGCGAGCTCGTACGCTTCGGAACTAAAAAGGCTCACGGTGCACGATTTGCTTACGCGGGCATTCGGGGAATCGATCAAGTATGAATGGCTGCCCGCGCCGCTAGACGCACGGCGATCGAGAATTCAACTTCACTTCGACGGCGCAAGGCTGGGTTTTACCAAAAGGAAGTCAAACGAAATTGTCGAGGTGGAAAATTGTCCTATGGCCGACGAGGCGGTATCGAGCGCAATTCCGCATTTGCGCGACGCATTGGCAAACAAGTCCATTTCCGGCAAATTTTCGAGATGGGAACTGGATTGCGGATTGCCCGCAAAGGCAGTGTTTTTGCATCCGACAGGCATGCGAAGGCTGGCCTTCAAACTCGATAACGGGAAATGGATTGGAACAACGGATTCAATCGATTACAAGTTTGCGGACGGCGAAATGTCCCGAACAATCGGCACTTTCTTTCAAGCTTGCCCCGGCTGGGCGATAAGCGCAATTTCTTCGGTTTTCGAAAGATGGAACGTGACGGGCGATACCTTATTCGACGTTTATGGGGGATGCGGTTTCGTCTCGTTTGTTTTAAAAAAACGATTCAACAAGATTATGTTGGTCGAATCCGATACGGACGCTTGCGCCGACGCCCGCCGAAACCTTAAAGGGGCTAAAGCGCAAGTTATCGAAATGGATGCGGCGCGCTGGTTTATGACGAAACCCGATTTCGAGGGAGGAACTCTTTTCCTTGACCCGCCCAGAAGCGGACTCGGCCGCATTGTTGTCGAACAGATTTGCGCCTCCAATGTTAGCGACTTGATTTTGTTCGGATGCGACGGAGCGTCATTCGTCAGGGACTCAAAAGGACTGCTCGGGAATTTCGGCCTGGCAGAACTCGCCGCAATCGACCTGTTTCCCAACACTTCGCAAGTCGAGTTTGCCGGAAGATTTAAAACGTAAAAAATCTTCTTCGCATTGATATACTTCGCCCGTGGCGGACATCGAAGTTTGTATCGACAATTTTATCGAAAGCTTGCTTCTCGAAGAGGGGGCAAGCAGAAATACGGTCGTGGCATATTCGCAAGATTTGTCAGCTTTCGCTGAGCATTCGGGAATTGTCAAACCACAGGACATAACCTATATTGCGATATTGAAGTATCGCGAAAAACTTTCGAAAGACGGGATGGCGAAGGCTACGATTGCCCGGAAATTATCCGCATTGAAAAAGTTCCTGAGATGGCTCGAGGCCGAAAGGCATATCTCCGAGTATCCGCTTCCTCGCACCTTCAAGCTGCCTCAAGTTGCCGCATTTCCCGAAGCCTTGCCTTATGCCGAAGTAGTACGATTAACCAACGCTCCCGACAATGAAACGCCTCAAGGCATTCGCGACCGGGCGATGCTGGAATTTCTGTATTCAACCGGCATAAGGGTTAGCGAGCTTACCGGAATGACGATTTCCGACGGACGATGGGCGGATGGACAGGCCGTGGTTCATGGCAAGGGCGGAAAGTCGAGAACCGTTCTTTTCGGCGGCAGGGCGATTAAGCGAATTGGCGAGTATTTCGAAAAGGCCCGCCCGCAGTTTAAGGGTTGCGACGAATATCGAGAGATGTGGCTGGGCAAAAACGGACCGCTCTCGCGCATTCAGGTTTATCGCCTTGTTAGGGACTATGCTGCAAAAGCGGGACTTATGCGCAAAGTCAGCCCGCATACTTTGCGCCATTCGTGCGCGATGCACCTGCTTCAGGGCGGCGCGGATTTGCGAGCCGTTCAGGAACTTCTGGGGCACGCAAGCATTCGGACGATTGTTCATTATACGCATTTCAATATCGAGGATTCGAGAAAAATTTACGACGAATGCCACCCGCATGGCGCGAAACCATTATAGAAATCGCGAAAGTGATTATAAAGATATATGCATTTATATGTCATTTAATATTGCGCTTATGGCTAGTTAACTCTAGTATAACCTAGGTTATCCTAGAATAATTTGCAATAATCCGTATATTCGGGTATAATCGTAATGTGACCGGAGTATCCGAACTCCGAATATGCCGCTTTCGCTTTGTGGTATGATGTACATACTGGCGAGGGCAAAGGGGCTTGCTATGGATTTCATGAATGGAGTTTATTGGTTCTGCCTAGTGTTGGGCGGCGGCTTCGTGCTGGTTCAGTTCATTCTGCTGCTCGCCGGCGGAGTTATGCACGGCGTGGACATTGGCGGCGGCGGTGCCGACCTTGACGTTTCAGACCTCGACGCAGCCGGTGCCGATGCGGATTTCGACCACGCTCATGATCCGACGATAAACGCACCCGGCGTTCAGGCTTCGCACGGCGAGTATGCGACCGGCATGAGCGACCTGCATGTCGGCCCGTTTTCCCCGATGTCAATCGCCGCGTTCCTTGCCGGGTTCGGCGGGATGGGGCTGGTGATGGATTCGGTAAACATTCCCGATACGCTCGGCGTTCCGGCCGCGATTTTCGGCGGTTTAATGTCGCTGCTATTCGGGATACTCGTTTCGGCGGGATTGATTTTTACGCTGAACAAGTTTTTCGAAAACACCGGCGCGTCAAGCGGTTACAGCGAAGGCGAAGTAATCGGCAGGGCCGCGACGGTTTCCGTGCCGATGGACGGCAGGAGTCTTGGCGAAATCACGTATATCGCGGGGCATGGCACCAGGAATTCGCCGGCCAAACCATTGGACGCCGACGCGGTGTACAAACAGGGCCAAGAGGTTTTCATCGCGTCTATCGAAGACGGGATATTCAGCGTCGTCGATCTGGACAGAGCGCTTTCGCTTAAAATCATGACGCCGGCCGAAGGCGAAATCGAAGGCGGTGTCGATATCACGGACGCATAGAAGAGACACGGACGGCAGGTTCGAAAGCCGCCGGGCGTAATGCCCGGAAAATGGAACCGTTTACGGTCACGGTAAATGTACTATTCGGGGTTTTGGCAAGGAGGACGTAATGAACGCACTGTTGGTTGAGCTTACGGGCATGCCGATGGCGATGCAGATTTCAAGTCTGACGCAGGGCATGATTACGCTCGCGATCGGCGTAATAGTTTTCATTTTGATCTGCCTTTGGATTTGGGCAAGCAGATACGTAAAGGTCGGCCCGAACCAGGTGATGGTGGTCAGCGGACGCCGCTATAAAGTGCGCGACCCACACGGCAACTACGTTTTCAGGGGCTTCCGCGTAGTAAAAGGCGGCGGAACGTTCGTATGGCCCATCATCGAGAAAGTCGACGTAATGACTCTCGAAATTATGACCATCGACGTTAGGACGCCGGAGGTCTATACGAAGATGGGCGTGCCGATTATCGTTGACGGCATAGCGCAGGTCAAAATCAAGGGAGACGATTTCAGCGTCGGCACGGCGGCGGAGCAGTTTCTCTCGAAAGGGCTGAATGAAATTCAGCGCATTGCCCAGCAAACGCTGGAAGGCCACTTGCGCGCGATCATGGGCACGCTGACCGTGGAAGAGGTGTACAGCAACAGGGACGCTTTCGCTCAGAAAGTTCTCGAAGTCGCGGCGACCGACCTCAATCATATGGGACTCGGCATCATAAGCTTTACGATTCGCGACGTGCGTGACAGCGTGGGCTATCTGGATTCTCTCGGAAAGGCCCGCACGGCGCAGGTCAAGCGCGACGCTCAAATCGGCGAGGCGGAAGCGCAGCGCGATGCCGACATTGCGATTGCGGAGGCGTCGAGAGACGCAACCATCCGTTCCGCCGTGGCGACGCAGGAAGGGGACGTCGCGAAATTCGAGGCGGAAACGCGAATCGCCGAAGCGAAGCGCGATTACGAAATCAACGTCGCGAACTACCTTAAAACCACGAACATCCAAAAGGCGGACGCCGACCTGGCGTACGACTTGCAGAAGAACAAGACCATGCAGCAAGTTCGCGAACAGGAAGTCGAAGTCGAAGTAGTTGAAAAGACGAAGCGAATCGAACTGCAAGAAAAGGAAATCCTGCGCAAGCAGAAGGAACTGGAAGCGATCGTCCACCGTCCCGCGGAGGCCGAAAGATATCGCATCGAGCAGCTCGCGAACGCGGAGCAATATAAGTTGACCAAGGTTGCCGAAGGCCAGGCGGATGCCGTGCGCCAGCAGGGATTTGCGCAGGCAGACGTCGTGAAGGCCGCGGGCGACGCGGAAGGCTCGGCGGTGCGCGCAAAGGGTCTCGCCCAAGCGGACATCATTCGCGAGCAAGGTCTAGCGGAAGCCGAGGCGATGGAGAAAAAGGCGTACGCGTGGCAGAAGTACAACGAAGCCGCGGTCTTGATGGTGCTTATCGAAAAGCTGCCCGAAATCGCGTCGAGCATTTCGGCTCCTCTCGCGAAAACCGAGCGCATCGTGATGATTTCCGGCGGCGGCGAAGGCGGGCCGGGCGTGAGCAGGCTTACGAAGGACGTTGCGGACGTGATTTCCCAGCTTCCGCCGGTCGTGGAATCGCTTACCGGTCTCGATTTGAACACTTTGCTGCAAAAACTGCCGCAACTCGGCCAGCAGGCAAAGGCCGAGCCGAAACCGGGAGCGGGCGGCGGCGAAAGCGGCGCCGGAAAGCAGCATTAACGAGGTTTGCATTTCGCGGCACGCAGAATCAGCGGCGCGCAACTTGCAATGGAGATGCCGGCGGGCGTGCAATAATCGCTCGCCGGCTTTTTATATGCTTGGATGGTGATGCTTGTATGAAATCGGTTTCGAAAATCCGGATGCTTTACGTAACCGCGATATGTATTGCGGGATTTTCCGCATTTCATTATCCGGCCGCATACGCTCAAGACTATCTGGGGGACGCTCGGGCGCATATTGATGCGCGTGATTTTCTTGCGGCGCTATCCGCGGGGGAGGCTGCGCTTGCGGATAATTACGCAAATCCCGAAGTGCACGAGGTGCTTGGCGACGTTCTGCGCGAGCTTGGTCTTCCGATTGCCGCGGCGATGTTTTACGAGCGTGCGTTCGATTTGTACTTCGAGCAAGCGATTGCGGGCGGGCATCCGGGCGTGAAGGAAAAAATGGCGCGCACGGCCGCGAAGCTTGCGGCCGCGGCCGCGATTGGCCCGCCTATGCTGGCGGAATCGAATGCGAGGGACGAGAGCACGCTGTATTACGGTATGAACGCATTCGCGCTGGGCAGCCGCGACGCTCGGGCGATGCGCGAATACGCCAGCGCGTGCATATCGTACAGGCTTTTTCCGCAGGCCGAGAACGCGCTTACGCTGGCAATTTCGTCATACGGCGCAATGCTGCCCAAAGACGCGTTTGCGGCAGACTTGCATCATCTGCGCGGGGCGGCGAGATTTTATTTGGAAGATTACGCAGGCGCGCTTTCGGACTATACGCTTGCAGAAAAAAACGGACTGGACAGCGTGACGCTTTACGGCAATTGGGCGTTCGCGCTTGAGGCGCTGGAGAAGTGGAGCGAGGCGCTCGAAATGTGGCGAAAGGTATCGAAAATGGACGTGCCCGCGGAAAACAAAGCGATGGTGGAGGAGCATATCAAGCTTTGCGAAGAGCGGCTTAAATCGTAGCGCAGGCTTCCAGCCTGCATGCAGCCAAGATGGCTGCGCTACGGCGGCTCTGGTATCATGCGGTTTCGAGGTTATTTTTATGAGCGGCGAAATCAAATATGTCCCCAAGGGCTGGGGCGGCGAGTATTGGATTCATAACGACGAGCTTTATTGCGGCAAAAAGCTCGTACTGAGCGCGGGCAAGCGCTGCAGCCTGCACTATCACAAGCTGAAGACCGAAACGTTTTACGTCCAGAGCGGCCGGCTCAAAATGGAACTGCGCCACCCGGACGGCCGCGAGGAAACGCTAATCATGCAGCCCGGTGACGCTCTCCACCTGCCGCCCGGCACGATTCACCGATTCACGGGAATCGAAGACAGCGAAATCTTCGAATTCTCGACCCAGCACTTCGACGACGACAGCATCAGAATCGAACCGGGGGATAGTCAGGTGTAAATGCGCGTGCTACTTCCATTATTGCCACTACTCCTGTTTCAGCTTTTTCCCGAGTGCAACCTGCAAATCATTCCACGTATTTACAATATCACGGAGGTATACTTCATTTACTTGACCAGAGCCATTTGAATCTCTTTCGGCAGCCCTCTCGGCTTGAGAGCAATAATGACAAAAATCACCAAATGCATTTAATACCTTTGCAGTTTTAGCCCAGAACGCTTTTTCCTTATTGATACAGTGAGATATTTTCTTGCACATCTCACCAATTTTGGTTGTATATTCTGTTTTGCCCTCTCCAATTATTCGATTGGAGCGATAACTATCTTTTACATAGCTCTCATCTAAAACAATCCTCCCTCTATTTCTGCCAACCTGCATATCTGTTTTTGCTGCTGTTTCGATTCCCGAAAGAAATCTGCCTCTTATCCATGTGTTACTAATTAAATGATGCAAAGCACTTGCAACATAATCACATTCGTTAATTTCCTCAATGAGGTCGCTGGATACATCCCTTGACATTTCTTCAAAAGCTAATATTGATATACCTTTTATGCCTGAGTAATTATTATGTATTCTCATTGCCTCGGCAATATACTCCATTCTGATATCATATATTGGGTCTCCTCCATATTCGACCACGCCATTCATATGTATAGATTCGTAAAATTCATAGTTACGATGAATTATATTATTCTTTATATTCAGCCATTGTTCACGATAATTATTGTCGTTAAGCAAGTCAACGCCAGCGTTTAGGGCAATAATTCTCCTTGTTATCATATTATGGCCAAATCTATCGAGAGAAAATGCCCTAATTCGGTTTCTTATTGATGTTGCAGCGGGATCTATTAATATTAGCAATAGTTGTTCATTTTGGCGGCAAGACATTTCAAGCATGTCAATCATGTAATCATCGTAAAAACTATATCCGACTATTACCAAGAGCTCCAGGCTCAATAAATGCCTTTCATACTCCTTTTGAAGAAATGCATAGTGTGGCTTCCCGATGTCCTTTGTCTGAGCCGGAAAAAGCATTATTCGATCAATCTCAGCAATTTCAGCGGCATCGATTAGCTTCGTACTAGAACGACCTCCAAGAGGTATAGCCTCAATGTCCCCGCTATCGCTAGATACCCAATTTGCTGAGCCGTGTAATTTATATAGGTTTATAATCGGTGTCTTCCGGCTTGTAGAGCGCCCAAATGATGAATTACTTGTTTTTTCAATGCATCGCACATTTATAATATGAGATGCATATCTTTCAACACAAAAGTCGTAATTCGTGGTAAAAACAGCCAAATGTTGAAGATTTCTAGCAAAAAACTCCAAAAAGTTTAGGTACCTTAAGTCTTTTAAACTAGTGACTTGCTGCCGGACAAACCGATATATACTTTTAAGCAATCCTTCCGGGTCTGTAGGGAAATATTTGGAATTAAAAGCACCTAAATAATAAAGTGGAATATCGCGGTATATTAAGCATTGATGAACAAGCTCCAACAACACTTCAAAATCAAGATGACCTCGAGACTTGCATCTAGGATGCTCCATTATCAATTCGAATAATTTAGAAGTATTGTATCGATTGTCCTTGATAAAATCTTGCTCAACCAGCAGAGCAGATAATTCCTTCATTGCTGGAATTCCAGCTGGCACTGAAGCCCCAGCGCCAAGAAAAAAAGCAATTTGATAAGACTCCGGTGACATTCCTGCTCCTTATTACCCCTCACATCCTTCTGATCCGTTCCACTCTGTCCCAGAGGGGCGGGTGGGTGGAGAACATGCGCTCGAACCAGTTGCGCGTGTCGGCCGCGCGAAGCGGGTCGTCTATGAACAGGTGCGAGGCGGCGCTCGAAACCTGCGGCATCGGAGTAATGGATTTGCCGATTTCTTCGAGAGCGCCGGCAAGGCCTTCCGGATTGCGGGTGAGCCTTATCGCGGTCGCGTCGGCAAGATACTCGCGATTGCGGCTAATCGCCATTTGCATCATCTGCGCCATAATCGGCGCGAGAATCGCCGCGAGAATCATAATCGCAAGGTACACGAGCGCGAGCTGACCGCCGCCGCCCCCTCGCGAGCTTCCCCTGCCACCGAATTGCCACATTCGGCCGCGAAGAACGAGTTCGCAAATTATCACGACCGTGCCGACGAGCGCCGCGGCGACGCCCATTATCAGGATGTCGCGGTTATAAATGTGCGCAAGTTCGTGCGCGAGCACGCCTTCGAGTTGCTGGCGGTTCATGCGCGACAAAAGGCCGGTCGTGACGCAGACCGCGGAGTGCCTCTCGTCCCTGCCCGTCGCGAAAGCGTTCGGCGCTTCCTCGTCCATCACGTAAATGCGCGGTACGTGCGGCAGCCCGGCGGCGAGGCACAGCCCTTCGACGGTGTTCACGAGGTATGGAAACTCGGCTTTGTCAACTTCACGAGCGCGCACCATGCGCAGCACGGTTTTGTCGCTGTTGTACCACGCGTTCATAGCCATTACAATCGCGATTACGAACGCGAAAAGCGAGGCGAATACGGCGGCGTCGCCGCCTATGGCGAGCCCGATAATGGCGCCGAGCAGCGTGATGAAAAGGATGAAAACGGCGATGAGGCCGATTGTGCGCCGACGGTTCGCCGAAATCTGATATTGGAAGAGCGAATACACGCGGGTATTATATCAGCGCGGACGCTGTTTCAACAGGGCGCGATGGGGGAATTGTGTTAGAATTTTCGTCCGTGCGCCTGTAGCTCAGGGGATAGAGCGACAGCCTCCGGAGCTGTAGGCCGCTGGTTCGAATCCAGCCAGGCGCGCTTTTTCGCGCGCGGAGTAAGGAACGCAAGTACCTCCCGCGCCGAAGGACGCAAGTTCGAGGGAGATAATAGGATTGGGCCATAATTCCGGCACTTGCGTGCCGGTGAAAAGGAGCCACTTGCGTGGCTCACTCCAAGCGAAAAGCGCGAGCGGGGCGTAAGCCGGATTCTGTTATAGACGGCCATCTATCTGGGACGCGACTTTCGCCGCGCCTCTAGCAGCCACTCGGGAGCTTTGCGGGCCGCATATTCCGCAGAGTCGCCCCTGCGGGTTTCGCTCCCTTTTCGCCTTGCACCGGAAGGGGTTGCCCAAGCCGCCGGTCACCCGGACGGCTGGTGCGCTCTTACCGCACCGTTTCACCGTTGCCCGCGGTTACCAACCTAATTTCACCGGCAGGTTACGTGGCCGGGGCGTACCCCGCCAACTCGCGCCCGAAGGCGCATTGCCCGAAGGCAAGCCGGCGATTGCGGGCTGTTTTTTTCTGTGGCGCATTCCGTCGGATCGCTCCGCCCTGGCGTTACCAGGCTTCCCGCCCTGCGGTGTCCGGACTTTCCTCAGCACGCCCGAAGGCATGCCGCGGCCGCCTGCCCCGCTCGCGGTTAAATCATACCCCAGTTTCGAGCTATTGCGGGATACGATGCCAGTAAAAAGGCGAATTGCCGTGATTTCGAAGCGAACGGCGGCGCGACAACGGCGTCTTAATAAAGGGCAGGCGCAGGCGGTTATAATCAAGCGGGAGAAACCGATGAAGCTATCTTTGTTGAATTCGTGCGCGCTATTCGGCGCGATCGCGTTTTGCCTGCTGCTGTTCGCGGCGCTGCCTGCGAATGCAGACATAACGACCGAAAAGTGGGCGAAGCCGCTCAGGCTGTCTCAGCAGTCCGTTTCGGGATATTACGACCCTTCGAAGGTAAGAATCGCTATTTTGCCATTTGCGGCGCCGGGCAAGCGAAGGGAACTTGGAAACATCTTGATGAACAAGCTCATTACCGAAGTGAGCCGTGAGGGGATTTTGACTGTCGTCACTAGAGATGCGCTCGACAAAGTGCTTACTGAACAAAGGTTTCAGCAAAGCGGTTTCGCAGAGCCGGAAACCGCTCGAGAAATCGGGAAACTGCTCGGAGCGGACTTGTTGGCGCTGGGAAATTTGAGCGCGCTCACGGCGGAAACGGCGAGCCGGCAAGACGACGTGGTGGACTATTACAAAGAAATTCAAAAAAGCAAAAAGGTATGGAACAAGGAAAAGGGAGAATACGAAACAAAGTATTACACCGAAAAAGAGCCTGTTTATAAAAAAGTCTGGGTTCACGACCAATGGGCGATTTGCGATTTGGATGTGCGGCTCATTGACGTGGAAACCGGAAAAGTGGTTTACGCGGACGGCGTGAAGGAGCGGTGGACGAACGTCAACTTCGACAACAAGGGGCGAACGTATCCGCAGCCCGAGATGGAGGACATTGTGCTTTCCTCGGCAATGACCAAACTGGCGCGCAAAGTTACGCCGTATCGGGAAACTTTCGAAAGTTACATTATGTGTTATCCGGCGGATTTCATGGGTAAAACCGCCGCGGCGAAAACTTACGAAGATGGCTGGCGGCTGGCGCTTACGGGCGATTACCAATCGGCGCTAGAAAATATGACGGAGGCGTACAAGCCGGGCGAATACAAAGAGACTCGCGTGCGGGTAATCTTGTGGAACGTCATTGCAATTTCGGCTGCGCTCGGCAAATTCGATGACTGCGACCGCCAAATCGCCGAATACTTAACGATATACGATGCGCATCTGGAAGCAAGCGAAAAGAAAAAGGCGGCGGAACTTAAAGGGTATTTGGGGCGGAATTTCGAGCGGATGTTCGGAGCATCTTTTCCGTCCGCAGGAGGCTCGCTTCAAGTTGCGGCAATCGAAGGCGGCGAGTATTTCCTTTCGGGAGCGGTTCCGGAATGGGCCAAGCCGGGCGTACGGCTACGTTTATTGAGGGCTTCTAAGCTAGTCAATCAGATTACGGGCGAGGAACTGGGAGTAAGGGAGAGGCAGGTTGGCGTGCTTGAAATCGTGGAAACGGCGGAAAACTACATCGTCGCAAAATTGATAAGCGGAGAGGCGCAGCTTGGAGATATGGCAGGCGAATATTCCGGCTAGCTGGCGCGGAGATGGGATTCCGGAATTGCCGTGTTATAATCCGGTATGAGACCCAAGCTCTTGAGGATTCCGCATTATGCCGCGCAACCCCGCGATTAAAAAAGTGATGGTAATCGGAAGCGGGCCGATCGTTATCGGCCAGGCTGCCGAATTCGATTATGCCGGAAGTCAGGCCTGCCGCGCCCTTCGCGAAGAAGGCGTCGAAGTAGTACTTATCAACAGCAATCCCGCGACGATAATGACGGACACCGACATTGCCGACCGCATTTACGTCGAACCGATGGATTTGGAGCATATCGAAGCGATATTGGCACGAGAAAGACCCGACGGCCTTTTGCCTACGCTTGGAGGCCAAACCGGATTGAATCTGGCGGTGGAATTATGGGAGGCAGGCATACCCCAAAAGTACGGCGTCGGACTGCTTGGAACGAGCTTCGAGAGCATCAAAATGGCTGAGGACAGACTGGAGTTCAAGGAAACGATGAAGTCCATCGGGATGCCGATTCCGCCAAGCACAATCGCTACAACGATGGAAGAAGCCATGGCGTTTGCCGAAAAACAGGGCTATCCGTTGATAGTTCGGCCCGCGTATACTTTGGGCGGCTCCGGCGGCGGAATCGCATATAACATTGCGGAATTTAGGCACTTTATCTCGACCGGCCTTACCGCCAGCCGTGTGCGCCAAGTACTCATCGAAGAATGCGTGGTCGGGTGGAAGGAAATCGAATACGAGGTTATGCGCGACAATGCGGACAACTGCATCACGGTATGCAATATGGAAAACCTCGACGCGATGGGAGTTCATACCGGAGACTCGATGGTCGTCGCCCCGAGCCTGACGCTTACGGACAAAGAATATCAATTGCTTCGCTCGGCATCGCTGGCAATAATCCGAAAGCTCAAAATCTGCGGCGGATGCAACGTACAATACGCGCTTTCGCCGACCGAGCTGAAGTTTTACGTAATCGAGGTGAATCCGAGAGTAAGCCGCTCCAGCGCGCTCGCGAGCAAGGCGACCGGCTATCCCATTGCGAGAGGGGCGGCAAAAATAGCGCTAGGGCTTAACTTGGACGAAATAACGAACGCCGTAACAGGCAAGACGAAGGCGAGTTTCGAACCGGCTCTCGATTATGTCGTTATCAAGATTCCCCGCTGGCCGTTCGACAAATTCAAGGATGCGGACAAAACGCTCGGCACCCAGATGAAAGCGACGGGCGAGGTTATGAGCATCGATCGCACGTTTGAAGGCGCGTTTTTGAAGGCGCTTTCCGCTCTGGAAGTAAAGCTATCGTCGTTTAGAACGAATCACTTTCTATCGGTTTCCGACGACGATTTGCGAGGATTTTTGAATGTTCCGACGGACGGCAGAATATTCGCTCTTTTCGAGGCAATTTATCGCGGCTGGGATATAGAATATTTGAACCGGATTACGCATATCGATTTATATTTCATCAAGAGATTCAAGGAAATAATCGGCCTTGAAGCCGATATGCGGGAGAAGTATGGCAAAGAGACACGTGAAGCCCAGCTTGCATTGTTTAGAAACTCAAGCTCAAATGCCGGCGAAGCACCGCCGGCGCATCCGAATCCTTCACGGGACGAGTTGTTCCTTTGGAAGCGCGCCGGAATATCCGACCAGATTATCTCGGATGTAACCGGAAAATCAGAGGAGGAAATTTACAAAACGCGGATGGCGAGCGAAATCCCGGTAGAAGCCGTATATAAGGAAGTAGATACTTGCGCCGCCGAATTCGAAGCCGGCAGTCCTTATTACTATGCAACGTACGAACCGACAGGCGATTTGAAAGCAGGACTGCGAAAATCCGGACTAAACAGAAAAGTTATCGTACTTGGCGGCGGGGCGATTCGAATAGGTCAAGGTATCGAATTCGACTATTGCATAACCCACGGACTTATCGCGCTACACAAAATGGGGTACGAGGCGGTAATCATAAACAATAATCCTGAAACCGTATCAACCGATTTCGATATGTCCGACTCGCTGTTTTTCGAACCGCTCACGGTGGAAAGCGTGATGGACGTGGTAAACCGGATTAAGCCGCTCGGCGTGGTGGTTCAATTCGGCGGTCAAACATCCATAAACCTTGCGATGCCGCTTAAAGAACGCGGTGTGAAAATCCTCGGTACAACCGCACAAGGAATCGAAGTTACGGAAAACCGGAAGTTGTTCGACGCGCTAATGGAGGAACTCGAAATACCGAGACCGCAGGGCATTGCGACAACCGATTACGATTCTGCGCCGGAATTCGGAAACAGCCTGAAATATCCGGTATTGGTGCGTCCGAGCTTCGTTCTCGGCGGCAGGGCGATGGAAATCGTCTTTTCCGAAGAAGGAATGCGGCAATACATTACAAGAAACCGGCATGCTTTTCGAGGGCATCCGCTGTTGATAGATCAATACCATCCCGGAATTGAACTCGAAGTGGACCTGGTAAGCGACGGCGAAACGATTATCATTCCGGGGGTAATGGAGCATATCGAAAGAGCGGGCGTTCATAGCGGCGATTCAATGGCGGTTTATCCTCCGCAAAATATAAGCGCCGGCATTATCGACAAAATCGTAGAAATGGGAACTTCGATTGCAAGACGCATAGATGCGCGAGGTTTAATCAATATTCAATACGTGCTTAGCGCCGGCAAGCTGTTTGTTCTGGAAGTAAATCCTCGTGCCAGCAGGACGATTCCGTTTATCTCCAAAGTGACCGGCATTCCGATGGTGCCGCTCGCAATGCACGCGATTATGGGGGGAAGACTTGCGGAATTGCCGGGAATTGTGCCGGGACTTTATCCGCCGCAAGACTTGGTTGCGGTCAAAGCGCCGGTGTTCAGTTTTTCCAAAATGCAGCAGGTGGACGTCGGGCTTGGCCCGGAAATGAAAAGCACGGGAGAAGTTATGGGCGTCGCGAAGGACTTCCCGTCCGCGCTCGGCAAAGCGATGGCAGCGGCGGGAATCGGCATTCCGAAAGATCCGGCCGGTCTCGGTGTGCTTATCACGGTCGCCGATGCGGACAAGCAAGAAGGTCTTTCGGTCGCCAGAAGGCTGCACAGGCTTGGAATGAAAGTTTATGCAACCGAAGGGACGGCGGCGAGTTTCAACAGAGAAGGCGTACCGGCCGAATCAGTTAAAAAGTTGCACGAAGGACGACCGCATATCGCGGATCACGTTGAAAGCGGGCTTTTCAAATTGGTGATCAACACGATCAGCGATAACAGGGAAGCCGAAGTTGACGGACTAATAATCCGCCGTGCCGCGGTAGAGCATAATATTCCGGTTATTACTTCGCTGGACACCACGAGAGCGCTTTTGAGCGTACTCGAAACGAGAAAGGCGCACGCGGGCAAAACCGAAGTGCTTGCGCTTAACGATATTCCTCAGAGGTGGCGCGAGCTCTCATTCGAGAAAACCGCCAGTTCTCACTAGCTTCTTCCATCGCCGTGCTCGTTAACGTAATCATAAAACATCTCCGCTCGCGCTTCATATTCCACGGCAAGAATTTCGCTTCCGAACTTCGATTCGTATTCGGCAAGCCTCTTCCACATCGCGGCGAACAGCAGGTTTTTGGCCTGCCAGGTTGGTTTCACGTGTTCGGGATAGACCGGTTCGACTATTGGGATTTTATCCGTCAGGCAATCACGCAAAATCTCATAGGCTTCGTTTTCTTTTCCGGCGGATTCGAGAGATTTAACGAGGAAAAAGTAATATTCCGGGAAATTGTAAGGGTCGAGATTGATCGCTCTTCTCGAAAATTCGACTGCTTCTATATGATTCCCAAAAATGTAAGCTGCGGCCGTTGCGCGCAACTGCCAAGCGGAAGCAACTTTCGGATATCTTTCAGTAAATCTGCCTATCCTGTCAAAAAGCAATTCATGTTCGATAAGCCCAGAATTGCCATCAGCTGTGGGAATAACCATTTCCTCAAAGGTTCGCTCGTACAACGCTATGGAGGGAAAAGGAGTATTCAAGCTAAATGTTGACGTCCGCCAATCCTTAATCCTGGACTCTTGATATACCCAAGGCGTCTTTGCGTAAACAGTGCACAATCCCCAAGCGAAAGTGAGAGAAATCAAAAGCAAAGTTGAAAAAGAAACTGCTTTTCGGATGGTGTTTGTTTCTGAAGATTCCCCTTCGCTCGTCTTACCGGCGCCGAAAAACGATGCCAAAGCAACAATCGAAACAAGCGTAAATGCGTTTGGCGCATAGGTCAGGTCGAAATCGACGGCTGAATGCAGGAATATTCCCGTTGCGGCAAGCGAAGAGGCTCGTGCAAGCCCGGACGAATCGCGCAACAGCCATAGATTAAAACTGCGCCAGACGGATAAAACTGCCGCAATTAAAAATCCCAATCCAATAGCGCCCTGCCCCGCCGCGACATGCAATGGATAGCTATGCGGGTCAGTTGCATAGAAAACTATCGACTGCTGAAATCTCGTGTATGAAGTTTGAAAGGTGCCTGCTCCGGTTCCGAATAGCGGATTTTCGATGAACATACGCAGAGCGGCTCGCCAAAATTCGTACCTGCCTTTAATCGAATAATCCAGAAGCTCGAATTTCGAACGATACTTTTCGAATATCCAATCTGGCGGAATCAGGGAAAAAATTGCAAAAACGACTATTACGCCCGATAAAATGCCAATCGACACCTTAAGCGTACGGCCGATGCCGGACTTGAAAATCGGAGATAGCAAATAAATCAACAGGACAATCAGCGCGACCAGCCAAGCTGCACGGCTTCTCGTTAAAACGAAAGCCGCAATTTGTATCATCGCGGATGCAACCCAAAACAGGCGCAGAAACTTTTTTTCCCTATCCGCAAACAAGACGTAAACCGTCATTGGAATCGTCATCAATAAAAAACCGGCGAATGGATTATGAAGTCCGAAAGTGCCGGACAAACCGGTGTAAAACGGATCTCCCGGATCGTGTCCGAGGTGCAAAAAAAGTCCCCAGAGCGATGGCAACAATCCTGCGACCGCGATAATTTTCGTAAGTTTGACGGCGAGGCCGGCGGAAGCGGCAATGTATGCGATTACGAAGATAGACACCCAGCAGGAAAACTGCAGCGTTTCGATTGAAGAAAGATAGGAGTACTCGCTAAATGGAATCTGGATAGAAACATACAACAGCCATAACGCAAAAATCGTTGCGAGTTTACATACGGCCACTCCCGGTCGTCCGGCGATAAAAAATACGGCGAGCGGGGGAAGCAACAGCCAAGCGTAGGAATCCGAAATCGTGGAACCTTTTATAGTGCCATAGAAAAGAGGCGCGATAAGCAATGCGAAAGCGAGAATAGCCAAAGGAATGAACGCGCTCTTAATCTCCGTTAACGGAGCGGCGGAAGATTGCTTGAAACTTCTGGATTTATTCCGCCTTTGGGGCACGGGCGAATTTTATCACGCCGGTTAGGCTACGGTCGTGTAGAAAGTCATAAACCAAGCGCCACGCACATATTCGATTGGGGCATCTACAAAAAGAAAGCCGAGTACAAGGCATGCGAGCGAGGGAATGAGAACGGCCGCCCGCTGGAAGAAAATCGGCGTGAACGGTCTGCCAAGCTCTTCTCGCAGCGGTTTTAACAGATACATTCTCTTGATAATGCCCACGTAATAAAATACTGCGATTATCGTATTGATTAGCGCAAGAATGAGCATAACGAAAATAACCGGATATGTCCCCACGAATCTTACAAGGCTAAGGAACACAAGGAATTTCGCGATGAAACCTGCGGTTGGCGGGATGCCAGTAAGCGCGAGAAGGCAAATCGTCATGAAAAACGCCAAAAACGGAGATCGCTGGTGCAGTCCGTTCATCGTATCGAGGTGATCAGTTCCTCCGGAAACCTCGTTTAGCATTCCGATTATAAAGGCCCCGAGATTCATGAACATATATATCAGAATATAGTACATTGCCGCCCAGAAACCCCAAGACGACGTCGAAGAATTCGGACCTTCGAGACCCGCGCAAATAACGCCCATAAGCACGTAGCCCATTTGCGCGACACCGCTGTATGCCATTAATCGTTTGAAGCTCGTTTGCGTCAGAGCCATTATGTTTCCGACGAACATCGTCAAAACCGCGATGATTACGAAAAGCGGAAGCCAAACCTCGGCGACCGGGGCGAAGGCAACCAAATATATTCGCATCAAAATTGCGAATCCGGCCATTTTCGGAAAAACGCTGACAAACGCAGCGGCGGGCGTTGGCGCTCCTTCGAATGCGTCGGGAGACCACATATGAAATGGCGCGACTCCTATTTTGTAGCCGACCCCTACGATAATCAAGACCATCGCGAAAAATAACAGAGGGTGCGCATGGTTTATGGAGTCCATTCGCGCTTTTATTTCGTAAATGTTCGTGTTGCCGACAAGCCCGTAAATATAGCTTAGGCCGAAAAGCATTACAGCGGCGGAAGTGGCACCGGTAAGAAAGTACTTTAGGCCGCCCTCGAGGCTTTTGAGGCTGTCCTTATAATACGCGGCCATTATGTAAAGCAAAATGCTGCCGAACTCCGTCATTACGTAAACCGCAAGCAAATCGCTCGAACCTACCATCAAGTCGAAGGCGATAGTTGCCGTAAGGATTAGAACGATAAATTCGGCACGGAATTTTTTCAGGAGCGGATAGCGGAAAAGGACGAGAAGAAGAAAAATGTCGCCCCAGTCCATTAGCTGCTTGAAAAACAGAGCGTATGGATCGATCGTTTCAAGCTGGCCCCACCAAAGGCCGAGACCGTAGCTGAAGTAGCGGCTCGTCATATACATTAGGTGGAGCGTCATCAGGAAATTGGAGAAAAGGGATATGATTGCGATCCATATGACGATGTTGTAGGATTTTTTGCCGAAAAACAAGTCGACGAGCAAAATCGCAAAAATGCCTATGAGGAGGCATATTTCGGGAAAAAGCAAATAGTAGGCCTGATGCTCCCAGCCCCAATGCGAGAGCTGCCGGGACGGCTCCGACCAGAGCAATTGAAGCCTTCCCCAAACCGTCGCGAGGAAAGCGAATACCGAGTCGTTAAGCACTTATTACCCCAAAACATCTCCCGGCAAAGCCCGGGTGAAATGGCGGCCGGAAGACCGGACAGTCTAGTAAGAAGGCGAAATGGCCGTTACCGTACGAGAACCGGAAGAATATTCGCCCTGGAAAATCAGGCGGTAAACCACCTTATTCCGAGTTGCCGAATCGATAACAACCGTTATATTGAGACCCCCATATCTGAAACCGTAGCTTGAACCGACCGGAACCGGAGTCGGCTCGCCGGGGCCGAAGCGAATCAAAACGAAAACCATGTTTCCGGCGTTGATTACTTCAACGATATCGAGGCGTATTTGGTTCAATATTTCGTGGCCGGTAAGCTCTTCGAGAAATCCGAGGACTTTTTCGTCGTTGGTCTCGCCTTGTCTCGGCGGACGAAGCTCCGGCGGAATGAACTGGTTAACGACCGTGAGCGGATCGACGCGGCCGATGTCGGCAGCGAATTTTTCGGGCTCCGTTACGGATTCCTCGAGAACTTCGTACTTGTCGTTGATAATAATGTCCGGATCGAGATTGCGGAAAGAAAGCAGCTTTTCGTTAATGCTCATCGAGCCGGGTGAGGATTGTCCGGGCGTAGAAGGAGCGGACGGAGCCGGCTGGGAAGGAGGAGAAGCCGATGGAGGCGCACCACCCATTCCGATTTCGCCCGCCGAAGAGGGTGGAGGAGCACCGGGCGCCGCGCTGGGAGGAGCCGCATCCGGCGGGGGTGCGGATGCAGCAGGTGGCGGAGTGGTCGCTTGCAGCCCCGATTCGGCCAAATACTGCTGGGTATCCATGCCGGGAAGGTCGCCGCCTCCGCCGAGGTTAAAACCACCTGTGAATCCCATATATATGGCAATCGCCACAAGGATTCCAAGCACAATCAACATATTTTTGTTTTGCATCAAGTCCTGCATCTAAATCATCTCCATTAGCAGGTTTCGCTGCCGGGCATACCTTCAGGGGAATCGCCGCTTGCCGGTTTTTCCGGATTCATCTGGTATATCGTCAGCTCGATTTCATACAGGGAACTCACGCGGAGGAATCCCTGATTTTCGCCGCCGTCGTTCTTGAAGCAGTGTACCGTTACAAGCACCTTGCTTCTTCTTTGAAGAGTTTCGATAAACCTTTGAAGTTGTTCGTAGGTTAACCTGACTTCTTCAAGGTGAATCTTGACGGGCTTAATAAAAACTTCGGGTGCGCCAAAGGAGCCTGTGGATTCCGGCTTGGCTTCGCCTTCCTTGCGCGCCATGTACTTCCAAGTGAACATGTCCCAGCCTTCGCTGGGAATCGACCAATCGGGAAAAGTCCAGAATGGGGAATCGAACCACCAAGGTAGAGTGTACTGCCATTCCGTTTCCACTTTGATACCCGCAGGGTTGATGTTCGAACGAGTTAAAAGGTCGGGAAACGTTTCAAAGAAAAATACACGCATCGAATCGTCGTCGTAAAGAAACTTAGGACGGACTTCTTCGATTTTCTGGTTCATTATGGACTTGATTTCCTGCGCCTCGCTAAGCTTCGCGGCTTGCCGTTTGTAGGTTTCGTTTTGCTGAATTTGAGAGCTGATCTGGCCGTCGAGATTGGCGATTTCTTGATTTTTCGGCTCAGCGACGCCCTTCCAGTATACGATGGCGGCAACGATTAGGAGAATTCCGAAGAAGATTCCAACGTTGAGCGGCGTGAAGATTGGCTGACGCGGCCCGGTGTCCTGCTGCTGCCGTTGCTGCCCTTTCGCGGGCGGTTTGTTACGTGTTGAGGACATCCTGAATCACCTCATCCCAATTCGTAAGCGCTTTGATTGCCTCATCTTGCTGCTTACCTTTGGACTGAACCATAACGGTAATTTCAAACTCCCAAGCGACCATGACTCTTTCGAGCGGCGGTGCGCCGAAGAAGTCGTCGATGTTATGTCCCGGTCTTCCGGTCCATCTTGGCGGGCGGAATTCGTCCGAAGGCGAACCCTGGACAAGGCTGCCTTCCATAAACGCCGACCCGGGGTATCCGGCGGAATCGATGCCGCCGCCCGGCTTGTCTTCGCCCATACTGATTGAACCGCCGCTTCTCGCTCCGCCGCCGCCGCCGCCACCGCTGGTTCCGCCGCCGGTACCGCCGCCGCCTTCCGACTCGCTAACTTCGCCGAGAACGAGCAGGTTAGAATGGTCGATAGACAGGCAGTAGAGCATCAAATCCCAGCGGGAATAGGCAATTCCGTGAAGTTTTAGCGAATAGTCGCTGGAATTAAAGGTGATTTCGTTAAGGAAAACAGTGTCGGGAGTGACGGCGCCGACTTCCTGCATAAGCGGAGGCCAAATCGGCTGGCTCTTGACAAGGTTGAAAACTTGATTGAATTTGGGGATGTCTTGCTGGATTTCGCCTTTTACCTGGACGAATCGATCGGCATTCGGTTTGTACTGGCCTTCCTCGGCCTTCAAGTTGCTTAGACGGGACTGCCTTTCGTCGATTTGGGCGTTTAGCTGTCCCATTTGATACCAGAAAAGCACAGCGAGAAGGAGCACCAGAATAGTGCCCGCTTTGACCACGTTCCAAGCCTGCTGGCGCAGATAATATGTCTGCGGCATAAGGTTCAGTTCGGGCTTTTTCTTCGAAATTACATCGGCAGCAAGACCCGCCGAAACGACAAGCTTCTCGGCATGCTCGCGAAGCAAATCGTGCGAGTACACGCCCTGAAGAGTAGTCACGAGGCTGTTTACTGAAAGGATGCTTACTTCGAGGCCCGTCTGATTTTCAATATATCTGTCGAGGTTTTTGAAAAGCTGAACGTTGCCGTAAACGAAAAGCTTACCCACGCGCTCGCTGCGCTGCGCTTGCGATTCGTAATAGCGGATGCTTCGAATCAGTTCGTTAATGAAGTTGCTGAAAACCGGCAACAGCGCTTCGCGCATTCTGTTGTCTTCATGTTCGTCCACTTCTTCTTGAGGAAGCGCGAGGTCCACGGGCTCGTTTCTAAGATGGTCTTCCGCCTCGGCATTGCTCACGCCAAGCGCCTGCGAGACCTTGGCAATAATCGAGTTGTACCCTATTTCGATTGGCCGGGACAACCTGAAGTTGCCGTGAATGAAAAACGAAAGGTCGGTTACGGAATCGCGCACGTCGATTAGGCATGCGGTTTGCATGAATCCCGCCAGACGCGGCAGAATGAGACTGCTGGCGGCGAGGCTGGTTATTTTGATTCCCGCAGGTTCGACCTTAAGATAGCTTAAGGTTTGTATCAGGCTGTCCACCGTGCTTCTGCGCGTCGCCACGAGAAGCACTTCCTGTATGGCGGGGTTGCTCGCCGAGCTTTTTTCGAGAACTTTGAACTGATATATCGTGTCGCCCGGAGGGAACGGTACGTACTGATTTATCTGCAGGTCGATTGCCTGCCGGGTTTGGGCGTATCCCATGCGGGGAAGTTCGATGATTCTCGTTATTGCCGCTTTGCCCGAAAGCGAAATCATCGCTTTTTTGGGCTTTATGCCGTTAGCGGCGCAAATTTCGCCGATTCTTGCGGCAAGCTCGCGCGGCTCGGCCACCTTGCCGGCAGCGAACACAGAGCTTGGAATCGGTCCGATTGCGAACTTCTCCAGTATGAACTCCTTTCCCTTTCGGGAAAGGCCGACCACGCGGAGCTCGTCGCTGGTTAGATCCAGTCCGATATCCAGCACCTTAAAACCTTTCTTTGCACTAGCCAAAACGATAACCTCCTGCCATGTCAGTCATGTCGTCTGACATAAGGTTCCGCAATTTGTTCCGTAGTTTTCCCTAAAAATCTCCGGAATTATTTGTCGTCGATTATCGTCGCCGTAATCGTAACGAAAATGTACGACGTTTCACGGTTCTTGTTGTGATGAGTGAAAATCGAACCGATAAACGGAAGGTCGCCAAGAAGCGGCACTTTCTCGATGTCGTCACTGTTGCTTTCGATCATCAATCCGCCGATAAGCGCCGTTTCGCCATCCTGCAGCCTTAAAACGGTGTTCAACGTCGTGGTAGTAGTCGGCTGGAAGGTTACGTCGCCGCCTTGTCCGTCGCTGGCTACTTGCGGCGGGCCGTCGAAAACCGTAACGTCGGGAGTGAACTGCAGGGTGATTCTGCCGTAATCGTCGATTTGAGGCAGGAATTGAAGCGATGTGGTTGCCGTTACTTCGTCGAAGGTTCCGGTTCTGAATGCGTTTCCGTTTGCGTCGAATGTTACCGTAGTTCTGAAGTTACCACGGGTCTTCGTGAAATCGATGCTTGCGAATAGGCCGTCGATAACCGCGATTTCGGTCTGATTGATGACCTTGGCCTTACGCTCCGTTTGCAGGGCTTCGAAGGCTGCCGTATAGTTGTCAGCCGGTATGATGCCACCCTTGGGCGGGATGTTCAGGCTGAGCGAGCCGCCGACGTAATCCCAGAACGTGCGGTCTCTGTTCGCGGAGCCGCTAACTAGTCCATAAACCTTTTGCGGGCTTTCGCTTACGGTATAAATAGTTACCTTCAGACTTGCCTGCTTCGGGGGCTTGTCAACTTTGCGGATGATGTCTTTCGCAAGCTCGAGCGTTTCGCGAGTGCCGCGCATGATGACAAGGCCGCTCTTTGCGGTGGGAAGAGGAATAGCTCCTCCGAGACCGCCGCCTTGGCCGCCAAAGCCGCCGCCGCCGCCAGTACCGCCGCCGCCAGCACCGCCGCCACCACCGGCTCCGCCACCGCCGCCGGGCGTACCGCCCTGCATTGGCTCGCCGCCGAAATACATTCCGCCGGTGTTAAACGCGCCGGGTAATGTGTCGGAACGCCGACCGCCGCCTCCGGAACCGCCGCCGAAGCCGCCGCCGCCCGAACCGCCGCCGAAGCCGCCACCGCCGCCACCGAAGCCGCCGCCTTG
>JAANMV010001607.1_pt1 | contig 24282 bp, 23 predicted proteins | sample 7279661 | NCBI WGS metagenome assembly JAANMV01 (sample SAMN14094540, study PRJNA606508) | bioreactor metagenome | isolation source: A lab-scale SPAN reactor treating ammonium-rich wastewater day 121 | place: Ireland: Galway | collected 2017-05-16
AGGACAGTATCGCCATGAAACGCCGCAGTTGCGGCTGGAGCGACAAATTCCTGCTGGAAACCCTCACCGGAACAAGCACTTAGTGTGCGCTGGCCCTGCGCAAGGCATCTGCCCTCGCATCTGCCGCTGCCCGACTGTTTGCCAGATGCGGTCCAGATTCCATAGTTTGGCGGTTTCGCATTCGATACGATAATCACGGGCGCGCGGCGTCGGTCCATCTTTTGACCCGAATGGGGGTGCGTTACAAACCATGACTGCTGATGAATTCTCCGCTCTGATTGTGCAGGAAGCGATACACGAACTGAACGACGCGTTCGAGAAAATCCAGCACTGCATCAGCCAACTTTCGGAAGAGCAGGTTTGGTGGCGAGCGCAACCAGCACTCAACAGCATCGGCAACTTACTGCTGCATTTGGCGGGGAATGTTACTCAATGGATCGTCTGCGGCGTCGGTGGAGCCGACGATCATCGTGATCGGCCCGCCGAGTTCTCTGCCCGTGGGGGAATCGCAAAGCACGATCTCTTGACGCGATTACAAGATGCGCTTGCCGCGGCTGGCGCGGCAATCAAGGGTCGCCCCGCCGACGAATTGGCGAAGGTGCGCCGGATTCAAGGTCACGACGTGAGCGGTGTGGGAGCCATTTTTCATAGCATGTCGCACTTCCGCGGTCACACTCAAGAAATTGTCCGCATCTCTCGCGAAATCCTCGGCGAAGCGTATCGTATGCAGTGGGAACCCCGCACCGTCGAGCAAGGATTGCCGCATTGAATACGGACCAAACGAAAGTCGCGCATTGACTGTCGCTTCTGAACAGCGACCTCGCGAGTGTCCATTGGGCACGCCGCATGCGTCAGCCTGCTTTGGAATCTATCACCTGCAGTCACATTCATTTCCCCACCGCTAGTTCCTATGCTTCCCACGCGTTTAACCTGCTCTTTTTGCAACTGGAGCGAGCTATGCGACGTGGCCGTCGCGATCAAACACTTGAGTGCCGCCGGAATGCTGCGCCGGAACAGCAATCCATCGGCGCACGAGGTTGAAGAACTTCTCTTGGCCGCCCTGCCGCGACTCAAATGCCCTACTTGCGAGCAAACCCAGTTGCAGGAAACGCCTGCCGACGACTGGGGCGACGGCAATTGGCCTGAGGCGCGGCTTTGCGATGAATGCGACGCTCCCATTCACCCCGAGCGCTTGGAAATTCTCCCAGAGACACGCCTTTGCACGGCCTGCCAGCGGCGCGACGAAACCGGCGATCCCAATCTGGCCGAAGATGTCTACTGCCCGCGGTGTGGTTCACCCATGCTGGTGAAGCCGAGTTCGGGTCATGGCGTAACGCGGTACGTTTGGGTATGTTCGCAGTACCCGGCCTGCCGTGGTCGCTGATCGGAAGCGACGGCAAGGAGCCGGTATCCCCGCACGGCGTTACTTGCCATGGACAAAAAGGCCAAAAAGAAGATCGACGTGCTGCAACAAAAACTGCAAAAGTTGCGGCAACAACTGGCGGGCGCCAAGAAACAGATGGACGACCCGAGCGATGTCACGCGTTTGGAGCAGGAAATTGCTGCCGCCGAGGCTGAAGTGGCCAAGCTGAAAGAATCGAAATGAGGTCTTGATTTCGGCGCAGCAACATTCCTCTGCCGCTTGCTTGTGTTAGCGGCGCGTGTGCCGTTGCCGTAGGTTTCGAACATTCGCCGCCGTCAAAAAAACCTGGTCTCCCGATCCCCGTTCGACACCCTCCTGCCGTGCCCGAACTCCCCGAAGTAGAAACCATGCGTCGCGGCATTCTGCCAATCGTTGGCAGGTCGATTACCGCGGTGGATCGCCCACGTTGCCGGCTGAAACCGATCGTTCTAGAGCCTGATTTAGCGCAGTTTCGCCGCCGGGCCGTGGGACGCTGCATTGAACAGGTGGGGCGGTTGGGCAAACGCGTGCTGGTCCATTTGCAGGGTCAACAGGTGGTGGTGCTGGAACCTCGCATGACGGGTTTGGTTTTGTTGGCCGATCCGCCCAACCAAGAGCATCTGCGACTTCGATTTCAGTTATCCGCGCCCCAAGTGTCCGATGCATCTCCGGACAGTCTGCTTTACTGGGACCGCAGAGGGCTGGGCTCGGTGCGGTTGCTTTCGACGGCAGAATTGGCGGCCCGATACCCTGATTCGGTGCTGGGCCCCGATGCGCTTTCGATTTCGGCGGTTGAACTTCAAACGCGATTGGGCGCCAGTCGCCGCGCCATCAAAGTTGCGCTGCTGGACCAGCGTGCCCTGGCCGGGGTGGGCAATCTTTACGCATCCGAGATTCTGTTCCTCGCCCGACTGCATCCCGAGCGCCCCTGTTGCACGCTTCGTAAGAGAGAATGGCAAAAGGTGCATGCGGCCCTGCAAGACGTACTGGCCGAAGCCATTCGCTACGAAGGTTCCACGCTGGGCGATGGAACCTATCGCAATGCACTCAACCAGCAAGGAAGCTACCAGAACCACCATCGGGTTTACGCCAGGGCCGGTCAACTTTGCCCCGCGTGCGGGCACGATTCGATTGTGCGAACGGTGCAGTCGCAACGCGCCACCTTCCATTGCACTCGCTGCCAACGCAGAGGAAAGTGGCAATAATGGAATTACACTGGCACGAATGGCCTGGGAAGCCCTTGATGGATTCGGTCATGAAACGCCATTTCGCGTTAAACGACTGGAGTGCCCGGTTGGGCAGAAAAGTGTCGAGTTTGCGGAGTGGATCAACGCGCATTGCGACAGGTGAAGGCCTTGTTTTCTGATCGCATCCAGCCCCGGTCTGAATTGGCTGTCTACGGTGGACCAGCTGCATTCCCCGACGGCCCTCCCAACTGGCCCCGGTCAAGCGATCGCATCGTCGCGGCGCTGGAGGCGGTATATGCGTCGGGCGATTGGGGACGTTACCAGGGCGAACAGTGCCAGGCGCTATCCGCGGAATTGGCGGCATTTTTTCAGCCGGTCAATGCGCCTTCGCTGGGCGTCACGCTCTGTTGTTCTGGTACGATCGCGGTGGAATTAGCACTGCGAGGTTTGGGCGTGGGGCCGGGTGATGAAGTCGTGATCGCCGCTTACGATTTCCCCGGAAACTTTCGCGCCGTGGAGTCGATCGGGGCCCGGGTGGTCTTGGTGGACATCGATCCGCACAGCGGAAACCTTGATCCCGAAACGCTCTGGGAAGCGGTCGGTCCCGACACCAAGGCCGTGGTGGCGTCGCACTTGCATGGCGGCTTTGTGCGGATGGAAAGGCTCATGGAAGTTGCCCGGAAGTTGAAAATCGCGGTGGTCGAAGACGCCTGCCAGGCCATGGGAGGGATGGTCGATGCCCGCAAAGCGGGAACCTGGGGTGACGCCGGAGTGCTCAGTTTCGGCGGCAGTAAACTCCTCACGGCAGGTCGCGGAGGCGCGGTGCTCTCCAGCGACGCAGCCGTTCATCAGCGAATCAAGGTGTTCTCGGAACGGGGAAATCAGGCGTATCCTTTGAGCGAACTTCAGGCAGCTGTGATCCGGCCTCAACTGGCACTTCTGGCAGAACACACGCGGTATCGCGCCGATCGAGCCAGACAATTAATCTCCGCCCTGGCCGAAGTGAGCTGCCTGACTGCGCTTATCGCCCACAACACGCCCGACTTGCCGGCGTTCTATAAATTGGGGTTTTGGTATTGCCCGGACGCAGCAGCGGGAACGACTCGCGCCGATTTCTTGGCGGCTGTCCAGGCAGAAGGCATCGCATTGTTTGAGGGGTTTCGCGGTTTTGGGCTGCGGGGTTCGCGCCGGTGCCGCAAAGTGGGCTCGCTAATGCACGCCAACGAGGCCGCGAATCGGATGGCCATTTTGCATCATCCCGTGCTGATGGAGCCACCTGAAGTCATCGACCGCGTCGCCGCGGCGATTGCCAAAGTGTCGCGGGCCTGTCCGTTGGTGCCAGGCGAGTAGAACCGACGATTCGCAACGGGGCGACCAGGGCCATCTGAGCGACGCGACAGCGGGGCCAATCGTGCGTTTTCCCTCGGGGCGACGATAGGATAACGGCGACTTCTGTCGCGGAGCCCCGTTCCCTATGGAGACACTTCCGCATCAAAAATCAAAAAATCGGCAGGGATCGGCGTAACGAGCTTGCCGCTTATGAGGGGGGCGGGAAAAATTGGTGCAGCGATCCATGGATTCGCAGCGGTAACGAGGTGTGGAGGGAAGTCGTTCATCTCCGATACTGAAGAATGCGAACCTCCTAGCCAAATTTCGAACGCGACCGGTGAAACAAGCCTTGTCTAGCCCCGCTTCACAACTGTGGTTAGGTCGCCAATGTTTGGACTTCGGCGATTTGGGGACGCTACTTCTTGCCCCATCCGTCGAATTTATCTATTCTAACGTATCCATCCCTACCTAAGCAGCCCTAACAATCCCCCGACATTGGTACGAGAATCCGCCGGAATCGGCCGGTAGGCCAAGTTGAGTTAGGCGCCAAAAGTGCCGTGCCCTGTTAGGCGACCACTTCCGTAGCCTCACCCCCCAAAGGCGACCATGAGTCAGGTAGCGACCCGTCCCGAAAAACAACAGGCTGAAACCACGGTGGACGCGCGCCCCGCGCGCATTCCCTATCCGGCCACGGTACAACGAGGGCAGATCCTCTGGGTGTACGCGATCCCCTTCGTGGTGATGCACTTGGCCGCGTTCCTGGTTTTTGTTCCGTATTACTTCAGTTGGACCGGGGTCGCCCTGTTTTGGTTTGGGGTGAATTTCTTTGGCCAAATCGGAATTCCCATTTGTTACCACCGACAACTCACGCACAAGAGTTTCCGAACTCCCAAGTGGCTTGAGCGGTGCATGGTGATTAACGCCATCTGCTGCGCGCAAGATACCCCAGCAAAATGGGTTGCGTGGCATCGCATCCACCACAACCACTCCGATCACCAGGAAGATCCGCATAGCCCGTTTGTGAATTTCTTCTGGTCGCACATCGGTTGGTTGCTGGTCAAGAACAAGGGCACGCACGACATCGAGGCCTATCACCGGTACGCGCGAGATATTTTATCCGACCCCTTCTACTTATTCTTGGAAAAGCATCGCTGGACGTGGCCGCTGATCTATCTGGCACACGCGCTGCTTTTCCTGTTCGGTGGATTTGCCGTGGGCTATGCGGTGGACGGAACGACCGCCGCGGGATGGCAATTCGGGCTGAGCCTGTTGGTTTGGGGGGTGATCGCCCGCACCGTTTATGTTTGGCACATTACGTGGGCAGTGAATTCATTGACCCACCTGTTCGGCTACCGTAATTACACTACCGACGAGGGTAGCCGCAACAACTGGTTTGTTGCCGTGTTGACTGGCGGAGAGGGTTGGCACAACAACCACCACTTCGACCAATCGTCTTGCACTGTGCAGCACCGTTGGTGGGAAATCGACCAAAACTACTACTTCATTCGGCTTTTAGAGAAGGTAGGGTTGGCGTCGAACATCATTCCACCCAAACGCAAACGCTGGGCAGGTCGCAACGTAACCACGGTGAATGAGCACGCACCCGATTGCCACGGCGAATGATGGTTCCGGGGAGCCGAATCCTCCGTGAAACCAGTCACGCCGAACGGAAGAGGTGTGCCCCTGCGGCCCCCTGGAAGTGCCTGCTGAGCCAACGCACCAGTTGGCTTTAAATGATGGCTCTACAGTTCTTTACGCACGACGATTCTTTGCGCACGACGGCAGCGGTCTTCCCGTGGCGTGGTCGTTGGGCAAACCGCCCAAGGGCTGCCACACCCTTATTTTTGGGGCCACCAAGCGGCCAGGACCTACTTCAAAGAGATGACCCGGCTCCGACTGTCTTCGTCAATCACAATCTTATCTTCGCGGGCGAGCCACCCGAGCGCCTGCATTATCAGGTCGCGCGGAGCGTTGATCTCTTTGACCAGTTTAGTCACCGACAGCGGCCCACTCTCATTGAGGTGATGCCAAACCTGACCTGCTGCCTCGCCAATACGGGCAACGCCCGACTCAACGATTGCCGTCGACATAGATTTGCAACTCCGAGCAAATGCCTCCATGATCGTCGAATGGACCCCCGAGGCTCCCGCGACGGTCACGCATTTGTGGCAGTATAGTACAATTCCCCCGGATTGCTCAAGCAGCAAGCCCTGCCGCACTCACCCGTCATACGTGAACGATAATGGCTCTCGAATGTAGCGGACAAGTGCCACTAACATAGGACGTATGCGAACTTCAGGACAAACGGCGTGACGTCATGGCCGTGGTGGTCTGGGAAAAAGCGAGTTCTGGCTGAGAATGGACAACCTTGCCGACGTGTCGCTCCTATCGGTATTGATGATTACGAACCTTGCCCGGGCCACCGAAAGGATCATTTTGCGAACCAGCGGACGGTTGCACGAATTCCGTCGGCAAGCGTCACTTGAGGCCTCCAATTCAGAATCTGCCCTGCCTTGGAAGGTGAAACCAGACTCGAACGTAGATCGCCAGCACGAGGGGGGCCGTAATGCAACTCGGGAACCGATTCGGCGCGCCCTGATTCTCGCCAAATGCATTGCACTTCGCTGCGAATCAGGGCGGCAAGTTCGTTCACATCCGTTGGAACCGCCGTGCCAATGTTGAACGGCCAGCACCCCGGTTCCAGGCTAGACTGCAAGGCCAGGAGATTAGCCTGAGCCACATCGGGTCCATATACATAGTCGCGGATGTAACGCCCGTCGCCATTGATCGTGGCCCCCTCACCTGCCAGCAGGCGCTTGCTAAAAATAGCAACCACGCCGGCTTCGCCATGCGGATTTTGTCGCGGTCCGTAGACATTGGCGTAACGCAACGCCACGCCCACGATCCCGTGTTCGCGAGCATAGAATTCCAAATACTTTTCCCCCATCATCTTGGTAATGCCGTAGGGAGAAATCGGAGCAGCAGGGTGATCTTCGGCGGCCGGAGTGGAGACATCGCCATAGAGAACTCCGCCTGACGATGCAAACACGACGCGTTTGGCGCCCACGCGAACGGTATTTTCCAACACATGGAGCCATCCGAGCACGTTGACCTGGGCGTCGAAAACCGGTTCTCGCACCGACCTGCTCACCGACATTTGAGCGGCCTGGTGGCAGACCGCGTCGGGCTGAACCTGCGAAAAGATAGTGGCCATTGCCGGGCCATCGCAAATGTTCGCTTCAAAAAATGGCACGGACTTTGGCAGGTTTTCGCGACCGCCACTTTCCAGACTATCGATTACAAAGGGTTCGTGCCCTGCTGCCAGCAAGGCGTCGACAATATGCGAGCCAATGAACCCCGCGCCACCAGTCACGATTACCCGCATGTGATTACCCCTTTGGAAATTTGGTCTTTGGAAGAATGAGAACCTTGTGGGCGGCCGGGATCGCTGAGCATGCAGACATTGCCAGCAGGATTGGTTGAACTCGACGCGGCGGCATAGGTTTTGGCTTGCTTGTTACCGTCGAATAGTGTCGGGTTTCCAAAACCACAGTTTAATAAGGACCACCGATACGACCGATACCGGTATAATACCGTACCGTGCTCAAACCAATCTGGCATTCCAAGCCATTTCGGCTGGCTCTCATTTCCGCGCGCAGGGCAGCGCCGCCTGGATCGCTACCGCCCGACGCTGCGGCGATGCTAGCAAGAGAAGCGATTTGGGCTCGGAAGGATTGGACCGGGACCACCCGGGGGATGATCGCCGATACGTTTCCCTGCAGAGGAGTCTTTTATGTCGCTTTTCCAAAAACTTGTGCTTCTTGGAATGGTCATAACGGCTAGTCTGTGTGGTGGAAAGGAGGCCCAGGCGCAGTCTCCGAGATTCAACCCTTATAATGCCGCCAATCCCTACAACCGGCCGACGCTCTCTCCTTATCTCAACCTGTTGCGCCGCGATGCGTCGATTACCGAAAACTACTTCACTTTGGTGCGGCCTCAGGTGCAATTCAACTCCATGCTCAATACGCAGCAGCAGGAGATTTCGCAACTCAATCGAAATGTCCAGGCGTTGAAATCCGTGACCCCTGGGGAACAGCAAGCCATTCGTGGAACAGGGCATCCCGCGGCATTCATGAATTTCTCGCATTTCTATCCGTCGGCGCGCTAATGTTTTGGAATTGGTGGTCCTCGTGCGAGTGGGACCAAGCGTCCATCGGCCGTTGGGTTTCTTACCACCAGGTGGCGACACGCGCGCATTCCGTCCAAGGCAAGTAGGCCGCTTGCCCTCCGAAACGCGCCACAAGGTTGATGCTGCTCAAAGCCAATTGATTTCAGAGGTTGCGTCGCTTCGCCACCCGGTGGACGAACCATCGTTTGGGCGCTGAGTCGCACTGTAAGACGCCGGGCGTTCCGATTGTCTTGGGAGCGCGTGCCGGGGGGGTTCAATCCGTCCGCCATTCTTCGGCGACCTCGGCAGCCGCTCTATTTCGTCGCCATTTCACCGTCTTCAGAACATTTGGTCTGTCTTGCCCATTCTCTTGGTGCAGGCTCGCCCTCGAACGGCAAATAACCGCGTACTGCGGCAAACCGTCTTTCATTAGGTTTTGCGAAGTACGACGCGGCCTCGGGTTTTTGCATCCTCTCAATCGGGTTTGCCGGAATGTGCTGAAATTTCCGGCAACGTGAACCGATGTAACCAATCAAAGGGGGGCGGAGTTTCTTCTCGGGTGGGGTGTCCACCCAGGGATCCTTCGTCGCTTCGATGATTGGCGCAACGACGCGCTCGTCTTGCGCATCAATCGACAAACTGCGATGCACGAAGGGCCGGGCATGATGCACAAAATCTGTTGCTTTGCGAACGTTCGTTGGACGATATTCGCAACGACAATTGTGTCGGCGGTGGGAGGGTGTGCTTCGACCGGAAGGCACAGCGAACCATCCCCTGCCGATGCGGCCGCGACCAACACGCCCAAGACCTTGTTTGGCGCGCTGTCCGGCACGCCCACTGCGCCAGCCAACCATTCGGATCCACGAGTCACCGCCGTTCAAGCCGAGAACTTCGGCCAGGCTTCGCCGAGTCATTCCGCCACTTCGCAAATCACGCCCGCAAGTTACGCGTCGCCCCAGGGTGTACCAAACCCCACTCGTTGGACCAGTTTGGAAGACAGCCAGCCGATGGTGCGCCGCACCCCGCCGCTGGATGCGATGCAAGCGAACCAAATTGCACACTACCAGACAACCCGACCGGATGGATCGCCTGATCCCCATGTGGAGATGGTTGGCCATCACGGACATGGCTGCCGCGGGCAATGCCCTCATGGCGCCTGCCCTCATTGCGACCATCACCGTCAGCACTGCATGATTCTGGGGCATCGCCATCCTGGCGTTCCTCGCGAATTGCAGAAGGTATCGCTTCCCGACTATGTGGTCGAACCTCCAGATATTTTGTTGATCGATGTCATCAAGGCCGTACCCAAGGCGCCTTATCGCTTTGCCATATTCGATACGGTTCGCATCAACATGATCAAGGCCGTACCGAGCGGTCCGCATCGGTTGGAAGCGCTTGACGTAATCTATTTGCGCGTGGCCGGGCTGCCTGAGAGATTCCCCATTGAAGGCAACTACTCCATTAATCCTGGCGGCATGCTCGACCTGGGCGATCCCTATGGATCGATCAATGTGAAGGGAATGACGCTCGACCAGGCCAGGGAAGCCGTGAAGGGCCGCCTGGTGGATTTCAAGGATCCGCAGGTGGAACTGCTGTTGGTGCAGGGCGCACTGCCGCAGACTCTTACCGGAGAGTACGTCATCAGTCCTTCGGGAACCATCACGCTGGGCACTTATGGCGAAGTGTATCTCGCTGGCCGCACCCGCTTGGACGCGGAGAACGTCGTCCGACATCACCTGGAAAAAAATGGCCTGGAAGAAGTCAAGCTTTCGCTGGACCTAGGCACGTTCGCGGCGATTCAGCAGGTGGTGGGAGAACACATGGTGGGGCCTGACGGTACCGTCATGCTGGGAGGTTACGGTCAGGTGTACGTGACGGGCATGACGCGTTCGCAAGCCCGCGCGGCTGTCGAGGCTCACCTGAGCTTGTTCCTGGAAGACCCTCGCGTTTCGCTCGACGTATTCGCCTTCAACAGCAAAGTGTACTACGTCATTGTGCAGGGAACCGGCATGGGCGACGGCGTGTTTCGCCTGCCTGTAACAGGCAATGAAACCGTGCTCGACGCCATTGCCCAAATTCAAGGCCTGCAGCCGCAATCTTCCAAGCGTATTTGGGTCGCCCGGCCGAAACCCCCTGGAGAGGAAGGCGCCTGCGATCAACTCCTGGAAGTGAACTGGAGGGCGATCGTCAAGGGAGGATCCACGGAAACGAACTATCAGCTCTTTCCAGGCGACCGACTCTACATTGCCGAAGACAACTGGTGGACCGTGGACACCTTCATCGCCAAGGTTACCTCGCCGTTTGAACGACTGTTTGGCTTCAACCTGCTGGGATCGAGCGTGGTGAGCAACTACCGGTTCTTCAAACAGCAGGGATCTCGTGGCAACGGCGGCTTCTAGGCAGCCAGGGATTGAATACCGCCTCGAAGTCCCAGGGCTTTCGAAGTTTGGCCTGAACGAACAATGGATTGCAGGCGTGAAACCATCTGCCCGCGGTTTCTTGCCGAGTGAGTAAACGAGAATGGGGGACGCTGTGCCGGCGGCGTCCCCGACCCAGAATTCTTCATGATTATGTTGTCGTGGCGCGACTGGTAAAGATTGCGCCGCGGCTTGCTGAAAGGATGCCCGATATGACCATTCGCCCCCTGCCACGAATGGCGTTGTGCCTTGCCTGTGGGTTGGGATCGTTGCTGGGGCCCAGCATTGGCCAAAGCTATGGCATAGAGTTCCTTCGCCGATATTTCAAGTGGCACTGTCACGATCTGGGCGGTTGCCACGGCTATTATCCAACGTGCTGGCAAGCCTGGCCCTGCGGACCCCAACATTGCCCACCAACGCCGGTTCCCATTTATGGTCCGGTAGCGCCGTTTCAGCTTTATACCCCTGAGGGACCGCTGGAAGATTCCCCGGCTGCAAACCCCGAAGAGGTACTTCCGCCGGGCGAGGTTCCTCCTCCGCCGCCGCCCGTGCCGCTGGAGTCGCCGCCGACGCCATCGTTATCGCAACCACCAGCAGCGACTTCGATACATCACCAAACGCGAGCAGAAAACGTTGCAGACTTGGCGACAGAAACGCGATCACTGGTCGGTCATCAAAGAACGCTCTTTTACCAACCAAGCGATCGCAGCGGCGAACTGCCCGAGCAGACGACTTTTCGAGACCAGGCGTTGGCCGACAATATTCGTCGCGAAATCCTGGGTCGAGAAGATCTGGGAAAATTTGAAGCCCAAATCCGCGTCCGAGCCGGCATTGTTCGCCTGTATGGTCGCACCCAGACTGCGGCAACTCGCGAAGCGCTCGTCGAGATTGCCCGCGGCGTGCCTGGTGTCGTGGAAGTCCAGGACTGGATGTTTCCTCGCGAGCCCCAATCCGCCGGTTCGATCGAGGCGGTGTCGTTCCAGCCGGGGAAGTCGGCAGGCGTGGGCCATTCGCCCACCGGGACCAAGGCTTTCCCGAACGCTTTCCCCGCGAACGATGGCCATGGACATCTCGCGAATTCGCCCGTCCAAATCCGGGAAGGGCAAACTCCCGCGACATCAAACGATCAAGTTCTGGCAGATCGCATTCGCAAAGCGTTGGCTGCCCGCACCGACTTGAGAATTCGCGCCGCCCAGGTACGGGTCGAGGCCGGCAGGGTCTGGATCTATACCTCGCTGGACTCCGCGGAAACCGTACGAGAGATACGCAACCTGGTACGCAACATGCCTGGAGTGGCGGAAGCGCATGTCTTGCCGCACTTGGATGATGCCAATTTGCTGAACCAGGCATCGGCGGGGCATGCGTTCTACGATGACCCGTTAGGCGATCCAAGCCCGTTGTCATCGCGGCTCGAATCGAAGCCGCAGGCAATCCCCGAGCAGGGTCAACGAACCGAATTCCCCGTGTACCAGCCGTCGGATCGGCGGCCCGTCGGTTATCAGGCGTTTTCTCCGTCCAACTGAGGAGAAATTCTGCGGCAGCCGGCGTGGCCACGGCGCAGCATCTTCAACCTTGGGCAACTTCCGCAAACCCTGCAAACGCCTGCCGGCAAGAGCGGCGGCCCTTAGTTGTTGTTGCCGCTGTTCGGGTTGACCGCGTTGATCTGCGATGTGGTGGGCGAGAGTACGCCGCCGGGCTGGTTTTCGCGGTTCACAAAGTTCTTGAGTTCCATCGCCGCCGGTCCTAGCAGCAGAATGTAAATGGGCGGGGCGAGGCACAACACCACCGGAAACAGCAGCTTCACCGAGGACTTGTTGCCTTGCTCTTCGGCGCGCTGGCGGCGCGTTCTTCGCACGCTGTCGGCGAAGTCGCGGAATGCCCCCGCGACGTTTCCGCCCAACCGCTCCGCCTGCCGCACCAAGGCCGAAAGGGCCGTGACTTCCGGCACGTCGACGCGTTCGGCAAATTCCTTCAGCGCTTGTTCCATCGAACCCGTTTCGGCCTGGTAGTGCATGATTTTGAGCTCGCAGGCCAGGTCGCGATGGGTGCTGCGCAGCTCCTGCCCCACTCGTTCCACCGCTCGCTGCAGCGGGATGCCGCCGCTCATGGTCATGGTGATCATGTCCAGCGCGTCGGGCAGAGCATGATTGATCCGCCGCGAACGGCTGTTGGCTTGCGAGCTCAGCACAATTCGCGGCAGGCTATAAATCAGCAGCGTGACGGCGCCGCCGAGCATCAGCAGTTTCTGCATTTCGGGGCTGTTGGGCTCCACCGCCGCCACCACCGCCGTGGCAATGAAAATGGCCCAGGCCACCACGGCCGCGTTGCGAAACCCCAGGTATTCGGCCAGCGCCTTGCGATGATAGTAGCCCGCCCGCACCAGATCGCGCTTGAGCTGCTGTCGTTTGGCCTCGCGAACGGGGAAGATACCGGCAAATGGTTCCGTGAGCGGACCGAGCACCAGCGGACGACGGCTGCCGATGGCCTCTTCAGCGCGGTTGCGTTTGCCGCCAATCAGCATTCGCCCCAGCACAAAGATTACCAGCGACACGCCCAGGAAGGCTCCAGCGGTCACCAGCGGAATATTCGACGCGGAAAGCCACATGTTTCAATAACCCAAGAATAAAATGGTGATGCGATGCCGCGGCAAGACGCCCGAGACTACAGATCGGACTTGAGCAACCGCGACACCCAAAACAGCCCCACCAGTTGCGAAACCACGGCATATCCCAGCAGCACGCGACCGACCGGGTCGTTGAGCAGGCTTTCGGCGTATTGCCGTTGAAAAAAGAACATGTAGCCGAACAACAGCGGCCCCAGCGTGGCAATGAAGAGTGCCGTGAAGCGGCCAGCGCCGGTCACGCTCTTCAGTTGCCGGTGGAACGCGCGGCGGTCGCGGATCACTTCCGCGAGCCGTTCCAAGGTGGTGGCCAGGTTGCCGCCCACCTCGCGGTGCATCGATACGGTATTGGCAAAAATCCGCACGTCCACCAGGTCCATGCGGGTGGTCAAACTCTTCATGGCCGCCGACACCGACAGGCCCATTTCGAGCTGCCCGGCCACGCGGCGAAATTCGGTGGACAACGGTTCTCGCGACGAATTCCCCACCAGGTCGATCGCCTGGTCGAGGCTTTCGCCCGCGCGAACAGCCCGCGCCAGCAGGTCGAGCGAACCCGGAAACTGCTCGACGAATTTACGCACGCGTCGGCGCTGCGCGGCAATCAGGATCGTGAGCACCAGGGTGAAGCCAGCCACGGCCACAATGCCCGTCAGCAGGATGTTTTCGGTAAACACAAACACGGCCCCGCCCAGGGCCAGGGCCACCAGCAGATGCAACAGCATGGCGGCGGTGGGAGTGAGTTCCCACCCGGACAGGTACAGCGTGCGCTCAAACCACTGGTCGAACTTGCCGACGCCCGACGGCGCTTCTTCCGCAGGGCGAGGCAGCCGGCGAATGGTGGTGCGCGGCTCGGGGGTGGCCTTCGAGCCGAAAATATCGCGCAAGCCCAACAGGGCGGCGCCGCAGGCCGAGGCGATCCCAGCGAACGACAAAATGGAAATTAGCTGTGTGTCCACAAAAACGCCCGTCTCAAAGGTGCAGGTGCCGCGACAATATCGCCCCAGGTTGATAACGCCATCCCATCAAACCACGACGGAAAAACGCCGCCATCTGGCCCAATCGCCTACACGCGGAAAATGTCTTCCGATAGCTCCACGCCACACTCGGCCATGCGACCCAGGCATTGGGGCACGTAACCCGTTCGATAAAACGACCCCCGGGCTCGCCCCTGCTCGTCCAGGCCCGCAGGCTTGAATCCAAACACTTCTTGCAGGCGATACTCGCCGTTTTGCACGTCCACAATTTCCGAGATGCGCATCACCCGCCGCACGCCGCCTTTGAGCCGGCTCAGGTGCACCACCAGCTTGATGCCGGCGGCCACGTACTGGCGCACAACATTGGTGCCCAGCTCAAAACCGGCCATGGCGATCATCATTTCCAATCGGCTCAAGGCGTCGCGGGTGTCGTTGGCGTGGATCGTGGTCAACGAACCCTCGTGGCCCGTGTTCATGGCCTGGAGCATGTCCAGGGCCTCGGAGCCGCGGACTTCGCCCACGATGATGCGATCGGGACGCATGCGAAGGCTGTTGCGAACCAGGTCGCGGGCGGCGATTTCGCCCACCCCTTCGGTGTTGGCTTGCCGCGTTTCCAGCCGGGCCACGTGCGGATGCTGCAACAACAATTCCGCGGAATCTTCAATGGTAACCAGCCGCTCGTCGCGGGGAATGGCCGCCGACAAGGCATTGAGCAACGTCGTTTTGCCGGCACCCGTGCCGCCCGAAATCATGAAGCTGACCCGCGCGGCCACGGCGGCTTCCAAAAACTTGGCCATTTCCGGGCAAATGGAACCCGAGGCCAGCAAGTGCGGGAGTTGCAACCGTTCGGCGCCAAAGCGGCGAATGGAGAGCTTGGGGCCGTCGAGGGCCAGCGGCGGCGCCACCGCGTTCACGCGCGAACCATCGGGAAGCCGCGCATCGACCATCGGGCTGACTTCGTCGATCCGCCGTCCAACCCGGGCCACAACCCGCTGCACGATCCGCATCACGTGATTGTCGTCGGCGAACACCACCGGCGTGAGCTCCAGCACGCCGGCCCGCTCCACGTACACCTCGTGGGCCGAATTGACCAGAATGTCGTTCACCGTGGGATCGTGCATCAGGGGTTCGATGGGCCCCAGGCCAAATACTTCCTGGTCCAGTTCATCGAACAGACGTTGCCGCTCCGCCGGTTCGAACGAAAGCTTGCGGCGACGGATGATTTCCTGGGCAATGTCGTGAACTTCGGCCCGCACTTCCGCTTGCGGCAACTCGCCCGCGGCGGCCAGGTCGAGCGATTCCACGATCTCCTGGTGAATGGAGGTCTTGAGACGTTGGAACGCAATTTCTTCGGTGTCGGGTGCCGGTGCAGATTTCGTTGCGTCGATCATGTTGTTTTTCCGCGCCTCCTTCGACGCGCTCCCCTTTCCAATGTTCCGATCTCTTAACCGCTGAATGCTCGTCGTACGTGCCGGGTGAGGGGAGGACTACTCAAATTCAACCATCGGCGTCTTGGAATCGAACCGCGCCGTCCGGTTGCGGATTGCATCGCCAATACCAACTCGCAAAGTCACTACTTGTCGGTCGAGGAGCGAACCGGTTCGGGCGGTTTGTCGCCGCCGGCCATCTTGGTGGCAATTTCTTCCGGAGTGGGCGTCTGGCGATGATCGCGGCGGAAATCCACGCTGCTCAAGCTGCCGCCGCGATACACCTGCATCCGCCAGCGGGTGTAGGGGCGATCGAGCACGTCGTGAATGGTGCGGGGAGCGTTGTGCGCCGTGGGCGTTTCGTCGTTGGGGTTGCGCAGCACCAGCGACAGCATGCCGCGGCCATCCACCACCCGCAAGGCCGCCGCCTGCTCGGGCCGCACGGCCAGAGTGACCGCCATTTCCTTGGGGGCGTTGTTATTGTTGGCGCCGTTGGTCGATTTGGTGCCGGTAAAGGTCTGCTCGTCCAAGGCCAGTACTTCCACGCTTTCCACCAAGGTGACCGTCAGCTCGGGCAGGTCTTCCTCCGAGTCTTTGTTGGCGCGAAAGATGACATCGACCCAGGCGCCGGGGGTGGCAAAGCCGGCCACCGCTGCCGGGCCTTGCACATTGACCGTCACCGCCCGGAAACCGGGTTGCAGCCGATCGGCCGGGTTGGGCGAGACGCCTTCGGGATACAGCACACCGGTGAAGAAAGGCGTCCCCTTCTCCAGGTCCTCGTTCAAGATGCGGCCAATGATCTGCGAGGGATTGGCCATGAAGTCGGGACGGAAGCCCGCCTGCTTGATCTGCTCGGGCGTCAGCCGATAGATCGAAATATCTCCCAGCGAGAGCTTGCGCCCCGCCTTGAGATTGGTGCTGGCCAGGGGCACGACAATCGCCCTGGGGTTCTCGGGGGGCGGGGCCTCTTCGGCAACGGGCTGCTGTTGCAACTGGAGGCGCACGACGTAGGCACCCAACAGGCCGAACATAACGGCCACGATGCCTAATAAGAGGGTTCCGGGACTGAGCTTGGACATAGTATCCGTCCTTGATGGCGGTGGACCGGTGGGAAGCTTCTCTAGCCCAGATAGGCGTTCCAGCGGTCAATAAGGAAGAACAATTTCAATGGGTCAGTTGCTACGTTTATCTCTAGCCGTGCCAGGCGGCAAACAGTTTCAACCCCACCAGCGCCCAGGTGGCGACCGCGGCGGGGAAGGCATACGGAATCACGCGGCGGGCGGAGTGCATTTGCTGCTTGGCGTCGCCCCCTCGGGCACGCCCTCCGGCGCCGGCATAGGCAGGCTGGCCAGCACGGCTGACCGCTTGCCACGTAAACACCCCGATCAACATCACAAAGGCCACCACGGCGCTGCCGAGGAAGACGACCAGGATCAACCGGGCGCCGATCCAGGCGCCCAGGGCCCCCATCAACTTCACGTCGCCGCCGCCGCCGCCGCCCACCAGCCACAAGATGAGCAGCAGGCCGAACCCGGCGCCGAATCCGGCCAGCGAGGTACCGAGGCCGGCCCAGGCTCCGGACCAACCGGCGGCCAAGGCGCCGGCCACGGTGTGGAACACCAGGGCCGCGGCAAAGGCGCTCACCGTGAGCCAGTTGGGAATCCGCCGGGTGCGGAGGTCCCAAACCAGGGCTACCACCGTGAGCGGGATGGCGGCAATCAGGGCCAGGTATTGTGGTTCCAGCATGGCTTGTTTCGTTGGGACTTCGTAGTCATCTTGCTCCGCAAGATGCATCGCCTTTATATCTCTGTAGCCATCTTGCTCCGCAAGATGATCGGCTTGCTGACTCTTGTTCGGCCCGGATCATACTTCGGTTTGCCTCACGCGGAGCGTGAGGACGACTATGTTCCAGCGTAATTACCAATCTCAAACTTCAAGGGGAATTCGCCCGGGCAAAGACCCGGTTGCAGGGGTGGTAACCCCTACAACCGGAGCTCAGTTCAAGCGAACACCTTAGCAGGTGCTAGCATCCACCAATCACGGGGTGTTGACGGTGGGCAGTCCGCCGCCTTCATCCAGCGGACCTTGGGTGTGGATGATGCACGCCAAGTCGATGTCCGCAGTATCCTCGCCATCGTCGCACCAATCCGTCTCGTCAGCAAAATCCGACCCGGCGACGGCGGCACTGTGGCCACTGAGGCCGTTCCAGACGTAGCTCTGGTTGACGTTTTGGATGGCGCCAGCCACGTCAGCCAGTTCGCTCGTGACGGCGTCACGAACGGCGGTCAGACCAACCACCAGGCCAATGACGGCGATGGTGGCGATCAGGATCAACTCGGCCGACACGATGAAGCCGGCGTCGTCGTTCCACAATCGTTGCAATACTCTCATTGCGAAACCCTTTCTTGCGGTAAGACTAGAAAACAACACACAACGAAACCGGTACATCGCCGCCGCCGCTCTCGCTGGCTACCGCGACCAGGATGGGCGTCGGAGGCACGGCTTTTTCACACGCGTTCAGCAATCCTTTGGTTCCCTCGGTCGCCATCTCGCTCCGCAAGATGGGTGGGCCTCGTAGCCATCTCGCTCCGCGAGATGATTGGCTTTCTCGTTGTCGCAACCCGAACTCTGCTTCGGTTTCCCTCACGCGGAGCGTGAGGACTACGGGTTGACTTCCCCCGCGCGGGCTGCCAGGAAAACTTTGCCGGGGGTTGTTTCCCGCCACAGGGCCAGGGCCCGGCCAATGTGGCTGAGGAAGGTGTAGTTGTCTTCGACGGCTTTCTCGTCGAGTTTTTCGATTTCGGTGATCAGCCACTGCGAGGCGCGGACGATGGTTTCTCGCGGCGGCAGCAGGTCTTCGGGCGCCACGGCCCACCATTCCAAGGCATGGCCCGTGGCCAGCAAGCGCCGCGACAGATCGCCCCAGGCCTGGCCCGGTTCGACCGCGCCGCCCTCGGCCCAGTTGGCATCCCACCAGCCTTGCGGGTGCTGCGTGGCCACCAGCCGCGCCGTGGCTTCCAGCAGGTGCTGGCGAATGGCGCCGCGGGTTGCCGGCTGCAAAATGGCGTGGGTATCGTCCACTTGCAACAGCGCCGCCAGCGTGTAAAGCCGATGGTTGCCAAAGCATACGCCTTGCTGGTATCCCTGCCGCATGATCCGCGCGGCCAGAGCGTCGAACGTGACGTGCTGGCCTTCCTTGGTGACCCAGGCATCGGCGGTGGGGGCATACAACGCCAATGCCAGCGCGGTCCACTCGTACTCGGCCTGGTTGAGGCTGAAATCGCGGATGGCTTGCGTGAAAATGTCGCGCACGGTGGCCGGGCCGGTGGGCGTGATCACGGGATGATCGAGCGGCGTGCCAATCTCGGCCAACGTGGCCAACGTGTGGTCGACGTGGCTGGCGGTGGCGCCGCCCTCTTGGGTGCGCACCGCCACGCCTTGGCTTTCGCGCGAGAGCAGCGGCTGCGCGTCTTTACCCCAGGCGGCGAGGTAGTACCGGTGGTCGATCAAAATGCGGCGCATTTCGTCGCCCGACAGCGCTTGCTTGTCGGCAAACGTGGCTTCGGCGCCCCAGAAACGCAGGGCATGATCGACCACGCTGATTTTGGGACGCGGCTTGCGCAGCCGGGGCTGCAGCTTATCGAGCACCGCGATCAACTGCCGATCGCTGACGACGTGCGGTTCGTTATGCAGCGGATGAATTTCGAGCGGGGCGTTTTGCACCGTGGGCACCGGCAGCGGAACCGGCAGACTCTTCGCCCGGGCCCAGGGCAGCGCGATGATGACGCCCAGCACCAATGCCTGACTGACCAGGAACATCTTGGCGGAACGATTCAAAGCGGGCAGGCGGATCGCGTTCATGATGCCCTCCCCCCGCGGATTGCTGCCGCGGCTTGAGGGGCTTCAACCGGCGATTCGTCCGCAGGCGTGGCAACTTGAGGGCTGGCGGCCGGCACGCGCTGAATGACCAAGGCCTGGGCGTCTTCGTAAACCGTGCGCCAGGGGCCTTCGGCACGCCGTGCCGATGCCAACATGCGCGGCTGCTGGGCCTTTTCGATCACCAGCAGGTCGACCGCGTAGCGATCGGCGACGCGCTGCCAGTTTTCGCCCGCGGCCAGTTGCAGGTAGTCGAATTGCACTTGCGCCGGAAGCGCCGAGGCATTGGAGCCGGCAAAGACGGGCACGCCCGCCCGATAGGCCAGATAATCGGCCCATTCTTGCGAGGTCCAAACCAATCGCGGCTGCGTTTCGCGAGTTTCCAGCCAGGCGGCGACGCCCAGCGGCGTGTTCGACCCATGCCACGCGGCCAGCGGTCGCGGTTTGCCGCCCAAGATGGGCGTGGCCAACGGACTGAGGGCGAAACCAATCCATACCAGCAGCACGCAAATCAGCGTGAAGGCAAACTGGAAAGATTTGGCGGGCTCTGCTTCATTGACTTCGGGTTCGGTCGCGGGCTCCGCGGCCACGGCACGCCCCACCCCCAACACGGCGGCCAGGTGCGGCAGCAATACCAGGGCGGCCAGTGGAGCGAACCACGGCATCCAGCGCAGGTTGTAAGCCGAAGCCGCCACGCCCAGCAAAAAGATGAGAACCTCGGCGGTAGAAACACTACGGGGGCTGTACCGCAGCAGCACGGCCGCCAGCAGGCAGGCAATGCCCAAGGCAAAACCGGGCAGCGAGCCGAATACCAGCGGCACCACCGAATTGGTCGTTGCCCCCAGGCTGGCCGAGGCAATGCCCAGGGTGGCCAGCCAGAGGTCGATCCCCAAGGGATTCAGCAAGGTGGCCAGGATGGCGAGGTTGAGGACATAGACCCGATGTTGGCAGGCTGGGGACTGGATGGCCTGGACGATGCCGCTTCGCCGCGCCTCGTCAACGGCCGTGCCCAGCGACCAGGCGAGCAACACCAACAGTCCCACGACGAACGATGGCCCCAAATTGGCCCAGATTGCGAGCAACAGCGGGGCGCCGATCCAAAGGGACCAGGGAACCGATATTGCGGCGACTTCGGTGGGCTCGGCGGCAGACTCGATCGCGGGCACCGATTGCCAGCGACTGCCGAAAACCAGCAGCGCCAACAGGCCCGCCAGGCACAAAAATCCAAAGGTTTCTGGCCGCAGTTGGGAGATCATTCCCCAGCCCAACAGCAGCGTGAGCACGGTTCCCGTGGCCAAGAATCGCTTTCTGCCGGTTTGCCGATAGAACACAAACGCGAGCATCAGCACCGCGCCGAACGATGCCGCGACAAACAGAGCCGAGAGCGCGGCGGCGCCGCCAAAGCCATGGACCAGGGCCAGCAGCACTTGCGGCAGCCAGGCAGTGTCGAGGGTGGGCACGCCTTCGGCCAGCGGCATGTGCAGGCTTTGTGTCGGCAGGGCGTTGTGGTTCAAAATCCACTCGCCGGCGGCCACATGCCGCCACAACTCGCTGGTGGCCAGCGTGCTGTAGCTGAGCACGAGAAACACCAACACCATCAGCAGGCACAACGCCGCATGCGCGGGGCGCAACGCGTAGCGCGCGCTGAGCACGGGAGTCAGCGGAGCGGGCTGCGACCGCTGGGCCTCGTGTTCGGCGCTGATGGTGAGTTTGGTCGTTGTTGCCACGGAGCTGCCTGTTGATTCAGTCTTGGAACCGACTGACGCCACGAAATCTTTGATGGGTGTTACTGACGACGCGAAAGGGCACTCGATCGAAAACGCTTGGTGCTGAAATCGATGCCGAAATATTCCAGAACGTTGGGAACTTTGCTCGTTGGGAAAGTCACCTGCAGGGTGACGCGAATCTCGTTCTGCTCCAGCATGCCGTTGGGCGGTGTTGCAAATGCAATGGCTGGCGGCGCCGGCACGGTGTTGTCGCCCAAGGTTACCGAAACGGGAATCACGGTCTGTTCAATGTCCACCCGCACGCCGGGCCCCACAACCAGCCCGAATGGGCTGAGCATGATGTCAACCACCTCTCCCACCTCGGCGGCAGTGGCTCCCTTGGCGGCTTCGCGTGCGGCTTCATCGGCGGCGGCAACCACGGCCTGCTCGAAGATGATCGTCTCGCCGTACTGAATGGCAGCGAACGTCACCAAAACCAAAATGGGCAGAGCCAAAATGGCTTCGAGAATGACCGACCCGGCGCGTGGATGCTGGCTGACCCGCTGGCACATGAAGAGACGCCCCTGGTTGTCTTGCTTTCGCTCCGTGTGGATTCGGAAAATATGAGACTCGATTAAGGCACCAAAGCCACGATGGCATCGGCAAGCTCGATCAACTCGTTGATGAGCGCGCCGCGTACCGCCGCCAAACCCGCAATGGCGCCAATGCCGACAATCGTCAGCAACAACAGGTACTCGACAAAGACGGCGCCGTCCGTCTCGCGAGCAAGCTTTCGTAATATGTTTGCCATCCGCTTCATCGCACGCCCTCTGGTAAGCTGGAAGTACTGGGCAAATGAGTTCGATGAGGCGACTCTAGTTGGGGAGAATCCTCAGGTCAATATTTCGGGATGCAAATTTTAGAAAAATTAGGAAGGTAAAAAATTGTCTTCCCAGTCGATATGGGCCTGACTATTCTGTAGGCTTCACTCAGTTGCTCCAGGCACCGCATTGGGCGCGTTTTCGCATGGCTACCAGTTTCACCCAGTCGCCAAGGCGCTTCACCCAGCCACCGCGCCGGGCCGTGGTCATCCTCGAATTGATCATCACGCTGCCGATCCTGGTGCTGGCCGTGCTCGCCGTGGTCGAGATGGGCCTGTGGATGTCGGGCAAAGAGCAAATCGAAATGGCCACCCGCATCGGCGCCGAAGCAGCGGCCGAGACGCCCGGACTTGGCGGATTGGGGTCGCTGGCAGGCACCGAGATCCAAACCAAAATCTATCGGTACCTGGAGAACGCAGGCATTTCGACCACCAATGTGGAGATCTCCCTCGAGCACAATCTGAACGGCGGAGGCATCCTGCTGTATCCGAACGTTAATCCGTGCCCGCCCCCCACCCTGCCGCCAGTTCCCCCAGCTCAGGTGCCGCCGGTCGACCGCAAGTACGTGCGGCTCATCTTGTGCATTCCGTCCGAAGATCTGACCCCCAACATGCTGGCCTACTTTGGATTCGATTTAACCGGGCGCATGACGCAGCACGCGAAGACTTACCGCTACGAATTGTGGGGCACGCCATGAACGTGAAGCACAACACCATCGTTGGACGCAACCGCCGCGGCGTGGCCACGCTGTGGTTGATCTTGTTGATGCCGGTCCTGGTGCTGCTGCTATGCAAGGTAGTCGATATCGGCAAGCTGTGGCTGGAGCGGGCGGCGCTGGAAAACACGCTGGAAATCGCGGCCCTGTCGGCCGTGAAGGAGTGGGGCGACCTGGGCCCCAGCCTGGGCACCATTGACCCCGCCAGCGCGGTGGGAATTGCCTTCGCGGCCGCGAACACCATTTGCGGCGAATCGGCGGTGATCTTGGGCACCAACCTGGTGTACGGCACGGTGACCACCGAAGGTTCGGACAACATCTTCCACATCGGCGATTACACCGGCTGCGGCGGCGGCTCGGTGTTCATTCAAATCAACAAGCCGAATGCCGGGGCCGATCCTCCGATCGGCAATGAAATTCTCGTGGAGTTTCAGCCCGGTTCGCCCAACGTGTACATCCAATCCATTACGTTCACGATTCCGCAGATGAACGTGAACGCCAATCAGCAGCCGTATTTCAATGCGGATGCCAGCCCGATCGTATCGCAAGCGATGGGTGATTCTTCCGGATTGGATATCGATCCGGTAGTCCCCATGACCACCAATTGGTGGTGCTGCGGCGGTGCGGGCCCCTGCGTCGGCCCGATTCCCCCATTTAATAATCCCAATGGCGATATTTGCTTTGGAGTGGACGACCTGGTCCCGTTTGACACCAACCGCTACCGAACTCTGATCATCGGTTTCGAGGACGGCACCTTCACCGAAAACGATTTCTTTCGCTTTGGTGTCCGATTCGCGAATATGAATCCGCCAGCCGTGCCGGGATCCAATCGAGGTGGTGCGTGGGGCGCGCTTCCCGTCGCCGTTTCGATAACCTTCGTCAACACCGTTACGAACCAATCGCAAACCGTGACGGGAAACTTTACGACGGTGAACGTCAACATATCCGAGTTCCTCACCCAGGGATCGGCGGGAAGTCGGCCCGCGGTGCATGCCATGGCCCAATATCGAATTCCCAGTCTCTGCGGCATGTTCGGGCCGTACACGGTTTCGGCGCGGACCAATGCCGTCTACGATTGCGGCACCGGTCGCGTGGAACTGATCCGGGTTCACGAGTTCCGCGAAAATGGCCTCCCTGTTCCCGAGCCGCCCTTTCCGCCGGTACTGCCGCCGTAGTGCGTCTTTGGTCGCCAGAAAGCGTTTGATTTGCCACCGTGCCCAACGCAGAGTTGCGTTCGCCGTGGAGAAAGCCTGTTGCGTTCCGACAAACGCAGAGCAGGTTGGTTGAGCGGCGGCAAGGCCGGAGTTAACTGCCGCCAAGGGGCGTGAATCTTTTGCAGAGCCAACAGTACGGCAGGGGAGAAGCCCTGCCGTACTGTTTTTTCGTGGTCAGCTGGCGATTACCGCAGGCCGAAGCCGCCGAAGCCGCCAAAGCCGCCGAAGAACGTGCCCATGTTGCCGCCGTACGAGCCGTTGGTGCCATACAGCGAGTTGTTGTAGGCCCGCGCGGCTTCCGCGGCCGTGTAGCCTTCGGCGAACGACGGAGCGACCACCACCACTTCTTCGGCGTTGGGCACGCCC
>JAANMV010001610.1_pt1 | contig 24275 bp, 20 predicted proteins | sample 7279661 | NCBI WGS metagenome assembly JAANMV01 (sample SAMN14094540, study PRJNA606508) | bioreactor metagenome | isolation source: A lab-scale SPAN reactor treating ammonium-rich wastewater day 121 | place: Ireland: Galway | collected 2017-05-16
GGCAGACGCGCAGGTCTCAAACACCTGTTCCCGCGAGGGAGTGCCGGTTCGACCCCGGCTCTGGGCACCACAGGACGGGAGACGAAGGTCTCCCGTTCCCTTTTGAGGGCTCGTATGGCTCGACTCTACGTCATCGACATCATGTATCACATCTTCCGGGCCTTCCATGCCCTGCCCCCCCACCTGGGGACGAGGGACGGCCGCCCTACCAACGCCGTGCACGGCTGCCTTGGCATCCTGCGGGTGTTATGGAAGACTTTCCAGCCCGAGTACGCCGTGGCCGTCTTCGAGTCGCGCACCCGGGTGTTCCGGGCCGAGCTGGCCGAGGATTACAAGGCCAACCGCCCCGAGACTCCCCAGGCGCTCAAGGTGCAGGTCCCGCTGGTCATCGAGGGGCTGAAGCGTCTGGGCATCTCCATGCTGTCGATGGACGGTTTCGAGGCCGACGACGTGATCTGCACCCTGGCCCGCCAGGCCGGCGCGGCCGGGCACAGCGTCACGCTGGTGACCTCCGACAAAGACCTGGCCCAGGTGCTGCAGTTCCCCGGTGAAATGGAGCTCTTGCGGCTCTCAGGCACGGGCAAGACGGCCAAAGTCGAGCGGGTGGGCCGCGAGCAGGTGGAGTCGATCTTCGGCGTGCCGCCCGAGCTCATTCCCGACTACCTGGCCCTGCAGGGAGATGCCGTGGACAACCTGCAGGGCGTCAGCGGCATCGGCCCTAAAACTGCCATCTCCTTGCTCAGGAAGGCCGGCTCGCTGAAGGCCCTGCTGGAGAGCCCGGCCCAGGCTGGTAAGTTCGCCAGCGCGCTGACAGAGCAAAAAGAGCGCTTGCTGCGCGATCTCGAGCTGGCCACCCTGAGGACCGACGTTCCCCTCGAGCCCTTTGATTTGTCCCACTTTGCCCTGCAGCCCCTCAGCGGGGCGGCTGAGTACTTCGAGGACCTGGAGATGAAGAATGCCCTGCAGCAGCTCGACGGGCTGCTCTTCCCCGATCCCACCGTTCGCGAGTTCTGGGCTCCGGACTGAACTCCGCCGCGCGCCTTAGACTGCCGTACCCACCGGCACCCCGGCCAGCTCCTCGAGCAGGAACATCGAGGTGCGGATGCCCCGGTGGAAGTTGCCCAGGTCCATGTGCTCGTCCGGGGCGTGCAGATTCTCGTCATTGAGCCCGAAGCCAACCAGAATGCCGGGCACGCCCAGGATCTGCTCGAAGTCCACCACAATCGGAATCGAGCCACCCTCGCGCACGAACACCGGGGGGCGCCCGAATTCACGCTCGACCGCCCGAGCCGCGGCTTTCAGGGCCGGATGGTTGCGGGGGGCGATCCAGCCCTTGCCACCGTGCAGCGCCCGCACATTGGCCCGGACAGTCGGCGGCACCAGCGACTCAATGTAGGCTTTGACCAGGGCGGCGATCTCCTCGGGCTCCTGATCGGGCACCAGCCGGCAGGAGAGCTTGACCATAGCCTTATTGGGCAGCACCGTCTTGGCTCCCTCGCCGGTGAAGCCGCACAGCATGCCGTTGACCTCCAGGGTGGGGCGGGCCCAGCGGCGCTCGAGCACCGTGTAGCCCTCCTCGCCATCCAGGGCGGGCACGTTCAGGCCGGCCCGGAACTCCTCTTCATCGAAAGGCAGGGCGGCATACTCGGCACGCTCCTCCGGCTCGAGCTCGCGCACCCTGTCATAGAAGCCGGGTATCTGGATGCGCCCATTGGCATCCTTGAGCTGAGCCACAAGGCGACAGAGCTCGAAGCCCGGGTTGGGCACGGCTCCCCCGAACACGCCCGAGTGCAGGTCCGAATCGGCGCCGACGAGGTCGATCTGAAAGTAGGCCAGGCCGCGCAGCCCGTAGAGAATGGACGGGATGCCGGGGGCAAACATGGCGCTATCCGAAATCACCACCATATCGGCTTTCAGCAGCTCTTGGTGCTGACGAAGAAAGGGGGCCAGGTTGCGTGAGCCGATCTCCTCCTCGCCCTCGATCACGAACTTCACGTTGACCGGCAGCTCGCCCCGGGTGGCCAGCATCGCCTGCACGGCCTTGACGTGCACCAGAAACTGGCCCTTGTCGTCGGTGGCCCCCCGGGCAAACACCTTACCGCCGCGCACGGTGGGCTTGAAGGGAGGGGAGGTCCACAGCTCGATCGGGTCTTCCGGCTGCACATCGTAATGTCCATAGACCAGGACGGTGGGTTTGCCGGGCGCGTTGAGGCGCTCGGCAAACACCACCGGGTGGCCCGGTGTGTCCATCACTTCTACCTTCGTCAGCCCGGCCTCGCGTAGTTGGCGGGCAACCTCCTGGGCGCAGCGGCGCACTTCGGGGGCACGGGCCGAATCGGTGGAGACGCTGGGGATGCTCAACAACTCGAAAAGGTCGGCTTCAAAGCTGGAGCGCTTCTCTTGGAGATACTCCTGAACAGACGCGGGCATGGGCGGGGCTCCTCTTTTGTAGGACTGGGAGGACGCAGGTTCGCTCAAAGTCAGGGGGTTTCCCGCCGCCGCCGGGCGAAATCAGGGCGACGTGAGCCAGAAACCTTCCCGGCTGACCGGCCTGCTGCTCCAATCGGGGCCTGACCCACTGCGCAACACGGTGCTGGGCATCTTTCTCTTGATCCTGCTGGCCTGCCTCATCATGATCGCCACCTCCCTGGTCGGGCTGGGCCGCATGCAGCGCATCTCCAATGAGACCCAGGACGGTGTGCAGGCTCTGTTGGCCCTGGAAAAACTGCGACGGGGGGAACGGCAGGTCCAACTGGCCGACCTGGAGGGGCGGGAGGCTCTGGAAAGAGCCGTGATGCAGACCGACCGGGAGGCGCTTTCGCTGGCCCTCGATCGCTACGAGCAATCGGCCCTGCGCTCGCTCCTAGAGGCGGAAGAGAAAAGAGACCAGCAGCTCCGCATCCAGCTCATTGCTGGTGGTGTCTTGATTTTCGGCACCCTTGTGGGCCTGGTTGGTCTACTCTACTGGCTTTTTGGCGTACTGCTTAAGCCTATCGAAGACCTGGCAGGATTGGCCCGCCGGGTTCGCGAGGGAGAGCTTTCCTGGCGAGCCGCGCCCTTCACTCAGCCCGAGCTGAACGAGCTGGGACAGGCCCTCAACGACATGCTGGATACCATGGAGCTACGCGTGCAAGAGCTTGACCGCCAGCGAAACGACTGGGAAGCTCTCGTGGGCTCGATTCCGGACGCCTGGCTGAGCCTGGATGCCGAAAACCGGGTCACCCTGGCCAACCCGGCGGCCCAGGAGCTGGCCGGCGAGGACTGGACAGGACGCCGGTTGGAGGAGCTGCCCCTGGACCAACAGGCGGAACAACGCTGGCTGTTGACCCGAGCCGATGGAAGCCAGATCCCGCTCCGCTCCAAACGTGTCGAGCTGGCCTCCGACCGCTCTTTGCTGCACCTGCGCGACCTTCAGCTCGAGGAGAGACTTGAGCGACTGCGTCAGGAGGCGGTTTCGGTGGTGCTCCATGAGCTGCGAGGCCCCTCCCGACGACTGGTCGAGCTGTGTGAGAGCTACGACAACGCTGAGCTTGCTTCGCAAGCGCGGTATCTTCGCGGGCTGGTCCACAACCTGAGCCTGTCCGAGGCCCTCAGCCAGGGGCGCTGGAGCACGAAGCTGGTGCCGATCGAGTTGGACGCCCTCCTGGAGGAGGTGGCCCAATCTTTGAGCGGACTGGCGCGAGAGCGGGAAGTCGAGTTGGAGGTCAGGGGCGAGGAGTGTCAGTTGGTGGGCGACCCCGAGCAACTCGGGCTGCTCTGCTCCACCATGCTCCGCCGCCTGATCGAGGAGACGAGCCCGGGCGGCAAGCTGGGGGTGGGCGCCCGCTGCCATCAAGACCAGGTCTGGCTCGAGCTGACTCCCCAGGAGGCCAGCCTGGCCAGTCAGGTGCGCCAGTGGGTCAACGGGAGCGGCTCAGAATCGGAGGGAGCAGCGCTACTGCGCCAGATCCTCAAGAGCCACGAGGGCTACCTTGAGAACGAGCCCGGTGAGCGCCTGCGCATCGCTCTTCCTGTGCGTGAGGCTCAGCCCCTCCCCACGGTGACCGAGGTTGGGCCCGACCAGGCCGCTCCCCTGCGACCCGCCCTGCGGGTGGGCTGCTGGGTTCGTGAGACGGCCCTCGCCGCCTGGCTGCACCGCAGCCTGCGTCGTGACTTCGAGCTGTGCGAGCCGAGTGAAGAAGGACTTGACCTGCACGTAATCGACCTCGATGACCTGCCTGAGCAGGTGCCGGCGGGCCGACTGGTGGCTCTGGCCGCACGGCCTGCCGAGCAGGTCGAGAAGTTCGTCGAGTTGGAGGCGATGGCTCTGCTGGACAAGGATAGCTCGGCCGGGGAGCTCCGCTCGGCCCTGTTGCGCGTGCAGGGAGGAGCGACGGTGCTCAGCTCGGAGGCAGCCCTGGGCCTGCGCCTGCACGCGAGCAAGGCGCGCCGTCAGGCCCCCTCGGCTTTCCTTGAATTGACCGGGCGCGAGCAAGAGATCTTCCGCTCTATCACCCGGGGGCTGAGCAATAAGGAGATCGCCGAGGCCCTGGTCATCAGCGAGGGCACCGTCAAGACCCACATGAATAACCTGCTGCGCAAGCTCAACCTCAAGGACCGGGTCCAACTCCTGCTCTATGCCGCCCAACACGATCTCCTTACCCAGTAAAGGATTCAGACCTTCTCCACCCATGGGTCGAGAGACTTTTTCCAGCTTCAGCCCGATGGTCGGGGGAACCGTTCGGACCTATCCTGCGAGCGGTGTGAATGTGAGATACCCCACATTCGGGGGGTATCGGGAATGCTAGGCTGAGAGAGCGGTCAATACGGACCCGAAAAGGAGAGTCACAAATCCTATGTTGAGGCAACGGACGAGGAGCGGTCGCGGCTTTGTGTTAGCCATGACCCTCATCATCATCGCCCTGATCACACTGGTGACCTTTATGGCGGTCAACGTCTCCACCCTGGAGTCGCGCACGGCCATGCAAGATTACGCCGGTTCGCGCGCCATGTATTCCGCGCGCGCCGGCCTGAACTACGCCATGTCCAAGGTAACCCAGTTGCGCGATACCAGCTGGGTACAAAACGGGGGCACCGTGACGCTGCCGCTCGAGCCCGGGGTCACGTCCTTTACGGTCGTCGTGCGCCCGCATCCGGACAACACGACGACTCGCACCTCGCAACTGGCCTGGGAAGTAACCTCCACCGGTTTCTACGGCCAGCCCCCGCGCCAGGCCCAGCGCCAGGTGGTAGCCTTCATCCAGCAAGAGCCCTTCTCCAAGTACGCTTACTTCACCGACCGCGACATCGGCGTCGGCGGCGCCATCATCCGCTTCGTCTCCAACGACGCCATCACGGGCCCGGTGCGCACCAACGGCTACTTCACCATCGCCGGCAACCCCCGATTTTCCGACCAGATGCGCTCCTCCAACCTCTCTGATACCGCTTACACGGCCGGTCCGCCCCCCGTGTATCGCAACCCGAACGGCACCACCACCTCCGACCCGGCCAAATTCTATCGCACCGAGAACAACGGCTCTTATGCCCAGAACGCCCCCGTGGCCCTGAACAACAGCCCCAACTTCTCGTTCGCCGGCGGACAGGCCGAGATCCCGTTGCCGACCGACAACGACAAGATCCGGACTCTGGCCGAGTCCAATGCGCCCGATACCGCCAACCTCAACATCATCGTTCCTGGCGGGGCGCTGCCGCCCAACCATTTCAAGAATCCCGCCAACTCCGCCTCGGACTATGACATGGTCTTCGACGAGACGACCGGACACCCCAGCGGCTTCACCCGCAACGGCAACAATATTAGCGTCAGCGATGCCCCGCCCGTCTTCAAGATGACTTTCCGCAGCACACCCAACCCGGCCGGAGCCGTGCTCCAGCGCTGGGACTCGGCCTCCTCTTCCTTCCGCAACTGGGACCCCGTGGCCAAGAACTACACCGCATCGACCACCGTGCTGGACACCTCGGCGGACACCATCCACGTGGACGGATTCGTGGTGATGGAGGGTACCGTCAAGGGCCGCGTCACCGTGGGCGGGAAGTACGACGTGCACCTGACCAACAACCTCGTCTACGCCGACATGGCCCAGGACGTGCTCGGCATCGTGGCCAAGGAAGACATCATCGTCGAAAGCCGCACCAATACCAACCAGGACCGCACCATCCACGCCACCATGATGGCCCTGAACGGCTCGTTCTTCGTGGACAAGTACAACTCGGGCAGCCCGCGCGGCACGCTGCACCTCTTCGGAGGCATCATCCAGCGCACCCGCGGACCGGTGGGCACCGGCTCGGCCTCGCAGGTCTCCACTGGCTACGCCAAAAACTACCGCTACGACGACAAGCTGATCACCAAGCCCCCGCTCAACTTCCCGAACACGGGCGAGGTCTACATCGTGAATATCAACGACAAGGGGGCCACCGGTTCGCTGTGAGCACTTACCTGACGCCAACCCGCAAGGGATTCACGATGGTCGAGCTGATGGTGGTCGTCTTCTTGATGGCCGTAATACTGGGGCTGGTCATCTTCAACGGCCGGCACGGCATCGCCAACCGCGAGCAAGACAAGGCCGCCAAGGAGATCGAGTCGGCCCTCAACCTGGCCCGCCAGACGGCCACCAACCGGATGCCCCCGGCCGGCCAGGCGGCCACGACCCCGGTGGTGCGGTTGTCGCTGGTCAGCGGCACCGGCACCGCCGACGGGTCCTGGACCCTAAGCACCATCGGGGGGGCCAACGAGCAGGCCGGCCGGCTGCACCGCAGCATCCGGCTGACCGGCGCCCCCGACCTGACCCTGAACTACATGTCGACTGGCGGGCTGAACGCCAACTACACCATCACGGTGGGCAGCTTCAGCACCAATCGCACCACCACCATCTCGGTCAAGCAGATGACCGGTGGCGTGACGGTCTCGCAGTAAGGAGCGCGCGATGAGACAGACACGACGTAAAGGATTCTCCATCATCGAGGTGCTCATCTCGTTCATGGTGCTGACGGTCGCCATCCTGGCCCTGCTGGGCCTGATGCCGGCCGCCTCCAAGCAGGGCTCCACCACCGGCAAGCAGAGTCAGGCCCTCTACATCGCCCAGAGCCATATGGACAACCTGGTCTCCCAGAACACCTTCAACGCCGCCGGCACGGTCCCGCTACCAGCGCTGGCCACCGGGGCCAGCGCCCGCTGGTGGTGCACTCCCGGGCCGGACGGCAACACCCAGGTGCTGCATGTAGAGGTAATCTGGCTCGAGTTCGGGCGCTCGAGGCGGGTAGAGCTCGCCAGCATGGTCTACCGTTGAGAAGGAAGGCAAAGCAAGTGAAACGTGGATTTTTCCAGCGAAGACAGGGAGGCCTGACTCTGGCTGAGGTGCTGGTCAGCCTGTTCCTCATTGGCATCTTCGGCCTGGTGGCCGTGGGCAGCCTGCAGATGGCTCTGCGCCAGTGGGGCAGCGTGGCCCAGAAGGTAAACGCGGCGCAAAATGCTCGCTTCATCACCAGCACCATCGCCAATGAGCTGCGCCAGGCCATTCCCTGGGCTGACCCTACCCGGGGCTATATGAGCATCACCCCGGCGGTTGCTCCCACGGGGGTTCTCATGCCGAACGCCAATACCCGCAACTCGGCTCAGGTGGTCTTCACCGAGCCCCACCCGACCACCACAGGTGGGGGGTGGAATCCGATGCAGAGCGGCTGGAACAGCACCAACGCGAGCAACTACCGAACCATCACCTACCGGGTGCAGGGACTGGATGTCATCCGAGAGAATCGGCCCGGCACGGCCGGGACCTCGACTCAGGAGATCATCGCCAGCGCCCAGCAAAATGGTGCGGTGACGCTTGCCTTCTCCTGGCAATCGCCCAGCATGGTGAACATCACCGTGACGGCGCGAGAGGGGCAGGGCAGCCAGTCCTACACCTCGTCCTATTCGACAGCCTGTTTTATCGTGGGGAAATAGAGATGGCGCGCGCAGAACGCTGGGAAATCGCTTCCGACGCCGAGCTGGTCAAACGCGGACGCATTCTGACCATCCTCGGAGTCATCATCCTGTGCCTCGGCTCGCTGGTGACCGTGGCCCTGATGTCGGTCACCGACTCGAGTGGGCCGCAACGCACCAGCTCGGGCCCGATCCGGCTGGTGGCCCCTCAGGTGGCCAGCCAGGGCTCGACCGGGGCAGGGGCCGGAAACACCGGCGGCGCGGGCACCACCGGGGAATCCTCCGGTGGCACGACGACCGGGGGCGGCGCCCCGGGGGGCGAGTTGCCTCCCGGGGCGACCACCGGTGCAGGGACGACCACGGGCGTTACGGGTCCCTCCAACCTCGACCCCCACCTCGTGCCAGCCCCAGGCACCAATATCCTGGGCCTGCCCATTCTGGGAGCGACGCCAAGCAACACCCCCACTCCCCCTCCGAGCACGGGGCAGGTGTTTGACCTCTAACAGCTGCGCTTCGTCGCGCGCCGTGAAAAAACGCTCTTAAATCGTAGCTAATGAAGCCCCGCTACCCTCTGCTGGCTGGTCTGGTGGTCCTGGCTCTCGCCCTGCACGGGCTGGTCTATTTGGTGCACGGCGCGCTCATGGTTTCTGGCCCTTACGAAATCGACTTCGGCGAGGGTCCGGTCCTCCAGCTGGCCTACCAGGTCCACCAGGGCGAGCCGCTCTACCGCTCGCTGGACGAGCCTCCCTTCCAGGCCTGCCTCTACACGCCCCTCTACATCGGCCTGGCCAGCCTGCTGCAGGGCGAGCATCCCAATCTGGGGGCAGCCCGGGCCCTGTCGGCCATGGCCACCCTGATCGCCGCCGCAGCTACGTTCGTCGCCCTCAAGAAGCGTCACGGCTGGCTGGTCAGCCTTACCTTCCTGGCGCTTTTCCTGGGCCACGCCCTGACGCTCAACTGGAGCTTCTACTGCCGGGTGGACACCCTGGCCCTGATGTTCTCGGTGCTGGGCCTGCTGGCGGCCGCGCCCGACTGGCGCAGACCTCTGGCTCAGGAAGCCACGGTGGCCCTCTGTTTGTCCCTGGCCGTGCTGACCAAGCAGTCGTTTCTGGCCGCCCCCGTAGCCATCTTCCTGCTCTGGCTGCCCCGTCCGCTCCGGGCGCTACGGCTGACCCTGCTCTGCGTCCTGTTCACCGGTCTGACCCTGCTCTGGCTCAACGCCTCCTCGCAGGGTCAGCTCTTCAACCAGCTCTTTCGCTACAACGCACTCCCCTACTATGTCGCTCAGATGACCGGCTATCTGAAGGGCTACACTGCCTCGGCCGGGGCCTTGATGGGCCTGGCCCTGCTGGGAGCGCCGCCCGCCTGGCGAACAGAGCGCGCTTTCCTGCTCTACACGCTGACCAGCCTGGGAATCGTGCTGGGTAGCGGGCGCATGTTCAGCTGGTACAACTACTTCCTCGAGCTGCACCTGGCCCTGGCCGTGCTGGCCGCGCTGGCGGTGCAGCGCTGGGCCCCCGACCCGGTCACCCGAGGGGCTGTCGCCGTGCTCCTTGCCGGCCAGCTCTTCTGGCTGGGCCTCACCAGCGACCTGAACGGCACCTATCTCGAGCCCGCCGGCGTTCGACTCAAGCAGGAGGTCTGGCCGGTGCTGAGCGGGCGGACCCCGGCCCGGGTCCAAGACCGCATCGACCAGACTCGTCGCCTGAAAGAGATGCTCGAGCGCCATCCCGGTCCACTTTTGGCCGAGTACTCCGCTCTGCCCCTCTGCCTGGGCCGCACCAGCTGGCTGTGCGACCCCTCCACCTACTGCGCCCTGAGCGGACTGGGCTGGTGGAACCAGAAGCTCTTGACCGACCAGTTCGAAGAGCGCAGATTCGACCTCATCCTGCTGACCTGGAAAGAGAACAGCCCCCACTTCACGCCCGAAGCGATGGAGGCTCTGAAGGCCAACTATGTCGAAGTGGGCCACACCGGGGGCACGGGGGCTATGTACTACTTCGTTCGCCGCCCTTAGTACGCCATTGGGGGGAGCATGGCCGACAGCCTGGTGTGCAAAGCCGGCGGGGCGCTGGAGACGCTGGTCCATCAGTTCTCCGACCCCCTGTCCTTCTATCGCGAGCTGATCCAGAACTCTCTGGACGCCCACAGCCGACGCATCGACATCCAGATCAACCACCAGGACGACACCATGGTGATCTCGCTGGACGACACCGGCGAGGGCATGAGCGCCGAGATCATCGACAATCGCCTGACCCGGCTCTTCAGCTCGGGCAAGGAGGACGACCTGACCAAGATCGGCCGCTTCGGCATCGGCTTCGTCTCGGTCTTCGCCCTCAACCCGGAGGCCGTGGCGCTCGACACCTCGCGCGACGGCGCTCACTGGAGGGTCATCTTCAAGGCAGACCGCTCCTTCGTGCGCCTGGCCCGGCAAGACCCGGTGGAGGGCACCCGCATCCGTATCTACAAGAAGGCCACCGCCGAGGAGTGCGACCAGCTCGTCGTCCGCTCGCGGGAGGTGATCCGCTTCTGGTGCCGGCACGTGGACGGCCAGATTTTCTTCCAGGGCGAGCTCCAAAACGAGCCCTTCGACATCGCCGGCCCCTGCACGGTTCGCCGAGAACACAAGGGGACGACCATCCTGGTGGGCTATCCCGAGGATGGCCAGGCTTTCATTGGGTTCTACAACCGTGGCCTGACTCTGGCCGAAAGCACCAAAGAGCACACGCTGCCGGGCCTGGCGGTCAAGATCGACTCGCGCTCGCTCGAGCACACCCTGTCCCGCGACGGGGTTGTGCAAGACGCTCGCTTCGCGAGGCTGATGGACGAGGTGCGGGCCATGGCGGCCAGGGATTTGCCCGACCTCTTGCTCGAGCAGCTCGAGCAGCTTCTTCGCCAGAACCAGGACGCCAGCAAGCACTACCGGGCTGCCGCCAGCCTCCTCGGATGGCTGAGCCGCCGGCGCTGGAGCGGAGTGGCTCTGAGCCACTGCGACGGCGAGGCCGAGGGCGAGAGCTGGAAGGCCATCCCCGGTCGTCACAGCTCATGTCACATCTGCTACGGGCCGTATCTGACCGAGCTGACACCTGGCCCGGCGGTGGCTCGCTTCAAGCTCCGCTGCCCAGACGACCATGACACCAGGGTCGGCACGCTGGATGTCCACGACGCTGCCCGCAGCCGTCTCCTGGCCGTGCGCGACCTGAGGAGGGATGATTTCCAGGACCCCGACCGGGCCTGCGAGCTCTCCCTTCCCTTTGAGGCCGTCCTCGGTCAGCGGCTCGAGTTTCGCGTCCACTGGGACGGCCAGCACTCCCTGTGGGTGGACGAGGTCGAGTTGCTCTCAGGAGGCCGGGGCCAGCCCCGCGGTCTGGAGCGGGCACTCTTTCGCACACCCGCAGGTGCCCAGGTCACCGTGGGCGAGGCCCTGGCACTTCGCCCATGTCTCACCGCCTGGGAGGCGAGTCCGCTGAGCGAAGCCCTGCAGGAGCAGGGAAAGCTGGTCCTCAAGGCCCGCCCTGGCGACGGGTCCTGGGAGCTGATCAAGGCCCTCCACGACCAGTGTCCCCTGCCGGCTGCTCATGCCTGGTGTCTTCCGCGGCCGGCGAGCCCGGAGCAAGAGGAGCAGGCCGCCCCCCTGCGAGGTGCTGTCCTCGAGCTCTTGCGCGATCAGGGAGCGCGAGTCTCGCAAGTAGGCCTGGCCCACTTCGGAGACCCTGCCCGCCTGGCGGGCAAGGCCTGCCCCGGCGAGCTGACCGCCACCGGAGAGCTGGACCGGCTTCCCACCGGGCTCCTGGCCCGCCCGGCCGGGCTGTTGCTGAACCTGGACCACCCGATCCTGACGACCCTGATCGAGGCCGCCCTCAAAGAGCCGTTCCTGGCCGCCTACCTGCTGGTCAAAGTGTATACGAATCCCGAGGCCGAGCAGGATGTCAGGCTGGCCCAGCTGACCTGGAGGCGACGATGTCGCAAGAATTGATCGACCGGTTGATGGCCGGGGGCCAACAGGTGGCCGAAGGCGAGTTCACGCTGGACAAGGAGATGGCGCGCCAGAAGATGCGCCACTTCCAACTGACCGACCCCCACGCCTACGTGCTTGAGCTGGTGCAAGCGGCGGTCCTGCGCGGGGCCAGCCAGATCCGATTTCGGATCGATACCGACGACATGCACATGTCCTTTGACGGCCCCCCGTTCCAGGCGGACGAGCTGAGCCGGGCTGAAGCAGCCATGCTCGAGAGCCAGGGCGACCCTTCCCTGCGCCAGCTGGGCCTGGGGTTGAGCGCCTGCATGGCGCTCAAGCCGAAGTTTGCCCGGGTGGATAGCGGGGGCCACCGCCTGGAGCTTCGTCCCGGCAAGAGCGACCAGCTGGGCCCGGGGCCGTCGGGCCAGAACACGCGCATCCATGTGCGCGATCGCGCCGGCCTGCGGCTGGGAGAATTCTTCAGCAACTTGCTGGGCCGGTCCAGAGAAGCAGACCTGCTTGGCAAGCACTGCGCCTTCGCTCGCATCCCCATCAAGGTGAACGGCCGCCAGATCTCCGGGCCCCTGAAGGACTACTACCAGTTCGGCGGGATCCTCATCCAGGGAGAGGGGTTCCAGGGCGCAGGTGGCTTTCGAAAGTTCGAATCGGCCCGACTTGGCTTCCTGCGGGCTGGCGTGCTGGTCGAATGGACGGATCTACCCGACCGCGTGCTGCCCTTCCAGGCTGTCCTGGAGTGCGAGGAGCTCGTCGAGAACGTCTCCCAGACTGGCGTCGTGCGCGATGCCACCTTTGAGCGCCTGGTGGCCGCGGCTCGCGCCGCCCGTCCCGAGGCGGTGGCCCGCCTCTGCGTTCAGCCCTTACTGTTTGTCAAGAACTGGGACTGGCACACGCAGCTCAGGCTGGAGCTGCTCACCTTCGCAACCCCGGAGGAAGTCGTTCCCACCGCCCTGGCCGAGCTTGCTCTCTGGCCCACGGCCACGGGCTCGTGTCAGGATGTCTCCCTGCGGCAGATCATGGCCGTCGTGACCGAGAAAGGCGAGGTTGCCAGCGCTCGAGAGCGCAATCCGGGACTGGAGCTCGAGGGGATGCCCCTGGTGCTGTTCGACGACGGGGCCAATTTCGAAGGCCTGCGCAAGCTCTTGAGCCACCGGGTGCGAAACGTGACTCGGCGCCTCAACAATCGCAAGCGACGCGAGCTCAATCGCGCACTCTGGCTGAAAAGAAAGGCCGAGCCAGTCCTGACGAGCTCAAGGGTTCTCGTCAGGAGATCGCTCGCGGGCGACGGGTTCCAGGGCGAGATCGGTCTGACGGCCAGCGGGGCCCAGCCCCGACTTCGTTTCCTGTGCGAGGGCCACGAGTTGCCTGAGTGCCGACTTGCGCTTCCCCTGTGTGGGCTCGAGGTCGTTCTGAGCGGTCCCTTCACCCCGGCCGAGGATTTCGACGCGGTGCGCCGGGACGAGGTGTATGCCAGGGCCATGGCCCGCTGGTTGTCCCGACTGGCGGAGCTTTATGGCGAGCTGGCTCGTGGGGGGCGATCCGACGTGGACGCGGCCCTTCGTGGCTTTGCGCACCTTGCCACCAGCCCCCCCGAGAGCCTGGCCCGCGCTCTGGGCATCCAAGAGCTGTCCCCTCCCGACTTTGGCCTGGAATGGCTGGAGGAGGCTGCCATCTTTCGAGTCGGGAGAGCGCTCAAATCGTTGCGGGAATTGCGCGAGCGAGCCACCCGGGGACCTCTCCCCTGGGTGGACCCCTGGGCGCGCTGGTCTGAGACGGAAACCCTGCGACTCGACGAGATCGACCGCGAGTTGCTCGAGCGGACCCTGGGCAGACAGGCCCTGGTCAAGCAGGAGTCCGGGCAGCCGACCCGGCCCAAGCCTGTCTCGGTTCAAGGCGAGCAACGCTTTCTGGAGCGTCTGGAGGCCCTGCTTAACGGCCTGCAGGCCGCCGAGGGCGAAGTGCTGGTCTCGCGCTGGGGTCTTTACCTGGTCAACGAGCGCGGCTACCCCCCCATCAGTTGGACCTGGGACGGGCTGCGACTGAACCGGCGCCACCCATTGATCAAAGAGCTCATGGCTGCCTCGGAGTCCGACCCGGCTGCTCTGACCCTTCTGGCTTCCCTGGTGATGAGCGAGGCGTCTCGCCGGCTTCGCTCCCCGTCTGGAGTCGAAGAGCGACGTCAAGGCCTGATCGCTCGCTCGCTGCTGGGAACCGACCCGCTCTTTGAGAGCGCAACTCGTCTGGAAGGGGAGTTGGAAGGGATCCGACCCGATGGAGCGGTGCGCGGCTGGGCCCGGGAACCGGAACATCCGACCCGGGCCGTCAGCGTCAAGATCTACGTGGAGAGCGGCTCGGCCTACCACTTTGTTGGGCAGGCCGCAGCCTGCCCCGAAGAGGGTCCGAACGCCTTCCAGTTTCAGATCCCCAGGCTTTACGTGACGGGGCAAAAGCACACCGTGGTGGCCCGGGCCGAGGTAAACGGCCGACTGGTCGAGCTCTCTGGCTCGCCGCGAGCCTTCGTGGGGGCTGTTCCCTACGCGGTAGCCCCGATCGGGCACCTGGAGCGGGTGGACGCGACCGGAAAGGCCTTCGGCTGGACCCTGGATGGCAACTGCCCCGAGCAGTCCATCGACGTCCACTTCTACATCGACGGCCCGGCCGGTCAGGGGGAGTTCGTGGGCGGGCTTCGGGCCGACCAGCCTCGACCCGATGTCAACGAGGCCACCGGCTATCCCGGCCACCACGGGTTCACCTTTCAGATACCCGCCGAGCACCTGGACGGCTCCCAGCATACCCTCTACGCCTATGCCCTTGACCCCGCAGGAGGCCACAACCCCCTGCTACAGGGAGCCCCGATGACTTTCAGCTGACATCTTGATAGCCGGCACTGTGCTTGTGACCGCCCCCACCCAGGGTGCGGGCCACCTCGGACACGTCGAAATCGCCCACTGATCGCAGCGACCAGGTGCGCAAGCCGTGCTCGTCGTCGTAGTAGGCCGCCGCGAAGGGGGCGCCGGGGTGCAGATCGCACAGCCGGTTGGCGATCTCGGAGCGAAAATCGGTGGCATTGACTACCGGCACGCGATGGCCCCCCACCTCCGACCAGCGGGCCCGGGCGCAGGCCTCGTTGACCAGTTGCTCCTGCAAGCGCAGCAAGACGGTGCCTTCGCGTTTGAGCTCATCCACTCGCAGGCGCGACCAGACGTCAAAATCCATGGGATAGGAGCGCAGAGCGATTGTAACCTCTTTGCTCTGAGGCAGGGCAAAGCGCCACAGATCCTTGTCCTCCACGTAAGCCAGCAGCTCGGGCAGCGGCTCATCGGGATGGAAGAACTCCCAGGAAAGGTGCGCGCCCGAGCGCTCCATGTCGAAAATCGTGTAATCGAGTCCGGCCAGCTCTTGCTGGGCCGTCTTGTGATGATCCACCACGAACAGGTCCTGGCAGCGCTCGCGCATGGCCAGCAGCTCGGCCCTCGGATAGGAGAAGTCGACCAGCACCACCCGAGCCGAAGCAGGCAGCTCGGGTGCCGGTGCGCCGTGGCTGACGGGCAGGTAGACAGCGCCATCGCCCAACGTTCGCCAGGCCGCCCAGGCGGCCCCGAATCCGTCGTCGCAGTGGGCGTGATAAAGAATGTGAGTGGCCGACTTGGGGTCCATGCTACTCCTGGGGCAGAACCTGGCGCAGAACCCTCAGCCAGTTTCCGCCCAGCACCCGGGCGATGTCTGGCTCGCGCCAGCCTGACCGCAGCATTCTCTCCACAAGGTTGACGACCTGCCCGGGATGGCCGAGATCGGTGGGCAATTCGTTCACCCCGTCAAAATCGCTGCCCAGGGCCACATGCTCCACGCCCATGACCTCCACCATGTGCTCGAGGTGGCGCAGCACGTCCTCGCTGGTGACCGGGCCCTCTTTCTTAAGGAAGCGGGGCACGTAGGTAACCGCGGCCAGCCCTCGGGCCGAGGCCAGAGCCTTCAGCTGGGCGTCGTCGAGGTTGCGCTCGATGTCCACGAAGCGGGCGCAGCAGGTGTGGCTGTTGATCACCGGCCGGGTGGCCACCTCCAGCACCTGATAGAACGCTCTGCGAGCTAGATGGGCCACATCGACGACTATGCCCAGCTCCTCCATGCGAGTGATCAGCTTGCGCCCGAAGGGCCTCAGGCCGCGAAAGCCAGTCGGAGGGGGAGCCATGGGTGCGCCACAGCCTGCGGCGGCCTGGTTGTCGTGGTTGTGAGTCAAGCCGACGGCCCGCAAGCCCAGGTGATAGAGAATGTCCAGCCGGCCGAGATCACCCTGAAGCGGCCCGGCGCCCTCCAGCGAGAGCAGGAAATGGGGTTTGGAGGAACGGCGCGAGCGCTCGAGATCGCCCCGGCTCTTGATCAAAGGCAGCTTCAGGCGATGGGCAGCACCGGCCACCGTCAGGGCTTCCAGAAAGCCCCGGTGGCCGCGCACCGAGGGGGCCACGAAGATGGCCAGGAACTGGAGATTCTGGTCGATCCCCTCGAGTCGCGGCAAACTCAGGTGCCCGGTGGGCTCAGGAGCGGCCAGGTCGTAGCCCTCCAGGGCGACCATGGCCAGCGTGTCGGCGTGGCCGTCGCAAAAGTAGTTGCGGCGCAAGATGGCACGGGCATTAGCGGCGGGAGAATCATAGTCCATAAGAGCCAATTCGACGGGGCCCGGGGGTTGTCCTTGAAAGGAATTACATGCGCTCGACGTAAACGCGGGCCGCGAAGCTCAGCCGAGCCAGGAATTCATCGGCGCCCATCTCGACGCGACTGGGGCGGCCCGGGTAAGGGTCGCGCAGGATGAAGCCGAGCAGCTCGGGCTGACCGTATTGATCCATCTGGTAGTAAACGGCCGTAAGCACGTAGGCGTGACCCTGCTCGCCGGGGTTCAGGCTGCGCAGGCCCACGATCAGAGGCCAGCGCCTGTGCAGGTCATCGATCACGGTCATCTCGTCGATGTTCTGGGCATCGGCGTGAACAGCCGAATAGCGGCCTCGGATGTCTGGGGCCCAGCCGGTCAGGGCCTGGAGGATCTGGTGCGGGTGGGCAGGACGATCGACGAGCTGGCCGTAAACCCGGGTCACGATGTCCTGTTGGGAAACGTAAAGCCCGTGGTAGTTGAGCACCATCTGAATGCAGGCTGCCCAGCACCAGTTTGATTGCTGCTGACGCCCTCCCCCATCCGGAGCGGCGAAGTGGACGAACTGCTCGGTGGGCACCCCGGAGACAAAGATACCGGGTTGAACTTCTTGAGTCTCCGCCTGAGCGGGGATCCAGACGAGAACCAGGAGCAGGACCACCAGAACTCTTCGCAAGCCACACCTCGATGCGTTTCTCCGGGTCTGTGCGACCCGCCACGATGACATTTCTCCTCCTGAAACCGGCCCCCTCCAGAAAAGATTCCCTGCCAGGGGATCCATGAAAGTGCGACGAAGGCTGCCCGCCTACCGATGGAGATTGAATGGCTGATCCTGGCCGACGCCGCTGAGGTCGTCGGAAACAAGCTTTACCTGCTGGGTGGCGGTTGGGACCGACTCACGGTGCACGCCGGCTTCCCTCTGGAGCAACATTGTGCCGTGGCCGCCTCGGTTCGGGTTCCCTGGCACGAAACCGAGGTCACTCACGAATTCGCCATCGAGTTCGTTACCGAAGACGGCCAGGTACTCGAGTCGCTTGGGGCGGAGTTCGAGGTGGGACGCCCCCCCGGACTGGCTCCGGGACGCGAGCAGCGGTGGCAGTTCTCGGGCGACTTCGACCTGCGGCTCGACGCGCCCGGGCGCTATGCGGTGGTGGGTCTTCTGGAAGGCGAAGAACGAGCTCGTCTCTACTTCGAGGTCATCTCCGGGGTGCGAGCGGCCGACCTTCCCGAGGTTTCTTGAAGAAAATTTGGAGGATAGGATCCCGAGGACCCCTCGGGCGGCAGGTGGCAACATGCTCAACGCGCTACAAGATCTGATCGGTGGTTTGATGGCCCTGTTCCAGGGCCGCGGCGGGAGGACGCCGGAAGAGCGGCGTCGGTTGATTCGGCTCAAATGCAGCTACGACGTCACCGCCATTGTGGGCGATCGGACCATGCCTGCCCGGGTCATCGACGTCGGCCTCTACGGAATGCGCCTGGAGATGCGTGATCGCCTGCGCAGCGGCTCATCCCTCTACGTGCACCATCCCAAGCCGTCGCACCGATTTGACAACGAGCACGTGTTGTGCGAGGTGCGCTGGTGCCGGCGCAAGCCTAAGAGCCCCAACCTCGAGGTAGGTGTGCAGTATGCCGACACTCCGGGCAACATGCGCCGCTCCTGGGTCAAGTTCTTGCTCAAGGAGCTCGGCTTCGATGAGCGCGCCATCTACACACGCCGCAAGGCCATCCGCGCCCCTGCATCCATTACCGGCGAGATGCGCGACGGCCAGACCACCATTCCCGGAACGGTCCTGAACCTGGGCGTGGGGGGGGCATTGTTCCAGTCTTCCAACTCCTACGCGCCCGGCGCCAGTTTGCGACTCCGGGTGGGGCCCTACAAGCGCTTCAAGCCGCTTGACCTGGAAGGCACCATCATCTCGACCCGCAAGCAAGACGAGAGCGAGGGCTACCTGACCAGCGTCCGATTCGGCTCGGTCACGCCATCGCAGGTGCGCCTGCTGGGCGATTATGTCATCGACCTTCTGCGCGACGCCACCGACTGAGCTGGCCCTGCTGGTGGCGGCGGTTCCCGCCGACACCGCCGTCTTCTTTCGCGATCTGGTGGATGGATCGTGCTGGGGGGTTCAAGCCGACGTCCGTTTTCCGGCCGCCAGCCTGATCAAGGTGCCGATCATGCTCGAGCTCTTTCACAGCGGTATCAACCTGGAGGAGCCCTTCGAGCTCCAGGAGCGCCACCGGGTCGGGGGGGCGGGCGTGCTGCAGGAGCTGTCCAGTGGGACCCGGCTCAACCTGCTCGATCTTTGCCGGCTCATGGTCGTGGTCTCGGACAACGTGGCTTCCAACGCCCTGCTCGACCGGGTGGGAGTCGAGGCCGTCAACGCTCGGATGCAGTCCCTGGGCATGGCCTGCAGTCGGCTCGGACGCCACTTCATGGAGCCGGCCGAGGATGAGCGCGACAACTTCATGAGCGCCCGCGACGCTGCCCTGTGCGTGGAAGCAGCCCACGCTCATCCCGAGGCCCGGGCCATCCTGCTGCGCCAGCAGTATCGCGAGAAGATCCCCCTGATGCTGCCCGCGGGCACCCAGGTGGCCCACAAGACTGGCGAGCTCGAGGGGGTGCGCCACGACGCGGGGGTGGTGGCCGACCGCTACTCGCTGGCCCTGTTGACCCGCCGCGGCGGTCCTCCGTGGGAGGTCGACCTGGCTCTGGCCCGCCTGTCGCGGGCCATCTACGACCGGGTGCTGACGTGAAGGCCGACTTCAAGAGCGGATTCGTGGCGCTGGTGGGCAAGCCTAACGTGGGCAAGTCTACCCTCCTCAACGCCCTGGTGGGCACCAAGGTGGCCATCACCTCACCCCAGCCCCAAACCACCCGGCGTCGGGTGCTGGGGGTGGTGCACCGCCCCGGCTACCAGGTCGTGCTGGTGGACACCCCCGGGCTATCGGAAGCCCGCCACGAGTTGGGCCGACGCATGGTGGGCACCGCCCAGAGCGAAAGCCGGGACGCCGATCTGGTGCTGTTCCTTGTCGATCTGACCCACCCCCCAACCGAGGCTGACCGGGAGGCGGTCAGCCTGCTGGGCAAGACGAAGGCTCCCTGCCTGCTGGTGGGCAACAAGCTCGACCGCGCCAAACGCCCCGAGGAGGCGCTGGAGGCTTACCTTCAGCTGGCCCCTTTCGAGGAAGCCGTCAGCCTCTCAGCCCTCACCGGCAAGAACCTTCCCCGCCTGCTGCAGACGGTGGTGAAGCGCCTGCAGCCCGGCCCCCCCTTCTATCCGCCCGAGCAGGTCTCCGACCAGAACCAGCGCCTGCTGGTCGAGGAGGTCATCCGCGAGAAGGTCCTGCTCAACACCCGCCAGGAGATCCCCCACTCCGTTGCGGTGCAGGTCGAGGAGATGCGCCCCGGTAATCAGAGCGACACCCTCTATGTGGCAGCCAACCTCTACGTCGAGCGGGAGGGACAAAAGCGCATCGTCATCGGCAAGGGGGGAGCGCTGCTCAAGAAAATCGGCCAGCAGGCTCGCGAAGAGCTGCAGCAGCTACTGGGAAGCAAGTTATTTCTCGAGCTATGGGTCAAGGTGAAGGAGGACTGGAGGGAGCGACCGGACTGGCTTCGCTCTCTGGGCTACGAGTGATGGCCGGTAAGGGCTGACCGAGCTCGGTCAGGGCTTTGCGGGCTACCGGATGGGCAGGCTGCAACTCGGCGGCTGCCCGGAACTGCTCGATGGCCCTATCGAGCTGGCCCTGGTGCAGGGCGAGCACTCCCAGCGCGACGCGAACATCGGCATGGTCGGGCATCAGCTGGTATGCCTGGCGGAGGGCCTCGGCCGCCTCCGGGTAGCGCTTCTGGGCTGTCAGAGCCTCGCCGGTTGCCAGAAACGCTTCGATGTCAGCTGGATTACGCTCGGTGGCCTGTTGCAGGTACGTCAACGCCAGCTCGCTCTGGCGCAGACGCAGCAAGGCTCGTCCCAGACCGGTGAAGGCCCGACTGTCCAGGGGCGGCTCGAGAGCTTGTTGGAACACTTGAGCCGCCTGCTCGGGACGGTCGGTGCCCATCAGGCTGGCCCCGAGCCAGTAGAGGATCTCCAGGCGTCCACCCTCGGGTGGCGACTGCGCGGCTTTCTCCAGCCAGGGGAGCGCGGCGACGAAATCCCGCTGGAGCAAGAACCAGCGAGCATACAGCCAGGGGGGCACGCCCGGGCCCAATTCGGTGTTGCCCTGGGCTGCCTGAAAAGCAGCCTGCACCTCGGGGGCGGGAGCATTGGAGGCAGCCAGCCAGCGAGCCTTCAGGAGAGCGTTGGGAAAGGTTTTGAGGAGCTCGCCCACCCGGTTCGTATCGCCCAGGTTCAGCCAGGCGTGGGCCGCCAGAAGCAGGTTCTCCGGGGTCACCGGCACGCCGGGTGGGAGACCACCGTTGTTGGCGCGCCGCATCAACTCGAAGTTGGCCGCCTCGCTGCTCTTGTCATAGAGACGCAGCGGCGCGTGGAATTCAAGCAGGGGGAGATCGTCGGTGTTAAAGGGAGAGCCGCCGAAAATCTGGAGCGCTTGCTCGCGGGTCATCACGAAGTGGCCCATCATCTCCTCGGGTCGGAACAGGTCGATGGCAAAGAAGTTCCGCTGCATGCCCGGGCTCTGAGCGTAGAGTTGACGCAGGCGCTCGAGATCAAGCTCGACGGGCTCGTTGGATCCGATCAGGATCAAGTCCCCGAAATTGCTCTGCCACACCATCCCGTTGGGGAAAACGTCGAAAAAGCTGTGCAGCACGTAACCCAGGCACTCGCGTGAGAGCCCGTATGCTTGCAGCCACTGGCACATCACCCCACGAGGCTTGAGGTGGGCCTGACAGCTGCGATAGAACTCGCGGGTGAACAGGTTGGCCACCCCAGCGATCCAGACGTTGGACGGCTCACTGGCGATAATGTCGAACTTGCGCGGCGAGCCCAGCACGTAGGTGCGCCCATCTGTGATGAACATTCGTACGCGCGGGTCTTTGAGCACGTGGTTGTTGTAGTCTTGCCACAGTCGATTGGCCTCCACCACGGTGCCCTCGAGCTCGGCGCAATCGATCGTCTTGACCCCGGGGATGTTGGCCAGGGCCTCCACAGTCATGCCCCCCCCCAGCCCGATCACCACCACGTCCTCGGGGCCGTGGTGCAGCACACCCGGTATATAGCCGGTCAGATACATGGTCTGACGGTCGAGTTGCTCGAGGCTGGCGTCCACCTTTCCGTTCACGCGCAGGTCCAGGAAGCTGCGCCAGCCATCTGAGAAGACGTTGGCGCTGACCAGACAAGACAGGCCGTCCTTGTAGAAAGCGGGAGGGCGGTAGAGGGTCCGGCGCAGCTCGTACTCCGACATCCCCTGGTGGCGCACGGCCTGCAGCACCACTCCGCTACCCATCACCCCCGGATCCCAGCGAGGGAGCAGCGCCACCGCCGCGAGGCCCCCCAGCACCAGGGCCGTGGCCGGGCTGCGGCCCCGCCCGGCGGCAAAGAGGACCAGTGCTCCGACCAGCAGGTTGACAACCACCGCCAGCTTGAGTGCGCTCTGAGTTCCCAGGGTTGGCAGCAGCACGAAGCCGGCCAAGAACGAGCCCACAATGCAGCCCATGGTGTTGGCCCCGTAGACCTCGCCGATGGAACGACCGAGCAACCGTCTGTCCTGGGTGTAGAGGTGACTGGTCAGGGGGAATGCCAGGCCCATGAGGAAAGTCGGTCCTCCGAGTACCAGGGCCGAGAGCGCCACTTCGGTGGAGAGCACGGCCGCAAAGCTGCTCCCAAAACTGGGGGCCAGGTGGAAAAAGATTCGCGGCATCTGGCCCAAAATGGGGATGGTGACCGCTCCCAAGAGCCCTACCCCGATCTGTAGCCAGGCCAGGTGCTCGAGGCGAGGGTGGCGCCCTCGCGCCAGGCGTGGATAGAGCAGGCTACCGAGGCCCAGGCCTGCCAGGAAGGTCGTCAGGATCGCGCTGAAGGCGTAGACCGAGGAGCCCAAGGAGAGGGCCAGCCCGCGCGTCCAGCCGATCTGGTAAGTCATCGAGGTCAAGCCAGCCAGTCCGAAGGCGACAGGCAAGAGCCAGCCGAGTCCGGGTGCTGTCGGCTCGTCGCTGGCAGCGTCCTCGTGAGAGAGTTCTGGAGCGCGCTCCCGGCGACCCACATACCAGGCCGCCACGCCGATGGCCAGGTTGATGACCGCCGCCAGGCAGAGCGAGACCAGCAAACCCAGCGTGGGCAGCAGCACAAAGCCGGCCAGCCCCGCCCCCAGAAACGCGCCCAGCGTGTTGATACCGTAGATGCGAGCCAGTAGCGAGCCGAGGTCCTGATTCTGGCGCACCAGAAGGCGGCTCATTACGGGCAGGGTTGCCCCCATCGCCACCGTGGGAGGCAAGAGCACCAGCACGCTGCCCACAAAGCAAGCCAGGTGAAGGGGAGGACCGCTCCAACCCTGGTGCGAGAGGCTCAAATAGCCTTTCTCGACCAGGCCCAGCAGGGGTAGCGACAACAGCGCCCAGATGCCCACGAAGAACTCGAGCACCCCGTACAGACTCAGAAAGAGGCCGGGACGGAAGTTCGGATCAGCCGACTTCTTGTCAGCAAAACGGCCGCCCGTCAGACTGCCCAGGGCCAGCCCCATCATGTAGGCCGTCAGCACGGTGCTGACGGCCAACGTTGTATGTCCAAAAGTCAGCGTCAGACGGCGGGTCCAGAGCACCTCATAGACCAGGCCGGTGATTCCGGAAAGGAAGAAGAAAACCAGCGAGAGCCGAGAGGCCAGGCTCATGGCTCGATGGAGTAAGCCTTGCTCCCGGGCTTCTTGCGCATCTGCTGCAGCGCGCGGTGCAGCTTGTCCACGGCATTCTCCTGGCCGGGTGGGAGTCCGACGAAGCGCACTCCCACCGAGAAGGAGCCGTCGCGATTGTCCAGGCAGTAGACCGACTCGGCCTGCACCTGGATGGGGGCGGGGGCGATGTCATCCACGTCAAAGGCGAGCAGAAGCTGGGTTCGCTCGGCCACCGGGGCGCCCACCCGGACGCGCAAGCCCCCCTCGGCGATGTCTGAGGCCATGGCCACGAAGCCCGGCAGTTGGCGCGAGATCACCTGCACCTGCTGGGGCACACGCGGCCAACGGCGACGGTCGCCCGAAGCCTGACCGGCCTGGGCGCTCTGAGCCGGAGGAGCCTGCAATCGACGCTGAATCGCATCGCCCACCTCGGGCCCGCCCTGCAATTCAGCCTGGTAGATGACCCCTCGTCCAGGCGCGTTCTCCTCGGTCAGCAGCGCCACACTGGCTCGCAGGCTGCTGCCATCGGGAAAAACCAGCTTGAGCGAATGCTCAGCATTCATTGAAAGGCGCGAAGTGGAGAGCACCCGCACGACCTGATTCTGGTAGCCCAGCACCTGGACGGCCGGGCCGTCTTCGTCCTTCTTCTTGAGAAAGTTCAGCACGGCCCAAGCCACTTCGGCCGTGGAGGGCCGGCATCCTTCGGCCTGTAGAGGCTTGACAGAGGGCCCCAGGGTCTGCTAGATTCCCATCTGCGTTCTTTGACAACTGAAGAGGATAGTAGAAACGAAAGCGATTTCGTCGTGCATGTCACTCTGTGCCTCCGGGCAGAGAGTGATGGCCAAACAAAGCAAGCTTGCGCTTGCTTGAAATCCAATGGGTAAGATTCTCCAAGCTCAGGCTTTCACAAGCTTGATCGGGTGAGCCTTTCGGCTCGTCGGATCGAGACACGAAGTTTG
>JAANMV010001612.1_pt1 | contig 24267 bp, 27 predicted proteins | sample 7279661 | NCBI WGS metagenome assembly JAANMV01 (sample SAMN14094540, study PRJNA606508) | bioreactor metagenome | isolation source: A lab-scale SPAN reactor treating ammonium-rich wastewater day 121 | place: Ireland: Galway | collected 2017-05-16
AAAACTCCCAGCCAGCCTGGCCGCAGTCTGTGGAGGCCGTGGCATGAGCCGGGTGAGATCGTCACCGCGAACGCCGCAAGACGCGAAAGTCGAGCTTGCCAGGAGGGGACTAAGGGGTGGTTCGCTCCGCGTGGCGTGATCGGTGGCGAACCACCCCTTGATCCCCTCCTTCCAAGGAGGGGAAAGCCGCTCCTCAACAGGGTTTGCCGTGGCTGAGCAGTTACCATTGTCACTGAATCCGAGTCCTACAGCGGCAGATCGCCGCGGCTGACGTCTTGGTGGGCCCGCGGCTCCGGCTCCACCGGCTCCGCCAGCCGCCGCGCCGGCTCGACCTCGTCGAAGGCCAGGGCGTCCTCCTCGGCCATCAGCCGCTGGAAGGCCACCTCGGGGTCCAACTCATCGTCGAACAGCCCCTCGGCGGTCTCGGCCTCGTCGATGCTCTGGGCCAGCCGCCGCATCCCGGCGGCGAACTCGTTGAGCTGCTCGGTCATCAGCCGTTCGTCGCCCGAGCCCATGGCCGCGGCCATGGCCTCCGAGTAGTCCAGCAGCGCCCGCTCGAAGGCATCGGCGAAGCTCTCCAGGAGCCGGTACTCCTTGTCCACCCGGGCCTGCAGCGCCGCCAGGCGGGCCGGCCGGCGGAGGCTCTCGGCACATCGTTCGTACAGCCGGCGCAGCTCGTCGACCTTTTCGACCCGCTGGAAGAACGCCAGCAGCCCCTCCCGCACCGTCGCCAGATGCTCGACCAGTTCGCCCGGATACTGGTACCAGGCGCTGTGCCGGCTGAGGTCGTGGATGGTGGTGTAGACCGACAGCACCGCGTCGACGTGCTCGTCGAGCGACCAGTCGACGGTCGCCAGCGACTCGCAGTGGCGTAGCAGCTCACCGTCCAGTCCGGCCAGCCGCCAGCGCTCGCGAAGCCGGCGCTTCTGCCACAGACTGCCCAGCGGCACCCATAGGAAGGCGAAGTTGACGAACGAGACCAGCGCCAGGACGTCGTTCCCGGTCAGCCTCGCCAGGAGCATCAACGCGGCGGCCAGCCCGGCCACACCGGCGGCCGAGAAGGCGTCGCCCTTGCGGTCGCTGTAATACAGCCTGAGATCTTCCAGCGTGACGCGCATCGGCGCCTTCCTCTACCTAGCCAACTGCTCACACAACAGTGCTCGCCCGCTACCAGGCTCTCCCCTCCTTGCAAGGAGGGGACCAAGGGGTGGTTTGCTCCGCGTGGCGTCTTCGATGACGAACCACCCCTTCATCCCCTCCTTTCAAGGAGGGGAAAGCTCGGCAACCGGCGTCGCCGGAGCCAAAGTAGCCACCTACCTGGTTAGTACCCGCTCATCGTCTTCGACGTCGTCCAAGCTCTCGAAGCTCCGCGTCAGACGCGCCATGCTGTCGGAGAAGACGGTCAGCCGGTCGCGTATCTCGGCCGCCTCGGAAGGATGGTCGATGGCCGCCGCGAGGGCTTCGCTCAACTCGACCAAGACCTCCTCCAAGGATTCCAACACCTCGCCCAGCTCTTGGCGCCGTTCGTCCAGCCGTGCGCGCAAGGCGGACAGGCGGTCCGGCCGGCGCAGGTTGGTTTCGCACACCTCCACCAGCGCCGCCACCTGCTGCGCGGCGCGCGCCTGGGCGAGCACCGCCAGGAGGCTGTCCCGCACCGCCGCCAGATCGCCGGTCAGGTCCACGCCCATAGCCGCCCAGCGGCGGTGGTGGGCCAGCCGGTTGATGGTAATGGACACGCCCAGCGCGTGCGACACCACGTCCTTCAGCTCCGGGTCCAGCCCGGACAGCTCGGCGCACTTCTCGAGGATGGCATAGCTCAGCCCGAAGCGGGTCTCCAGCCGTTGATGGAGTTGGGCCCGCCGCCAACGCCGGACGACGTGCCCGATCAGGGCCAGGGCGGGGAGCAGCACGACCACGGCCTTGGACCCGTGCGGGACCGTGACCAGTTGGACCAAGAGCACCAGCCCGACCGCGGTCAGGCTCATCAACGTGCCGAACACGACCAACCCGTCGTCGAGCTCGGCCTCGGCCAGCTCGCCGCGGATCGCCTCCAGGGTCAGCTCGGTTGCCATCGCCGTCGGCCCGCGGGCCGCCTCCACTCAGCAGTCTACCACGTCGCCCGGCGCTGCATCAACGGTTCGGCCGGTGACTGAAACGCGATGCCGCCAGGATTGTGGCATCGGCTTCCAGCCGATGAACACGGGCTGGAAGCCCATGCCAGACGACATCGGTCACGCCCGACAACTACCATGCCACCAACTCCGCCGAGGCCTGACCGTCGCTTACGGTCAGTATGGCGCAGGTCCTGGCCGGCGCCCCGCGCGGGTCCGTCGGCGAGCCGGGATTGACCAGCAGGCAGCCGTCGGCCAGCCCGATATGCGGCCGGTGACTGTGACCGTAGACCACCACCAGCGCGCCGGGGAACCGCCGCCGTGCTTTCTCGGCGGTGGTGCGGCCCGGCCCCACGTGGCCGTGGGTCAGACCGATGGTCACGCCCTCGACCGTCAGCTCGACCGCCTCCGGCAGCGCCTGCGCCACGTCCCACGGATCGGTGTTGCCCGACACCGCGTGCAGCTCGGCCATCGCCCGCAGCGGGTCCAGCACCGACAACTGGTTCAGGTCGCCCGCGTGAAGGATCATCGACACCTCGCGGAAGGCCCTGAACACCTCGTCCGGGATGGTTCTGGCCCGGGACGGGATGTGGGTGTCCGAGACCACGCCGATGGTCATGGCCTGCTCCCGCTCGTTTCGGGATACTCGGCCATCGACCGCTCGACGAAGACCTCCAGCGGCTGTCGGTAGTCCGCCACGTTGGGGTACAGCGCGCGCAGCCGCTGGTACCGCTCACCCGCCGCGCGGCGGTCGAAGAACCAGTCCAGCACCACCGCCTCCGAAAGGATGTTGGCCCGCGCCACCAGCAGGCCCTGGTCGCCGGGGAACAGCTCCAGCGCGTGCTCCAGCTCGCGCTCGACCACCGCGATCAGCCGCGGGTCCGGGGTCCGCTGCCAGCCGCCGGTGTCGGGGTCTTCCCGCAGCGTGCCGCGCAGGCAAGCCGCCCACAGGCCCTGGTAGAGCATCCGCTCCAGGACGATGCTCGGCTTGCCCGCCTTGGCGATGGCCGAGACCGTCCAGTAGACCACGTGCGGCTCCGGCGCGCGCCAGTCGAACGGGCCGTAGCCGGCGTCCACCGCGGCCAGGGACTCGGGAGTCATTCGCCACTGCTCCCGCCGCCGGCGGTCCGCGGCCGGAGACCGCTCGCCCCACTGCTCGGCCCACCGGGCGCGGTACCAGTCGGCGCCGGGGTCGGTGTCGTCGACCAGCTTGCCGGCCAGAATGCTGGCCAGCGACTGGTCGATGTCGGGATCGGCCGGGTTGCGGGTCAGCCCGTCCCGCAGCAGCAGCGACAGGCCGGCGGAAATCCACCGCCAGCGGTCCGCCGGCTGGCGGAACTGGCCGGCGATGTTGTAGGCCAGGTTCCAAGCCTGGAAGTCGTACAGCCCGCCCAGCCGCGGCTGGAGCGCGGCGATCCACTCGGCGGTCTGCTGCATCTCGTAGAACTCGCCGGAGTCCTGCTGCTGCGAGGCGCGGAGCCAGAGCACGTCGGCGATCAGGCCGTTGAGCCCGGCGAAGGCGACACTGGCCACGGCCAGTTGCGGCGGTACCGCTTCCAGCGCGTCGCCGGGCTTGACCATCGCGGCGGGACGCAGCGAGCCGGCCACGAACGCCGTTCCCAGAGCCGCCAAGAGCCAGGCGCCGGGGCGTCTCACTGGCTCTCTCCCGCCAGCTCGCGGCGCTGCCAGATGAGCAGCCCGACCAGCGTCACCGCTCCGGTCCGCAACAGGCCCAGCTCCCACAAGGCGGCCAGCAGCCGGCGCGCGTCCAGGTGGATGCCGCGGACCAACTCGCCGGTGCCGCCGTAGCGGTGGAGCGGGTCGGTCAGCCACACGCCCAGCGCCACGGTCAGGCGGGTCACGGGACCCAGCCCCGCCCCGCGGTCGTGGCCGGCGAGACGCACGCCCTGGCCCAGCAACCCCGCCACCAGGGGCACGTGGGCGGCGACGACCAGGTACGCGACCAGCACGAAGGCGGCGACCGGGAAACTCAGCCCGGCGCCGACGGCCAGGCCCAGCGCCCCCAGGAAGCCCAGCTCCAGCCACTGCACCACCAGCGCCCGGGCCAGGTTGCCTCTGAAACCGCCGACCCGGCACCAGAACGCCGGCCGGTCGGCCACCGGGAAGACCAGCGTCTGGTCCGACCGGTTCAGGAACGTGGCCGTGACCTCCCCAGGCTGCTCCGCGAAGCGCCACTCCAACCGCTCGACCGCGTCCGGCCGATACAGCCCTCGCTCTCGCCGTTGGCCGTTCTCGTCCGTGATTGTCCACTCCCCCGCCGCCCCGCCCTCGGGCAGCGGCCCGGCGGAGCGGAATCGGGACCGCAGTTCGACCGGCGCATCGGGTCGGACCATCAGCCCGAACCGCCAGGTCTGCGTCTCGCCAGGCGCCACCGACTGCCACGCCGCCAGGGCTTCGCGGCGCTCGGGCTCCGGCAGCTCCGCGAAGTCCGGCACCTCGGCCCGCCACACCCGATGTGCCGGCGGCGCCACCTCCCGGCCGGGGAAGCGGCGCCCGATGGCTTCGATCTGGACCAATGCCGCCGCGCCGACCATCACCAGCAGCGCCGTGTTCAGCGCCATCAGACCCAGCCACTTGCCGGCCCAGATCCGCCATCGGCCAACCGGTTTGGTGGCCAGCAGATGGATGTGCCGGCGATGCAGTTCGTTGCCCAGGCTGTCGGCGGCCAGCCAGACCGTGGCCAGGCAGAGCACGGCGCGGCTGCCCTGCAAGAGGTAGGTCAAGACGATGGTCACGCGCCCGGCGGCGGTGCCGTCGTCGCGGAGCGTCGGCGGGAGGAGGAAGCAGACCGCCGCCAGGAGCGCCGCCAAGATCCAGAAGAGGCGCATCCGGAGCGCGGCGCGGATGGTCATCCCGGCGATGGCCAGCAGCCTAACCACCGTCGTCTCCCGCCGGCGGGCGCAGGAAGGCGGCCAGCCGGCCTTCACCGCCGGCCTCGCCCGCCTCGCCCAAGATGCGCACGAAGTAGTCCTCCAGCGACGAGGACGGCGGCGCGACGGTAACCTCGCGCTGGCCGACCGCCGCCCGCAGCGCGGTCTCGACCTCGGCGGCAAGGCCGTCGCCCGCCGGACGGATGGTGATTCGCAGCGCGTCCGGCTCGCGGAGCAGGTCGGCCAGCGTCCCGCCGGCCAGGGTCCGGCCCTGGTGGAGAATCACGATCCGGTCGCAGACGTCCTCGACTTCGGCCAGCAGATGGCTGCACAGCAAGACGCTCTTGCCGCGCCGCGCCAGCAGCCGGATCAGCTCCTTGACCTCCCGCCGGCCGAGCGGGTCCAGGCCCGAAGTGGGTTCATCGAGGATCACCAGGTCCGGATCGTTGAGCAGCGCCTGGGCCAGACCGATGCGGCGCTGCATGCCCTTCGAGTACTCCCCCACCCGCCTGCGGGCGGCGCCCGTCAGGCCGACCATGTCGAGCAACTGCGCCACCCGCAAGCGGCGCACGCCACCGGGCAGATCGAACAGCTTGGCGAAATAGTGCAGCGTCTCCTCGCCGGACAGGTAGGGGTAGAGGAACGATTCCTCGGGCAGGTAGCCGACCCGGCGCTTGGCCTCCACGTCGCCGGCCGGCCGGCCGAACAGCCGGGCCTCGCCCGCCGTCGGCCGGAGCAGGTCCAGCAGCATCTTGACCGTGGTCGACTTGCCCGAGCCGTTCGGGCCGAGCAGGCCCAACACCTCGCCGGGAGCCAGGCTGAGGTCCAGACCGTCCACGGCCTTGACCGCCGGCCGGCCCCAGAAATCGACGAACACCTTGGTCAGCCCGACGGTCTCGACCACGGGCTCGGGCTCAGTACCCATGTCTGCCGGCCACCTCCCGGCCCTCGACCACGGCCACCGTCACCAGCCCCAGCGCCACCGCCTGCCCCACCGCCGCCGCGCCGGCGCGGAGCACGTAGTCCCACGGCACGACCCCCACGGCCAGGGCGTCGGCCACCCACAGCCGCTGCCAGCTCGGCAGCAGCCCCGCGGCCACGGCGGCCACCGGGCGCGGGAAGCCGGCCAGCAGGTGGTCGGTCGCCAGCCCGGCCACGAACACGCCGAAGGTGACCAGCATCGCCGGCGCCAGATCCAGCCACAAAGACGCCAGCAGCGCCACCGCCGAGGCCAGCAGCAGCGCGGGGCCGAGCAGCGCCACGGCCGGCATCAGGTGCCAGTCGACCAGCGCCGCGCCATCGCTCCCGTGGCCGCGGTAGCCGATCCGCAGGAGCAGCGTGAAGGCCGCCGGCAAGAGCACCGCCAGCAAGACCACGGCGGTCGGGCCGAACGGGCGGTGGAGCCGATAGTTGGCCGCCGCCGCCACCAGCAACGCCGCGGCCAGCGCGGCGAAGTAGACGGCTGTGGCCAGCGTGTCCGGCCAGTAGTCGTGGTAGGCCACCCGGCTGCCCCACAGCACCGCCGTGCCCAGGCAGAGCCAGTACGGCAGCAGCGCCGCCGCCTGACCGACGGCCTGCCCGGCCACGAACCGGAACCGCGACACAGGCTTGCTGAGCACCAGCGCGGCCGAGCCGCCGCGCAACTGGTCGCCCAGCGCCGACCCGGCGCCGGCCACGGCCGCGAACGCCCCGGCACAGAACGACAGCGCCAGCAAGCTGTCGGCCACCAGCCGGCGTTTCTCGAGGAATGAGAGGTAATCGAGCGCCGGCAGCAGGCCGGCCAGGAGCAAGGCGGAGATCAGGATCAGGCAGAACACCGGCGCGCGCCAGACGCGGGCGGCGGCATGGCCCGCCACGGCCGCCAATTGTCGGATCGCCAGGGGCACCCTTCACTCCAGCACCGCGCCGCTCGATCCTACGGTTACCCGCCCGGCGGTCGGTTCAACCGACGAACTCGGGCGTCACCGCGTGGGGGATCACGCCGTGCTCGTACCCCTCCCGGAGCAGCCGGCGCACCGCCTCGCGCCCGTCCTCGCCGTAATCCACCGTGCGCTGGTTGACGTACATTCCCACGAACTCGTCGGCCTGCTCCCGGGCCAGGTCGCCGGCGTAGGCCAGGGCGTGGTCCAGCGCCTCGTCGCGGTTGGCCAGGGCGTACTCGATGGACCGGCGCAGATCCGCCGCCACCACGGCCATCAGCTCGGGTCCGAGATCCTTGCGGATCGCGTTCCCGCCCAGCGGCAGCGGCAGCCCGTGACGGCCGTGCCACCACGCGCCGAAGTCCTGGAGCAGCGCCAGGTGCTGGTCCTGGAAGGTCAGTTGCGCCTCGTGGATCAGCACCCCGGCCGCGACCTGGCCGGTGGCCACGGCGTCGGGGATGGTGTCGAACGGCAGCGTCACCGTGCGCGCTTCCGGCAGGTAGAGCTTGAGACACAGATAAGCGCTGGTCAGCGTGCCGGGGACGGCGATCTCGGCCTCGCGCAGTTCGTCCATGGTGAGCGGCTTGCGGGCCACCAAACGGGGACCGTAGTCGGCCTCGCCCATGCTCGCGCCGGAGGTCAGCAGCGCGTAGCGGTCGGCCAGATAGGCGTAGGCGTGGATGCTGACCGCGGTGACCTCGAACCGGCCCTCCAGCGCCCAGCGATTGAGCGTCTCGATGTCGCGCAGCTCGTGCTCGTACTCGCGGTCGCCGGTGTCGATCCGGCGGTTGGCCAGGGCGTGGAACATGAACGCGTCGTCGGCGTCCGGGCTGTGGGCGACGCGGATCCGCATCAGGCGGCACTCCCTTCGGTTGGCGCGGCGGCGGTCAACTCGTAGACCAGTTTGGCGGTGCCGTTGGCCGGGACAGTGACCTCGGTCGCCGCGGCACCCTCGGCCGGGGGTGTGAAGGCGGTCGCCGAGCTGGTCACGCGCCACTCGCCGGGCCGGCGCTCGACCACCCGGACGGTGATGTCTTCGGTGCGCAGGTTGCGCAGCCGGACCACCCGGCGGAGCACACCGTCCGGCCCGCTGGTCGCCTCGGCTTCGACTTCCAGATCGTCGGCCGGCCCGAGATCGAAACGCAGCTTCTGGTCCAGGGAGACCGCACCGGTCCGCTGCTCGCCGGTCAGCGCCAGCCGGCCGACGCGGTCCGGGGCGTAGAGCCGGACCGGTCCGGGCGGCAGCGGCACGCCCAGCCCGGCGGCGGCGTCGTTGGTCAGCTCGGCGATCAGCCGCAGCGCCTCGACCCCGGTGGGGTTGAGCCGCGCCTCGTAGCGCACCGCCGAACGCGCAGCCGGGAGCGCGAACAACGACAATCGCTTGCGCTCGCCCGACGCCAGGTCGACCTTCCGCGGCAGGTAGTAGCGCGGGTGCGGCGCCTTCCCGCCCGAGCCATCGCCGGGCGCGGAGGTGAACAGGAGACCGGCCGCCGCGTAGCTCATTCCGGAGTCGTTGGCCACGCTGACCCAGCCCTCGAAGGCCACGCTGCGGTCGCTGTCTCCGACGGTCAGGGAATAATCGGCCGACCAGGTGAGTCCCTCGGTGAGATAACTCACCTCGGTCTCGATGAGCCCGGCCTCGGCCGCCTCGACCAGCCATTGCAGCCCGGCCTCCGGCCGCGGGTCGCCCGCGCCGCGGGGCAGGATCAGCTCCCCTTCGGGATGGACGTGGAGCCCGTCCGAGCCGGCGATCAGCACGCCCTGGTCATCGACCGCCAGCAGCGTGCCTTCCAGGCTGTAGTCCCCGTCGCGGAGCTTGATCCGCTGGCCCACCGCGGCGCGGACCAGGTCCTCGGCGGTGCCGCGCCCCGAGACGGTCTGTTCGAGGACGCGGAAGCCGGGGGTCGGGGTGACCGGCCGCAGCCGGGCGGTGCTGCCGTCGATCCCGGCAGCCACCGGCGCCAGCGCCAGCGCGTTGCGGCCGACGGAGACCTGGTAGTCGCGCCGCTGCTGGACCAGCGCCCGGCCGTCCGCGTAGATGGTCACCTGAAGCGGGCCGAGGTCGGGCGGGGTCAGATCGCGGCGCTCGGCGGGCGCGGCATCGGCCGGCTCGGCAGGCTGGGCCTGGGCGGCCTGGGTGGCGTCGAGCACCGGGGCGTTGGGCTCGGCCAGACTCTCGGTCGCCGGCGGCGGCGCGACCGGCTCCGCTTCCTGGGCCACGGCCAGGCCGATCCCGTACAGCGCGGCCGCCACGGCGGCCAGCGCGAACCCTTTCTGGAACCCCTTCATCGGCGCCTCCGGCTGGTCGGGTCGGATTATAGCATACCGCCGGAGGCGCACCCGCGAGCCGTCTTTCGCCGCCTCACAGGCTCGGCGGCAGGGCCTGCTCCACGGGCATCCCGCTCCGCGAGAAGCCGCGCAGGAAGCCGACGGCGAGCATCATCTGGCTCAGCGGCGAGGTGATCAGCGAGCCGAACGCCACCAGGCTGCCGGACGCCGAGACGATCCAGGCGACCAGCAGAAACACGATCACCGTGCCCAGGTTCTGCATCGAGAACTCGTACGACCGGCGCAGGCAGGCGATCGGGTCGTCCTCGCCGTCGGCCATGACGAACGGCGACCAGGCGAAGACGATCGCGGCGAACAGACCGGGCAGGACGAACAATAAGCAGCCGATCACCATCATCAGCCCGTACAACAGCATCAAGATGAACGCCGAGCCGAAGCGGCTGAAACCGGAGAACACGTCGCCGATCTCGACCTGCTCGCCGCGCGAGGCGCGGAGGCACATGTCGCAGTAGCCGACCATCATCGGCCCGGCGCAGATGCCCAGGCTGACGCCCGAGACCAAGCCCACCAGCAACGTGCCCACGATCAGCGCCACCGCCGAGCGGGCGAAGCTCTCCCACCCCATCTTCAGGGCGGTTCCGATGTTCAGCGCATCGTTCATGCCGGTCACTCCCCGTGGTCGAGCGCAGGTTGATCCGCGTTCGTCACGCCATTGTGCAGCGCGCCGATGGTCCGCGCATCCCGAATTCGCGGGGTAGGCTCGATTCCTTCTGGCCGCGCTCGGATGCTTCGGCTAGACTACCGCCGGTGGAGGTGCGTCATGCGTCCGTACAGCATCATGGCTCTGTCGTTTCACGGCCGGCTGCTCAAAGGGGAGTTGCGGGTCGCCGACCTGTTGAGCGATCTGAAGGCCGCCGGGATCGAGGGGATCGAGCCGGCGACATCCCTGTTCGTCGACCGGCCGGACTTGGAGCGCGAGTTCCTCGCCGCGGCCCGAGACACCGGTCTGGCGATGCCCTGTTACGATGCGCTGGGGAACCTGGTCAACCCCGACGCGGCGGCGCGGCAGGCGGTGATCGACAGTCTCAAGCGGGACCTCGAGCGCTGCCACGAGTGGGGCATCCCCCTGGCCATGGTCGCCGGGTCGCGGGTCCACGCCGACTTTACGCCCGAGGAGTCGCGCCGCCGGGTGGCCGAGGGCATGAACGAGCTGCAGCCGTTCGCTGCCCAGGCCGGGGTCGGCCTGCTGATCGAGAGCTACGGAGTGGACCTCAACCTGCACGCCTCCAGCGCGCAACTGGCAGAGGTCGTGGGACAGTGTGATCCGGCCGTGGCGACCACCTTCGACATGGGCAACTTCATCCTCGGCGGCGATGCGTCGGTGGACCTGGTCGAAACCTGGCTGCCGCGGATGAGCCACGTGCACGTCAAGGATTTCGCCCGTCTGCCCGAGGGCAGCACCGCCGGCCTGCCGTCGGCCGACGGCCACCGCTATGCCGGCTGCCGGCTGGGCGCCGGCGCGGTCAACGTGCCGGCGGTGGTTCGCAAGCTGCGCGACCTGGGCTACTCCGGGGCCATGTCCTTGGAGATGGGCGGGGCCGACCTGATCCCCGAGGTGTCGGCCGATCTGGCCGTCCTGCGGGCGGCGGCCGAAGGCTAGCCGGGAGACGGACATGGCCTCACCCGCGCGGCTCCGGGTGGCCTACATCGGCGCCGGGGGTTTCTCCAACGCCTGCATCTACCCGCAACTCGGCGCCCACGCCGTGGACTTGGTCGCGGTCTGCGACCTGGTCGAGGCGCGAGCCGCCGCGGCCGCGCGCAAGTACGGATTCCAGCAGGTCTACACCGACTATCTGGCCATGCTGGACGCGGAGCGGCCGGACGCGGTGATCTGCGTCGGCGGGCCGGTGGTGCATCACCAGGTCGGCCGGGAAGTGCTCCGGCGTGGGTACCCGCTGTACGTCCAGAAGTCCCCGGCGCCCACCGCCGCGGCGACGCGGGAGCTGGCCGAGTTGGCCGAGACCCGCGGCGTGGTCTGCCACGTCGGCTTCAACCTGCGGAGCTGCGCCGCGGGTCTGGCCGCGAGTCGGGAGATCGCCGGTGAGGCGTTCGGGCCGGTCAGCCTGGTGGTGGTCCGCTATGGGCTGGTAGCCGGCGCGACCCGGCGCGACGCCGTGTTCGACCAGCACTGCCACGCCTACGACACGCTCCGCTGGCTGGGCGGCGAGGTGGCCGATGTGTCGGCCCTGGCCGGCCGGGTGCCGGGCGACCGGGGCTACGTGGTGGCGGTCCGCTTCGCCTCGGGCGCCGTGGGCAGCGTCAACTTCACCTCCGGCCAGACGCCGACCAAGGAGTTCTACTACTTCGAGGTCACCGGCGGCGCGGGGCACTATCTGACCAGCCACGACTTCGACCTGCTCATCCGCCGGCCGGGCGGCCCGGATGAAGTCCTGACCATGGGCACCTACGGCGGACCGCTGGGGCCGCTGGCCTGGATGGGTTACGTCCCGGACCTGGCCAACTACTTCGCCGCGGTGCGCGGGGACGAGCCGGATCGCAGTCCGGTGGGCGACGCGGTCGGCACCATGGAGCTGTGTGAAGAGGTCTACCGCCAGCTTTGCGACCAGGGAGTCGAGCCATGAGCATCGGGACCAGTCTCCACGCGCTGACGGATTTCGCCAACGATGTGATGCCGTTCCACGACGGTCTGGCCGCCATCGCCGAGTTGGGCTATGAGACCGTCATGCTGCTCGACCGGCCAGGCAAGCCGACCATGATGCGGGGCGACCGGCCGGCCTGCTCGCTGCTGGACATCGCTTCGTCGGACCGCGCCGCCGTCCGCGAAGCGGTGGAGGCGGCAGGGCTGAAGGTGGTCGCGGTGCACTGGGGCCGGATGCGGCTCGGCTCCGCCGACGAGGTGGCTGCCTGCGCCGAGGGGCTGGGTCAGGCGCTGAGCTGGTGCGCCGAACTGGGTTGCCGGATCGTCATCCCCAACGCCGGCGCGGCGCCCGAGCCGGGGCTGTCCACCGACGACAAGGCGGATCTGATCGCGCGCCTGGCGGCGGTGCTCATGGGCGCGCTGGCCGAGGCGCCGGACGACTTGTGCCTGGCCGTCGATCTCCACTACCACAGCCCGCTGGAGACGGTCTCGGACTGCGAGCGGTTGTTCGACCTGGCGCCCAACCCGCGCGCCGGGCTGACGCTCAACATTGGCCATCTGACCACCAACCGTCAGGAGGGCTGGCGCCTGATCACCGAACACCCGGAACGGGTGCATGTGGTCGCCTGGAAGGATCACCAACTCCAGCCGCCGGCCGACGCGCCGCATCCGGTGGTCTACTCAACCGAGTTGGGACAGGGCGACTCGCCGTTCGCGCGGTACGTCCATGCGCTGTGCGAAAGTCGCCTCGAACCCGAGCACCTGATCACCTTCGAGCACGTCCCGCAGACCGGCAAGCGGGCCGCGCTGGGCCGCAGCCTGGCCTACTGGCGGCGGCTCTGGGAGCGGCCTGAGCGTTGACCCGCGGGATCGCTGTGCTATACTGCCGGCGCCTCGCGCCAGTAGCTCAGCCGGTAGAGCAGCGGACTTTTAATCCGAGGGTCGCAGGTTCGATTCCTGCCTGGCGCATCCCCGACGACCGCTTTACAACCCCATCAGGTGGCGGAGGATGAACCGGTCCAACTCCTCGTAGTCGCGCGCCTCGATGATCTGCCGCTCGGTCTCCCGGTCCAGCGAGCGGGCCTTGTCGACCAGGGCCAGGAACATCTCGCGAGACACCGCCAGGTGCTTGGTCTGCTGCTCCTGGCGAGTGGTCCGCATGGCCTTCACGTCGAACGCGACCATCTCGCCGTTGGCGCCGTAGCCGGCCTCCTCCAGCACCCGAACCTGGTCGAACGCGCAACGCAGGTTGGCGGCGCCGAAGGACTTGTCCTGGTCGTACTTGAGGCCGTTCTGGTCGTTCAGGTGGACGCTCCACAGCTTCCCGGCACTGAGCGCAAAGCCCATCTCGTCGGATGGGTCCAGCCCGGCCAGCAACGCGTGGGCGCTCTCGACCAGGGCGCCGACCCGGCTGGGGTCGGACGACCGGTAGGCCATCGCCACGGCGTGGCCGATGGTCGGCAGGTAGGCGATGTCCATCGGCTCGTTGGGCTTCGGCTCGATGGCGATGCGGATCTTCGGGTCGTGCGCCAGCATCTGGTCGATGGCGTCGAGCAACCGTTGCGTCGCGACCAGCGGCGACTTGCTCTCCCGCGCGTAGGTCCCCTCGCGCGCCAGCCAGAGTACCATCAGGTCGGTGCCCAGCGCCCGACCGATGTCGATGCAGCGCCTGGTCCGCTCCATGGCGGCGGCCCGCACGGCGGGATCATTGGCCGTGTAGCCGCCATCGACCCACTGCTTCGCCTCCCACAGCCGCGGGGCGACGATCTCGGGCGTCAGGCCCAGACCGTCCAGCTTCCGCCGCAGCTCGCCGGCCTTGGCCTGGACCTGCGCCGGGGACAGGTCCATCAGGTCGGGGACCGCGTCGTCGTCGTGGAGCATGACCCCGTCGAACCCGAGCTCCTTGAACCACGACAGCTTGGTCTCGAAGGCGATGCTGTCCCTGACGGTCGGCCCGAACGGGTCCGCGCCCTCGTGGATGTTCCAGGGACCGAAACTGAACCGATACTGCCCGGCCATGACGCCACTCCTTGCGCCACGGTGCTTCCCCCCGCCCGCGGCGAACCCTCCCGCGCCCCACGAAGGACACGCAAGGCGCCCGGCCAAGCCGGTGGGCGAAGGAGTCCTGGCCATGCCCACCAAGCCGTGTCGCCCCAACTTCCTGGTCATCGTCACCGACGAGCAGCCGGGCAATCAACTCGGCTGTGACGGGCACCCAGTTCTCCAGACGCCCCACCTCGATCGGTTGGCGAGCGAGGGGGTGCGGCTGTCTCGGTGCTACACCATGCACCCGATGTGCATGACCACCCGGGCCACCTGGTTCACCGGCCGGACGCCGCGCGGGCATGGGGTCCGCTGCAACGGCATTCCGCTTGACGACCGTGTCCCGACCATGACCGACGCGCTCCGCCGGGCGGGGTATGCCACGCATGGGATCGGCAAACACCACCTCCACTGCTGGGGCACGCTACGCGGCGCCGACCCGGCCACGCTCGACCCGCTCGACTGGCCCGAGGCGCGGGTGATGTGGTCCGGTGGCCGCACCCACGCCATGCCGTCCCCATACCGCGGGCTCGAGACGGTCGAGGTGATCATCGGCAACGGGCACGGCGTGCAGGGGCCGTATCGCGACTGGCTGGCCGAGCGCGAGCCCGGCGGGTATGCCCGGCTTGCCCCGCCGCCGCACCCCGGCGAGGTATTCCCGATCTGGGTCAACGAGCTGCCCGCCGAACTGCACTACGACCACTGGATGGCCGACCGCGCCGAGGCGGCGCTGGCGCGCTACGCCGCCACCCGGCAGCCGTTCTTCCTCTGGTTCTCGTTCCCCGACCCGCACCCGCCCTACACCGCGCCGCGGCCGTGGGGCGAGCAGTACGACCCGGCCGACGTCCCGCCGCCGAACCGGCGCGAGGGCGAGTTGGACGACCTGGCAGCCCACTTCCGGCTGCAATTCGAGCACCGCTTCCTGACCTCCGGCTGCCTGGGCTCCACGGACATCGGCGACCCGGCGATCCGCCGCCGGCGGGCGATGACCTACGGCATGGTCAGCCACCTCGATCATCACGTCGGACGGGTCCTCGACGCGCTGGAGCGGTACGGCCTGGCCGACGACACGGTGGTGGTGTTCATGTCCGATCACGGCCGCTGCCTGGGCGACCACTGGCTGGACAACATGCCGCCGGCGCACTTCGACGAGGTGCTGCGGGTGCCGGGCATCTGGCGGTACCCAGGCCGATTCCCCGCCGGCCGGGTGGCCAACGGGCTGGTCAGCCACCTCGACTTCGCCCCGACCATCCTCGATCTGGCCGGCGTGCCCATCCCGGAGGGACCGGTGCCCGACGAGGTCGAATGCACCTTGCAGCGGCCGCCCTGGCCGGGCCGGTGCCTGACGCCCCTGATCGAGGGCAGTGTGGAATCGGTTCAGGATAGCGTCATCGCCGAGCTGGACGAGGACTACCTGGGCCTCCAGCTCCGGACCCTGATCACCGCGGACTACTGGCTCAACGTCTACGGGGGCGACCGGTCCATCGGCGAGCTGTTCGCTCTGCGGGAGGACCCGGGCCAACTCCACAACCGCTGGCACGACCCGGCCTACGCGGGGATTCGCGCCGAACTGCAGCAGGAGCTGATGTACCGGATGATCGAGACCGCGGCCGTCTTGCCGCGGCGTCTGACGCACGCCTGAGTCAGTGCCGGACCGGCCTCAGCCCGGACAGGACATCGCGCAGCCGGTCCGCGATGGGTCGCGGCTCCGCCAGCACGCGCAGCGCCCGCTCGCCGTCGGTGACCACCCGTGACAGGCGGTTGGCCATCCACCGACTCGGCCCATGACGCTCCAACGCGTCGACCACGTCGGTAACCACGCGCACCTGCTCCACCAGCGTGTCAACGAAATCGTCCGACACCGTGGGCAGGGCGCCGTCCCGCGCGATGCGGATCTGCTCCAGACACCACTGCTTCACCGCCGCGGCGGCCTCGTCGGCCAGCCCGGCGACCAAACCGTCGTCTTCGAGAAGACGCTGTTCCCAGTCTAGATCATGAGTCATCATTGCCGTGCCTCAGTCCGTCGACCTCGGCGTCCCATACCTATAAGACGATCATCGGTCGTCGTCGGTGTCATTCCACCCCCAGGAGTCTGCTATTCGCCCCGGCCGTTAACGAAAGCGTAATATTCGGACCAAAAAGCCCGGATTGGGGCGACTATCCCATCATCGGAAACGCCGGCGCCTCGGGTGTCGGCGGAGGGGACTCGGGCACGGCCTGACGGATCGGCCGAGTAAACGCCTCGGCGCTGATCGCGTCGGCGATGGCCAGCGTCGCCCAGCCGGCGGAGAGGCCGATCACCGCGGCCAGAAGGAAGGCGCCGAAAGCATCGGCGCCGGGGACATGATGCCCTGGCCGCTCGGTTCGCCGCGCACGGACCGGATCCCACTGCCAGCGGACCAGCACCGCGGCGACCACGGCGGCGAAGCAGGCCAGGACGATCCAGGCGGCGGCGGCATTGGGCCGAGCCAGGAAGCCGAGGCCGACGGCGAGCAAGAGCTGGACCGCCGCGACGGCGGCGCAGACCCGCCAGGCCAGCCTCTCAGCGGCCAGCCGCGCCAGGTTGACGGCGGCGATCACGGCCCCGCCGGCGGGGCCCAGGAGGAGCACGGTCAGCGCCGCCAGCCAGGGCGACCAGGCCCGTTCGCGGTCCGGGAGGCTGCCTTCCTGGCTGGCCTCGTGGGTGGCCAGGTCGAGTTGCTCGGCGGCCACCTCCGGCTGCACCTGGCCGGCGAAGAAGCGCTGGTCGATGGCCCCGCGATGCCCACACCGAGGACAGGGATGGCCGGCCACCGCGACGGGCGTGCCACACTGACTGCAAACCAACATCCAAGCTGCTCCTCCGGCCGCTGGCCCGACGCGGCCGGTGCCCGACCCGGCGCATGGTACCGGAGCCGGAAGCGCGGCGTCAAGGTGGGCCAGCGTTGGCCGGCAATCGGCAACCGTTGCTTGCAGCGACTGCCGGGTGGCGCGAGGTCGGTGTTGGTCCGGGAGCGTCCCGGCGCATCGCCAGCCTCCCCGTAATTGACGCGAGAGACGCGTTTACCTATACTCCGTCAGCGCGGCGGTGTGGGGCACCGAGTCGCTGGCTCGGGAACTTCCGGGCGTTCCCGCTCGCTAACAAGGGAGAAGGCAGTGCGCCGTTGGTGGCGGTCAGCGAAGCTCCGGGCCGAGAGGGACCTGGCGGTCTTCGAGGGGTTGGTGGCCCGGTACCAGCAGCAGATGTACCGGGTCGCCTATCGTCTGACCGGCAACCACGACGACGCCCAGGACCTGATCCAGGATGCGCTGTTCGAGGCCTACCGGAATTTCCATCGATTCGAGCGGGGCACGCGGTTCGACCGCTGGTTGTATCGGATCATGACCAACCGCCAGATCGACCGCGTGCGGCGGCAGTCGCGACTGCCGCTGGTTTCCTGGGACCAGACCCAGGTGCCGCCGGACGGGCGCGACTCCGGCTGGGAGTCCGCCGGCGAGGCCGGCAACCCGGCCGAGATGCTGGTCGAGAGCGTGCTCGGCGAGCGCATTCAGCAGGCGCTCAACGACCTCCCCGACGAGTACCGGCAGGCGGTCATTCTGGCCGACCTCGAGGAACTGACCTACGTCGAAATCGCCCGCATCGTGCGCTGCCCGGTAGGGACCGTGCGCAGCCGGCTGCACCGCGGCCGGAACATGCTCCGCGAGAAGCTGGAAGATCTCACCGGTGACGGGGTGAACCGATGAAGTTGACGCGCGACGATTCCTACTACTCGGCCTATCTCGACGAGATGCTGAGCGGCCCGGAGATGATCGCGGTAAGTCAACACCTCCAACGCACGCCGGAGGCGCAGAAGGAGTTGGCCGGGCTGCAACAGACCGTGGCCATCCTGCGGGAGCTGCCCGACCCCACCCCGCCGCCCGAGTTCTGGGACAAGACCCGCCAGAACCTGCGCGAGTTCGCCCGGCGGCACAAGCGGCGCACCTCCCTCCGCCTCGTCGTGCGACGGCTGATCACCGGAGTCTGGCACAACTCGGTAACCGAGCCGAGGGAACCGAGCCAGCCGGAAGCCGGTCCATCGATCCCACCGGGAGGGCCGTGAGCCGGCGGCCGGCGGCGGACTCTCGACCACCAATCCGGTCGCCGGCGCCGCGGTCGGGAAGATTCGGGCCGGGAGCGGCGTCTAACTCTACCATCACGGTGCGCCGCCGGTGAGGCGCGCCGGGCAGGAGTCAGCGATGCGTCAGGTGTGGGCGGGTCTGGCCGTGGGCGTGTTGGTCTGGGGAGGGCCGGCCGACGCGTTCGTGTTTATTCCCATGCGGGCCGAGATCAAGCCCGCCTGGCAGGCCGGGCTCGACGACGCGGCCGGGCCCCTGGCCAGTGACCTGCGCGGCAACGTCTACCTCGTCCAGGAGCGCGCGGTCCGCGGCTTCGCGGCCGGGACCGGGCGCGTCCTGTGGACCTACGAGCCGCCCGAGGAGTTCCGCGTGCGGCAACTGGTCCGGCTGGGCGGACCCGGCGTGCTGTGCGTCAGCCGCGCCGACGAGGCTCCGGCCGAAACGCTGCTCACCTGCCTCGCCCCCCGCGACGACCAGGGCCGGCCGGCAGTCCGCTGGCAGCACAAGTCGTTGGCGCTGCCGCCCGGCGGGGTCTACGTCCCGTGTTCCGGCGAGCCGGACCAGCAGGCCGCGCGCCGGCCGGTGGTGGTGGTTGCCGGCGAGCACCTGGTGCTCCTCGACCCGGCCACCGGCGAGCCGTTGCAACGGCTGGTGATCGACCCGATCGACGGGCCCATCGTCTGGTCCGGCGCCTGGGGCTTCTTCCCGCATCGCGCCGCCAACAAGGTGATGGTCGCCCGGTTCGGCCCCGAGCCGGGTCAGTGCGAGCTGTCCCGGATCGACCTGCCGGCCGAGCTGACCCAGCCCCGGCTGGTGCCCGATCTCCAGAGCAGCCGGCTGCTGGTCGGTGACGGCACGCGGCTGTACAGCGCCCCGCTCGCCGGCGACGCCTCGACCAGCGCCCTGTGCGGTGGACTGCCCGCCGGCGGGCTGACCGACGAGGCCCGGGTCGTGCTCGGCCAAGGCTGGGTCTATCTGGCCTCCGAGGGCGAGTTGCGGGCCTGGCACAACGGGGACCAGCAGCCGCGCTGGCGGCTCGCGCCCGAGGCCGGCCGCCGCCTGACCGAGACCATCGCCGCCGGGCCGGGACGCCTGGTGGTGGTCACCCGGCCGACGGTCGGCGACGGGCGCGCCACCGTCCTCTGTCTCGACGGCACCACCGGCGACGTCCGCTGGCGGGTCAGTCCGGCCGGCGTGCCGGCCCGGGGGGTCCACCTCGCGACCGACGAGAGCGGCGCGCCGCTGGGACTGCTGGGCGTGCTGTCGGTCGACACCTTGCAGGTCTACGACCTGGCTTCCGGTCAGCTTAGGACCAGCCGCAAGCTGGGCCGGTTCCTCGGCTCGCCGCTGTGGATCGACGACAGCGGGTTCATCGCCACCGCCGACGGGTATCAACCCGAGGGCCAGGCGGGCGTGCCGGCGGTGTGCGGGTTCGACATCCGCGCCGCCGGGAGCGCCGGCGACGAGTCGCGGGACTGGGTCTGGCGCGTGCCCGCCGGCGAGTCGCTGGCGTCCCTGGAATGGCTGACCTGCGGCCGGCTCCTGGCCATCCGCGGGCGGAGCAGCCTGTACGTCTTCGAGTGAGGCGCACCCTAATCCGGGGACAGTGGGCCTGTTGAAGAAAGTCCGGCATCCCCAGGGAGGCCCTCTGCCGGCGGCGAATCAGGCTTCCGGAGCTGGCCGTGATCGAGAAGCCCCGGAAGCAGATAGACCTGTTCTGGTGTTGCACCGCCGAGGAGATGATCCCGGCCGACCACGTGCTGCGCCGGATCGACGGCGTGCTTGACCTGTCGTGGCTGGAAGCGGCGGTGGGGCACCTCTACCATCTCAGCCTGGGCCGGCCGGGGTGGCATCCGGAGGTGCTGCTGCGGCTGCTGCCAGCGCGGGTGGCGCTGGGGATCCCGAGCCACCGGGCGTTGCTGCGGCAGGCCCAGACGGACCTGGCGCTGCGGTGGTTCATCGGCTGCCCAAGGAGCGGTTCAAAGTGGACCGGCGGCGGCAGCGTGCGAAGTGCCCGGCAGGGCGCTGGATGAAGGGGCGGCAGCAGGCGGATGGGACGGTGCTCTACCGCGGCCAGGGCTGTGGGAACTGTCCGTTGCGACAGCGCTGCGTGCTGGCGAGCGCGACGGTGCGAACGATTGCGGTCGGGCCGAACGATGAGGCCTGGGTGCGGGCCAAACGGAAGCGGCGGCGGGGCTGGGACGAACCGACCCGGGCGCTGTACGACCGGCACCGGGCCGCGGCGGAAGGGACGAACGCGCAGTTGCAGGAACAGCACCAGCTCCGGCGGGCGCGGTGGCGCGGGCAATGGAAGGCAGCGGTGCGGGGGCTGTTGGCGGCCACGGCGGTGAACCTCCGCAAACTAGCCGGAGCCCAGAGGACAGCGGGCCGGCCGGGGGGGCGGCCTGCCCGCGGCCTGCTGAGCGGCTTCAGGCGGCCCTATGGGGCGTGCCGGGGGCGGCTGGGGCTGGTCGAGCGGCGCCCTGCGCGAACGCGGCTTCAGCCGCGGGGCCGGGGGCTGATGGTGGCTTGAGGAGGAGGTTCTGCAACAGGCCCACTGTCCCCGCATATCTACGTGGTGTCTCTGGCGGCCGTGAAGCCCGGCCCGCCGGCGGCCACGAAACCCTCGCTGGCACCCTTCTGAGTCGGCGAGACCCAGAAGGCATAGAGTTCACCGGAGCGCAGGTGGAAACGGAAACGGACCGGCCGGCCGGCCAGGGTCGCCAGGTCCCCTGACGACCAGCGCACCTCCGTCCGAGTGGCGTCGCCGGTGACCGGGCGGCAGCGGTCGCGCCGGAAGGCGTCGACCACCTGGCCCTGTTCGTCCAGCACCTCGACCCGCAGCTCGCCGGTGGGCGCGGCCAGGTTGACGAACAGATGCCGGCCGGCGAAGCGCACCGGGCGGGTGGTCAACGTCCCACCTTCGGCCCCGGCGTCCAGCGACGCGAAGCCGTCGCGGCGGAGGGTCGCCAGGCCGGTGTAGGTGGCGTCCAACCCGGTCGCCCACCCCGCCGGCCGATTGGCCGCGGTGACGTAGAAGTGGAGCTGGTCGCCGACGATCAGGCAGCCGCCGCCGGCCGACTGAACGTTGCCCCAGTTCCAGTCGGCGGGATTCTCCGAGACCGGGCAGAAGGCGCGGCGGTCCGGACGGGTCCAGTGGTACCCGTCGCGGCTGAAGCCCACACAGAGCTCGTTGATCTTGGGCCGGCCGTCGTTCGGATGCCCGCGCCAGATGGTGAACAGGCCGAGCATCAGGCTCTCGTAGCCCACCGCGTCCAGATTGTAGAGCTGCGACGGGACCAGGTCCCAGGGCCGTTCGGGAACGCGGCGGAGGTTGAGGTCCGAGCGGTCTGCGTCGAGCCGGTCGGCGGCGACCCACAGCCCCCGCGTCTTCGGGCGCGGGCCGGCGGACCACTGCAGGCCGGCCACCGGGTCACTGCACTCGCGGTAGGCGCGCGCCCGGCTGACCTCCTTCCCGCCGTCCCGCAGTCCGTAGACCCAGACCTTGCGGAACGGGTTGTAGAAGACCGTGGTCCGGTCGCCGCAGGTGTCCGATTCCCCGGCCAGCGTCCAATGCACGCCGTCGGGCGAGAAGCTGAGCCGGATCCGGTGCTCCTGCCGCAAGGCGTTCTCGACGCTGATGTCCCGGCCGCAGTTCCGGAACATCTTGTACCGCCGCGCCGGGTCCGGCTCGTCCAGGTCGAGCCAGACCGTGCTCGAGTTCCGTCGCATCAAGTGCTCGTCGGGCAGGACGATATTGGTCCCCGGCACCACGTCCAGCTCCGGCTTGGTCCAGGTCACGCCGTCCCGGGAGGTGGCCAGGCAGGTGGAGTAGCCCAGCGGCGCCGTCGAGATGGAGCCGCCCCAGTACCAGCACTTGAACAGCCCGTCGGCGGGGTCGTACCAGACGCCGTCGCTGAACACCCCGGCGCCGGTCCGGCGGCCGTTGCCCAGATCCGTTGGCCGGTCCGGCCGGATCACCGGATTCGCCTCGTGGTAGCGGGCCAGATGGAAGGTGCGCCGGAGATCGGTCGAGTCGATCAGGAAGTCGTCGACGAACAACTGGCGCCCCAGGTCGATGGGGATCACCGCCGGCGGCGCGGTCAGGTACGGCGGCTCGGCCAGCGGCTCGCGGGTCAGGTCCCGCCCGGGCGGCGGCCACTCGTCCGGCAGGACGATCCCGTTGTAGAGCACCTCCGCCGGCGCGGCGCCCGCCAGCAGGCAGGCCATCCCGAGCAGCAGAGCCACCGATCCCTCGTTCATCGGCCTCTCCTGAACCCTACCGCCGCGGCACCAAGAAGTCCGGCAGTTCGCCCTCGAACTCCGGCACGAACCGCTCCGAATCGTCTTGCGGCGCGTACTCCAGCCGCTCCTTGGCGGCGGTGATGGGCAGCATGGTCCGGGTATTGTCGCTGACCGCGTTGAACACGGCAAAGCCAAGATCGTCCGGCGCCTCGACGGCCTTGACGATGAGGTCCACGCAATCGCGCGGGCTGAGCCACATCTGGATGGCCTGCCAATGCCGGCGCAGGTGCATCGAGTCGTCGGGTAGGAACCACCCGATGCGCAGCGAGACGAAGCTGGGCAAGCCGCGGCACTCGACGTAGAACCGGCCCAGCACCTCGGCGTAGGCCTTGGTCACGCCGTACAGATTGTCCGGCCGGTACGGCGCCTCCTCGGGCGCCGGCCGGCCGTGCTTGATGTGGTTGAGCACGACGTGGTTGGTGGAAGCGAAAACGATCCGCCGGACTCCGGACTCCACCGCCGCCTCGCACAGGAACTGGGGCGCCACCAGGTTGTGCGGGACCATCGACTCGACATAGTCCCGGTCGCCCGAGTCGGCGGCCAGATGGACCACCGTGTCGACCCCGCGGACCGCCCCCAGCACGCTGGCGTAGTCGTCGATCCGGCAAGCCACCGGATTGGGGAACCCGTCCAGCGTCTCCCGGCGATGCCCGCAGCGCAGGTCGAACCGGTCCAAGGCGGCAAGCTGCGGTATAATGTTGCGGCCGATCCGCCCGGTCACCCCGGTGATCAGCACGGTCCTGCGCTCCGACATGCACGACCTCCGTGACCGGCCGACGGGAGCCAGCCGGATGACCATCTATCCTGCCATCGATCTCAGCCAAGGACAATGCGTTCGCCTCCAACGCGGGGACATGGCCGCCAAGACCGTCTACGACGACCACCCGGTCAACCGCGCCCGGTTGTGGGTCGCCTGCGGCGGCCGGTTCCTCCATGTGGTCGACCTCGACGGCTCGTTCGAGGGCCGGCCGGCCAACCTGGAGGTGATCGGCCAGATCTGCCGCCACGCCGGGGTGCCGGTCCAGGTCGGCGGCGGCATCCGGGGGATGGACACCATCGAGCAGTACTTCGCCGCCGGGGCCGCGCGGGTGGTGCTGGGCACGGCCGCGGTGCGCGACCCGAAGCTGACCAAACTAGCCCTTACCCGGCACGACGAGCGGGTGGTAATCGATGTGGCCGCGCGCGACGGCAAGGTGGCGGTGCAGGGCTGGTCGGAGGCCACCGACCTCGACGCCGTCGAGTTCGCGCAACGGGTCCAGGACCTGGGCGCCAAGCGCATCGTGTTCACCGACGTGAACACCGACGGGGCACTCCAGGGCCCCAATCTGCCGGCGCTGCGGCGGATGGCCGCAGCGCTGGACATCGAGGTCATCGCCTCCGGCGGCGTGACCACCCTGGCCGACGTCTCCGCCGTGGCGTCACTCGAGACATTGGGCGTGACCGGCCTGATCATCGGCCGCGCGCTGTACGAAGGGACCGTGTCGCTCATCCCGGCCATCAACGTGGCCGGCAAACAGCCGAGCCTGGGCCGGTGCGGATGATCGAGGTCGGCGCGGGCTGGAGCGACATCGGCAAGCTGGTCCGACGGGTCTATCCAGCGGCGGTGGTGCGTGGGATCGAAGCCTTCGGGCCGTAGGTGGCCGCCTACGGGCTGGAAGAGATCCTACAACGGCGGCGTGCTGGTGGCCGACGTGCAAGACGTGCCCGACAGCGAGTGGGCGCTTGACTCGGCCGCGCCAGTGCGCCCTCCGGTTTCGCCCCAAATCGTGCCCAACTCCCGCGCCTCTGTGATCAGAATCGGGGGGTCTGAGTTCAGAATCGGGGGGTCTGAGATCACCTCCATCCCACGCTATCCCGCTCCTGGAGCGGAGTTGCGGCCGGTCCAATTCCCATTCTTCACTGTTTTCACCGCGCGGCCCCCGGAACCGAGGCCGAACCGAGCGTGAACCGCGCAC
>JAANMV010001614.1_pt1 | contig 24257 bp, 17 predicted proteins | sample 7279661 | NCBI WGS metagenome assembly JAANMV01 (sample SAMN14094540, study PRJNA606508) | bioreactor metagenome | isolation source: A lab-scale SPAN reactor treating ammonium-rich wastewater day 121 | place: Ireland: Galway | collected 2017-05-16
CGCATTCCAACCCCCTCCCAACGGCGCCAACCCAGGCGACGTCCCGCCGCGCCGCGTCCCGTCTCGCGTGCCAACCCCGCATGCCAAACACAACTGATTACAAATCGGCGCTCCGCTAAAGTGAGAACTGCTGCCACGCCTCGCATTGGCTTGATTCGGCGGCTGTGCAAATACCATACTTCGCGTTCAATTGTGAAAGTTGAACACGACAAAATGACTGCCGCTCCGCCATCCGACAATCTGGTTGCCTGCATCAATGTGAAGCTGGCCCTGCTGGGTTTTCCGCCGGTGATGCAGGGGACGTTTCCGGAGTTCAGCGACGTCTTTTCCTCACTCATCCCGCAGTATCGCGAGAAGGAGCGTCTGCTCACCAATTACCTTTGTCCCGCGGATCAGCGGATTCAGTCGTTTATCTACGACTACCTGGAGGATGCGCCGGTGACGCGGTTGCCGGCGCGCACACTGGTGCTGGATCGTCCGGGCATGGCGCGCGTGCTGTCGCTGCCGGTGGATCGTGACGAATTTGAATCGGACATCGTGCATTCCTACCGGGTCAAACAGGGCGTGCTGCACAATCCGCGCAGCGACCGGCGCACGACGGCGGGCATCTTTCACGTGGCGGAGGAGGGCCTGCCGATTCCCGCCGATAAACGCGCCGTGCCCAAGCTGGTGTTCGGCCGGATGCTCGGCCTCGCGCTGCATCCTCCGCCCGAATTGTCGCGGCTTCCCTTCACCGCCACGCAACCGCAGCCGGCGGAATGCTGGGTGTCGCTGCTGTTGCGTCCGCTCGTTTGTCCGGCCGTGCCGGGCTTCACGGTGGAGAAACGAATGGAGGTTCGTTTCTTTGCTCCAGGCAGCCTGGTGAGCAACCTGGATTTTGTGGAGAGCATCTTCGGCAATGGCGGCGACCCGACTCTGCCGGAGAATGACGCCGCGCTGGACGTCGAGCATTGGACCGGCCACACCGGCTGCGTCATCCTGGCGCCGCATCTGACCAAGGTCACGAAGCAGGCCGTCGGATTGCCGCCTTGGGACAAGGCCACGGAGCGCCAGCGTCAGGACGGCATGTGCTGGCGCGAGCCGGGTGAACTCTACAATGAAGGCGAGGCGTTCAAGCTCACCTGCCGCGACGAGGGCGGCGTGATTGTCACGCTCATCGCCGACAACTATTTCGGCTACTGCAAGAAGGAGGTTAAAACGCAGATCAGCTACGCGGCGAATTTGTTCGGCCTGTGCGAAGAGGAACACGCCGGCGGCGCGCTGGTGTTTCCCAGTTACGATCTGGGCGAGGAATTCAGTGGCGACGTTCACGTGAAACGCAAGGGTCACACGTATGCTGAAATGACCGCGCTTTTTTCCGAGCTCATGACGCCCATGCCCGAGGGTTACGCGGTGGATCGGAAATACCCGGACATTCTCTATGTGCCGGAGGACGCGAAGTTTGACCTGCACAAGCAACGCATTTCCTGGTCCCAGGGGGAGAAGGAGTGCAGCCTCAAACTGCTGCCTGAGCGCATCTACGTGCGCCCGTCCGGCTACAATGTCCGCATGGTGAAGCCATCGGCTGACCGCGCCTGGCGGCTTGTGGGCGTGACGGCGGAAGGCGCGCTCTGCCACAAGCCCTGCACCGTTTCCGGGGGCGGCAAATCGGAAATCTCCAAGCCCATCACGGATTCCGTGTTGACCGGCCCGGTGTTCGTGGCCGATTTCAAAAAGGATTTCGACCGTGTGGCGGAGTTGATTGGCCGCGATTACAGCGGGCGGTTCAAGGACGCGTCCCGGAGTGACCGCCGGCCCGTTCTCAGCGCTCAACGTTCGCTCGGCTCGGTCATCAAGCTGCTCACGCCCGATGAGCACGACTATCGGCCGGAATACAATGCCTGGCTGGAAAGCATCCCGCAGTATCTCAAGGAACTGGTGTTCGTGGTGAAACGCTATTACGTGCCGGAGTGGGGCGACCGCTGGCGCGATCATTTCAGCGTGGACATCATCAACGGCACGCCCGGCAATGAGTTGAAGTGCGACAATCGCAAGCTGGTCACCGCCAACATGCGCGTCGGCTTTGAACCGGACGGCGCCTGGCGCACCTTCGGTTTGCGCAAAGACTTTCAGCCAGCGGTGAAGATTCAATTCGAGGACGACATCACGGCGTCGCTCGTGGTGCCGGCGAAACGGCTCCAACATTTGCGGGAGGAAGACGCGAACCTCACCGTGAAGTTTGTGCAAAACTGCGAACAGCGCCTTTTCCAGCGTCCCGACGATGCCATTCACCGGGGCTACGACAAACAAACCGAGGCGGACTTTGTCCAGCCGGACAACTTTTTCTCCAATTACGAACCGCTCACGCCTGCGCGGGCGCGCGAACTGGTGGAGGATGCCATTGGCTTTTACCAATTCACGCCGCCGATGCAGCAACTCATCCGCGAAGTGGCAGTGACGGGCCGGCCGGCTTTCTTCATTTCCAGCGCGCACCCGCGCATGGTGAATGGCAAACCCAGCAAGAATCCGCGTTACCTGCAAAAGCGTCCGGACCTGGTGCATCCGCGCGAAACCTATCTGGCCGAGGTGACGGCACGCCTGCGCCGGCGCGCTCCCCAGGGCGAGCCGTTGCCCATCCCGGTGACAGCCGTCTTGCCGGGACGCCGGAACAATCCGCCCGACCAGGGCATCCGCTCGCTGGCGGTGTTCAACCCGATTCATTACTTTGAACTGCCGGAACTGTTCATGGAGTTTATCTGCAGCATGACGGGCAAATCGCCCTCCACCACGGGCGCGGGTTCGGAAGGGGCCCTCACCAAGGGGCCGTTCAACGCGTTGCCGCCGATCATTGATCTCAACAACGCACTCGTCGCGTGGCTGCTCACGGGGCATCACGGCTTCGTTACGGCTTCCGGGTGGGTGGGGCCGAAGGTGCGCGTGGATCACGATGTCAGCCTGCTGGTGCCGGAAGTCTGGTGTCGCATGTCAGCGGCCGAACGCGACCCGGCCTTTTTGATCCGGGAGAAGTACCTGGACCGTTGCGAGGACTTTGCGCATCGCGGCCACAGGGTGCTGGCGGGGCGGCTGGGATACCGGATCAATGCGCGCTTCGTGCGGGCGTTCTTTGGCCGCGTGTTCAATCATCCGCACGCGGTGTTCACCGAGGAGATGCTGCGGCCGGAATTGCAGGACCTCGAAGTGTTCGTGGACGGAATGGCGAACATCGTCGCCACGCAAAAGCGGGTGGCCCAGTTGTATTTTGACGATGGCAGCGTGGCGCAGGCGTGTCCGCCGTTACGGGCCTTGCTGCACCTGATGCGGGACGATAATTGGGAAGGCAGGCAACTGAACCACCCGGAAATCCGCCGGCTGTTCACGCGCGAATCGCTGCTCGCCAGCGACTGGTATGCGGCGCGGCTGCGCGCGAAACAGGAGATTGACCGCAAACTGTGGCGGCGCCACGTGGATTATCTGGACCGCTTCACGAAGCGCGCCAGCCACGCGGACAAGGCGGTGAGTCTGGGGATTCCTGATCGTCTGCGACGCGCCCGGAGTATTCTGGAAGAGGTCGAATCACCGGCATATTTGGAAACGCTACAAGGCACGCTGGGGGTGGAACCTATTCAGCCTTACGTCCCACGACGCTGACCCGCGGCGAATGCCGTCCAGGGGTCGCGCGGGACAATGCCCGTTCAAATCACGGTGCCGTGAGGGATCATGCCCCCGCGCGGGACAATGACGATGCCGTCGCGGATGTAGTAAAGCTCGTGGTCGAAATTCTCCGGCTTGCCGGCCGGGGAGAGGACCACGTTGTTCCCGATGCGGGCGTTCTTGTCTATGATGGCGTTCTCGATACGGCAGCCCGCGCCGATGCCGATGCGGGGTTTGCCCGCCCGCTCGTGCTGAACGATGGAATCCTGCGATTCGTAGTAATCGCAGCCCAGTGCCACCACCCGGTGCAATTCCGTGCCCGCACCCACGAGCATGCGCAGGCCGATCGTGCTCTGCGAAATGCGCGCCTGATTGATGATGCACCCGTCGGAAACCACGGCGTGATCAATGTGCGCGCTGTTGATCTTGGAGCCGGGCAGAAAGCGCGGCCGGCTGAAGATGGGCGCGCTCATGTCAAAGAGATTGAATCGGGGCAACTCGGCGGCCACGTCCAGGTTGGCTTCGAAGAACGCCCGGATGGTGCCAATGTCCTCCCAATAGCCCTGAAAGACGTGTGAATAAACCTGGTGGGTGTCAATCGCGCGCGGGATGATATGCTTGCCGAAGTCCGTGAACGAGTTGTCGAGCAGACTGCGCAGAACCTCGCGGTTGAAAACGTAAATGCCCATGGACGCCAGGAACAGTTCCTGGCCGCCGTCAATGCCCAGTTTGGGGTGCCATTCGGAGGGCAGGCGCAACGAATCCTGCACCGCGGCGTCTTTGGGTTTCTCCACGAACCGGGTGATGCGCCGCTGCTCGTTGATCTGCATGATGCCCAGGGACTGGGCTTCGTTGCGACCCACGGGAATCGTCGCAATCGTGATGTCCGCGCCCGTTTCCCGGTGCTGGTTGACCACGTGGCGGAAATCCATCCGATACAGTTGGTCGCCGCTCAGAATCAGCAGATGATCGAAATCGTGGTTCAGAAAGTGGATCAAGTTCTTGCGCACCGCGTCGGCGGTACCCTCATACCAGGACGCGTCCGTGAGCGTCTGTTGCGCCGCCAACATTTCGACGAAGCCGCTCGAGAACTGGTCGAATTTGTACGATTGCGAAATGTGCCGGTGCAAGGACGTGGAATTGAACTGGGTCAGAATGTAAATCCGCCGGAAGCCGGAATTGATACAGTTGGAGATGGGCACATCCACGAGCCGGTACTTGCCGGCCAGCGGCACGGCCGGTTTGGCCCGCTCCTTGGTGAGCGGAAACAGGCGCGTTCCCTGGCCGCCACCCATGATGACACAAAGGACTTTGCTGGTGTTGATTGATTGGCGGCCGGCGTATGTCATAAGAAAACCCTTTTGGGTGCGACGTTGAACCACTTATAGACCCAAGCACGGGTTCGGGCAAGCGGCATCCGTCAGGCACGCTTCGCCGAGCGGGCGGCTGATCTCGCTGAAGGTATCACCGTCGCCAGCTGGCGCTACTTCTCCAACTACTCCCCCAGTGGACGCTCCGAGTCGGACTGGCCGACTGGCAGATTTCGCTTGAGCATTGTTTCTGAGACACCTAGTTTCCGGGCACTTGCGTTTTGGTTAACCATGAGCTGACGGCCTCTTTATACCAGGATGAACGTGAACCATACCCGATTTACCCGCTTGTTAATACTGGCGGTGGCCGTGGCGACCGTGCCGGGTGCGGCACGAAAATCCGCGGCCACGGAAAACGTTCCCCACGCGCCCTTCGCCCAGTGGGCGGACGTACCCGCGCGCGGCGAGTTGGTCGCAGGACTGGTCTATCAGGAATCGGAGGCCTACTATTTCTGGGCGGGCAACGGCCGGCACAAGGTTGATTACCGCAAGAGCGGCGAACATTACGGCATCGACATCAACCAGGGTTATCTCACGCTCCAGTACGGGCTCAGGGAGCGATGGGCGGCAGATCTCGCTGTGGGTTACACCACCGCCGGCTGGCGCTACTTCTCCAACTACTCCCCCAACGGACGCTCCGAGTCCACCTCGGGGCTGATGGATATATCGCTCGGGGTACGATACCAGATTCTGCGGGAGGATGCCGAGAGTTGTCCCTGGCAACCCACACTGACTTTCCGCGCCGGCGCGGTGCTGCCCGGCAGCTATGACAAGGATTTCCCGTTCGCGCCGGGCAACCGTTCGGCCGCGATTGAACCGGAGCTGCTCCTGCGAAAACACTTTGGCTGGCCGGGACTGGGCTGCTACGCGGATGGCTTGTTCCGTTGGAATCGCACCACGGCCAATGACCAGTACATCGTCTCGGCGGGCCTCTTTCAGCAGATTCAGCGCTGGGAGTTGAACGTCGGCTATCGCCACTTGGGGACGGTCACCGGAGACAATATCATTTATGACTCTGTCACCCGGGAAATCATGTATCCGCGAGGGGTTCGGGAAAACAATGACTCCGTTGAAGCGGGCTTCAGTTACACCACTTCCAAGCGGCGACTGCGCGCGGGCTTTTACTCCCGAACCGTTTTTGACGGTGCGAACACCGACAAGAAGTTCTGGGTCGGCGGATTCATCGAAATGCCATTCAATCTCGTGAGGGGCGGTTGATCCCTCGGCGCCGCAATCAGTCGCGCGGCACAGACAAGAACTCGTGCGGGGACGGAGAAGTTTCGGAAGATGCGCTCGGGGTAGGTGGGGCGCGTCACTCCGTGCGCGCCGCAGTCCGCCTGCCGTTTGCTGAACGGCGCGCACGGAGTAACGCGCCTTGCCACGTTGCGCAGTTTGTTCGTGGCAGTACTAGCCGTTTGCCGGGTTGGGGCGCTTGGTATCACAACTCGATCGTGACGCTGTCGGCTTTGGCATTTCCGACGAGTTCACTTTCAAAAGGATCGCCAGCACTTCAATGACCAGCCACGCGATCAACATGGTCACAATCGTGTGGCTCAGAAAGTGAGCGCCTTTGAGCATTTGATACAATCCCATGGCCCAACCAGAAACGAGGCCGCACGCCAGCCCCGCCCAGCGCCAGCGGCGCTCCGAAAACGCATGGAACAGGCTCATCAACGCAAATCCCCCGCTGGCGTGACCGGCCGGGAAGCCGTGGCCACGATTCGGTGGCCATCCGGAAGGTAATGGTTCAAAGACGTGATGATAGGGCTTGCTCCCGTGATAGCGAACGAGGCTCGCCGGAGTGTAGATGTCGGATCGGGCTTTCATGATCGCGATGCTCGCTGGCACCACGGCGAGAGTGATTACCACCAACCACGCCTTGCGCACCGGCCATGGCAGAATGAGCCAGCGCGGACGGCTTCGTTCAGGCAGCAGCAAACCAAGCAACAGGTAACCCCCAAGCGCAATCAGCAGCGCCTTTGGGCCAGTATAAAAAAGGAGCCGTGGCACCGCCGCGCTCTTGTCCACCGCCCATGTGTTTTGTTCCCAGTTGTAGAAGTGGTCCTGCAGCCACAGGTCGAATTCGGTGAACTCGAACACCCCCATAGCGGCCGCCAGCAGCGCCAGCGGCAGGAAAATCCGTTTCAGCTTACGGCACATCGGGTGCATGATTCAGCCCCTTGGAGAACAGGTAACTGGCCGTCTGGTATTCGGCAATGGCCTCGGCGAGGAACTCGGCGTCTTCCTCCGCGGGCCGCACCTCGTCAGCGAACCCCTCGAACGTGAAGAGGCGGTGGCGACGCACGGGTTCGAGCACCGCCAATTTGCCGGGGCGCAGATAGCCGAGCCGCTGGTAGGTAGCGATGAACGCCCGCTCGTCCTCCGGCTTCATGCCCAGCACGTCCCGCCCGTGGAAGCGGGAGTCATAGCTCCAAGTCATAAGGCCGAGCAGGGTCGGCGGCAAGTCAATCTGGCTGCACAGGGTACCAACCACTTGCGGCGTCACAAGCAGCGGGTTCCAAACCAGCGCCGGAATGTGAAAACCAGGAACGGGCAGGGCCGTTTTGCCCGCCGCGCTGGCGCAGTGGTCGCCCACAATGACAAACAATGTGTTGGTGAACCACGGCCGCGTTTTCGCCTCGGCCAGAAACTGACCGATGGCATAATCGGTGTACTTCACCGCCCCACGCCGCGAGCCGGGCGGCAGGTCAATCTTGCCGTCGGGAAAACCATACGGACGGTGGTTCGAGGTCGTCATCACGAAATGGTGAAACGGTTTTCCCGCCGCGAAGGCCGCGTCCGCCTCGCGCAACGTCCAGCGATAAAGGTCTTCATCGCACGCGCCCCACACCGTGGCATAAGTAATGTCGTCGCGCTTCACGGAGGACCGGTCAATCACCCGATAGCCGTTGACCGCGAAGAACGCGTTCATGTTGTCGAAGTAACCGAAGCCGGAGTAGATGAAGGCCGTGTCGTAACGGCGAGTGCGGAACAACGCGCCGAGCGAAAACAGATTCTCATTGCGTGGGCGGCGCACGATGGACTGGCCGGGGGTCGGCGGCACACTCAGGGTCAGCGCCTCCATTCCGCGCACGGTGCGGGTGCCGGTGGCATAAAGGTTGGTGAACACCAGACTCTCGGCAAACAACTGGTCCAGATGAGGCGTCAGATTTTCAGGGTTCCCAAAGCAGCCGAGAAATTTCGCGCTGAGGCTTTCCACCGTGAGTTGGATGACGTTCCAGTGTTGCTCGGGGCCGGACGCCGGGATGCGCCGTGTGATGTCGGTCAACTCCCGGCCGGCGAAATCATTGGTGTCCCGGCTCAACAGGGGCCGGAGATGTTCAAATGCCTCCGAGACCGGCAACGTGGGATAGAACCGGTCATAATCCAGCGCGTTGTCCCAGTATGCGGCGCAGAACGCGTAAAGACCGTTGCGGGCCAGTTCCTGGTTGTAGGCATTGCCAAATTCGGGCACCAGGCGGTTGGAAAGCCCCAGTTGGAACGCCACTGGCAATGCCAGCCAGACCAGGCCGGCGGTGCGCCCCGCCTGCGCGCCGTCCGCCCCGGCAAACCATCGCTGGAGCAACCGCGTCTTCCATAACCCGAGGAAAACCACGCCCGTCAGCCCCGCTAATCCGGCGAGAATCGCCGGCAACGGATACGACTCCCGGATATTCCCGATCACCTCGTTGGTGTAGATCAGGTAATCCACGGCAATGAAATTGAAGCGCGAGTCAAATTCCTCCCAGAAGAACCATTCGGCCGCCGCGCCGAACAGCAGCAGATAAATCGTCACCGCGAAAAGCGCACAACTTATCAAGCGATGCGCACGGCTCGCGAGCCAGCGTTGCGGAAGCACCATGAGGTAGAGGACGAGCGGCAGGCTGGCATACGCCGCCGCCGCCATGTCGAACAGCAGCCCGTATCCGAAAATGCCCAGCAACTTGAGGGGAGCGGCATCCACCGACGGGAAGGCGTGAGCCAGGAGCGCCAATCGCGTCAGACCCGCGATGGTCAAAAAAACAAGATACAGAATGACGACTCCGCCGAAGCGGGATTGGATAAGTTTGGTAATCAAAGCTGAATGATTGACTGTCAGTTCTTGCTGCGCGTTCAAAGTTAGGCTCATCACCGAAGAGATGCAAAGGAACAAAGAAGCGGGCATTTCTGGCATATTCTGCGCGTTTCCCAAGACGAACCGATGAGGGCCGAATTTGAATGTGTTCCCCTGAAGCGTTGACACCTTGCGGTCGGGATGGCTTTATGCGTTGCGTTCTTGCGCGATGTGGATGCGGACGGAACAATTGACTGCAAACTGACAGAAATAGCCAGATGAACGGAAGCCATGAAGTAATTCGCTTCGCCGACCTGAAACCCTGCTTGTTGCTGCAAAACGGGAATTATCTCTACAAGATTCCGTTCCGGGACGGCACGGCGGTCCTGAAGGTGTACTACGGCAGTCGCGGCTGGTTCTCGTGCCTCACCAAAAGTCTCGAAAACGTCCTCCTGGCCGGTCAGACTTCCTACATGCCCAAAACCCGGCTGCGCGTTGAAATGGAGTGTCTGGCGCTCTGGCGCAAACACGGCTTCCGGGTGTTCGATACTTATCCGGAGGTCCGTGTCGAAGCTCCCGGTTGTCCCGAGGGCGGTTACTTGCTCTTCGAGTACGTGGCCGCACCGAAGCTGATTGATTGGTTGAACGACCAAACCAAATCCGCCGGGGAGCGGTTGGCGCTTTACCGGCGCTGGTTGCAGGAGTGGAGCCGTCGGCACGATATCGCCATCCGCGAACGCGAGCCCCGTCTCGTCCATGAAAACGGCGATGGCAAACACGTCATGATCCTGCCGGATGGCAGTTTTCTCTGGTTCGATTTCGAGATGGCTTTCCGCAGCCCGCGCCGGGTGGCGCAGCATGTATCCCATGAGATCATTCAATACCTGTGGTTCTTGCGGAAAAGCACACCGCCGGAAATCAGTGGGCCATTGATCGAAGAAACCGTGCGCCATTATCCGGTCAAGGAACGCCTGCGCCAGGCCCATGACTACTTCTGGCGGCATCCCAACCTGCTGCATCGTTTTGGCCGGGCGTGTGACCGCGCCTTGAAAGCCAAGGCCCGGAAACCGTCCAGCAAATACAGCGTGGCCCGCTTGATTCGTGAACAGTTGGAGCGCATCAACACCTGAATCATTCCCTGGCGCAATCGGCAGCCGGTGGGCAAACACGTCTGCTGTTGCGCGCCAAGTCTGATGCCACCTGCACCGCCAAAGCTGCCCGCGGGCGCCGAAATCCTCCAGGCTGGAGGCCGTGGTGGCACGGGCAACGTCCTCTACTATTTTCCGCGCGAGCAACCGCCGCTGGTGCTCAAAGTGTATCGCCCGCGCCGTTCCCGCGTGCGCGAAGGTTTGAAGAATTTCTCCGAGCGAGTACTTGAGGGAAAACGGGGCGCCACTGCGGCCATCCGTTGCGCCACGGAGATACTCAATCTTGTGCTTTGGGAGCGCGAAGGTTTCGAGGTCATCCCGCACGTCGCGCGTCCCTTGCCAGAAGGCATCGCGATGCCCGCGCTTTGGCTGGGGTATTGTGAAGCCCCGCTGCTCTCCGAAGCCCTGACGGATCAACGCCGGCCCATGGAGGCGAAACTGGCGTTGGTTGAGGCGTTGGGGGGCTCGTTGAGTCGCCGGCACAGCCGCGCCATGGAACTCAATGAACCGCTGCTCGTTCATGAACATGGTCAGATCAAGCACTTCTTTGTCGTCGGAGACCGGCTTGTGGCTTTCGATCTGGAACACGGTTTCAAGCCCGGCTATCCAGTCATCAAGGCCGTGGCGCGGGAGCTTGCCGGGATCGCGACCTCGTTGGCGCGTGCGAACCAAGTCGCTCCCGATCCGTTTCTGCGAGCCTTTGTGGCCGGATACCCGAACAAGTCCCTGCTGAGTCAAGCCGTGCAGGAGGCAATCCACGGTGGTGGGTTCCTTGGATGGATTCGTCGCTGGCACACTCGCGGCGATTCGTCACCGCTTGGCAAGGCCCGCATCATGGAGCGGCTGGATGCAATGCTTTGCGTCGGTTGAACAGTCGCCAACGGGAACTTGAATCCATGCCCATGTTGGGTCCGACAAGGTCCGCCGGAACAGAGTCCATCGCCGTTTGCGTCCTTAATCCAACTCAAATTCCTTCAGCCAGTTGATGTCCTTGTCGAGCGGCTTCTGGTCTTTTTTCTCCAGCAGAAAATTGCCGAGCAGCAGGTAATCCATGTTCGTCCGCATGAAGCAGATGTAGGCGTGCTCGGGCGTGCCCACGATGGGCTCCCCGCGCACGTTGAATGACGTGTTGATGATCACCGGGCAGCCGTATTTCTCATCGAACTTTTTGATCATCCGATAATACATCGGATTGTGATCTTCTGTTACCGTCTGCACCCGCGCGGAATAATCCACGTGTGTCACGGCGGGAATCGTCGAGCGAATGGCCAGCAACTTCTCGAGGCCAAAGCGCTTTTGTTCTTCGGCCGTCATTTCGCGCTGGCGCGCTCTTGCCACCGGCGCGACGAGCAACATGTAGGGACTTTCATCTTTGAGATCGAACCACTCCGCGCACTTCTCGCGCAGCACACTCGGTGCAAACGGCCGAAAGCTCTCGCGGAACTTGATCTTGAGATTCATCACCTCCTGCATCTTCGGCGATTGGGCGTCGCCGATGATGCTGCGCCCACCCAAAGCGCGCGGGCCAAACTCCATCCGGCCATGAAACCAGCCGATGACTTTCTCCGCTTTGATGAGATCCGCGATCTTCTCTGGCAACTCCGCGTCGCTCAACTCGGTGAACGGGATGTTGTTCTTCGTAAGGTAGGTGAGGATTTCATCGCGCGAATGTTGGGGGCCGAGATATGAGCCACGCTGGGTATCATGCAAACCGTCGGCCGCGCGCGGGTGGCCCAACACCTGATGCCACGCAAACAGCGCCGCGCCGAGCGACCCGCCCGCGTCACCTGCCGCGGGTTGAATCCAGATGTTGTCGAAAATGCCTTCGCGCAAAATCTTTCCATTCGCTACACAGTTCAACGCCACGCCGCCGGCCAGGCAGAGATTCTTCAACCCGGTTTCCTTTCGCACGTGCTTCGCCATGCGAAACATGATCTCCTCCGTCACGTCCTGAATCGAACGCGCGAGGTCCATGTCGTGTTGTGTCAGTTTGGATTCCGGCTTGCGCGGCGGACGACCGAACAGTTTGTCGAAGTTGGCGTTCGTCATGGTCAACCCGACGCCGTAGTTGAAATACTTCATGTTGAGACGGAACGAGCCGTCCTCCTTGAGATCAATCAACTCGCGCAGGATGACATCCACGTATTTCGGTTCGCCGTAGGGCGCAAGGCCCATGAGCTTGTATTCGCCTGAGTTGACGCGAAAACCCGTGAAGTAAGTGAACGCCGAATAAAGCAACCCAAGCGAATGTGGAAAGTGCAACTCGCCCAGCATCTCGATCTGGTTGCCGCGTCCAAAGCCGTAACTTGTCGTCGTCCATTCGCCCACCCCGTCCACCGTGAGAAACGCCGCCTCGGGATACGGCGACGGAAAGAACGCCGATGCCGCGTGCGATTCGTGATGTTCGGGGAAAAGAATTTTGCCGGTGAAACCTCCGCTGGTAGCAGCCGACGTGAGGAGGCTCTGACTGTTTCGGATTTCGGATTTCGGATTTCGGATTTCAGAACGAGCCTCCTCACGTTGGCTGCTACTGGAGATTGAATGCAATTCCTCCTGAATGAGCGTTTTCATCCAGACGCGCTCGCGAATCCAGAGCGGAATCGCCATCAGAAACGTCTTCAACCCGCGTGGTGCGTACGCCAGATACGTGTGCAGAATCCGGTCGAATTTGAGAAACGGCTTCTCGTAGAACGCCACATAATCCAAATCGGCCAGTTTGATTTTGCCCGCGCGCAGGCAGTACTCGACGGCGTGCTTCGGAAACGAGGCGTCATGTTTCTTGCGCGTGAATCGTTCCTCCTGCGCCGCCGCAATGATTCGTCCGTCACGCACGAGACACGCGGCGCTGTCGTGATAAAACGCTGAGATACCGAGGATGTTGGTCGGACGACTCACGCAAAGGCCATCCGCCCGCGCGGCTCGGGAATTTGCCAGCCAGCTTTGTGGGCGGTCTTCAGGTAAGCGTCAATCATGGCTTCCGCATTCCGTAACGCGTCAACCTGCGTTGCTCCATCGGTAATGAGCTTGGGCAATTCCGGCATCTCGGCGAGGAAACAACCGTCTGCCCCACTCCAGTAAACCACGATTTCGTGCTTCGGGTTCATGCCCTCCGCTGGGCGGCCACCACGGTCGGTGCAGCCAGAAATCGTTTGCCGATGTTGTCCACCGCCACCCCAAAACCTTCCAAGGTGCGAACCCCCAGCAACGTCATGTCGCCCGGCTCGGCGAAAACGATCTCATCAATGGTTTCGTAACCCTCGGCCCGGACCATGCCGTAACCGACCGGGCGCTTGAGCACTTGCTTGTTGGCCATCTCGAAAAGCCGCTCGCGCCGGGGAGTGATGCCGATGCTTTTGAGCAATTCCGCAGGCAGCCAGGTCAATTCCGATCCGGTATCCACCAACGCTGAAATCGGCTCCGTAACCAGTTCCTCGCGTTTGGGATTCACCGCCGTCACGTTGACTTTGAACAGGCTCATAAGCTCCAAATTAGCGGTTTGCCGGACGACGTTCAAACTTCAATTCGGTAGATACTCGCGCGGATCCGTCACTTTGCCGGTGATGGCGCTGGCGGCAACCGTGGCCGGGCTCGCGAGGAACACCTGGGATTCCTTGTCCCCCATGCGGCCGGGAAAGTTGCGATTCGTGGCGCTGATGCACTTGATGCCGGACTTGTTGATGCGGCCAAACGTGTCCACCGGCCCGCCGAGACACGCGGCGCAACCGGCGTTCTCCGTCATCTGCACGCCCGCGTTCAGCAATATGTTCCAGATGGTTTCGCCGCCCCAACGCGTGGTCTGCAACTCATGCACGATGTCGGGCGTCGCCGGCACGCCAAACGTATCAATGGAAACTTTCTTGCCGCGCAGCACGCGGGCGAATTCCACGAAGTCGCTGGTCTTACCGCCCGTACAACTGCCGACGTAAGCACGATCCAGCTTCACGTTGCTCATTTCCTTGGCCTTCTTGCGCTGGCCCGGATCAGGATGGCAGGCAACGGTCGGTTCGAGTTTCGACAAATCCACGACGAGTTCATAGACGAACTTCTGGTCCGCATCGAGTTCGACGGGTTCGTAGCGGGAATGCGTGCCGTTGAGTTTCACGCGGGCGTCCACGTATTCCGCCGTGCGCGAGTCGAACGGGAAAATACCGTTCTTCCCGCCCGCCTCAATCGCCATGTTGGCGATGGTCATGCGATCATCCATCGAGAGCGACGCCACGCCCGGGCCGTCGAACTGCATCGCGCGATACGTCGCGCCGTCAAAGCCAATCTCGCCGATGCAATGCAGGATGATGTCTTTGGCCATCACGCCGGGTTGGAGCCTGCCTTCGAGGCGGAAATGCATCGTCTCGGGCACTTTGATAAGCAACTTGCCGGTACCCATCACGAAGCCGGCGTCCGTGTTGCCGATGCCGGTCGCGAATTCATTGAACGCGCCGGCCATGCAGGTGTGGGAGTCCGTGCCGAACAAAACTTCGCCCGGACGCGTGTGGCCTTTGGCCGGCAACGCGGTGTGGCAAACGCCGGCGTAGTTTGAACCATACTGGCGTTTGAGGTTGCCCTTGGCGGCATCGTACCTCCACGTGCCGTTCGGGTCGTCAATAACGTCATAGAAATACGGCAGCCCCTGCTCGCGGGAAAACTCGCGCAGGATATCCACGTTACGATTCGACTTCGAGTCGGCGGTGAAAATGTAGTGGTCGGGGATGATGACAACGCGGTTCTTGTCCCAGACCTTGGCATCTTTGCCAAATTCGCGTTTGAACACGCCGATCGTCCCCGGCCCGCAGACGTCGTGTGTCATGAGCACGTCGGCCCTTACCCAAACATTGTCGCCGGCCTGCACACTGGCTTTGCCGGCGGCGCGGGCGAGGAGTTTTTCAGTGAGTGTCATAGGAGGAATCTAGCGCGAATGTTTACCGTTGCGCCTTCTTGTCGGAGCGGGATCGAGCGAAACGATGTGCAAGGAATCAATTTCCTGGATTGAATCGTCCAGAGAAATGATCGCGACTACGCTGCCCCCCACGGAAACAAAATCGGGATGCTCGACGTAAACTTTGCGTCCGTCTGTCAATCGGATGTAAAAGGGCCGGAACGGTGTCTTGTTCAGCCGTTCCCGGACGGTTTTGAGGTTCAACATAAATCAATGGGAATGTTTGCCATTGGCTCTCGCCTTTCTGGGAAGTGTCTCTTCAATCGCGACCACGTGAAACGGATCAATTCGAGTGACGACTCCCTTTCTACTGTAAACAATGATCGACCCAGTGCCGGGCGGCATAGTCATGAAATCGGGATGGGCGACCGGCACCCGCGTGCCGTCGTTCAGGCGGAAAACAAACGGCTTCGTGTCCCGATGCCACCGTTCTCGAATCCGATGCGAATTCATAGCATGAGAAAGCTAGCGGACTGACGCACCGACTTCAATACGCAAGACGGCGCAAGACGGCGCAACCGGCTTTCCTGCCTCGCGCAGGGCGAGTTCGGGTGCTCGTGGTCATCCTGGTTTCGGGAGTATCTGAACTTCGGTGCGCGAAGTCTGCAGCGGGGTTTCCGCACTTCACCACAACTGGTATGGGGGGGAGCGGTCATGATGTCGCGTTTTCGCTTGGCGAACCCGGCCTCACCGGCGTAGTTTCCCGCCCATGAGACGACAATTTGTTTCCATCTTAACCATCACCGCGATATTCGCCGCCATGACGGCGGTTCAAGCTGAAGTGGAGCCAGGGTTCACTTCGCTCATGGACGGCAAGACCTTCAACGGCTGGAAAAAGGCCGAGGAAAATCCCGACACCTGGAAAATCGTGGACGGCGCCTTCGTGGCCAGCGGCCCGCGCTGCCACCTTTTCTATGTGGGCGACGAAAAACCGTTCAAGAACTTCCACCTCAAAGTCGAGGTTATGACCGAGCCCAATTCGAATGGTGGCATCTATTTTCACACGAAATATCAAGCCCGCGACTGGCCGCGCGCGGGCTTCGAGTCGCAGGTCAATTGCACGCAAGGCGACTGGATCAAGACGGGCAGTCTCTACGGGCTCGTGAATGTCAGCCAGTCGCTGTCTCAGGACAATAAGTGGTGGACGCAGGAAATCATCGTCGAGGGCAAGTCGGTCACCGTGAAGGTGGATGGCAAGATTGTGCTGCAATACTTTGAACCCGAGGGCGCGCAGCCGGGCCGGCCCTTTGAACGCAAACTCGGCGAAGGCACGTTTGCGCTGCAAGGCCACGATCCGGGCAGCACCATCCACTATCGCAACATCCGCGTGAAGCGCCTCGACTGAGCGGCGACGAAGCGGCAGTTGTTTTGGCGCGGCGCAGGTGAACAACGTGCGCCGCGTTTCCTTTTGGTGGGAAGCGTGGCTACTTCACCAGCGGCAGCACTTGCTTGAATTCATCCGTGCCGGCGCGTTCCAGCAGTTCAAACAGGATCATCTCCGTCGAGACAATGATCGCCCCGGCATCGCGCATCCGCTCCACGCCCAGACGGTGATTCGCTGGTGTGCGCGACGAAATTGCATCCGCCACCAGGAAGGGGCGCAACCCTGCCGTCAGCAAATCCAACGTCGTCTGGCACACGCACACGTGCGTCTCGATGCCGCAGAGCACGACCTCGCTCACGCCGCGGGAGCGCAACCTTTCGACAAACCCCGGCGCACCGAGGCAACTGAAGGCGGTCTTTTCGATCGGCGCAAAATCTGGAATCGCCGCCGCTATCTCCGGCACTGTCGCGCCGATGCCTTTGCGGTACTGCTCCGTGACCAGCACCGGCAAGTTGAGGATCCCCGCTCCCTTGATGAGGCGAAGCGCATTTTGCACGACCCGTTCGCGCTCGCAGATTGCGGGCAACAATCGCTCTTGAATATCCACTACCATCAGAACGGCTCTGGCGCGGGTGATACGTTGAGACTGGGCATTGGTCACGGGGGAGCGCATGTGAGGTGAAAGTGAAGAGGTTGGCGTTGGGCGTTGCGTCAGGTGAAGTGATCCGTGGGAAGTCGTCGCTACCTGGCGCGCTTCTTCTGGAGTTCCTTGCGCAATTTCTCCAGTGGCAGCGTGTTGATCACATCCGCCTTGGTCAGCCAGCCTTTGCGGGCGATGCCGATGCCCAGGCGCAGAAAACTCGCGTGTTCATTACGGTGCGCATCGGGATTGATGACGCACTTTACGCCTTTGGCTTTCGCCGCGGGCCACAGCCGCCAGTCGAGATCGAAACGACGCGGATTGCAGTTTAGTTCCAGCCAGGTGCCCGTGGCGGCGCAGGCATCAATCACGGCCTGCTGGTTCACCGGATAAGGCTCGCGTTCGAGGAGCAATCGGCCCGACAAATGGCCGAGGGTATGGACGAATCGGTTCTCCGCCGCGCGAATGAGCCGTTTCGTATTCTCGGCCTCGTTGTTGGCCGGCACGTGCAGGCTCGCCACCACCACGTCCAGTTCTGCGAGCAAATCATCGTCGAAATCCAGCCGGTCTTTGAGCACGTCCACCTCGATGCCCGTGAGCAGCCGGAAGTCACTGCCGCGTTCGGCAAGCTGTTCGTTGACCTGTTGGATTTCCTTTAGCTGCTGACGTACCCGCGCGGCGTCGAGTCCGTTCGCCTGGAAGGAGGATTTGGAATGGTCGGTGATCGCCCAGTATTCCAAGCCGAGATCCTCCATGTATTGAGCGATTTCCGCCGTGCGATGGTGGCCATCGCTCCAGGTGGAATGGTTGTGCAACGAACCTTTGAGATCAGTCCATTCAACCAGTCTGGGCAGCGTGCCTTGCTCGGCGGCGGCGAATTCACCGTGATCCTCGCGCAGTTCCGGCGGGACGCAGGCCAGGTCCAGTTGCTCGTAAATCTCCATCTCGTCCCGACAGGCGACCAGCAATTGGGGATCGCGCGTTTCCTCCTTCGATTTGAACAGGCCGTACTCATTGAGCCGGAGTCCGCGGGCGATCGCGCGCTGGCGCATCACGATGTTGTGCTCCTTGCTGCCGGTGAAATACGCGAGCGCGAAGGGGAATTCCTTGTCGCTGACAACGCGCAGATCGGATTGAATACCGCCTGCCAGAATCACGCTCGCCTTGGTGTCGCCTTGCGCGATGACCTTCAGGATGCCGGGTTGTTGGACAAAATACCCAATCACCTCGGTGGGCTTCTTCGAGGAAGCCAGCAAATCAATGTCACCAATGACTTCCTTGGAACGACGCAGACTGCCGGCCGTGCTGCACCGGATTACGTCGGGATGTTGGCGCAGGCTTTCGAGCAACGGTTCCGCCACGCGGAGGGCGTCGCTCAACAAGTGTTTTGAGGCGTAGAGCCGGCGCTGTTCGATGCCTTCCAGAAGGTTCGTCTGCGTTTTTTCACCGAAGCCATCAAGTTCCGCGACCTTGCCGTCCTTGCAGGCTTGTTCGAGGGCTTCCACCGAGTCCACGCCGAGCTTCTTGTTCAGCGCCTGAATCTTTTTCGGACCCAGTCCAGGAATATCGAGCAACGCCACGAGTCCGGGCGCAATGGATGCCTTCAACTCTTCGTAATAAGCCAGCTTGCCGGTTTCCACGAGTTCCTTGATTTTCTTCGCGATGCCTTCGCCGACGCCTTTGACTTCGCCCAAGCGGTCATCCGCCACAATCTGCGCGAGCGGTTCAGCGAGACTCTCCAGGGCGCGGGCGGCGTTCGTGTAGGCGCGGGTCTTGAACGGATTCTCGCCCTTCAATTCCAGGAGCGTGCCGATGTCCACCAGGATTTCCGCCACTTTGTCTTTGTCCATGCGCGAACTATGGGCGTAGCGTTGCCGGGATTTCAAGTGAAGTTACCGGGGCTGTTCCGGCGCATGAGGTTGAGTCCTCGGCTGGAGATGGTGGCGACAATCCGAAGCGGAGCTTGTGCTGCGCTCCCCCAACGCTTCGCGGCCACGGCCGCGCCGGATCGTTCCTCACGGACTAGGGCATCAAGGCACGATAGAATCGCTGTGGTGTCCCAATCGCGACCGGGTTGGCAAATTCAATTGTCCCCCCCGGATGCGCCAGATTGGTGAGCGTCTCCCAATGCATTAAATTGCTCGACCACTGAATCGCAACCATCCCGGGGTCGCTGCTGATCCGCAGTCTCAGTTCATCATTCTCCAGCAACGTCACCGACTGGAATCTCAACGGCTGCGGAACGGTCACCGTGAGCAGCGCCGTGGAACTCGTCACCAGGCCGGCAACGTTGGTGACCAGAACCGAGTAATGGCCAGCCTCCGCCAGTTGCACATTGTTCCTGGTGAAGCTGCCGGCAGTGGCGCCCGGGAGATTCGTTCCATTGATACGCCATTGATACGCCAACGGGGCCGTGCCTCCCGCCACCGCGGTGAACGTCACGTGGCTTCCTTGCGGAACGGATACTCCTTGCGGTTGGCGGGTGATGTAGGGCGGCGCGTTGGTCACATACCGCTCCACCCGCACGTTGTCCACCAGGCCAAAACTCAGCGCGGGGTTGTCGGAGAGTGAATTGAACGAATCCCAGTAGCCGATGAAGACGTTGCTGGCGGTGAACGTGGCGTTGCTGATCGTCGCGATCTTCAGCCCGTCCAGAAACCATTCCACGGTGTTCCCCGTTTTGCTGATGAGGACGTCGCGCCACGCGAAGCCCACGGTGCCCGCGGCGAGCGCACCGGTTTGCTGCGGATGATTGACCTGTTGCAGCGCCGGCGCGGTCTGGCCGCCGGGAAACGCGCCGTGATAGTAGGTGTTCCCATTGCCACGCGAATTGCTCGCGGTGCCCGCCGCGTACCCGCCGGAATTCGCGCTGTGATACACCGTGCCGCTGAATGCGCCGAAGTCGTTGAGCGCCGTGGTCGAAGTATCCGAAGCCTGGCCTTCGCCATCCACGGCGAACCAATGTCCGTCGGCCGTGCTGCCCGCGCCCGTCCATTGCACGCGGTTGCCAGCCGTGCCCACACCCGCTGTCAGGTGTTCGGTCGAACCGTTTCCGCCCAGCGGGAAGGGACCGTTGGCGTTGATCCAGGCGTCGAAGCGAAGCCAGTAATCGCCGGTGAAACTTTGGCCGACGGGGGAGATGCTGATTGCCGCGGCGACGCCCGCTGTGAGATTGGCTTCAAATTTCACCCCGCGCGTCGTGCCACCGGTTACGTTGGGCGCGGAAGGCACGCCATCCGGGGCGTGATTGTAATTGAAGGTGACGCGAGTATCCGTGGTCGAGCGATTCGTGACCCAGTTGGCCGAGGTGTTCACGTCGAAGTCGTCCGCGAACAACACCTCGATCGCAGGCGGCAGCGTGACGACCAGCAGGGCAACCTGACTGGTGATCGTGCCAAAAGCGTTGGAGACCACGACCTGATACTGACCAGAGTGAACGGGCTGGGCGTTGTTCCGGCTGAAGCTGCTGGAAGTCGCGCCCGCGAGGTCCTCACCATTGAAACGCCATTGATAATTCAGCGGGGCGGTGCCGGACGCCACCACGGTCAGCGTGGTGTTCGAGCCGATGACCACGTTCACACTTTGCGGCGAAGTCAGAATCGAGGGTGGCACATTCGTGGCCGGTGGCGTGCTGAGGAACGCGAGGATGCTGGCCATGTATTCATTGCGTCGGGTGGCACTGGTGATGGTTTCAAAGGGGAAACCGAAGCAAACCACCCGCCCGCCGCCGGCCGAACCGTCGTATTGAATGGCGGCCGCGCCGCCCGTGCCGCCGGAATAATTCAGCGCAATGCTCGTGCCCGCGCCAATGGGCAGCAGCACATCCGGCGACGGCACCCAATAAATCCCGCCCCCTCCATTGTCCACTGTGGCACTGGCGCGACCCGCGAAGATGCTCCCGCTCACTGGGCTGGCTGTGTAACTGGCCGAGTTGTCGTTGGCATACGCGGCGCGGAGTTGATTACGCAGAAAGTTACGATCCGCCGTCGTCGGGCCGGAGGGGCGGTCGAGATCATACGCGATGTCCGACCCCGATACGAACAAACTTCCTCCAGCAGCCAAAAATGCCGCCACCCGGATTTGCTCGGTGCTGTTAAAGGTCCGGTCCGTCGTGGACTCGTTGCCGCACGCCCAGATAACGATCGGATAATTCGCCAGCGCCACCTGATTGTTGATGATGGCTTCGTTCTGGCAGGAGTCGAACGGATATCCGCTCGCGGCCAGCGCGGTCGCGTGAGTCACCGCATAATCGAAGGCGTTGTTGCGGGCCGGCAACACGCGATCCATCGTGCCGCCGTTTGCATCGTGGCCGGGGGGTTTATAGTTCCGGGCGGCGGGCGTCTGCCGCAGGTTGGTGAAGCGCTCAAAACGATCAAACGCATTTACGACCAAAACTTTGGGCATACCCGGATTGGCAGCAAACCGACAAGCCACCGTTTCAGTGGGAAAGGATTCGCCACCGGCATTGGTGGCCGCAATGCGAAAGTAATACGTGGTGTCCGCCGTCAGGTTGCTGAATGTCAGCGACAGAGTCGCGCCGCTCACGCCAATCGGGTTGCCGAAGCCGTAGCCATTGGTGGATTGATAAACGACGTAACCGGTTGCACTCCCGCTGCCGCTTTGGGCGACGGGCGACGACCACGACACCACGATGTTGCCGCCCGATGCAATGGCGCGCGGGTTTTGCGGTGGCTCTGGTAGAAATGTCAGTGGCGCGCCGTCAAATTCATTCATGTAGCGCACCACGCCTTGATAAGTGGCGCGCGCCACCCAGTTCCGGACCCTGGGATCGCGCAGCAACCGGGCGTCGCTGTCGTTATCATGAAACGCCACCTCCACGATGGTGGCATCCATTTCCCCGCCCAGGGTATCGTTGCGAATCTCGCCGAACGCGAAATCCGTGCGGCGGAACGTCACGTTCGCGCCGCGGTTGTTCCAGGCCACTTCGAGCGGAGGCACGCCGAAGGCTGACAAGTCGTTGTTGATCTCCGCGCCCAAGAGTTGCGCGAGGCGGAATTGGTTCGGTGTTCCCGTGTTGGGGAAAAGCGCATTGTCATTCCATAATCCCACCACCCCGCGTCCGCCCCCGGCGTTCGAGTGAAAGCTGATCAACAGCCGCTTGTAGATGCTCGAAATTACCCCTGTGGCGTTCATCTCCCGCGCCATGCGTGGCGGCGTTCCCACGTTGTCGTCGCCGTCATCCGTAGAAGCGGCGGGATAATCGGGATCGTAAAGCGTTGGCGACTGGCCCTGGCCGAGACCGCGTTGCACCCAGTAACGCGCACATTCCTCCTCGCTGGGATAGGTGGACCTGCCGAAGCCCCGGTCGAACACGCCCATGCCGTTGCCGAAACGAATGGCGTCCGCAATCACCACGCTGCCCACGCTGGGCGTGGGTTGGAGGTTGCTGACAATGACCGCGCCGCTCCCGGGATTTGAGCCTGCGGCAAAATGATACGTGCCCAGATACACCCAGCCATTACCCACCATCTGATGCGGAATGCGCACGTGCGATTCCCCACCCGTGTGGCGGATGCGGTAGAGCTGGAAAGTGCGATTGGCGCCGTGCGCCACCCAGGTATAGACCGGGTACAGACCGGCCGCTGGCAGATTCGGCACATACGTCGCCGTGGCACTCTCCGTGGCCGCGAGTGCGGCAAACCGATAGGGCACGTCCCCGGCACTGCCATAGAACAGGGACGCGCCGCTGTCGCTCCAAGTGCCCGCAAACGTGACTCCGGGATCATCGTTGTCCAACACCACCTCGTTGGTTTGATTTCCGATCGGACGAAACGGCACCACCGTGGCCCCGGCATTGAAACAATACGCGGCAAACATATTCATCTGATCCACATTGCCGTAGTCCTCATTCATCTCCAACAGCACCGGACGCTGCAACGACCAACTGCTCGCCCCCGCCGTCCAACCGTGGCCGCCCGACAGGTAAATGATCCGCCCGCTCAACGCGCCGGTGGGCTGACCCGCGGCCGGGACAATTGGCCCGACGGCGGCGGGAGTCACCGGCGTGTCATCGCGCGGTATCGCCGCCTCATCCACCTGATCCATCCACGAGTAATCAGCCGAGAACCTGCCTTTTCCAGCGTGCGGATCGTCTGGCGCGCACTGGCACAGGCTCGGAACGGAGACCGGGACCGCGAGACTGCGTTGACAGAAACTGCCCAGAGCCAGGCAGACCGCAACGAGCAGGCAGCCGGCACAACGGGAACAACGGGCAAAGAACGCTTCGGGAAGCTGACGGCGCGGCGATGAAAACATGTCCTTTAGAAATTCAGAATAATGGCAACTTTCGACTCTCTGACCGATACCGTAGTCAAATTCTTTGCCAAATCAAACGGCTTTTCCCAAGCCAGTTGCACGCCGGCGCTCGTGCGCCTGGAAAGACGAGCGGACAGAGCGGCGGAAGTCCGCTCCCGTGCCCACGAAACTCCCCGTCACTCGGCCAGCGGCCACCCTCCCTGGACCTGAAGGTAGGGCGCGTCACTCTGTGCGCGCCAGGGACCGTTTCCAGCGATGGCGGCGCGCAGGGGACTGACGCGCCCTACCAACACTGGGTTCGGGGGTTTAATGCGCGAATCTGGGTTCGGGATATTCTCACCCTCAACCTCGTAGCAGCGGACGTGAGTCCGCTCCATCTGAATTCAGGGAGGAGTTAAAGCCGACTCACGTCAAGATTCCACATTCAGGAAGGCCCGGTCGCGGCCTGGGCGGAGGATCGGCGGCTGCTCCTGCAACTGATCCAACGGAACGCTTTCCATCTGCCGCCGGAATGTCGTCGCGCCGGAGCGCCGACAGGTTGTCGGTTTCAGCATTGCGCGCGACAAGCTGGCTCGACCTGTCCTCCGCCGAATGTCTGCGATACAGCATCGTCCACGAATTCGTCTGAAAACCCTTGCTGACAATCCCAAAGAATGTTGCTTTTGGAGCAAGGGGCCGGATAGCAAGGCCCGACTCCCGCGCGGCATTTGCCACTTACCTTCAGCCCTGCTGCGTGGTATGCTCGCACCAGGAAGACGGAAACGGTTGAAAACGGAAACCGTTGAAATCCCCGCCGCCGTCCTTTCGTCCGTTGAAACCCTCGACGAACTCCAGGACTGGCTGACCGCGCAAAACCCCAAGCTCATCGCGGAACTGCGCGAG
>JAANMV010001615.1_pt1 | contig 24252 bp, 22 predicted proteins | sample 7279661 | NCBI WGS metagenome assembly JAANMV01 (sample SAMN14094540, study PRJNA606508) | bioreactor metagenome | isolation source: A lab-scale SPAN reactor treating ammonium-rich wastewater day 121 | place: Ireland: Galway | collected 2017-05-16
GCGAATTTCTGACGAATAAGCCCAAAGTAACCACTCGAGTTGAAGGTCACACCGATTCTCGCGGAAACAAAATTATGAATCTGGCTCTGTCGCGCCGCCGCGCTGATGCTGTGCGCAATTATTTGATGCGTAAGGGAATATCTGCTGATAGAATACAAACCGAAGGCTTCGGCGATACTCGCCCCATTGCCGATAATTCCACCGACTTCGGACGCAGACTTAACAGAAGAACCGAAGTGGTTATTATCGGAAAATAACCCCAGCCCGCTTTAATTTTCCAAATCTTCCCATTTCTTGTTTTTACGGCGGAAAAGAAATGAAACGGGCGTTCCTTCAAGGTCATAGTGCCTGCGCAATGTGCGCTCAAGGAAACGTTTGTAGGAATCCGGTATATCTTCGGGATAATTGCAAAAAAACGCAAACATCGGCGGTGCAGTTTTTACCTGCGTTATGTAGTTTATGCGCATATCGCGACCGCGAACCGACGGCGGCGGCGTATTATTGATGTCTTCAAGCAATGCGTCGTTAAGTTTGGATGTAGAAATTCGCGTTGTGCGCCGCGCTTGAATTTCCTTTGCCATTTCTACGATTTTCGTAATACGTTGCTTTGTACGTGCGGAAATGTAAACGACGGGTATAAAATCGTAAGTGCGAAGTTCTTCGTGAATTTTCTTTGTGAATAAAGCGGCCGAATTAGTTTCCTTTTCAATCAAATCCCACTTATTTACAGCAATAATAACGCCCTTGCGTGCGGCAACCGCATCGCCGATTATGCGTTTGTCCTGCATATCTAATCCGCGTTCCGCGTCGAGAACTACCACGGCTACGTCGCATCGCTCGATAGCGCGTGCCGTCCGCATAACGCTGTACATCTCGATATTTTCACGAATATGACTGCGGCGGCGCAAACCGGCCGTGTCAATCAATAAAATCTCCTCGCCGTAGTATTTCAAAACGCTGTCAATCGCATCGCGCGTGGTGCCGGGAATATCGGTTACGATAGAACGGTCTTTTCCGAGTAAAGCGTTGGTTAAGCTCGATTTACCTACGTTCGGGCGACCGATTAGAGCAATTTTAAGCCGCGTGTCTTCTGTGCCGTCCGATACATCGTCAAGTGAGGCGGTTACATGGTCGAGAAAATCGCCTGTATTGCGGCCGTTTGACGCGGCTATCGCAAACGGTTCGCCAAGCCCAAGCTCCGAAAATTCATAAGCCTGCAAATCCTCTTTTACGTTATCGCATTTATTAACCACAAGCGTAATGGGCTTATTGCTGCGGCGAAGTGTAGATGCAATGTCGCGGTCTATCGGCGTAATTCCTTCTTTACCGTCAACTACGAAAATAATCGCATCGGCTTCTTCAATTGCAATCATCGCCTGCTCGCGAATGGCGCGCTCGAAAACACCTTCATTTTCCGGCAACATTCCACCCGTGTCAATCAAAACGAAAGATTTGCCGTTCCATTCGCCGGCAGCATAAATTCGGTCGCGTGTAACGCCCGGCGTATCCTCGACAATGGCTTCGCGCCGCTCGATTATACGATTGAATAAAGTGGATTTGCCTACGTTCGGACGGCCTACTATGGCAATTACATTCATATAAGGTTTTCGGAAAAATGTCGTGAAAATGAGTGTTTTCCGTCGGCTATGCAATATATGCATTGCTAAGCAAGAAATTTTTTATGTCGAAAGCGAAATATATCGTTATTTATTGTACGGACGCTCCGTTTTACTCCGGGAGTATTATGTTAATCGGCCTGCGCCTTTACTTGTTTTGCCGATATATTATCGCATATCGTCTTGGCAAATTTATTCTTCCGGTAAAATTCGTGTTTCTCGTTTTTAATTATATTTCGTTTGATTTCATGAGCTTGAAACCAATCTCCGCTCGGTTGAAAATCGTCAAATTCTGCGTAATATAAATCCATTGAACAATTCGGCATTTCAGTTTCGTATCGTAGCCGCGAAGATGACAAAAGGCACATATATTTTATTTTTAATCCCGCCAATGCTGCACGCCATGCAATAAGTCCCCCTATGCTGAATCCCAATGCAATTATCTCGTCATTTTCTTCTTTAAGCAGGTTTATCACCGCTTTTTCAATGCCGCCTTCAAGAAATTGGGTGTGAATAATATTTTCTTGATTTATATTCGCGTCTATTCCGGCCAATTTTCTACAATCATATAATCTTATGTCGAATATACTTTTTAGAGGTTTTGTATAATATGAAATCCATGAGGCATTGTCTGTGCCCCATAAATCGGATAAAATGATCAAAGAATTATCGGACATTTAATTAACATCATATATGTTTTCTTTGCCGTCCATTTTTTTTATTCTATGTTCAAAAGTAGCAACTCGTTTGTTTGTAATGCCGAACACATTGAAAAACTCGACTAAAAATGGTTTTGCGTCTGCTTCTTCGTTTGAAGTATCTGCCCATTCTTTTGAGAATTTTAATGCTCGGTCTTTTATTTCGTTCCAACTTAGAACCATTTTAATTTCGGGTAAAGTTGATATAACGGCAAGCTGTTGTCGGTTTATTGCAGAGTTGTTTCAAGAAAAATATAGAGAAAAAACGGTAAAAGCGAAAATAACCGTACAGTCGGAAACGCCGGAAAACGTAAATAAGTGATAAATTGAGCGATAAAATACATGAAAACTTGTTTGTTGAATTATTTTATCCGCCGTATTTTACCGTTTCTCCAATATATGCAAATACTCGGTTGTTGAGTTTGCTTTGTGATTCCGGCTTTCTTCTTTGTCGGCTTTGAAACGTTGATAATCCGTTGTAAACAAGTCGTAATTACCATATTTCGACATAATTGATTTTATTTCCGGTACGCTCATCAGACCTTCATTGTTGTAACTCAAAAAGATAAAGTTAAATCGTGCATTCTTAATTAAATCGTCGAATGTTATTTTTACGGAATTACGACTGCAATAGTTTGATTTTATGTATTGTCGAAGCCCCGTTTTTCCTTTTGGTGCAAAGTCGTCGTATTTGGCAATAGTATTCAGCAGGTGATAATTAGCACCGTATTGTCGGCCATTATATGGCGGGTCAAGGTATAATATGTCGCCCGCGATATTTTTAATTAATTCGTTACTGTCCGTATTAAAAACTTTATGGGCATTGTCGTTTACGATAAACAAAGCCGGTTCTACAATCATTTCTTTTTGAGCGGTTCCTTTTATATGTTTCAGAAAAGCACCATATACTGAAGCCGTATTTGCAACTTTATCGGCACTCTCTAACAGTGAGGCCAAAAGGAAATAATATTGGTCGTCTGTTATGGATATATCCTTTTTCCAAACTTCTATTCTTTGCCTTACGGCATCTATTTTTTTACCGTTCTTTTCGGAAAAATACAGACGTTGAGATTTTCCGTTTTCCGAATATTCTTCGAATACAAAGCCTGCTGTTCCTTCAAGCTTGTTAAGCTCTTGAAGCAAATGATTATATTCGAAAGTGTGGTGATTTTCAATGTAATTCCGGTTAAGCACATAACCGTAATATTCAATATCGTTGCTTATTATTTGCTTTACTTCTGTTTTAAAATATCGACTGACAATTCCTGTTCCGGCAAATAAATCGCAAAAAATTTTATCGGACAAATCGTTACCTGCAACCGAAAAAACCGATTGTTTGATAAATTCCGAAAGTTTATGCTTTGAGCCGATGTAATTCATATCAGTCGTCGGGATAAAGTTTCTTCAAGATATTTTCGGTAACCTCTCTGCTTATTTTTAATACAGTCTCTTTTCGATATGCTACCGGGTCGTATTTAACGGCCGACAACGATAAAACCGTAAAATATAAAGTGAAAAAATGCTTATTAAACGTTTTTACATAAAATATCTGCAAAAAATACATAATAATTCAAATTACGGAGTGATTTACAGTCCGCAGCGGTCAAATATATAATTAACGCGCTCAAAAAGACGAGTCGACGAATAAAAGATATTGTCGAGTCGCTCTCCGTCGAGCAAAGACATAACTTCCGTATCCTCCCGCAAAACTTCTCGCAAAGGGCGTTTTTCCGCCCATGTTTTCATTGCAGATCTTTGAGTAAGCGCATAAGCCTCTTCGCGTGTTATTCCGCAACCTACCAATTCGAGCAGAACTGTTCCGGAATATACAAGTCCGAAAGTGCGTTCAATATTTGCCTGCATTGCTTGCGGATAAACCAATAAATTATCTATTAAATTTGCGGCAAGATGCAACATATAGTCGAGAGTTATTGTGGAATCGGGGCAAATTACGCGCTCTACGCTGCTATGCGAAATATCGCGTTCATGCCAGAGAGCATTGTTCTCCAATGCGGCCGAAGCGTTCGCCCTTAGCAGACGCGCCAGTCCGCATATACGTTCGGATACTATGGGATTGCGTTTGTGGGGCATTGCCGAACTTCCTTTTTGACCTTTCGAGAAAAACTCTTCGGCTTCGAGAACCTCGCTACGTTGTAAATGCCTTATTTCAAGTGCGATTTTTTCTAATGAAGAGCCTATAATTGCAAGCGTGGAAAGAAATTCCGCATGCCTGTCACGTTGAGTTACTTGTGTGGAAACCGGCTCGGCAGTCAGAGCTAAGCGCCCGCAAACGTACTGTTCCACAAAAGGCGAAAGATGTTCGAAAGTGCCTACGGCGCCGCTGATTTTTCCTGCGGCGATTACGTAATTTGCTTGTTTTAACCGAGTTATATTGCGTTTACATTCTTCGTGCCACAAGGCGATTTTCAGACCGAACGTAGTCGCTTCTGCATGAATGCCATGTGTGCGCCCAACGCAAACCGTATGCTTAAATTCATTTGCTCGCCGTGCCAGAATTGTTTGCAAACGTTCCAAGCCGGCCAGCAACAGTTCGCCCGCTTGTTTCAACTGTACGGCAAGGCAAGTATCTAAAACGTCGCTTGAGGTCATGCCGAGATGAATAAACCGCGAGGAGGGTCCCACGTATTCCGCTACATTTGTCAGAAAAGCGATAACGTCATGCTTTACGGTCTCTTCGATTTCGAGTATTCGCATCGTGTCAAAATTTGCTTTTGAGCGTATTTCTTCGACTGCCTCGGGCGGAATAATGCCGAGTTGCATTTGCGCTTCGCAAGCGAGTATTTCTATGTCGAGCCAAATACGAAAGCGGTTTTCATCGCTCCAAATTGCGCCAATTTCCGGGCGTGTATAGCGTGCTATCATGAGAGTAAGCGGTAGAAACTATTGTGAAATTATTGCAGGAATTAAGCGAAAATAACGGTTTTTGCCGATTAAACCGTTATGCAACTCTTTGAATATGCGGCAAAGAACCCAAAGAAAAATGTCGAAAACATCAGGAGGATAAATTAAAATAACAGATAAAATAAAAATATACGTTTTTGTCGGTAAAAATATTCGGAATTATTTATCTGGTTGCATAGATAAAAACATATTCGTATATTCGGTCGGATTAACACAACACCGAAAATTATACGGAATAGGAAGATATTTTCAAATATCGGCTTGCCGTATTATTCCCTGAATTAAAAAGCAAGTGGTTACGGTATTGAAAAAAATATTATCATACAATTTCTTTAATAATATTCGCAACGGTTTTTCCGACGACTTCCCAATTTAATCGCCGTTTAAATTCGGCAAATGACGAAAGCGCGAAATCATCATATTTCCTGTTTTCTTCCACAGCGATTATTGCAGCGGCGTATTCTGCGGCTTGGGCGGCAGCGGAAAGTAAAATGCCGTTTTCTTCGGTTCGTATTACCGACGGAATACCTCCTGTATTCGGTACGAATGACGGAACGCCGAACGCGCTTGCTTCGCACATTACTATGCCGAATGCTTCGGCACGCGACGGCAGAATAAAATATCGCGCATGCTCGAAACTTTGACGAAAAATTTTTGCGTCTTCGGGCTTGTGTTTATCAAGAAATGGTATGATTTTAACGTATTCCGGTAGTTTTATGCCGGGCGGAGGAACGCAACCGATAATGGTTAATTGAGCGGGAATGCCGCCGTCATTGAGTAATTTAACAGTTTCAACGGCAATATCCGCGCCTTTGCGTAACCATTCCACACCGACAAACAGCAGGCGCAATATCCGGTCGGCAGTTCTATTGCGTATGAATTGGCGAATTAGAGGCTCATCGGGTGCATCGGGAATATTTGCACCAAAAGGAACGACGCGAATACGTTCCGGCGCGGCACCGTAATCTTTTATGGCCGATTGTGCCGCCCAATCCGATGAATAAATGGCAATAGCGGCTTTTTGCAACGCATTTCTATCGGCAAGATGTCCGTTGCGAACAGCAGCCGGCGACAATTTCGACCAATCAGGATAAAATTCCGCCATTTTCGCAAATGTTGCGTCTGCCCAAAAAATAATAGGCAATGACGTTTCAAGAAATGCTACAGGGTGCGTCCAAATTGAAAATATCAACGATTGTTCGGGTGATAAACGCCGCTTTATTTGTTGTGCATAGCCGCGTAAAATTCCCGGTTCTATCCAGCGTAAATGCCTTTGGCCAAGCACGTATTGATGCCAAGCCTGCTTTGCCTTGAAATAAAGCGAATTGTGTTCGTAAAGCGGAGCGATTGGGTCAATTTTCATACCGGCCGAAATTAATGAGCGCGGAATATAATATCCCGTTCCCGACCAGCTGCGAATATTATTCGTGTCGAATGTGCTGACGTGGGCTATGCGCATTATGCTGAATATTACAATTCTCGATGAACGGACGTTACTACGCCGAGAACGCGAAAATCGTCGTCTTCTGAAATTGTAATTGTTCTGTAAAATGCATTATCGGGGCGCAGTTCAATTCGTCCGCCATCAATAAACAGCCGCTTTACCGTAAGTTCGCCGTTTAGCCATGCAACTACTACGCGCCCGTTTGCAGGCTCTACGCCGCAATTTATTACCAGCATATCGCCGTCGAAAATATGTGCGCCAATCATAGAATCGCCTACAGCGGTAACGGCATAGCAGTCTCGCGAATCGGGCACCCAGTATTTGCCGAAGTAAATTTCGGTTTCGAGTTCACTTCCTATATTGCGCGGCGCACCGCATGGCGCAGATTCGGAAAACATCCGTATAATACGGTTGTCTTCTTTGATTTTACAAAGATTCATATTATGCTCGAAAAATATTAAAAAAGAGGAATGTAAAAATATTAAAAATAAAAATGAAAACTTAATCCATAAAAAGATAAGGTTTCCAACTTTCGTCCACTCTGCCGATATATTGCCTTAAAAACAATACATGATTCGGCTTGCGAGGTTGTGTAAGTAATCTCATACGCGCTTCTTCGGGCGTTCTGTTTCCTTTTCTGTTGTTACATACAATACAAGCAGTTGTAAGATTTTCCCAAGTGTCGCCGCCGCCGCGGGAACGCGGTATTATATGGTCTATCGTCAGAGGTGCGCTTGGCGAACCGCAATACTGACAACGCATTCCGTCGCGTCGTAATATATTTTTTCGCGATAAATCTATGTTCTTATGAGGAACATAAATATAGGACGAAATTCTGATTACGCTCGGATAAGGAAAAGCCGTTGCCGCCGAACGTATAATCCTATCGCCGCGTGCGGCAATAAGTTCGGCCTTAAGCAACAACAGCATTGTAAGTGCTTTTCGGGCGGTGCAAATGCTGATTGGCTCGTAGCCTTGATTTAATACCAGGGCTTTGACGTTCAACGAGGTCGCACGTTCCGGTTCGGCCGTCAGGAAACGTCGCTCAAATCCATGATTTTTAAGATAACTGAAGGTGCTGTTCCAAAATAAAATAAAGGAAAAGTATGCGGCGAAATTTCCGCATGATTTTTACGGCAAAAATACGCTAATGTACCGATTCCGACAAAAGTGTTTTTGCATCGCCGACAGAAAAAGCGAAAAGATTCCGCAAAACGTTGGATTCAACAGTCAAGCGTAACAATTCCGACACTTAAAATCAATGTTCAAACGTAAGTACAGCAGTATTATTTCCTAACATTTAATTTATATTTTTCCATTATTCCCGACAAGTATATTGCGGCTTTGCGCAACAATTTCATCGGTTATTATTTCGGCAAGTCGCAAAGCCTCCGCTGCTTCACGCGCCGAAACAGCAACCGGTCTGCCGGAACAGATTGATTCAATAAATGCCTTTTGTTCTTCGGCAATTGCATTTACAGTCTGTGAAAGCGGCTTTTCAAAGACGATGGATACATTGCGCGAGCCTGTTTCTATATTGCCGAGCGTTGTGGCGCGGGCAGACGGCGGCAATGCTTCATCGGTTAAACGATAAATTTCCGACTCGCCTTTTGCAAAATCCACCGAAATGTATGCATCTCGTTGGAACATACGGAGTTTGCGCATAGGTTGTGCCGATATGCGCGATGCCGTTATATTTGCCACACAACCATTGGCAAATGTTATTCGCGCATTGGCAATATCGGTTGTATCTGTAAGAACACTTACTCCGTGAGCCGCAACCGAAACTACGGGCGACTTCACAAGCCATAACACTATATCCAAGTCGTGTATCATCAAATCCAACACAACCGAAACATCGGTAGCGCGCGGTTTAAATTGCGCCAAACGATGCGCCTCGATAAACATAGGTGCGATTTTATAGCCCGAAAGTGCGGTAATTCCGGGATTAAATCGCTCTACATGACCGACTTGTATTACGCGCTTTACTCTTTCTGCCTTTTCAATCAAACTTTCGGCTTCCGCATAGGAAACGGTTATCGGCTTTTCTATAAAACAATGTTTGCCGCGAAGCAATGCCTCCCGCGCTATATCGAAATGCACCGAAGTAGGCGTAGCTATTGTTATCGCATCGCAGGAATCCAGCGTTTCGCCCAAAGATTCAAAAGCCTTTATCCCATGCTCGGCAGCGATTTTGCAACTGCGTTCCGTGTCTGCATCGAATATTCCGGCAAGTTCGGCACCGGTGCAATTTTTCCACAGCTTTGCGTGAATTGCCCCTAAATGCCCCGTACCGACTACGCCGACTCGCACATTGTTCCCTATCATTTGCCTATAACGCCGAGTTCGCGCCCTATTTTTGCAAAACCATTGATTGCACGGTCAAGATGTTCGTGCGTGTGAGCCGCCGAAATCTGAACACGAATACGTGCAAGTCCTTTTGGTACAACCGGGTAGAAAAACCCTGTTACGTATATGTCCTCATCGAGTAATTTGGCTGCAAATTGTTGTGCTGTCACGGCATCATACAGCATAATCGGCGTTATCGGATGTGTTCCCGGCTTAATGTCGAAGCCGAAAGCCGACATTTTATTGCGGAAATATGCAGTATTTTCTTCCAAACGGTCGCGCAACTCCGTAGTATGCGAAAGAACGTCGAAAATTGCTATTGAAGCACCTACAACCGACGGCGGAAGCGAGTTGCTGAACAAATACGGGCGACTGCGCTGCCGCAACAGTTCTATAATCTCTTTGCGTCCGGTAGTGAAGCCGCCGATACCGCCGCCGAGTGCCTTGCCGAGAGTTCCCGTGATAATATCCACACGTCCGGTTACGCCGCAATATTCTGTCGCGCCGCGTCCGTTTTTGCCCATAAACCCCATAGAATGACATTCATCAACCATTACCAAGGCTTCGTAGCGTTCGGCCAAATCACAAATTTTATCAAGCGGCGCAATTGTTCCGTCCATAGAAAAAACCGCATCGGTAGCAATCATAATAAACCGTGCTTTTTCGGCACGCGCCTGTTGCAATTTAGCCTCAAGGTCGTCCATATCGCAAGTTTTGTAACGGTAGCGTTTTGCCTTGCACAATCTAACGCCGTCAATAATAGAGGCATGATTCAGTTCATCGGATATAATAGCGTCCAGTTCTCCCAGAAGCGGTTCGAAAACACCGCCGTTGGCATCGAAACAAGCGGCATATAAAATTGTATCGTCGGTATGGCAGAACTTCGATATTTTCGCTTCAAGCGTTTTGTGAATATCCTGCGTTCCGCAAATGAACCTTACGCTCGACATTCCGAATCCGTGTGTGTCGAGAGCCTGCTTTGCCGCTTCTATTACTTGCCGATGCGATGACAGCCCAAGGTAATTATTCGCACAGAAATTCAGAACCGGCCGGTCACGCCCTTCCACACGAATTTCGGCGCCTTGCGGCGTAATGATAATGCGTTCGGATTTGTAAAGCCCGCTGTTGCGTATTGTGTCGAGTTCATTTGTCAAAAATTCACGAAAAGAGCCGTACATGGAATTGCCTGCCTCAAAAAATTAAAAAATAAGCGATTACATCGCAAAAGTAGGAAGTTGCTCTGATTATTTTCATACAGCACCGCTGATTTTGCCGTTTTTGTGCTTTTTGCCTGGGTGTTTGTGCAGCTTTGAACAGCATTATATTTCGGTGCAGTCAATTATGCAAAAAGCCAACCCGCCGTTAAAAACGAGTTGGCTTCCGCTATGTGTGCCCGGAGTGGGACTTGAACCCACACGAGGTTTACGCCTCACAGGATTTTAAGTCCTGTGCGTCTGCCGATTCCGCCATCCGGGCAAACCGTTGCAAAAATACGGTTTTTGTGCGAGTATCGGTACTTTTTTTTATGCTTTCGGATGCGCTTGTTTATATGCGTTTTTCAATCGCTCCACAGAAACGTGAGTGTAAAGTTGTGTTGCAGCCAGCGAAGAATGCCCGAGCATTTCACTTACGGCTACTATATCTGCGCCCGCGTCAAGCAGATGCGTTGCAAAGCTGTGGCGCAAGGTGTGCGGACTTTTTTGCGGCGTTTCGGTAAGCGGCAGCATCGCTTTGTGCAGAATTTTATATGCAACAGCCGCACCGAGAGGCTTGCCGGATTTTCCCAGAAATAAAGCAGTACCGCTGTCACCAGATACTAACAAAGGGCGCAATTCGATATATCTTTTTAACGCTGCCGTACATTTTTCGCCGAACGGAACTATTCTGCGCTTACGTCCTTTCCCGAGAACGCGTACTGTTCCGCTTGCAAAATCAAGACTTTGAATATCAAGCCCGAGCACCTCGCCAATTCGCAATCCTGCGCCGTAAAGCAATTCTGCCAAAGCTGCATTCCGCGCACCTTCGGGCGTTTTTACATCGAATATTTCGCATAATCGCGCCGCTTCGTCAGGCCGCAAAAACGACGGTAATTTTTTCTCGATTTTTGGGGTTGCAATGCCGGCCGTCGGGTCTTTTGAACAGATTTTCTTCCGACGCAACCATTTGAAAAACGAACGAACGGCCGCAAACTTTACACGCAAAGATTTTTTTGCCAAGCCGCGGTCATGCAACCAACCTAAGAACGGGCGTATATCGGTTGCTGTCAATTCATCGGTATCTGTACGGGCATCTTCTTTCAGATAATCGTAAAATTCGCTTAAAGCCAAGCGATAAGTTTCAATTGTATGGGGCGAATAGCCGCGCTCCAATTCGCAGTATTCCAAAAATTTTCCGATATATCCGGGTAATCTTACAGCCATAAAACACGCAAAAATATTTTCGGTAACTTTCCGGTTTTCCGCAAGAAGAATCGTGCCGCTTCGCGCATTGTGCAATGAATAGATTAAAATTTCGGCGCAAAATGATAAGTTGCAGTTTCTCTTACCGTTTTGTTCATCATTCGGCGCAAAATATCGGGCGTAACGGTTGCCGATTATTCTCTTAACGTAATCTTTGGAAGAATTTGTTCCATATAATCTGACTACTTTTCCGCTCGACGAGCTCGAACGGCGCATAGGACTTGCACTCGACCCTATCGAACTGAACAGGCTTCGTGCGGCTTATGAGTTTGCGGAATGTACTCACGAAGAAAAAAAACGCAATGACGGCAGTCCGTATTTTTTTCATTGTGCCCGCGTTTGCCGTATTCTGCACGAAGAATTAGGAATTGCAGATGCCGATATTTTGTCGGCTGCATTATTGCACGACGTTATGGAAGATGACCGTAGTCTTACTCACGATATTCTTACCTATAATTTTGGAATGTACGTAGCCTATATTGTGGAAGTTCTTACCAAAGATCTCGACAAGCATCGTTCCGATCCCGATGCCGCCGACTATGAACAAGTAGCCGCATTGCAACGCGCCAGCGAAGATTGTCTGCTGATTCGTCTTACGGCAAGGCTCGACAATTTCAGGTGCTTGGAATACAGCCTCAAGCGCAATCCTCTGACATACATAGAAAATACAATCAATCGCTATTTGCCGTTAGCTGCCGAATCCGAGAATGAAAAACTGCAATACATAACGAAAATGCTGTTGCAGGAAAAAAATAAATTTCTTGGTTAGGTTTCAGCCGCAACAAATCAATGCAGATGTCAAATTAATATATTTTTCGGATATTTTTACAAGGAAATATACTGCGGATAAATATCGTGCTTAATTTATTTCAGGAATTTTGCCGTCATGTTATTTTTTATGTATTTATCGTGCAATGTTTTGCTGTTGCGCGGATATGGAATGTGCTGTGAACTCATCGTAAACAGCCGTGCAGTATTTTTTGTAAGGTGAATTCGGCAAACGGCTTATTGATTCCAAGTATTCGTCTTTGCTCAGAAATTGTCGCGTCAAGGCAATTTCTTCCAAACAAGCGATTTTCATTCCCTGTCTTTTTTCTATGGCATGAATAAAAGAGCTTGCTTCAAATAGGCTTTCCGGCGTTCCCGTATCTAACCATGCAATTCCGCGCCCAAGCAATTCAACCCGCAAACGTTGTTGCGCCAAATATGCTTTTTGTACGTCTGTAATTTCCAATTCGCCGCGTGCGCCGGGTGCCAGCGTTTCCGCAATTTGCACTACGTCGGGCGTAAAAACATAAAGCCCGGGAATTGCATAATTCGATTTAGGGCTTATTGGTTTTTCCTCTATTCCGATAACGTTTCTATCCGCGTCAAACTCAACAACTCCGTAGCGTTCGGGATCCTGCACATGATAGCCGAAAATATATCCGCCGGTATTTGCAACTATTGCATGACGTAAAAAATCAAGTTTCCCGTAGAAAATATTATCGCCGAGTATCAGACATACTTGCCGGTTCCCGATAAAATCACGTCCTACCAAGAATGCTTCGGCAAGTCCCCCGGGACGCGGCTGTACCGCATATTTCAAGGAAATGCCCCATTGCGCACCGTCGCCCAGCAATCGCTCGAAATGCGGCAAGTCATGCGGTGTGGAAATAATGAGTATGTCGCGTATTTCCGCAAGCATCAGCGCAGCAAGCGGGTAGTAAATCATAGGCTTGTCGTAGACCGGCTGTAGTTGCTTGCTCATTGCGGCACTCATAGGATACAGCCGTGTTCCGCTTCCGCCGGCCAAGACAATTCCCACAGTTTTCATATATTTTTCTCGGTCGTAAAGAACAAGCCTGCCGAATAAATGTAATTCAGCAGGCAAAAAGAACCTTTATTTTGCGGGCGGATTATTTCTGACGGAAAAATTCGCTTCAAGATATTTTTCCGATACAATGTGTACGGAATCAGCGATTCATCGTATTTGACCGGACTTGCAAATCACCCAAAATCGCAAGTGCTTCGGCTATGTAGATATCTTTGCGTATTTGCTTGTACCAGTCGTCCATTTTATCTTTTTGCTCGGCAACAGGTGCAGGGTCTGCTTTGGGTGCGCGAGTAATCATATTTTTATTTTCTTTACGGCTTGCGTCATATTCCTTGCTTTCGGCGCGTAATTGGTCTTGCTCTGCTTTGGCCTTTGCATAGCGCAACGACTCCTCCGTTTCATTGCGTCGCAGTTTCATTCGCTCGGCTTGTTCCGATACTGTCTTAAAAGCCGCATTAGCCGCTGTTCTTGCCGCACTTTTTTCTCTAAGCATCGGAATTTGCTCGCGCAATCCGTGCCATTCTCCGAATGTTACCGCAGGAATTGCATCGTAACTTAAAGGATAGTCAAGCTGACGTTCGCCAACGGGAATATATTCATAAATATCAGGCAGTATAATGTCGGGCGTTACGCCGCGAAACTGCGTACTTTTTCCTGTTATGCGGTAAAATTTTTGAAAAGTTATTTTGAGTGCGCCGAGCTTGCCGAACGAGGCATATTCCTCCGGCAGATAATTGTTCAGGTCAATAAAAGTCTGCACTGTTCCTTTGCCGAAAGTAGATTTTGAGCCAACAATAATTGCACGGCCGTAATCCTGCATTGCGGCCGATAAAATTTCTGATGCCGAGGCACTGAAAGAATTTACTAAAATCACCAGCAGTCCGTCGTACAGAATCGACGGGTCACGGTCGGCAAGAATTTCCGGGTGTGTTCTGTTTTCGCCTACTTGTACAATCGGTCCCTCCTTGATAAACAGTCCGCTCATTCGCACAACGTCCTGCAACGAACCGCCTCCGTTGTTTCGAAGGTCGAGAATTACGCCATTTACGTTCTCTGCACGAAGTTTAACGAGTTCTTTTCTCACGTCTTCGGAGCACCGCCGCCCTTCGGCACGGTTAAAATCGGCATAAAAGGCCGGCAAATTTATATAGCCGTAGACAGCATCGGATTTATCATTGCCTATAATTACCGATTTGGCAAATTGTTCTTCGATTTGCACAAGATTGCGAATTATGGAAATTTTGACAATGCGTCCGTCGGTTTTTTTCACGGTCAATCGTGCTTCCGTTCCTTTGCGTCCGCGAATCAGCCGTACCGCGTCGTCAAGTCGCATATCGGTAATATCAACCGGCTCGGCCTCGCCTTGCGCAACTTTTAGTATAATATCCTCGGGCTGCAGCTCTTTCCCTTTCCAGGCCGGCCCGCCCGGCACAAGCGATTCGACTTTTATATTTCCGTCTTGCTCGCGCAATGTTGCACCTATGCCCTCGAGTGTTCCGCTCATTCGAATATCAAAATCTTCTTTCTCTTTCGGCGGGAAATACTCTGTATGCGGGTCGTAACTTGATGCTACTGCTTCAAGATACTGCGCCAAACGGTCTTGGTCGGTTTCTTTCTCCAAACGTGAAAGCCTGTCCGTCATTTGCTTCAACACTTTTTCCCTAGCCTCGATTTCAAGTTCTTTATCGGATTTACGGAACTTGGGCTCTTCTATGGCTTTTGCGGCTACAGCGTTTTTTAAGGATTTGGTCTTTGTTGCCGACTGTACCACCGTATCCGGCGCGTCGCGTTCTTCAACCAGCGTTATATAACGCTGTAAAGTCTGTAATTTCAATGTCTTACGCCAAAGTTCTTTTAGTTCCGCCTCATTTGCCGGATAATCGCGTTTATCGGGGTCTGTTTGCAGAGTTTCGTCGGACTCAAAATCAAACGGTTTGCTTAATATTTCTTTTGAATACGACAGAACTTGTTCGGTGCGCGCAGGCAATATTTCGTTTGCCAAATCAAGAATCGGACTGCGTCCGTCTTCGAGCTCGGCAGTGAATTTCGGAAGAAATTGACGCATACTGTCAACGTCGGATTTCAACAGAAAAGACTTGCCGAAATCCAAGCGTTTCAAGAATAAACGGAAAGTGCGCTGCGGCAACGAATCACTAATATCGATAGGCGAATAATGCCCCTGATTCAGCGTCATGAAAAGTATCTGTTCCGTAATCTCTTGCTTCGTAGGCTTTTGTGCGCAAGCCGAACCGAAAACGGTAAACGCAACAGCGAAAAAAACAACAAAGTATCGGGGCAGGCGCGCAACGGCGAGCCGGTTTAGGGCATTATTCATGCTATGAGGAAATAGTATTTGATTGATGATTTTTCGGGGAAACACAAGCTTGCGATGCTTGAACGAAAAACGCTTCGGTTTATTTGGAAAACGCTGTAAACGCAAGCCGATTTTTTACTGAATTTAGCGTGCAAGTTTATGCCGCGATTTCTCTTTCGGCAATAGCGAAACGCTCCAACGTTACCACAGACGACGGAAACATGAAAATATACGCACAAAGAGCCGTCAATCCTATATTTTCAAATACCTTTTGCGCACCGATTTTATGTTGCGGCGCGTCGGGCTTTTGAGCAAAGCAACCGCAGTTGATATTATAGTCTTGCGACAAAGCCCACAATATAGCCGCGATAAAAGTAAGCAACAGAACGCCTGCAATCGCCGCATTTGCCCGCAGACGAACGCCCAATACAAGCATTAAGCCTACCAACAATTCAATCCATGGAAGCGTTATTGCAGATATATGAAGCAAATACAAAGGCATAATTTGATAATTGCTTATGCTCTTGGCAAAAGCATCGGGAACGGCGATTTTATCAACTGCTGCGGCTATGAATATCAGCCCGACCGTTAAGCGCACCGCCAACGAAAGTGCCGGATTCGATAATATGCGTTTCATAAACGAAAATCTGAGTCTTGAATATAAATTTATACCGAATTTAACTAAATATAATGCTTTACAGTACTTTTTCCTAATTTTCCTTGCCGACATTCCGCCGCGATATAACGCCGCGATAGAGATAAACGCAAGAATTAATGAAGAACAACAACATAATCCTTTGACAAATAAAAAAAAATGACTTAATTTGAATGAAAATTATGTTTAACCAACTCGACTGTGTAATTATGACAATTCGTATCTTTTCAGCTTGTGTCGCTTTTACGCTTGTAATGTCAGGTTGCGGCGGTTGCGATAAAATCAATGAAATACAACAAGTCGCGGAAAATGTCCAAGAGTTAAGCAAAGCGGCTGAAAATTCACAAGAGGCGGTTAATGCTGCCGAACAACGTCGCGACGAGCGTCGCAAGCGTGGCGATACTTTGGCAATGCCCTATCAGGAACTTCAAAAATATTTGCCTTCGTCCGTTGACGGCTATACTGCCGAAGACCCAAGCGGCTCAACCATGAATATAACCGGAATGTCGTATTCTACTGCCAAACGCGACTTTGTACGTTCGTCCGAAGCGTCCGGCGAAACTTCGCGCATTTCTGTCGAATTATTCGATTACAACTCCGCTTTCGATATTTACAGCGGGCTTACTATTTTATGGGGCGCAAATTTTTCGATGGAAGACGACGAAAAATATACCAAAACATTCGACTCCGGCATTAAGGATGTAACAGGCTTCGAAGAATATTACAAAAAGGATAAAAACGCCAATGTAACTTATGCAATCGGCGGACGTTTTATTCTGACCATAAAAGCCGACGGCGAACAATCGGGAACCGATTTTGCAAAAGGCATAGTGAAATCAATGAATTTGAGCGAGCTAGCATCTAAATAATTACAATTTGTTTTCCCGTCTTTTTTCAATTTTTCAACTAATACGGAGATGTAGTATGGCAAGTTTTGACGAAGAATTTATGGCCGATCCCGATGACGCGCAGAAAAATAAAGTCATGGGAATAATCGCCTACTTGGGCTGTCTGTGCTTTGTGCCGCTTATAGCCGCCAAAGATTCGCAGTTTGCCAAGTATCATGCCAATCAAGGACTTTCGTTGTTCTTAATGTCCGTAATTCTCAGCGTGGTGAAAACTGCACTTGCTTTTATGGATATTCCCATGCTCGGAATGTTCATCACGGCTGTTCAAGTCGGATTGCTGGTGCTGATGGTTCTCGGAATTGTAAATGCAGCCGGCGGAAAAATGAAGCCGCTCCCCGTAATAGGCGGATTTACAATACTGAAATAATATATCTCCCGAAAAAATCACGCCGCAAGAAAAATAATTTCTTGCGGCATTTTTTTACGTAAAAATTCGGTTAATTTAACGTTTTCCCGTCTTTGAGGTAAATGTGAACCGCAAGTTGTTTACGCTTTTCTGCGCAGTATTTTCATATTGCGCGGTAAGCGGGCAAATATTTGTTGAAAATTCATTCCCTCGCGATAGATATTCGCTTGCTCGTGTTTGCGATACGTCGTTCTTGCCGTCACGATTCGGATTAAATGCGGAAGGAATATTCCGGTCGGGGCTTTACACGGAATTTGCGGCCGATACTGCAACAATAGCACGAATACACGCGGCCGGATTTGAAGCGGAAATAATTATTGCAGATTTATCGAATTTTTATGCAATGCGCGCAAAGGCCTCGCCCAAACTGCAACGTGTTGCCGCAACCGGATTTCGGCTCGGCTCTATGGGCGGATATTTGACGCTCGAAGAGATTTACGCCGAATTTGACCGTATGCGTAAAGCCTTCCCGTCGGCTGTTTCTGCACCACTGCGTATAGGAACAACCATTGAAAATCGTCCTATATTTGCGTACAGAATTTCGCTCGCCCCAGAAAACGATTCCGTTCCCGAATCTGTTTTTACCGCACTTCACCACGCCCGCGAACCTGGCGGCGTAACCGCAATTACATATTTTCTGTGGAATTATCTGGAAAACAGCGACAAATCTTCCGAAAATGATTTTTTGCTTCGCAATCGTGCGATTTGGTGTATTCCGGCATTAAACCCCGACGGCTACGAATTTAATCGGGCTAATTATCCTGACGGCGGTGGACTTTGGCGGAAAAACCGAAGACAAAACGGCAATAATTGGGGCGTTGATTTGAACCGCAATTACGGCCCATATGAATTTTGGAACGCCGATAACGACGGCTCGTCTGCCAATCCGAGCGATGAAACTTACAGAGGAACATACCCATTCTCCGAATCGGAAACTCAGGCAATTCGCGACTTTGTTGCCTCGCGCCGTTTTAGTACGGCTATGAATTATCATACATACGGCAATGTGTGCATTTATCCGTTTTCGTATTCCGGGCGCGAAACGAACGACTCGTTGCTGTTCAGAAACTACGGCGCGGAAATTACACGTCGCAATAATTTTTCTTTGGGTAGAGATGTGGAAACATTAGGCTACGGTGTACGCGGCGGAAGCGACGATTATTTCTATGCAACCGCAAAAATTCTTTCGATAACTTCCGAAACCGGCACACATTCAGACGGCTTTTGGGCGCGTCCCAACCGCATCGAGGCTTTGGCGGCCGAAAATTTATATGCAAATTATCAAGCCGTTTGGAGTGCAGGTGTAAATCTGCGTCCCGTAGAAACCCAAATCGAATGGATAAATGATACGACAGCGATTGAGCGCGTTACTGTTATGAACGTAGGAACGCGGCCAAGCCCGGCCGGCGTATTTGCACGACTTAAGGCTTCGGGAAATATAATCATTGACAAACAAGAATTTACATTGCCGGAATTAAAACCGGCGGCATCCGTATCGGCAAATTGGCAAATTATCATAAAGCCGCATATTGCAGATAATTCTCAAAATGCTCATGTACTTGAAATTGAACAAGAAGGAACGCGGCGGCTCGACACCTTACGCAGCATGTTTCGTCGGCCTAAAATACTGACTTTATTTGCAGATAGTTCCGATATTTCAAATTGGAATGCGGGCAATTGGGGAGTTCGTCGCGATGGCGGCACATTCTCGCTTGCCGACAGTCCTTATGGATTCTATCGCCCGAACTCGCTTAATGCCGCAGTATACGGGCGGAATATTGACCTGCGCAATGCAGATGCGGCAACTCTGCATTTTCGGGCAAAATGGAACTTGACTCGGAAAGATGCAGCTGCAATCGAGGTATCAACCAACGGAGGGCGCGGCTGGGAGCGTTTGTCCGCCGGGCGTATGCGCACCGATGCAAATCTGCCGGATACACTTGGCGGCGGAAACGGGCCGGCATTACAGGGGAATTTTCCGATTTGGGAAATGCAAGAATGTTCGCTGAATAAATTTTGCGGCAAAGAAATCCTTTTGCGTTTTGTTCTGGCGGCAGAACAAGGCTATGTAGCCGACGGAATCGCCGTTCAAAATGTGCAAATCGAGATATTGAAAACTGAAATACCCCGTAAACAAAGTGATTTCTCCGCGTTTAGTGCCGACTTTTTCCCTTCGCCGGCCGATAATAAGGCGTATATTTCCGCGTATTTGCCGAACTCGCAAATCCCGGCCGGAACTGCAATTGAAGTCGAAGTATTTAATTCGTTCGGCGGCCAAATATATCGCGTCGTTTTATCCGCGAGTGGCGGTAATGAAACCGTAGTTGAACTTCCTGTTGCCGAATGGGCGCAAGCATCGTATTACGCGATTGTGCGATGCGCCGGAGCCGTCGCTTACGGAAAAATAGTCGTCATACGCTAAGAGCATCAGAATAAATTAACGTAACCGCGTTGCGCACCGGTTATATTCTTACGGCACAACGCCGTGTTACGGTTGTTAAGTTTGTTTGTATTAAGACATTATACATAGATATAGACAAATAATTTGCTGAAACTGCCGATAGAACAAAAATAGCAGTTCGTTGCATAGAAAAAATGCACTAAATTCGCCGACTGAATTCGTATGATTAACCATTGATTTGCAAATTTTCTCAATCAATTATTTCTAAACCGGAGAAAGACTATGGAAGTTAATCTGAAAACACTGACCGACAAGTTGAATCCCGTGTGCCGTCGTGCGCTTGAAACCGCGGCGCATTTATGTGTGGCGCAAACGCATTTTAATATAGAAATCGAGCATTTTCTTATTAAATTGCTGGAAGTTCCCGACAGCGATTTAAGCCGATTGTTGCGGCATTACGACCTTCGCGCCGAATCGCTTATGCGCGATATGACGCGGGCTATGGAACGTTTTAAGCGCGGCAACAGCCGTGCGCCGTATTTTTCGCCTCATATTCAAGAGCTTCTAACCGACGGTTGGACTGTTTCGTCGCTTCTTCTGGGCGAAACGGCTATTCGCTCGGGTGCATTGTTTCTTGCGATTTACGAGAACGAGTCTATTCGCTCTGCAATGGCGGAATCAAGCCCGACTATATTGCGCATAACCCGTGAACAACTTCGTCGCGACTTGGCCGATATTATTCGCGGTTCGGGCGAGGACGCATATCGCAACGTAAGCCCGTCCGGAGGAAGCACGGCGGCCGCTGCAAATGCCGACCCCAATGTTCCCGCGCCGCCTGCCGGCACTCAAGCATTGGATTTATACACCGAAGACCTGACGGCAAAAGCGCGTGCCGGTAAAATAGACCCGATTCTGGGACGCGATTACGAAATTCGTCAAATCATTGATATTCTTACGCGCCGCCGTCAGAATAATCCTATACTTACGGGCGAAGCAGGAGTTGGAAAAACCGCTGTGGTAGAAGGATTTGCCCAGCGTCTTGTGGCGGGCGACGTTCCGCCCTCGTTGCAAAACGTGGTTCTGCGAACGCTTGACCTTGGTTTGTTGCAAGCCGGTGCGGGCGTGAAGGGCGAATTTGAAAATCGTCTGAAATCCGTAATCAATGAAGTAAAAAGTTCACCTACTCCGATAATTCTTTTTATTGACGAAGCGCATACACTTATCGGTGCCGGCGGGCAGGCCGGGCAGGGCGATGCAGCAAATTTACTGAAACCGGCCCTCGCACGCGGCGAACTGCGGACGGTGGCGGCCACCACTTGGTCGGAATACAAAAAATATTTCGAGAAAGATCCTGCGTTGACTCGCAGATTCCAACCGATAGTTGTGGAAGAACCTTCGGTGAAAAATGCAATTTATATGTTGCGCGGCCAAGTTGATACGCTGGAAAAACATCACGGCGTAAGAATATTGGACGAAGCCGTGCGCGAAGCCGTAAAACTTTCCGACAGATATATTACAGGCCGTCAATTGCCCGATAAAGCAATCAGCGTTTTGGATACGGCTTGCGCCCGAGTCGGAATTAAGCAAAACGATACACCTGTTCCGATTGAAAATATTGCGCGCCGAATGCAACAAATTGATATTGAAATTCCGATTTTGCAACGCGAAAGCCTTGCCGGAGCAGACCATTTCGCCGAAATAGCAGAACTGCAAGCCGAACGCGAACGTATCGTGGCCGAAAAAGCCGGACTCGGAATACGTTGGCGAAAGGAATTGGCATTGGTAGGAGAGTACCGCGATGTACAGAAAACATTGGAAGAAATAACCGGAATCAGTGCCGCCGCCGGAGAAAAACCCGAAACGCCGCCCGATATCAGTGAATATAACGGCCGATTGGAGTCTATTCGCAATGAATTATCTCAAATTCAAGGCGATGAACCTATGGTGCCGCTTCGCGTGGATACTCAAACCGTTGCCTCTATTATTGGCGATTGGACGGGAATTCCCATAGGGAAAATGGTTGCCGACGAAATACAGACTATGCTGCATCTATCCGAAAAAATGCGCGAGCGCGTCGTGGGACAAGACCATGCGCTCGACATTATAGCCAAACGAATTCAGACCTCGAAAGCCGAACTGACGGACCCCGACAAACCTATAGGCGTATTTTTGCTTGCCGGAACAAGCGGCGTAGGAAAAACGGAAACAGCAATTACGCTTGCAGAAATTCTTTACGGCGGAGAGCGCAACCTAATCAGTATAAATATGTCGGAATATCAGGAAGCTCATACAGTTTCATCGCTGAAAGGCTCGCCGCCGGGCTATGTGGGCTATGGACAAGGCGGTGTGCTGACCGAAGCCGTAAGGCGTAATCCGTATAGCGTTGTGTTGCTCGATGAAGTGGAAAAAGCACATCCGGACGTTATGGAACTTTTCTATCAAGTGTTCGACAAAGGTGTGATGGAGGACGGCGAAGGAGTACAAATAAACTTCCGCAACACGGTAATTCTGCTCACCACAAACGTAGGAACAGACACGATTTTCAATGCCTGCGCATTGCCGCAAATGCCCGATGTTGAAACTTTGGTAGAATACTTGCGTCCAGAATTGATGCATGTATTCAAACCCGCACTTGTAGGGCGAATGACTATTGTGCCGTATTATCCGCTCGACGATGAAATTATGAAAGACATTGTGCGGCTGAAAATCCGCAAAATACAGCGACGTTTTGCGGAAAATCATCGCGCCGAATTAACTTATGATGACGCTATAGTTTCGGCTATAGTCCAACGTTGTACGGAAGCCGATACAGGTGCGCGCGCTGCGGATAATATATTGAGCAATAATGTGTTGCCTACTCTTTCCATGCTGATTTTGGAGCGTATGGCCGCCGAAAAATCGTTTGAACGGGCGCATATATCGCTAAGCGAAGACGGCAATTTTCTGTACGGTTTCGACGATGAAATCGAGACTATGAAATCGCTTGCACAATCTGAAGCAAAAGATGGATTACCCGACGATAATATCGTTGCCGGATAATCGAAAAATTACAGCATAAACTTTTCGGAAATGCAGCAAACAGCCTTGTGCCGTGCATATAAAAATAATTGCAGAACAGACAGCCCTTGTCTTCAAGATGCATACGCAATCTTAAAAGCAGGGGCTTTTTGCCCGAAATTTTTCCGACAATAATAAAACATGTGAATTAAGTTCTCGTTCTATTTGAAATTACAAGCTTTTTTCGGCAGATAACCTGCACAGCAAAAAATAAAAAAAAGCAACGTCGAAACATCTGCTCCGACGTTGCTTCGTATATTGCGGAATATGATTTGCCGCAATATGCATGGTGGGTGAAAAGGCGTATTTTTCAGTACTGAATTTGCGAGCCGGCCACACCGTTGATATAAATTATTGACGGTTCAATATTTTTAGGTTCTTGCAACACTATACGCAAGCGAAAAATCATTTCGAATTTCAGCTGATGAGCTTGTGGATTGGCCAGAACTTGCGTATAATCGTTCAGTAATCTGGCACTGCAATAAGCATTAGCCGAGCCGTCCGGAATTATTGTGTCGGTTATTTGTATTTGCCGCCAAGTTTTATTTGCGGAATCATAGCGATTAGTGATTCGTTCCACTATAAATTCGGCGCCGAGCGGTTGCGAAATTCGGTCTATCAGATTCGTGCCGCGGTTATCCAGCGGCAGAGAATCGAATCTGAAACGTACCTCTCGCAAAGCAGCGGCTATTTTTTGTCCCGTGCCGGTAAATTCCGCACCTTGCGAATCGGTGAGCATAGAACCTCGCATAAAAAGTGCCGGCTTATTGCCCTGCGTAGTGTCTACTCTTGCATATATACTTTCGCATTTGTTGGGCGCGACGCTCCAACCGCTTTTGCCGCTGTAATGCTCACCGCTGCCGAAGCAGACCGAACCAATAACCGGCGCGGGCGGCTTGCGCTCTATCTCGGAAGTAGTTATACCGCCTACATCCAACGGGTTACGACAAGAAACAGTTGTAAGCAATACAATTGTAAATGTTAGAATTAATGTAGTCTTTTTCATGGCAAAAAATCAAAATTGAAATGCAAAACCATAGGTCAGTCCCGATTTCCAAGATTGGAAAGAGCGTCCTTGAAATTGAAAAAACAAACTGCTTAGGTCGCCGCCGAGCGTCATTCCGAAAGATGAAGACAATGGATAATAAATGCCGAGCGTGGCGCGCACATATTGCCCGATTTCTGTTCCGCCGCCCGATAATGCCAA
>JAANMV010001619.1_pt1 | contig 24214 bp, 20 predicted proteins | sample 7279661 | NCBI WGS metagenome assembly JAANMV01 (sample SAMN14094540, study PRJNA606508) | bioreactor metagenome | isolation source: A lab-scale SPAN reactor treating ammonium-rich wastewater day 121 | place: Ireland: Galway | collected 2017-05-16
GACCTCGTCGGTCGAGAGCTTGAGCAGCGACTGCGACAGCGCTTCCTGCGAACCCTGCACGTCGGCCTTGACGATGATGGGCAGCATCTTCACTTCGCCTGCCGTCATGTCGGAGAACATGTTCTCCAGCTTGGCGGCCTGCTGCTTGGCCAGCTTGGTGTTGCGGAACTTGCCGGCGCGGTAGGTGGCGATTTCACGCGCACGGCGCTCGTCGGTCAGCACCATGAATTCGTCGCCGGCCTGGGGCACTTCGGTCAGACCCTGGATTTCCACCGGAATCGACGGACCAGCCGTCTTGGCCACCTTGCCGTTTTCGTCCAGCATGGCGCGCACGCGGCCAAAGGTCTGGCCAGCCAGCACCACATCGCCGACCTTCAGCGTACCGGACTGCACCAGCACGGTGGCCACCGGGCCGCGGCCCTTGTCGAGCTGGGCTTCGATCACCAGGCCCTTGGCCAGTGCATCCACAGGCGCCTTGAGCTCCAGCACTTCGGCCTGCAGCAGCACCTGTTCGAGCAGCTCGTCAATGCCCATGCCGGTCTTGGACGACACGGGAACAAAGGGCGATTCGCCGCCGTACTCTTCGGGCACCACCTCTTCCACCACCAGCTCCTGCTTGACGCGGTCGGGGTTGGCATCGGGCTTGTCCGACTTGGTGATGGCCACCACGATAGGAACACCGGCTGCCTTGGCGTGCTTGATGGCTTCCTTGGTCTGGGGCATGACGCCGTCGTCGGCCGCCACCACCAGAATCACGATGTCGGTCGCCTGGGCACCGCGGGCACGCATGGCCGTGAAAGCCTCGTGGCCGGGAGTATCGAGGAACGACACCATGCCGCGCGGCGTTTCCACATGGTAGGCCCCGATGTGCTGCGTGATGCCGCCGGCTTCGCCCGACGCCACCTTGGTGCGGCGGATGTAATCCAGCAGCGAGGTCTTGCCATGGTCTACGTGGCCCATGACGGTGACCACCGGAGCACGCGGCAGCAACTCGACATTCTTGTGCTCGGTCTCGTCCTGGGTGAAGGCTTCCGGATCGTCCAGTGCCGCCACGACCGCCTTGTGACCCATTTCTTCCACCACAATCATGGCGGTATCCTGGTCCAGCGGCTGGTTCATCGTGACCATCTGGCCCATCTTCATCAGCGCCTTGATCACCTCGGATGCCTTGATCGCCATCTTGTGCGCCAGTTCGGCCACGGTGATGGTCTCGGGCACATGCACTTCAATGATGCGTGCCTCAGCGGTCGATGCGTGGGACTGGTGATTGCCACCACGATCGCGATCGTTGCCCCGGCGGCCACCGCCACCCTTGGGGCCTGCGCGCCAGGCGCTGCCACGAGCGGCACCACCGCCCGTGTCGCCACGGGTCTTGATTTCCTTCTTCTTGGCGGCGTCACCGGCCCAGCTCGACGAGAGCTTGGCCGACTTGACTTCCTTGCCACCACCCGCAGGCGCTGCAGGCGCCCCTGCCGTGCGCGGCGTTGCGCCGGGCACCGTGGCGGGCTTGTGCAGCGTACCCTTCTTGGCCTCGGCCGCAGGACGGGCTGCAGGCTTGGGTTCTTCGGGCTTCTTGGCCACCAGCACCTTGGCCGGTGCGGACATCATCGAGCGGATGGCAGCGGCCTCTTCCAGGGCTTTGCGGCGGCGCTCTTCCAGGTCGGTGGCGCGGGCGCTTTCCTCGGCGGCACGGGCACGGGACTCGGCTTCCGCCTTTTCGCGCGCTTCGGCCTGCGCAGCAACACGTGCAGCCGCCTCAGCGGCCTGTTCACGGGTCGCTTCCTGTTTCACGGCAGAAGCCTGGGCCTTCTTGCCGGCTTCCTGGGCCGCATAGGCGGCAGCACGCTCGGCGGCCTCGCGCTCGCGTTGCTCACGGGCTTCGCGCTCGCGGCGCTTTTCCGCCAGCTCTTCTTCCTGGCGGCTGATCAGCTCGGCCTGGCGGCGTGCTTCCTCTTCGCGGCGGACGAGTTCGGGGTTGTTGTCCTGCGCCGGCGCAGCAGACTCGACCTCCTGGGACTCGACAGGGGCCACGGGCTCGGGCGCAGGCGCGTCCGCGCTCTCATCGCGCTTGACAAAGGTGCGCTTCTTGCGCACCTCGACCTGGATCGTGCGCGCCTTGCCCGAGGCATCGGCCTGCTTGATCTCGCTGGTGGACTTGGTGACCAGGGTGATCTTCTTGCGATCTCCCTGGGCCACTCCATGGCTGGCCTGCAGATGGGCCAGAAGTTTCTGTTTGTCGGACTCGGTCAAGGCATCCGACGGAGCGGCCTTGACCACTCCCGCGGACTTGAGCTGGTCAAGCAGGACTTCAGGGGTTTTCTTGAGTTCGCTGGCAAACTCGGCGACAGTATTACTGGACATATTTGGTTCGTGCCTCCCTGACCTTTACTCTTGCCCCGCGAACCAGTGTTCGCGCGCCTTCATGATCAAGGCCTTGGCATCTTCTTCGGACTGTCCGGTCAGTTCGGTCAGTTCATCAATGGCCAGATCGGCCAGTTCGTCACGCGTGTGCACGCCACCTTCGGCGAGCTTGGCGATCAGTTCGGGTGTCACGCCCTCCAGATCGCGCAGGTCCTGCGAAACGCTCTCAACGCTGTCTTCGCGGGCAATTTCCATGGTGAGCAGCACGTCCTTGGCACGGGCGCGCAACTCGTTGACGGTTTCCTCGTCGAAACTTTCGATTTCCAGCATTTCCTGCAGCGGCACATAGGCCACTTCTTCGAGGCTGGTGAAGCCCTCCTCGATCAGGATGTCGGCGATCTCCTGGTCGACATCGAGCTTTTCCATGAACAGGCGACGGGCCGAATCGGTCTCGTCGGCATGCTTCTGGGCCGACTCGGCGGCGTCCATGATGTTGATCTTCCAACCCGTCAGATCGGACGCCAGGCGCACGTTCTGGCCGCCCCGGCCGATGGCGATGGCCAGGTTTTCCTCGTCCACCACCACGTCCATGGCGTGCTTTTCTTCGTCCACCACAATGGACTGCACATTGGCGGGCGCCAGGGCGCCGATGACGAACTGGGCCGGGTCTTCAGACCACAGCACGATGTCCACGCGCTCACCGGCGAGTTCATTGGTCACGGCGTTGACGCGTGTACCCCGCACACCCACGCAGGTGCCGATGGGGTCCACGCGGCGGTCGTGCGAGAGCACGGCGATCTTGGCGCGGCTGCCCGGATCGCGGGCGCAGGTCTTGATCTCCAGCAGACCCTGCTCGATTTCGGGCACTTCGTGGCGGAACAACTCGATCATGAACTCGGGTGCCGAGCGCGACAGGATGATGGGAGCGCCGCGCAGCGTCAGGTCCACCTCCATGATCATGGCACGCACGCGGTCGCCGCTGCGCAGGTTTTCCTTGGGGATCATCTCGGTGCGGCGCAGGCGGCCTTCCACGCGACCGGACTCGACGATGATGTCGCCCTTGTCCATGCGCTTGACCGTGCCGGTAAAGATCTTTTCGCCGCGCGACATGAAGTCGTTGAGCAGCATCTCGCGCTCGGCGTCGCGGATCTTCTGCAGGATGACCTGCTTGGCAGCCATGGCACCGATGCGGCCAATCGGCACCGATTCAATGGCTTCTTCGATGTATTCACCGACCTCGATGTCCGCGACACGCTCGCGGGCATCCATGAGCATTTCTTCGGCATCCGGGTTCTGCAGGCCGGCATCATCGGGAACCACCAGCCAGCGGCGGAAGGTTTCGTAATTGCCGCTGTCACGATCGACCGACACGCGGATATCCACCTCGCCGGGGTACAGCTTCTTCGTCGCCTGGGCCAGGGCGGCCTCGACCGCCCCCAGAACCACATCGCGCTCAACGTTCTTCTCGCGCGAAATGGCCTCAACCAACATCAACAATTCGCGATTCATGCAACGACTCTCCTGTTTCTATCACCTGCAGACCCTGCCTTGCGGCGCAGCCCGACAACCCTCTATCCAGCGGCTCAGCCCAGCGTTTGTCCGGACTTTGCCCCCCGACCCTTGAAATCCACAATGGGCGCCAGCCGCGCGTCACGCAGCTCGTCCAGCGCAAAACCCAGAACCTGCAGCGGCGCCGGCGCGCGCTTCTTGCTCACCTTCTGGCCCGGCTTGACCGGCGGTTCATCGCTCCAGACGATCTGCCAGCCGCCGGCATCGGCGCGCGAGAGCAGACCGCGAAATTTTTTGCGCAAAGGGCTGACCTGCCCCGCTGCTGCCGCGCCCATCGGGCTTTTCAGCGTGATATCGATGACCGAACCGGCAAACCGCACAAAATCCTGCTCATGGCGCAGAGGACGATCGATGCCGGGCGACGACACCTCCAGGCGCTTGTAATCCACCCCGTCCACCTCCAGCGCAAACTGCAACTGGCGCGTGACTTTTTCACAGTCTTCCACGGTGATGAACGGCTCGGGCAGCGCGGGCGCGCCCTCCACGGGCGCCGCCCACGGCAAATCAATGGTGATGCGCAACAGGCCACCAGGGCAGCGCTCAATCTCGACCAGGTCGTAGCCCAGGCCGATGACGATTTGCTCAACGATTTGCTGCAATGCCACGTTTGTGAAGTTCAATCCTGCAAAAACAAAAAACCCGATAACCCCCAGAGGCTTCGAGCTCCAAAAGCAAACGACCAAAAAAAACGGGCGGTTGGTACCCGCCCGTTTGGTCGTGAGAGCCGTATTGTAGCCTGTAACGCATTGATTTGCCAAGACAGGTTGCTACAAACTCCCACTCTTTGCGCATCCGCACGCAGCACGGGGCCTGGCGCCCGGTTTTGTGTCAAAAATGCCTACAGCGCCCGTGCATCAGGCGCAGACAGCTAGCACTACGATAGCGGTTTGAGCAGCTCCGCCAGGTCGCCCTCGGTGAACAGCGGCTCCTTGCGGCCAGCGGCCCCGCTGTAGAGGCGGCCCGCCAGCTGCGCCTTGCGCTCCTGCATCTCCAGAATGCGCTCCTCGATGGTGCCCTGCGCCACCAGCTTGACCACCCAAACGCTCTGCGTCTGGCCGATGCGATGGGCGCGGTCGGTGGCCTGCGCCTCCACGGCCGGGTTCCACCAGGGGTCGTAGTGGATCACCGTGTCGGCCTGCGGCAGGTTCAGCCCCACGCCGCCCGCCTTGAGGCTGATGAGGAACAGCGGCACCCGGCCACTGGTGAACTGCTCGATCAGCGCGTCGCGCTTCTGGCTTTGCCCCGTCAGCTTGACCCAGGGCAGACCGCGTTGCTTCAGCTCGGCCTCGATCAGCGACAGCATGCCGGTGAACTGCGAAAACAGCAGCACGCGCCGCCCCTCGGCCAGCATTTCGGGCAGCAGCTCCATCAGTTGCTCCAGCTTGGCCGAGGCGGTGACCTGCCGGGCGGCGTCCAGCGGCACCAGGCGCGGGTCGCAGCACACCTGGCGCAGCTTGAGCAGCGCATCGAGGATGGTGACCTGTGACCGTGCCAGTCCCTTGGTGGCCAGCGCCTCGCGCACGGTTTTCTCCATTCCCAGGCGAATGGTTTCATACAGGTCGGCCTGCGCACCGGTCAACTCGACCGGCATCACGGTGTCCACCTTGGGCGGCAGCTCATGCGCCACCAGCGCCTTGGTGCGCCGCAACATGAAGGGCGTGACGCGAGCGCGCAATTGCGCCAGGCGTTCGCTGTCGCCCTGCTTCTCGATCGGCTGGCGAAACAGTGTCTTGAAGCGCTGCTGGCTGCCCAGAAAACCCGGCATGAGAAAGTGGAACAGGCTCCAGATCTCCCCCAGATGGTTCTCCATGGGCGTGCCCGAAAGGCACAGCCGGTGGCGCGCCTGCAGGCTTGCCGCCACCTGAGCGGCGTGGGTGCTGGCATTCTTGATGTTCTGCGCTTCGTCCAGCACCACCAGGTGCCACTGCGCGGCCAGCCAGCGCTCGCGGTCGCGCTGCAGCAGTGAATAGGGGGCGATGACGAGGTCGTATTCGGTCATGGCATGTGCCACGGCGTGCCGGTCCTTGCCATGCAGCACCAGACTGCGCAGCCCGGGGCAAAAGCGCTCGGCCTCGCGCCGCCAGTTGCCCATCAGGCTCACGGGCGCAATCACCAGTGCGGGCGCTGTCAGGCGACCGGCATCCTTTTCCACCTGAATGTGCGCCAGTGTCTGCAGCGTCTTGCCCAGGCCCATATCGTCGGCCAGGATACCGGCCAGGCCATGTGCGCGCAAAAACTGCAGCCAGTTCAGGCCCTGCTGCTGGTAGGGGCGCAAGCTGGCCTGCACGCCCGGCGGCACCGGCACCTCGGGCAACGCCGCCCGGCCCTGCAACTGGCGCGCCAGCGCGCGCAGGGCATCGGCCCCCTCCCAGACCACGCCCTCGCCCAGCACGGCGCTGGTGCGCAGGGCTTCCAGTCGCGAGAGCTTCAGGCTGCCCTGGGTGAAATCGTGCGCGCGCTCGCCCACCAGTTCGAGCAGCGCCGCCATCCAGGGGCGCAACGCCTGCGTGGGCAGACGCACAAAACCTTGCCCACCGGGCGCTTGGAGGAACACATGGGGCGGCAAAGTCGGCAGGCCGGTGGCCGGATCGGGCGGCTGGGCTGCGGCCGCTGCGATCAGGTCGGGCAGCCAGGGCAGGATGTCGTGGCGCCGCCCGTCGATCTCGACACCCAGCGACAGCGCAAACCAGGGCGAGGTCGCTTCGTCGCCGCCCTGCGCATCCAGGCGCACCGCAATCTCCGGGGCACGGGCGATCCAGCCATCGAGCGCGGCGTCGGTCGTCAGGTCAAACCCCGCATCACGCAGCACGGCAAAGCCCTCGTCAGCCCATTCCAGCCAGGCCTGCTGCGGCTGTGGGCCGGGAATGCCGAAAACCCCGCCACTTCCCAGGCTCTCGATCCCCAGAGCGTGCAGGCGGGCCAAGGCATCGCCTTCGGCGGCCAGGTCGCGCTGCAGCAACACCCGGCCCCCGGCGCCCTCGACCAGCACCGCCGTCGGGCCTTGCGCCCACCAGCCCCTATGGCCCTGGTAGTCAAAGCACAGCTGCGCCGTGATGCGCCCGTGGCGCGGCACGTCTGCGACCGGGGTGGGAGTCAGGTGCAGGCAGGCCCGGGGCGCTATGCCATTCAAGCGCTGCAATGCCTGCAGCACCGGGGGCAAGGGAATAGCCGCGCCCAGGCGCTGCGCCACTTCGGCCTGGCGGCTGCGCAAGGCCTCGATGGCAAAGGGCGGAGCCTGAAGCAGCACCTCGACCTGCGCGGGCGCGAGCCCCTGCGCCTGCACCGGACCGCACAGGCCCAGCGCCGTATCGAGGTACACCGGCGGGCTGTTCAGGCACAGCGTGGCCGTGGGGCTGGGCAGGCGGGCGCGCAGCGCCCAGGCCGCCTCACCACCGCGCGCGGCGGGCGCCTCCTGCCAGTCCCAGGCCAGAGACAGCGGCTCGCCCCAGCGCAGGGCAGCGCCCACCGTGGAGCCCCCTGCATCGGCATACAGACGCCCGGTGGCGGCGGCCTGCTGCACGGCCAGCAAACCGACCTGGCCTTCAAGCACCGCGCAGGGCGCGGCACTGTAGGCCGAGTAATAACTGTGGCTGTGCGGCATGGCGCGCAGCAGTTGCAGCACCTGGCGGTCGTTGTCGGTGGCGCTGTCGTACACCGCCTGCCCCTTGGCGGGCGGGGTTCGCAGCTGCCTGGGCTTGGCCCAGCCCCCCGTCACCTTGGGGTACGACACCACGGCTTCGAGCTGCAGGCGGGGCGCCGTGCGTGGGGCGCCCACCACGGACAGCAGGTACAGGCACTGCTCCGGGCGCTCGTCCCGCCCTTTCCCGGCCTGCCCGATGGCCGGCACCCCGGCTCGCTCCAGCGCCAGCAGCCAGTTGACGAGCTGGGCCTCGGCTTCCAGGCGATGGATTTCGGCGATGCGGCCCTGCACCTCCTGGCGCACGGTGTTGCCCGCAACGCTGCGGCCCGGCATCGCGACCTGCGCCTTCATCGTGGACACCGGCGCGCCCTGGTGGGCCGCATGGACCATCAGCGCCACGCCATGCTTGCACTGGCGGCCTACGGGGCAGGTGCAGCGGCCATGCCAGAAGTCCACCTCGCCATTGGGCATCAGGCCCATCTCGATCGACACCTCGTACGGCAGGGGCTGGCTGCCCTGCACCTCGCCTTCCAGCAGCCAGTGGTCATCGAGCGGAACAACATTCAGCTGCCGCACCTTGCCACCCCGGAACAAGTCCATGCCGCGCGCCCAGGGGCCGGAATCACACAAGGCCCGCAAGGACGCGGGCGGGAACCACAGGGGCATGGGCATGAATTTTCAATCAAATAGGGCTCAAACGCTTTACCATCAAGCGCCAATAGCTATTATAAAAAGAGCAAATTCTGCGCTTGCCAAGCCGGCATCCGTGGCGGGCACCCGGTCTGGGGGCCGGATCGGCATTTCAGCCGTGGGCGGTGCGCACACGCTCGAACACGGCCTGCGCCTGCGGGTCTGCGCGGGCGCTGCCCTGGTCCGCTTGCAGGCTCTCGATGAGGCGCGAAAGCACCCCGGCCTGCGGCAACAAGGGCCCCAGGAAGCGTGCGGTCTGGCCATCGGCAATGAGCAGCGTGGGGAAGGTTTCCACATCGAGGTCACCCGCCACATCGGCCTCGTCCTCGATGTCCACCCAGACGAAGCGCACGCCGGGGTAAGCCGGGGCCAGCGCATCGAAAAGCGCCCGGTAATCGCGGCAGGTGCCGCACCAGTCGGCGCACAGGCACACCACCCACCAGCCGCTGGCGGCGGGTGGGCAGGCAGGATCGGGCAACGCGACCGGGCTTTCCATCGACTCAGTTCCTGTCAGGGGTTACGCGCCTCGCGGGCGCGGTAGGCGTCGATGGTACCCACTCCCGGCGCCTGATTGCCCCAGGCATTGCGCACAAAGCTCAGCACCGCTGCCACGTCCTCGTCGCCCAGCACCTGACGGAACGGCGGCATGCCGTGCGGGCGCGGGTTGCCGGCCGTGGCGGGCAGGTAGCCGCCCTGCAGCACCACGCGCAGCAGGTTGGTGGTGTCGGCCTGCAGCACGGCGCGGTTGCCCGCCAGCGCGGCAATGGCCCCGGGCACGCCCTGCCCCTGGTCGCCGTGGCATTGGGCGCAATGCTGCTCGTACACCTTGGCGCCGCTTGCCAGGGCGGCGGCGGGTGGCTCGGCCACCACTGCCGGGGCACTGCGTTGCGGCAACGCCTGCAGATAGACAGCGATGGCGCGCGCGTCCGTTGGGGTCAGATGCTGCGTGCTGCGGAACACCACCTCGGCCATGGGCCCGGTCACCGAGCCCTGGGGCGCCACGCCGGTTTGCAGCAGTGCCACCACATCCTGCAACGGCCACTGCGCCACACCGGCCTCGGTAGGCATATCGAGCGCCGGGGCATACCAGCCCTGCCCCGCCACCGTCCCGCCGCCCAGGGCCTGCGCCTTGCGCTCCGCGCCCAGCGCGTTGCGCGGCGTGTGGCAGGCCGTGCAATGGCCCAGGCCCTGCACCAGGTAGGCACCCCGGTTCCATTCAGCGCTGCGCGACAAGTCCTCCGGGGGCTGGCCCGGCCGGAAATACAGCGCGCGCCAGACGGCCAGGGCCGCCTGCGTGCTGAAGGGAAAGCGCAACGCATGCGGCGTGCGGGGCTGGGCCACGGCCGGCAGGCTGCGCAGATAGGCGTACAGGGCGTCGGAGTCCTCCCGCGTGACCTGCGTGTAGTTGGGGTACGGAAAAGCCGGGTACAGCAGGCGCCCGTCGCGCGAGCGCCCATGGTGCAGGGCACGCCAGAAGTCGGCCGACGACCACGCGCCGAGGCCCGTCGCGACGTCGGGCGTGAGGTTGCCGGCAAAGACCTTGCCGAAGGGTGTCTCGATGCCGCGCCCGCCCGCATACGCGGCACCGCCGCGCGCCGTGTGGCAGCCTGCACAGCTGCCCACGCGAGCCAGATAGGCGCCGCGCGCCACCTGCGCCGCAGTCGCCGGCACCTCCTCTGTCGTGGCAGGCAAAGGCGCTTCGCCCCGCAGGTTGAGCGCCACCACGGCCGCCACGACGAGGGCAGCAAGCGTTGCCGCGATAGACATCAAAACCACCCTGCGCCACGCCATCATTCAGCGCTCCGCCGCCACCGGCAGGCCCTCGACCCCACCGCAGCGCACCGGCATGGCGGCGGGCAGCCGGGCCGCTGGCTTCCCCCGGCCCGGCACGGGCTGCGCTGCCAGCCAGGCCGACACGGCACCCACATCCTCCGGCGTGAGCCGGAGTGCAATGTCGGCCATGCAGTCGGGGGCCTGGGCACGGCGCTGACCTGTCGCCCAGGCGCCGATCTGGCTGTTGAGGTAGTCACGCGGCAGGCCCAGCAGGCCAGGAATGGATGGATCCACACCCGTCAAGGCCGGTCCGTGGCATTGCACGCAGGCCGGGATGCGGCGCGCCGCATCGCCCTGCTGCACCAGTGCGCGGCCCCGTTCGAGCACAGCGGGCGGGGCCTGCGGGGCAGGCGGTGGAGGGTATGGCAGGTCGAGCGTGGCGAAGTGCGCGGCGATCTCGCGCAGGTAGTCATCGGTGAGATGTTCGATGAGATGGGTCATGGGCGGGTAGCTGCGCCGTCCATCGCGAAAGTGGAGCAACTGGTTGGCCAGGTAACCCGCAGGCTTTCCCGCAATGCGCGGAAAAAAGCCTTCCGACGTAGCCCGGCCCTCCTTGTCGTGGCACTGGGTGCAGGCACGCACGCGCGGCGCGATGTCGCCCGGGGCAGACACCTCGACTACAGGCGCCGCCAGCGCCGCGCACCCCCATCCGCCCGCCCATCCCAACACGAAAGCAGCAGCCAGACGACGGAAAAAGCCAAGACTCATGGAAGCATTGTCGCCCGTGCGGGACGAGAGCGTTCCGCACCCAGGCTTTTCCCCGCATCGGCCACGTCCGGCCTACCCACGCGAGCCTGCGCAGAGCCCTCTCCCCGTACAATATTGCGATGCACCATTTCCAGCGCAACGCCTTGCACACACCGGCACACGTCCGGGGCAAGGCGCTGCCGCGCGGGTACTTCAGTGCCGTGACGCCGCCATAGCGCGGCGCCCGATCGGCCCCTTGCCGGGGCAACCCCCTCCACTGTTCAATACCACCGGCCTGCCTCGGGTCCGCTGGCTGCTTTTTCCCTTCATTTTTTATTGCGCTGCAGCGCATGGCGCGCTGGGCTGCATTGCCTATGACTCTTTCTTCGATCAAAAATACCTGGCTTTCCAATATCCGGGGCGACGTGCTGGCAGGCCTGGTGGTGGCGTTGGCACTCATTCCCGAAGCCATTGCCTTTTCCATCATTGCTGGGGTGGACCCCAAGGTGGGGCTGTACGCCTCGTTCAGCATGGCCGTGGTCATTGCCTTCGCGGGCGGACGCCCCGGCATGATCTCTGCGGCCACCGGAGCCATGGCGCTGGTGATGGTGACGCTGGTCAAAGACCACGGCCTGCAGTACCTGCTGGTGGCCACCTTGCTGACCGGGATGCTGCAGATCTGGGCGGGTCTGCTCAAGCTGGGCGCCCTGATGCGCTTTGTCTCACGCTCTGTGGTGACCGGGTTTGTGAACGCGCTGGCCATCCTGATCTTCATGGCGCAACTGCCCGAGCTGACCCACGTGGGCTGGCAGGTGTACGCCATGACGGCGGCGGGCCTGGCCATCATTTATGGCTTTCCCTACATCACCAAAGCCGTGCCGTCACCACTGGTCACCATCGTGGTGCTCACGGGCGTATCGATAGCGCTGGGCCTGGGCATCCGCACCGTGGGCGACATGGGCGAATTGCCCGACAGCCTGCCCGTGTTCCTGCTGCCCGATGTGCCGCTGACGCTGGAAACCCTGTGGACCGTGCTGCCCTACTCCGCCACGCTGGCGGTGGTCGGCCTGCTCGAATCGATGATGACGGCGTCCATCGTCGATGAACTCACCGACACCGCCAGCAACAAGAACCGCGAATGCGTGGGCCAGGGCGTGGCCAATATTGCCACCGGCTTCATTGGCGGCATGGCGGGCTGCGCGATGATCGGGCAGTCGGTCATCAACGTGAAGTCGGGCGGGCGCGGTCGCCTGTCTACACTGGTGGCGGGCGTTTTTCTGCTCATCCTGGTAGTGTTCCTCGGCCCCTGGGTGAAGCAAATCCCTATGGCCGCGCTGGTGGCCGTGATGATCATGGTGAGCATCGGCACCTTCAGCTGGGATTCGGTCCGCAAGCTGCGCGAGCACCCACCCAGCTCGTCCATCGTGATGATCGCCACCGTGGTGGTCACCGTGTCCACGCACGATCTGGCCAAGGGCGTGTTCGTCGGTGTGCTGCTGTCGGGCATTTTCTTTGCCCACAAGGTGGGCAAGGTGCTGCGCGTGGACCGCAGCAGCGAGGACGAGGGCCGCGTGCGCGTGTACGGCGTGGTCGGCCAGGTGTTCTTTGCCTCGTCCGAGGCATTTCTGGGCGCCTTCGACTTCAAGGAAGTGGTGCCCAAGGTGCGCATTGATGTGAGCCGCGCCCATTTCTGGGACATCACCGCCGTGAGCGCACTCGACAAGGCCGTGCTCAAGTTCCGCCGCGAGGGCACCGAGGTGGAGGTGGTGGGCATGAACGAGGCCAGCACCACGTTGATGGACCGCTTCGCCATCCACGACAAGCCCGGCGCCGTCGAGCAGTTGATGCATTAAATTCACGCCAAGGAGACACACCATGAACAAGGTATACGCCTGCATTGACGGCCTGGCCACCACCTCCGCCGTGATCGACTGGGCCGCGTGGTCGGCCCGGCGTCTGTCCGTGCCACTCGAACTGCTGCATGTGCTCGAGCGCCCGCCCGAACTGCCCCATGTGGGCGACTACAGCGGCGCGCTGGGGCTGGGCGCCCAGGAGGTGCTGCTGCAACAGCTCAGCGCCCTGGACGAGCAACGCGGCAAACTGGCCCAGGAAGCCGGGCGCCAGATACTGCAAAACGCCCGTGATCGCGCCAGCGCCGCAGGTGTGCAGCAGGTGGACGGCCGCCTGCGCCATGGCGAGCTGGTGGACACGCTGCTGGAGTTGGAGCCCGACGCGCGCCTGTTCGTGCTGGGCGAGCACTACCACGCCAGCAGCCCGCGCAGAATTCACCTCGACCACCATGTGGAGCGCGTGATTCGCGCCGTCAAACGCCCGGTGCTCGTGGCCACAGCTGACCAATTTGTGGCACCCGAGCGCTTCGTGATCGCCTACGACGGCAGCGCCACCGCACGCAAGACCGTGGACATGGTGGCCGCAAGCCCCCTGCTGCAGGGCCTGCCTGCCCTGGTGGCCATGGTGGGCGCAGACACCCCCACCGCACAAAACGCCTTGCAGGACGCCAGGCACATACTGCAGGGCGCAGGCTTTGCCGTGGAAACCACCTTGCTGCCGGGCGAGCCCGAGCAGGCCCTGCCCGACCTGCTCCCATCACAAGGGGCAGCCCTGCTGGTGATGGGCGCCTATGGCCACTCGCGCATCCGCCACCTGATGGTGGGCAGCACCACCACCACGCTGCTGCGGCTGAGCACGGTGCCGGTGTTGGTCTTGCGCTGAATCCGGCTGCAGGCATCTACAGCCTGCATATTGACTACTATATTGATAGCTCTTAACGCTTGCCAGTCAATGGCTAGAGAGCAATTTAGCTTCAAAAATACCGCAAAGCATGCCCCCGATCTCAGGGCCGCGAGCGGGCCGGAAAAGCCTCCAGTTCGGCCTGAAACGTGCGCTCAAACCGGTCGCTTTCCAGGAAGCGGATAACCCGGTTGGTAACGCCGGACGACGCAAACCGCTCCATGGCCTGACGCTCACTGTCGCTCAGGTCGGCATTCAACTTCTGCAGGGTGGTCCCTTGCCGTGTGTGTTCGCTGAGCTTTTTGCCGAGCGGTGTCTGGTAGAAATCCGTGATCGTGGCCAGATCCGCTGACGGCAGGCACGCCGCCATGACCCTGGCAACCAGGCCATTGAATTCGGATTCCGACAGACTGACCAGCTTTTTACCCACGGCCAACTCGTGGTGGTCCATGCGCTGAACAGCGGCAGGGTCGGCCAGCGACTTGCGGATACCTGCCTGCATGGCCGGCGCCACACCCATGGATTGAACCAGCAACTCGATGGGAGACAGGGCTTGCTCCGGTTGCGATGACTGGGCAGAGGCACTCCAACAAGCCGCCGCGAGGGCTGCGGCCAGAATTTTCCGGGTCAATGACATCATGTACTTTGGGAATGGATCAGTAGAAAAGCCGCACCGCCATCGGTATCCCGACTATGTTGCAAAGGGTCGTCACGGCAAACCAGGAGGCCCAGAACCGGACCGTTGCCACATGCGACCTCCCCCACCATGAAAGCTGGATGCCCAGCGACCCCATCACACCAATGGCGCCCACCAGCAGAAATCGCATTGCCCAGGTGTTGATGTCCGATGTGGACTCGGCCTGCGACAGCCAAACCAGCGCTGCGAGGGCGTAACCGAAGGCCCAGGCCCCATGCGCCAGACAGTGCACCAGGATGCGACCACTGGATGCTGCTGTGTTGTCGGCTGCCGCTGCCATGCTGATTTCCGGATGCTCGTGTGGATGGGGTCATGGGCGAGCCTGTCCCGCCTGAGGGTGCCGCCTGAGGGTGACCAGTGTAGGAAGTTCAGACAGATACAATTTTGCGCCACATCAGGATGCGCCACGTATCCGAAACCACAGTGAGTGACATTCCGATGCCTGCCACGACAGACACACCGCCCCGGCCTATGCCGGCTGGCCGCTTGGGGAAAAATCTGCATGCCGGTTTTAGGACCACCGGTGTCTGGACGTCCGTGCTATTGCTGGTCACCGTGGTCCCGCTCATCAGCCTGGTTCTTGGAGCCTTGGTGGGTGAGCTCACCGGCACGCGATGGCCGGGGCTGATTCTGGCCACACTTCTGAGTGCGCTGCCGCTACTGGGCGCCTTCTCTCTGGTGCGCAGTCTTCTCACCAAGGGCTACGTCCTGGTGATGGACGACAGGGGCTTGTCCTACGATCAACAAAAGAAGCATGCTCACCCGATCGCCTGGGATCGGATCATCACGGTTGAGCAAACCGCGGCGGTTGATGAGAAGTACGCCCGTTTCCGTGTGGTCTATGGCACCTTGAAGCCGGACGGAAGCCACCGCGAACAGTTGCTGCTGATCGATCAGTCGCAGCTGGATGCGAGCAGCCAGTCCGTCCGCGAGGTACTGGAGAGCCGTATCGGCCCCCTGGACAGAGTGGAACAGGGGCAGCCCGACACCTGGGGCGACAAACTCCGGCGTGGCGTGGCCCTCGCCACTTCGGCGGCCGTCACTGAAAAACTCATGGAGTAGCAGACTGCCCCGTCGGCATGCCAGCGCAGCTACGCCACGCTGCTGCGGCTGAGCACGGCGCCGGTGTTGATCCTGCGTTAAGCGGTCTTTCGGCAAGCAAGAATGCTATCGTATTTATAGCTTCCAGCGCTTATTCAATAAGCTCTGGATGCCTAAAAAGCTTCAAACAAGCCATTTCTGCACCTCGGCCACCGTGGGGATGCGCCCACTGCTGACGAGTTTGTCGTTGATGACCAGGCCCGGCGTTGACAGCAGGTCAAAGGCCAGGATCTCCTTCATGTCGGTCACCTTGACGAAGTCGGCCTGCACATGGGCGTTGCCTGCGGCTTCGCGTGCCACGGCTTCGAGCTTTTTGCAGTTGGCACAGCCAGAGCCCAGTATCTTGATGGTCAGCATGGTTCTTTCTCCTCGGGTTGAAGTTCAGGCGGCGGGTTCAGCCCGCTGGCGACGGCGCAGCCAGGCCAGGGCAACGGCCAGCGCGAGCAGCAGGGTGCCCAGCGCTCCCGCGAGCGGCACGCCGCCCAGGCCATCCACCCAGGCACCATAAACCAGCCCCGCGCAGATGCTGAACAGCGCCACCATCCCCACGTAGGCAGCCGTCTTGGCGCGGCCGATCACGGCGGCCACCATCAGCATGCTCTGCAGGCTCAGTTCGGGGTCGGCCATCAGGTAGGCCAGCAAGGGACCCGGATGCATGCCCAGGTCAAGGAACATGCGCGCCACAGGCACCTCCACCAGCGTGGGGAAATACATGAACACGCCAAACCCGACGGCCACGGCATTGGCCAGCACCGTGTTGCTGCCTGCCAGACTCTCGATCCATTCGGGGCGGATGACCTGGCGCACCATGCCCACAATGAACACCCCGACCACCAGCAGCACAAAGATCTGCTTGACGAAGCGCCAGGCCTCCCACAGCCAGGCGCGCCAGTCATCGGCGGGCAACCGGCGGGCAAAGTGCCACACGGCTCCCAACGTCAGGCCCACGGCCAGAAAGCGGCCCGTCAACGCCACCTCCAGGCCCCCGGGCTGGGGCGTGAGCCGCAGTGCCGCCACCAGCAGGGTGCTGGCAGCCAGGCCCAGTGCCAGCCAGGTCCAGCGGTTGGCACCTTCGATGATGTTTTCCAGCCCCCGCCAGGCGGTTGCAGCAATGAGCAAGAGCAAGCCGATCAGCACCGACCCCTGAAAACTCACGCCCTCCTCGCCTTTGGCCGCATCAAAGGGCACCCACTGGAACAGCGTGGCCTGCCACGCCTCGGCCCAGGGAATAGGCAGTTGCACCGTGGCCACGGTGGCCGTCAGCGGCCAGAGCTTGAGCGTGCCGGCAATCAGCAAAGCCACCAGCGACAGCAGCACGCCCAGCGCCGCCGGGGCAATGCGGGCCTGCTCGGCGAACAGGGTGTCCGTCTGGGCGTCGTGGCTGGCATCGTCGCGCCAGAAGATCAGTGCCATCAGCAGGCCAATGCCTATGCCGAACAGCAGGCACATCACCACACGCGCCACGGCAAATTCCGGCCCGAGAATGCTGCCCGTGTAGGCCAGCGCCATGATGTTGCCCGCCGGCGCAAAGAACAGGAAAGTGATGGCCGGCCCAATGCCCGCACCCTTGCGGTAAATGCCGGCGAACAAGGGCACGATGGTGCACGAGCACACCGCCAGCAACGAACCCGCCGCCGCAGCGGCCGGATAGGACACATAGGCCGGTGTGGCACGCCCCAGCCAGCGCGTGATGCTGGCCTTGGGAATCAGTGCTGCCATGGCCCCGGCAATGAAGAAGGCGGGCAACAGGCACAGCAGCACATGCGCCGCCAGGTACGCGGCCAGGCTGCCGGCACCGCCTTCAATCAACCGGAGCATCCATTCCATGCCGTTCCCCTCCATTTGTGCGATTGCTGACGAAATTCCATCATCCGCCAAAGGCCCCGGCCAGCATCAGGCGTCAAACCAGTGCTGCGTGCGGTTGACCAGCGCTACCAGTGACAGCATCACCGGCACCTCGACCAGCACGCCCACCACGGTGGCCAGCGCCGCGCCCGAGTTCAGGCCAAACAGCGAGATGGCCACCGCCACGGCCAGCTCGAAAAAGTTGGACGTGCCGATCAGGCAGGCCGGCCCGGCCACGTTGTGCGGCAGCTTCAGCCAGCGTGCCGCCACCAGGGCAATGGCGAAGATGCCGTAGCTCTGCACGATCAGCGGCACGGCGATCAATGCGATCACCAGCGGCTGCGCCACGATGGTGCCCGCCTGGAAGCCGAACAGCAGCACCACGGTGGCGATCAGCCCGACGATGGACCAGGGCTTGAGCCGCGCCACGAAGTCGGCTACCGATTGGCCCGAGCGGCGCTGCAGCATGTGGCGCGTAGCCATGCCCGCCGCCAGCGGCAGCACGACGTAGAGCACGGTGGAGAGCACCAGCGTCTCCCACGGAACCGTCACGTTGGTCACGCCCAGCAGGAAGGCGGCGATGGGTGCAAACGCGACCACCATGATGAGGTCGTTGATGGACACCTGCACCAGCGTGTAGTTGGCGTCGCCCTTCACGAGCTGGCTCCAGACGAACACCATGGCCGTGCACGGCGCCACGCCCAGCAGAATCATGCCTGCGATGTATTCGCTGGCCGATTGCGGATCGACCCAGGGCGCGAAAAGATATTGGAAAAACAGCACGCCCAGCGCCGCCATGGTGAACGGCTTGATGAGCCAGTTGACCACCAGCGTGAGCAGCAGGCCACGCGGCTTCTTCCCAACATCCTTCACGGCGCTCCAGTCGATCTGGATCATCATCGGGTAGATCATCACCCAGATGAACACGGCCACCACCAGGTTGACATGCGCCAGTTCCAGCGCTGCGATGGCCTTGAAGGCGCTGGGTGCCAGCAGCCCCAGGCCCACCCCGGCCAGCATGCCCAGGCCCACCCAGACGGTCAGATAACGCTCAAACAATCCCATTTCAGACTCCGGCAGTGGGCCGGACTTCGCCCGCCAGTTGCAGCAGGCGCGGCACGCCCACGGGTTCATCGCTCATCAGCGGCACCACGGCATGGCGCGCGGCGTGGTGCGTGGCCACGGCCTCGATCTCGCGCAGCTCGTTGCGGGCACGCTGGCGCAGCAGCGGCGAGGTGACGCCGGCCGCCGCCACGCTGTTGTTCACCACCCAGGCCCAGGGCTCGATGCCCGCGCGGCGCAGGTCGGCCTGCAGGTTCGCGGCTTCGAGCACCGGCGTGGTCTCTGCCAGCGTGGCGATGAGCACCTTGGTCTGCTTAGGGTCCTGCAGCTGCATCATGGGCGTGGTGAAGTGCAGGCCCTTGTCGCCCATCTGGCGCACGATGTCGCGGTGGTAGGCGCCGGTGGCGTCGAGCAGCAGCAGCGTGTGACCCGTGGGCGCGGTGTCCATCACCACAAACTTGCGGCCCGCCTCGCGGATCGCGCGCGAGAAGGCCTGGAACACCGCGATCTCCTCGGTGCAGGGCGAGCGCAGGTCTTCTTCGAGCAGAGCGCGGCCCGCGGCGTCAAGCCCTGCGCCCTTGCTGGCCAGCACCTGCTGGCGGTAGCGCTCGGTCACCTCGTGTGGGTCGATGCGGCTCACGCTCAGGTGCTCCAGCGTGCCATTGAGCGTCTCCATCAGGTGCGCAGCCGGGTCGGAGGTGGTCAGGTGCACCTCGTGGCCCCGGTGCGCCAGCGCCACGGCCACGGCTGCCGCCAGCGTGGTCTTGCCCACGCCACCCTTGCCCATGAGCATGACCAGGCCATGGCCGTCCAGGGCGATCTCGTCCACCAGCCGGGACAGGCTGGGCGCCTGCAGCACGGGCGCCGCGCTGTCGCTGACGGCAGCGGGCGACACAGCAGTATCGCCGTCCAGCAACTGGCGCAGGGCATCGATGCCCACCAGATCGAAGGGTTTGAGTGACAACAAGTCCAGCGGCAGCGCGCGCAGGTCTTGCGGCAGGGCGGTCAGCGCCGCCTGCTCGCGCCGACACACGGCAGCGGCCAGCGGGTCATGATCGGCTTCGGCCAAAGGCAGCACACCATTGACCACCAGAAACTGCTGGCGCAACCCGATGGCGGCCAGCTCGGCATGGGTGCGCGCGGCCTCGCGCAGCGTAGCGGGCTGGGCGCGCGCCACCAGCACCAGGCGGGTGTGGGCAGGGTCGGCCAGGGCGTCCACGGCGGCTTTGTAGCGCTCGCGCTGCTTCTCCAGCCCGGCCAATGGCCCCAGACACGAGGCGTCGCCCTTGCCGGCCTCCAGGAAGCCGCTCCAGGCGCCGGGCAACTGCAGCAGCCGGATGGTGTGACCCGTGGGCGCCGTGTCGAACAGGATGTGCTCGTACTGCGCGTGCAGCGCCGTGTCGGTCAGCAGCGCGGTGAATTCGTCGAAAGCGGCGATCTCGGTAGTGCAGGCGCCCGAGAGCTGTTCTTCAATGCCCTTGACCACCGCATCGGGCAGCACCCCGCGCACCGGGCCGACGATGCGGTCGCGGTAGCCCTGGGCGGCAGCCTGCGGGTCGATCTCCAGCGCCGCCAGGCCCGGCACACCTGGCACGGGTGTGGTGTGGTTGCCGATGGCGATGCCGAACACCTGGCCCACGTTGGAGGCGGGGTCGGTGCTCACCAGCAGCACACGCTGGCCCTGCGCCGCCAAACGCAGCGCGGTGGCGCAGGCGAGCGATGTCTTGCCTACGCCGCCCTTGCCGGTGAAGAAAAGGAAGCGTGGAGGCTGGTCAAGAAAATGCATGTCGGAATGGGTGAGGGTACGGAAGCGAAACCGATCAAGCCGGCTTCAGCCGCAGCAGCCACCCGAACAGCAGTTGCCAGCGCTCTCGGCCTTGGCAGCGGCAGGCGCGGCAAGCCCCGCCCAGCGCGCCAGATCGGCGCGCGAGGGGTAGCGGCCCGCCAGCACGACCAGGCCATCGACCAGCGTGAGCGGCAGCGCTTCCTGCCCGGCGCGCTCCAGGAAGGCCTTGACCGGCGCGTTCTCGGCAAACGCCATGGGCTGCTGGGCGAGGTTGAAGCGTTCCAGCTGGGCACCGTTCTGGCGCGCCCAGTCGGCGTCGGCCGAGAAGTTGACGAGGCTCTGGTCCACGTCGGTGCCGCACACGCCGCTGCTGCAGCACAGGGCCGGGTCAAAAATCTGGATGGTGCTCATGGGGAAGGCTCCGTAACGGTGGGGAAATCAATGGGAGGACAGGCCGCGTGCGGTGTCCTGCAGCAGGCTCTTTTGCAGCTTTGCGGGCGGCAGGCTCATCAGAATCTCCAAGCGGCGGCCAATTTCATGCAGGGTGTGGCGGAAGGCCTCGCGCTTGACGGCGTCGGGTGCATCACCGGCGGAAGGGTCGGCGTAACCCCAGTGCGCCGTGGCCGGGTGGCCGGGCCATACGGGGCACGCCTCGCCCGCCGCGCTGTCGCAGACCGTGATGATGAGGTCCATGTGCGGCGCGCCCGGGACGGCAAACTCGTCCCAGGTCTTGCTGCGCAGCCCTTCCGTGGACACCCCGGCGTGCTGCAGCACGTCCAGCGCCAGCGGGTGCGGCTGCTGGCCGGGCCGGGGACTGCTGCCCGCCGACCAGGCCTGAAAGCGCCGCGCGGGTGCCTGGCGGTCCAGGTGGTTCAGCAGGGCCTCGGCCAGGATGCTGCGAGCGGAGTTGTGGGTGCAGAGAAACAGGACATTCAGCATGGTTTGGGCTGTTCAACAGGATGGGGGGGGAGGCAGGCTGGGATCCAGCAGCTGGCTGGCTGCAATCAGCCCTGCGCGCACCAGCAGCGCTTCGGGGATCACCTCGTGGGTCGTGCCGTTGATTTCGAGCGTGCGGCACTCTTCATCGCCGCAGGCGTCGCAGCAAGGGCTGCTGCCACTGCGCGCACCCAGCCAGTCCTCCAGAGGGCGGCCACCCACCCAGATGCGGTTGGACTGGTCCGGCTGCTGCAAAAAGGTGGCGGGATCGATCTCGTGCGTCTCCAGCACCGGACGCACTCCCAGGGGCTCCAGGGCGTCGCGCAGCCGGTCCACCGCGCGCTGCACTTCCTGCTGGGTTCCGGCGCAGCGCGGGCAGGTGGAGCCCGTGGTGTCCACGAGGCGCTGCCAGGTGATGGTGAGTGTTTTCATGGGCATTCAGTGCAAACAGGTATTGCATTCGGGCGCAGGCAGGCTTCGGGGTGGCCTCCGCAGCATTCGTCGGTGAGGTAGCCAATCAGGTCTGACATCAATGCCATGTTGGCGCGGTAGCGCTGGAAGCGCCCCTCCTGCGTCACGGCCAGCAGCCCGGACTGCGTCAGTGCCTTGAGGTGGAACGAGAGGTTGGTGGCAGGCAAGTCCAGCGCGGCCGCAATCTCCCCGGCCACCAGCCCCTGAGGCCCTTGCTGGACAAGGAGCCGGAACACGTCCAGCCGGACGCTGGAGGCCAGCGATTCGAACACGGTGATGGCAGTGGGCTTGTCCATATTTCAATTATTCAACAATTGTTGAATCATTGCAATGATCTCTTTCGCGTCCCCTGTGGCAGCCCGCCCTCACAGGCTCAGAGACAGCGGCTTTCAGCCGACCGTCTCGAAGTCGATGAACCCCCGCTCGACGTCGGTACGGACCAGCCGAACACGGAGCCTCTGCCCCACTTCCAGGCTCGCATCCTCGGCCAGCAGCATGCCCTCGACCGGAGGCGTGAAAATGCGCACCCAGGTGGCAGATTCGGTGCGGCCGGTAATGATGGCGTCGAACGTCTGGCCCACCTGCCCTTGTAGAAAAAGCGCCGCTTCCGACTTGCGCACACTGCGCTCGACCTTCTGCGCAGCGTCTTCCTGGCGCGTGCAGTGCTCGGCCAGAATGGCCAGCTCCGCCGCACCGTAGGGCGAAGGGGCACCGGTCAACAGGGCCTTGACCATGCGCAGGGTGATGAGGTCGGGGTAGCGGCGATTGGGCGCCGTGGAATGCGTGTAATCGCGCACCGCCAGACCGAAGTGCCCTATGGGCTCCCCCCGGGGAGATTCCACCACGTACTCTCCCGAACCCATCAGCTTGACAATGACCAGCGACAGATCGGGAAAACGCAGCGGATCGGCCTTGCGCTGGCGGGCCAGAAAAGCCTCCAGCGCCCGCGAATCGGGTTCGGGCGGCAATTCCTCCCCGTACTTGCGGGCCACCTGCTGGATGCGTTGCCAGCGCTCGGGCGAGCGCACCACGCGCCGCAGGGCACTGCGGTCATGCTGCGCCAAAAACTGGGCGGTGCAGGTGTTGGTGGCGATCATGAATTCCTCGATCAGCTGGCGCGCCCGGTTCTGCACCTGCTGCTGGATACCGACCACACGGTCCCCCTCGAACACCGCGCGGGGCTGGAAGGTTTCAAAATCCAGCGCGCCGGCAGCGCGGCGGCGCACACGCATGCGCTGGGCCACGGCATCCTGCGTGCGCAGTTGTTCAGCCATGCCGGGCACGGCACGCACAGCGTCGGGCATGTCAGCCTCGCCCTCGATCCATGCGGCCACGGCGTCATAGGCCAGCTTGACCTGGTTGCGCACCCGGGCACGGTGCACGGTGGAGTGGGTCACCTCGCCTTGCGCGTCCACCACCATCTCCGTCACGATGGCCATGCGGTCTTCGCCCGGATTGAGCGAGGTCAGCTGCGTGCTGAGCCGCTCGGGCAGCATCGGGAACACCCGGGCCGAGGTGTAGACCGACGTGGTGTTGGTGCGTGCATGCTGGTCAATGGCCGTGTTCTTCTTGACCAGCACATCCACATCGGCCACAGCCACAAAAATCTTCACGGCCTCGCTCCCCATCTGACCGCATGCCGTGAGCTGGTCGAGATCGAGCGAATCGTCGTTGTCGATCGAGCACCAGGGCAGATCGGTCAGGTCGCGGATGCGGGAATCGGACTCATCGACCGTGCCATCGATCGACTCCAGCTGCCGCAGGGCAGGCGCCGGAAATTCCGGCTCCAGCCCCCGCTCCTTCATGGCATCAATGGCTATGCGAACCAGATCACTGCGGTGAAAGACGTGTTTTGAACTCATGGGTCAAATGTAGAGGACGAACACTGCGGCCGCCTGCCACACCACGCGAAGCCGGAATTTCAATCATCCTGCCCTGCAGCCTTGCGTTCGTGCATCGCCACCGATTCACTCCAGGCCTGGGACGACTGCTCGAACACCGTGCGAAAACGCAGCACCTGCCAGGCCATCCAGGCCAGCATGACCGCCAGCACGCCCAGCAGGCCATACACCACTCCGGGGTGAAAGCGCTCGGACTCCATGCGCTCCAGGCGCTGCTGCAATGCCAATGCTGCGGATCGGTCGCTGGCGGCCTGCATGCGCAAGGCGGCCAGCTCGTCCTTGAACGCCTGGGGGGGCGTCGTGTCCTCCGAGGCGCCCGACTGCGGCGCACTGGCAGCCTGCGCCGGCGCGTCCGAGCCAGCAGGCGCAGACGCTGCAGAAGCCATCGGTGCAGAAGCCGCCGCAGAGGCCCCGGCGGCGGGCGCCAGAACGACCGCCAGCGGCTCCATCACCAGCCGAGCCCCCGAGGGCTTGGGGGCGGATGCCGGTACAGCGGGCGGCTTGGCGGGCCGGGGTTTGGCGGCCGATGCAGGCACCTGGGCCGGGCGCGCCTGGCGCACAGGGGGTGCCAATACCACCGCAGGGGCCGGCTCTTCAGCCACCGGCGGCCTGGCGCCAACCTGCTCGGGTGGCCTGCCGACCGCTTCACCGCGGCCTGGTGGGGTGGGCAAGGCCCCTGATCGGCCGGAGTTACCCGCGAACGAGCGCTCGGATGCGGCCGGTGGCGCTTCTGTTTCGACCCGCGGAATGACTATCGGGGCGGTGGAGGGAACGATCGAATCCGGCAAATCGACCAGAAACACATAGGTTCGCGTGATGCTTCCAGTGCACCCGGCCGAAAGGTGGATGGTGAGCACCGGCTCGTCTGCCTGCCTGAACGACTG